>ERZ827496.37-NODE-37-length-164028-cov-7.307002_pt1 | contig 164028 bp, 165 predicted proteins | sample MGYA00519769_ERZ827496 | MGnify/ENA primary metagenome ERZ827496 (study PRJEB31778, sample SAMEA3449327) | human gut metagenome | biome: human gut; feature: human-associated habitat; material: faeces | place: United Kingdom | collected 2010/2012 ...
GCCCATTAAAGTGGTACGCGAGCTGGGTTCAGAACGTCGTGAGACAGTTCGGTCCTTATCTGTCGCAGGCGGAGGATATTTGAAGGGAGTTGGCCCTAGTACGAGAGGACCAGGCTGAACGAACCGCTGGTGCACCAGTTGTCATACCAATGGCACAGCTGGGTAGCTAAGTTCGGAAGGGATAAACGCTGAAAGCATCTAAGTGTGAAGCCCACCCTAAGATAAGATATCCCATACCGTAAGGTAGTAAGATTCCACGTAGACTATGTGGTTGATAGGTTGGAGGTGTAAGTGCAGCAATGCATTAAGCTGACCAATACTAATAAATCGAGGGCTTAACCACAAAACGTTAAGTTAAGAAACAAAGTAATCGGAACGAAAAATCCTGAAACTAATTCATCTATGTATTTTTGAGTGTGCTTTAATTGCATACAATAATTTTCTAGTGATAATGACATTTAGGGTAATACCTGTTCCCATCCCGAACACAGAAGTCAAGCCTAAGTGTGCCGAAAATACTTGCGGGTTACCCTGCTGGGAAGATAGGTTGTCGCTAGATTTTTTTTATAAAAATAGAATTGAAATAAAGGCATTTAAAAGTAAAGTTTAGAAATTTTATTTTTAAATGCTTTTATATCTATAATGAATGATAAATTATAGTTTTAAAGTTTATTTTAAATTAACAACTTAAATATATTTAAAGTAATGAGCATATATTATATGGTATATAATTATAAAAATATATTAAATAATTGCAAAAATATATTATATAATTATGAAAAAAATATTAAGAGGTGGTAATATGTCAAAAGTAATGTGGAAACCAGGAACATTTTTATATCCAATTCCTGCTGTAATGGTAAGTTGTGGAACAATGGAAAAATCAAATATAATAACTGTTGCCTGGACAGGAATATTAAATACAAATCCTGCAATGGTATATATTTCTGTAAGACCAAGTAGATATTCATACAATTTAATAAAAGACCAAGGAGAATTTGTAATAAATTTAACTACAAAAGACTTAGTTAGAGCAACAGATTGGTGTGGGGTAAAAACTGGAGCAAAAGTAGATAAATTTAAAGAAATGAACTTACATAAAGAAAAAGCAAATTTTGTGCAATGTCCAATGATTAAAGAAAGCCCAGTATCTGTTGAATGCAAAGTTAAAGAAATTAAAGAACTAGGGAGTCACACAATGTTTGTAGCAGAAGTTCTAGCAATAAATAGTGACGAAAAATATATAGATGAAAAAGGAGCATTTGATATATCAAAATGTGATTTAATTGCATATGCAAATGGTGGATATTATGCAATGGGAAAAAAGCTCGGAAAATTTGGATTTTCTGTAAAAAAGAAAAAATAATTTCTGTAAACCATTGACATATGTGGAAAAAAATGATAAAATACTTAAGCGTATGTATATTACGGACATACGATCACATCGTTTAAAATAAAAAAAGTAAGGTAATTCGGAGGTGTATTTAAATGGCAGCAAAAGGACCAAGAGAAAATATAACATTAGAATGTACAGAATGCAAAAACAGAAACTATGTAACATCAAAAAACAAAAGAAATAACACAGATAGATTAGAATTAGTAAAATATTGTAAATTCTGTAAAAAACGTACAACACATAAAGAAACAAAATAGAAATAAAGCTATTTTAGGGAGGATACAAAATGGCTAAGAAAAATGAAAAAAATATAAAAGATAAGACAAGCTTTACAAAAAAATTTAAAGCAGAATTGAAAAAAGTAATTTGGCCAACACCAAAACAACTATTTAATAATACAGTAGCAGTATTATTAATAGTTATTATTACTGCTGTAATAGTATTTGTATTAGATATTGCATTTGAATCTATGAACAAATATGGTGTTAATAAAATAAAAGAAAGTATCTCAAACTCAACGTTAAATAACACAACAAATAAAACAACAGAAAATGCTGAATCAGATCAAACTGAAGCATCAAATGAAGAAACAACAAATACTGAAAACACAGTAGAAAATGAAGCATCTTCATCAGAAAACACAGTTGAAGAATAATAATAGGTCAAAAAATTTCAAGAGGAGGCTTAAAATAGATGTCTCAAAAAGATTACGATATGAATCCAAGATGGTATGTTGTGCATACATATTCTGGATACGAAAACAAAGTAAAAAAAGATTTAGAAAATACAATTAAAAACAGAGAACTTGAAGAATATTTCTTTGATATAATTGTTCCAATGGAAGAACAAATAGAAATAAAAAATGGAAAGAAAAAAACCAATCTAAAAAAAGTATTTCCTGGATATGTACTTATTAAAATGATAGTAACAGAAGAAACATGGTACATAGTAAGAAATACAAGAGGAGTAACAGGTTTTGTAGGGTCAGGAACAGATCCAATACCATTAACAGACGAAGAAATAAGAAATATGGGATTTGACATTTCTGAAATAAATGTTGATTATGAACTTAATGAACAAGTTGAAGTTATGAATGGACCATTCGAAGGATTTGTAGGAACAGTCCAAGAAATAAACAAAGAAAAAAACAAAGTTAAAGTTTTAGTATCAATGTTTGGAAGAGAAACACCTGTAGTACTTGAATTCTCACAAGTTAAAAAAGTTCAATAATAAAGGAAAATTTTAGAGGAGGTGCCAATATAAAATGGCAGAAAAAGAAATTTCAAATATAATTAAATTACAAATAGAAGCAGGAAAGGCAACACCAGCTCCACCAGTAGGACCAGCTTTAGGTTCAAGTGGTGTTAATATTATGCAATTCGTAAAAGAATTCAATGATAGAACAGCAAATCAACCTGGAATGATAATACCAGTTGTTATAACTGTATACAAAGATAAATCTTTTGAATTTATAACAAAAGTACCACCAGTTGCAGTTTTAATCAAAAAATCAATAAAAATTGAAAAAGGTTCAGGAAAACCAAATAAAGATAAAGTTGCTAAAATAACTAAAGAACAAGTTAAAGCAATAGCAGAACAAAAAATGCCAGACTTAAATGCTGCATCATTAGAAACAGCAATGAGCATGGTAGAAGGAACAGCAAGATCAATGGGTGTAGTTGTTGTTGACTAGTTCAATAAATTAAAATAAATTATTTATAATTTATTTACTAAAAGTAGGTATATTAAATAATTTTTATTTATAGTTTTTAAATTATATTTATGGACTATATTTATAAATTATTTGTAATATAAAAAATTATATAAAAATTGGGAGAGTAAAAACTCGTTAGAACCAAAGGAGGTAAAAAAATGAAAGTAGCAAAAAGATATGCTGAATGTTCAAAATTAGTGGACAAAAACAAAGAATATGAAATCAAAGATGCTTTAGATTTAATCGAAAAAATGCCAAAAGCAAAATTTGATGAAACAGTTGAATTACATGTTAAATTAGGTGTAGATTCAAAACATGCTGACCAACAAGTTAGAGGTACAGTAGTACTTCCAAATGGTACAGGTAAAACACAAAAAGTATTAGTATTTGCTAAAGGACCAAAAGCTGAAGAAGCAGAAAAAGCAGGAGCAGACTTTGTTGGAGCAGAAGAATTAATACCAAAAATACAAAATGAAAACTGGTTTGATTATGACGTAGTTGTTGCAACACCAGACATGATGGGTGTTGTAGGTAGATTAGGTAAAGTATTAGGACCAAAAGGATTAATGCCAAACCCTAAATCTGGAACAGTTACAATGGATGTTACAAAAGCAATAAACGAAATCAAATCTGGTAAAGTTGAATACAGATTAGACAAAACTAACATTATTCACTTAGGATTTGGAAAAGTATCTTTTGGAGCTGACAAATTAGCAGAAAACTATGAAACAATAATGAATGCTATTATAAAAGCAAAACCAGCTGCAGCAAAAGGACAATACATTAAGAGTGTTTCAGTAACAACAACAATGGGACCTGGAATATTCATCAACCAAAAATAGAATATTAAAGCCAAAGACAGTAGGCAAAATATAAGTCCTACCGAGGTTATAAATAACGTGTATAAAGCACTTTTTATAATCTCGTATTGGATATAAAAAGTGTTTTTAATTATATATTAGGAAAGTTATGCAACTTTACTAATATATAAGATTACATTGCACAGAAAATTTATTTCATAAATTTTCGCGCACGAACAAATATACTAAAAAATAAAGATTTTTTAGATTTGTTCTTAAATATATGGAATTAAGAATTTATAAATATTCTTAAAACGTAAAAAATCAGGAGGTGAAAATTAAAAAATGGCAAGTGAAAAAAACTTAAATCAAAAGAAAGAAGAAGTTACAAAATTAGCAAATAAAATGAAAGAAGCTAAATTAGTACTTTTAACAGATTACAGAGGAATTAATGTTGAAGACGTAACAGAATTAAGAGCAGAATTAAGAAAAACAAACGCTGAATATACTGTTATCAAAAACAACATAACAAAAAGAGCATTAGCAGAAGCAGGAATCGAAGGTTTAGAAGATAAATTAGTAGGACCTACAGCTGTAATAATGAGTAATGAAGATTACTTAGAACCATCTAAAGCAATCTATGAATTCACAAAAAACAATGACTACTACAAAATTAAAGGTGGAGTTATTGAAGGTAAAGTAATGACTACTGAAGAAATAATCACTTTAGCAAAATTACCATCAAAAGAAACATTACTATCTATGCTTGCTGGAGCATTACTTGCAAATATTCAAAAATTTGCAGTTGCACTTGATCAAGTTAGAATTCAAAAAGAAGAAGGTTCAGCTGAAGAAACAACAGCAGAAGCTTAATCTTATAAGAATTAGTATTGCAAACAAATTTGCATATAACTAAAAATCAAAAACAAAAATAGAAATAAAAAGCCTAAATAGATAGGCGAAAAATTAAAATAAAAAGTCAATTTTTAAGATTGACAAAAATAAAAATTAGGAGGATTATAAAATGAGTAAAGAAGAAATGATTGAAGAAATCAAAAAAATGACAGTAGTAGAATTATCAGAATTAGTAAAAGCTATAGAAGAAGAATTTGGAGTATCTGCAGTAGCAGCCGCTGCACCAGCAGCTGGAGCAGCAGCAGGAGATGCAGCAGCTGAAAAAACATCTTTCAACGTTGTATTAAAAGAAGCTGGAGACCAAAAAATAAAAGTTATCAAAGTAGTTAGAGACGCTACAGGATTAGGATTAAAAGAAGCTAAAGAATTAGTAGACGGAGCACCAAAAACAGTTAAAGAAAATGTTTCTAAAGAAGAAGCAGAAGAATTAAAAGCAAAATTCACAGAAGTTGGAGCTGTTATCGAATTACAATAATTCTAATTAATAGAACAATTTTAAAAAATAAGAAGGACTATACTAAATTTTGTATAGTTCTTTTTTTCTGTTAAATAAATCATTAATATCACTTTACATCATTTATAAAATATAAATATTCATTTTAAAATATTCATGCTTTAATATTTACACAGTTAAACATTCATAATTTATTTTTAATTTTTATAGATATTAAATATATTATATGATATAATATTCACGAATGAAAACGGAGGTCTTTTAAATGAATAAAATAGGAATAATTGTTGCAATGGAAGAAGAACAAGAAGAAATACTAAACATAATGAGCAATATAGAAGAAAAAGACATATATGAAGTAACAGTAAAAACAGGACAAATAGGAAAAAATAAAGTCGTAGTAGCAAAATGTGGAGTAGGAAAAGTAAATGCTGCGAGAGTAACACAAATATTAATAGATAAACTAAATGTCAATTGCATAATAAATGTTGGATCTGCAGGAGCACTAAATCCATTATTAAACATAGGGGATATAGTAATTGGCGAAAAATTAGTACAACATGACTTTGACATAACTGCATTTGACCATGATAAAGGATATATAACAGGAGTAGGAGATTACATATATAGCAATTTAGAGCTAATAGAAAAGTTTGAAAAGGCTGCTAAATCACTAGAAAACGAAGATTTTAAAGTGAAAAAGGGAACAATAGCAACAGGAGATATATTCTGTACAGATATAGGAATGAAAAACAAAATATATACAAAATTTGATGCAGACTGTGTTGAAATGGAAGGCGCAGCAATAGCACAGGTATGCTATTTAGACGAAATACCATTTATAGTAATAAGAAGTATATCTGACTCACCAAATGGAAAAAATCAAATTGACTTTGATAAATTTGTGCAATTAGCATCAATAAGATGTGCTAATATATTAGAAAATCTTTTAAAAGAGGAAATTTAAGGGGGGTGAAACAAATGAAAAAATCAAGTATGGGGATAATAATAGTGATTGCATTAATTGTAATTGTAGGACTAATGTTAGTATCAAGTTATAACAGTATAGTTGCAAAATCAGAAGAGGTAGACAACAAATATGCAACAATAGATACATATTTACAACGTAGAGCAGATTTAATTCCAAATTTAGTAAACACTGTAAAAGGATACACAAAACAAGAACAAGACATTATAAATTCAATTACAGAAGCAAGAGCAAAAATGGTAGGAACAACAAGTGTCTCTGAAAAAGCAGAAGCAAATGATGAATTAACATCAGCATTAAGCAAACTTATGGTAGTAGTAGAAAACTATCCAGACCTAAAATCATCACAAAATTTTATACAATTATCTGATGAATTATCTGGAACAGAAAACCGTATAGCAACTGCAAGAAAAGATTACAATGATGCAGTAAAAGAATACAATTTAAAAATTAAAAAATTCCCTGCAGGAATTATAGCAAATATGTTTGGATTTGAACAAAAAGAATATTTCCAAGCAACACAAGAAAGCAAGGAGGTTCCTAATGTTCAATTCTAAAAATATAAAAAGAATTATATTACTAATAATTACATTTTGTATATTGTTATCAGTAAAATCATTTGCAGTTGTATCACAAACAAAAGACTTTTTTGTTAATGATTATGCAGGAGTCTTAACAGAAGAAACAAAAAACTATATAATACAAACAAATGCAGAATTGCAACAAAAAACAGGCGCTCAAATCGTTGTAGTAACTGTAAAAAGTTTAGATGGACAAAGCATAGAAGAATATGCAACAGAATTATTTAGAAAATTTGGTATAGGGGATTCTCAAAAAAATAATGGAGTACTATTACTATGTTCAACTGGTGATAGACTATTTAGAATAGAAGTAGGCTATGGATTAGAAGGAACATTAACAGATGGGAAAACAGGAAGAATTCAAGACCAATATATAATACCATATTTAAAAAATAACAATTATAATGATGGAATAAAAAATGGGTTTAGTGCCATTTTGGGAGAAGTGAGCAATGAATATGGGATAACATTAAACAATGTTGAGAATCCTGAAAAATTAAATTCAGATTCACAAGAAGAACAAACATTAGTGTATGTTATAATAGGTACATGTCTAACCGCAAGTACAATAAATCTTGTAAGAGAAAGAAAAAACAAAATTATATTTAGTGTAGTATATACAGGAATATATACATTAATTAGTTTTCTTACAAAAAATCCAATGATGATAATGGGATATATGTTTTTCATAGTTATATTTGTAATTGTAATTTTATTAGATGGAAATTCTAAACACAAAGGGAATTCTGGACGTGGAGGTCATAATAATTCATATAGACCACCATATAGAAGAGATACATATAGAGATTTTTCAGGAGGCGGATTTTCGAGCGGTGGATTCTCAGGAGGCGGAGGCTCTTCTGGTGGAGGAGGAAGTACAAGAGGATTTTAGATACATTCCACAATATAATGATAATAATTTTTTTAATTAAAAAGACTATTTCTTTTATAGAAGTAGTTTTTTTGATGTTGGTATTGAAAATATATGAAAAATATAAATTAGGAGATATGACTAAAGAAGAATGTAAAAAATTATTTAAAGATAATATTTGAAAATATACTAATATAAAATAAGGTATAATACAACCCCCAAGCGAATACAATTAAACAAAAGTATTCGTATGGGGGTTTGACAATATGAGAAGTATATCAATAGATGAACGTGCAATAGAACTTGCACAATATATAATAGATTCAAAAGACACTGTAAGAGGAGCAGCAAAAAAATTTGGGATAAGTAAAAGCACAGTACACAAAGACGTATCAGAAAGACTAAAAAAAATAAACCCAAGTTTAGCAATGCAGGTAAGAATAATACTAGACGAAAATAAAGCAGAAAGACACATACGAGGAGGATTAGCAACAAAACTAAAATACAGTCATCTAAAAGAAGGGTAAAAAACAAAGCACAAAAAAACAAAACAGAATTAAGAGAAAAAACAAAAATAGCACATAAAAACATGTGCTATTTTAAATAACATTATAATAAATTAACCAATCAAACTGGAAAAACTTTATAAAGAAACTTCAACCTTTCTTTTTTTAGTTTCCACTGGAGGTGGAATTAAAGGGCTATAAGCCTCTCCATCATATACATCAACTTCAACAGTACGTGTTAAAATATCAGTATAACTATAAGTTACATTTCTATTATTTTCTTCATATCTAACAACAAAAATATTAGGATATGCTTTTTCTATTGTTGCTTCCTTCGCAAATGTTCTACTTCTACCAAGAGAACCTTTAACAATTATCTTTTGACCCACTTTTTCTAAGATGTCAGTTTTTAGATTTGATATATCACTTTTACAAATCATGCTATCACCTACTCCCTTAAGATGGCTTGATTATAGCATTTTTAACGAAAATTGTCAAAAAAAGTTTGTTTGCGTAAAAGCAGAAAAAATATTGATATATCAACAAAAATCAAGACTAAATTACATAATATTACATTTACATTACATTTTTATTACACTAAAACCATTCTACCATTTGAGCCAATACCACCAACACCTTTTTTACCATCACGAAGTTCTTTAGTGACATCATCAATTGTTATAAATTTATAATGCTCTGTAGTCGCAATCTTTTCAGCAATAATCAAAGGATCCAAAAAATCAATTAAAATACGAGCAGGGGAAGAAGCAAAATTTGCACCAGCCATCATAATTGCCTCAAAATAACTTTGGCATGCACCTGCAAAAATAACAGTATCAGCCTGGTTTTCTTTATCATATCTTCTAGCCTCCTTAACCGTATTTATAAAATGCCTAGAATTTCTGTAATTATAGATATCATTATAATTAGACCCCTTTTTAATCATTCCATCATGACCGGTAATTATCAAAATATCAGGCTGGTAGATTTTAAGTAACTTGTAAACAACATGAGATTGCTTATATTCTGGGATGCTTTTTACAATAGCATTTAGTCCCATTTTTTTATAATAATTATACGATTTTTGGGAATAACGTTTATCACCATCTAAATGCAAAATCTTACCAGTTATAATCTTTTTCCTAAGATTTAAAGAGTCTTCAAATGAATTAAAACGATAATCATTATTTTTACTATCAATTCTAGAAGAAAGACGTTTTTCCTCAGTACTAAACATTTTTTTAACAAAATTATGGTCTAATAATACCAAATCATCAACATTACTATCTGCTTCAATTCTTTCGAATAATCCACAAAGAATAGCAACCTCTGAGTTAGAATTTTTTATGATTTTTTTTATATAAAAGATGATGTCTTTTTCATAAGATTTTCTTGCAACAATATCTCCTTTTTTAAACTTTTTCAAAATAATCACCTCATATTTTTAGGCTATTATATTTTATGTCGAAAAAAGGCCTTTTGTGAAAATACACGCAAAATCACTTGCAAAATCTGTAAAATGTTATATAATATATACATACAAAAAACAAACTTTAAATAAACCTAAAGAAAGGAACTAGAAAAGTGGAAAAAAGAAATTTAGAAGAATTAGAACAAAACATAGGATATAAATTTACAAATATAAAACTATTACAAAACGCATTAACACACACATCATATGCATATGAACACGGAAAAAAAAGTAATGAAAAATTAGAATTTTTAGGAGACAGCATATTAGAATTTGTATCAAGTGAATATATGTATAAGAAATATTTAAATTTACAAGAGGGACAATTAACAAAAGTAAGAGCAACTGTAGTATGTGAAAAAAGCCTACACAAAATAGCAATTGCACATAATTTTGGAAAGTTCTTATATTTAGGAAATTCAGAAATCAAATCAGGAGGAAATAAAAGGCCAGCAATACTTGCAGATAGTGTAGAAGCGGTTATAGCAGCAATATTTATTGATGGTGGATTAGAACCTGCGAAAAAATTTATTATTGAAAACTTAAAAAATGAAATAGAAGTTGCAACAAAACATGTAGGAGAAAAGGATTATAAAACCGTATTACAAGAAGAGTTGCAAAAAAATGGTGATGTGAAAATAGAATACATAATAATAGGTGAGTCAGGACCTGACCATAACAAATCTTTTGAAGCAGAGGTTGCTTTAAATGGAAAAGTTTTAGCAACAGGAAAAGGAAAGAGCAAGAAAGAGGCAGAAATGCAAGCGGCTAAGAAGGCATTAGAAAATCAAAACTAAAAGTTCAAAATCAAAAAAGAGGGATTTTGTATGGGAACAACCATAAATTTCAAAAATTTGAAAAATAGGGAAAAGGTAACCAATTTCAAAAATAAAAAAATGGAGAAGAGTTGACAATAATCCAAAAAAATAAAGAAAGAATGGAGAAAATATGAGTAAAGAGTATGTAATTCCAGTATTTGTACCACACTTAGGATGCCCAAATGACTGCATATTTTGTAACCAAAAATCAATAAGTGGACAAAAAAAGAAACTAACAAAAGAAGATGCAAAAAAAACAATAGAATATTTTTTAGAAAACATAAAAGATAAAGACGCCAAAAAAGAAATTGCATTTTTTGGAGGAAGTTTTACAGGAATAGATGAAGAGCAACAAGAAGAATTATTACAAATTGCATATGAATACATAAAAAATGGACAAGTAGAAAGTATACGAATATCAACAAGACCAGACTACATCAACAAAGAAATTCTAAAAAGACTAAAAAAATATAAAGTAAAAACAATAGAACTTGGGGTGCAATCTGCAAATGATTATATTTTAGGCAGAGCAAACAGAGGGCATACTTTCAAAGACGTAGAAAAAGCATCAAAATTAATAAGATGGTATGGTTTCAATTTAGGCCATCAAATGATGGTAGGATTGCCAGAAAGTAGTAGAATTGATGAAATAAATACTGCAAAGGCATTAATAAAATTAAAGCCAAAAATGATAAGAATATACCCAGTGCTTGTAATAAAAGGAACAAAACTTGAAAAAGAATATAATAATGGAACATATGAACCATTATCAGTAGTACAAGCAGTTGAAACATGCAAACAATTAGTTAGAATGTTCAATGACAAAAAAATTGATGTTATAAGAGTTGGACTACAAAATACAGAAGAAATTTGTGAACCAGGAAGCAACCAAAGTGAAGTTGTTGCAGGTCCATTCCATCCAGCTTTTAGACAATTAGTTGAATCTGGTTTATGGTATGATGCAATTGTTGATAAAATAAAAAAATTAAATGTAAAAGTAAAAGAAGTTAAAGTTACTGTTAATCCAATAGATGTAAACAATGTAATAGGACACAAAAAAGAAAATGTCAATAAATTACAAGAATTATATGAAGTAGATTTAATTGTAAAACAAGATGAAAAAATAAAACCAGGAAAATTAAAATTAGAAATAACAAAAACATATAATGATTTTTTGGATGGAAACGAAAAAAACAAAAAGTTAAAAATATAAATTAAAAGAATATGTAAAAAAGAAGAATTTTCTAAATTGTATAAAATCACCTAAAATTACCATAATAGTAATAAAGGTGATTATTATTTTCAGATTTATTCCAAATAATATCACCACTGGAAAGGAAACATAAATGGAAACAAGCAAAAAAAAAATAAAAATTTTTTTTACAGAAATAATAGAAACAATAGTTGGAGCAATAATCATGGCAATTGCAACATCATTAATTTTATTACCAAATCAATTATCAACAGGAGGTTTTGCAGGTATTGCAACAATTTTTTATTACTTTTTAAATATTCCAATGGGAACAACAATATTATCAATAAATATACCACTCTTTATATTTGCAGCATATAAATTAGGAAAAGGCTTTGTAATAAGGTCATTTATAGGAACAGTAACATTTTCTTTTTCAATTGACATTTTAGATAAATTACAACCATTAACACAAGACAGATTTTTAGCATGTATCTACGGAGGAATTATAATAGGACTAGGAACAGCAATAATTTTAAAAGCAAATTCATCAACAGGCGGTTCAGATTTGATAAGTATGTTAGTGAAAAAATATAATCCTAATATAAGAACAGGAAATGTTATAATCATAGTAGATGTCATTATTGTTGGACTAAATGTATTATTATTTAAAGAAATAGAAATTGGACTATATTCAGCAATTGCAATATATTTAATGGGAAAAATGATAGATATTATTTTTGAAGGTATTTATTTTACAAAATTACTTATAATAATTTCCAAAAGAAATGAAGAAATAGCAGAGGTTATTGGAGAAAAAATAGGAAGGGGAACAACAGGCCTTTATGGAAAAGGAATGTATAAAGATGAACAAAAATTAGTATTATTATGTGCGGCCTCAAGGGGAGATGTTGTAAGAGTAAAACAAACAGCAAAAAAAATAGACCCAGAAAGTTTTATTATTATTGCAAATGCAAGAGAAGTAGTTGGATTAGGATTTAAAAAATAAATTTATTATTGCAGTTCACAAACAACAAATTAAATTGTGGCTGTAAACTGTAATAATAAATTTATTTAGATAAGTAATGAACCATAACCCTATTTAACATATTCATTATCATCAATGTTTATTTTTCCATTTTTTTCATTATCAATATTTAACTGATTAAAATTATCAATTAAAGAATTAACAATTTTTTTAGAAAAGTCCAACTTTGATTTCTCATTGTAAATGCCCAAATGTTTTGATTGCGTTTTGAAATATTTTACCGCTGAAGCCAAAGAAACGTCTAATAATTTTAGAGCATTAGGTGAAAGAAAATAATCTGTAGAATTTTTTATTTTTGATTTTTCCATTTCACAAATACAATTTAAATCAGAGTATATACGGTCATAATCTAAAGGATTTTGACAATTCTTAACTGAACCAAACAATCGAATATTATCTGGATTTAAATTCATTTTATTAAAAATTTGATTTATTTTATCTGCATTCAAAATATCTTTATAATCATTTTTCACAATTATTTCAAAAGTTCCACCACCTGAATGAATAGGAAAAGTTCTAATATTACATCCTTCAGGGATAATCTCATTTAAATTCTTAATTAAATTCTCAAAAGTAGATTTTATCTTTAAGTCTGTACTAGAATGAGAAGATACAGAATTTAAAATCTTTATACCCAAAGACTCTGCTAAGATAACTTTAAAAGGATCACCTTCTTCTTCAAGATTAGGAAGAATATAATGGTCTCTATATACATTATTATGAGCGCCAGTTACAGAGTCTGTAGACAATATATCTTTAATATTTTTTAAATCCTTAATAGATAAAGAATCTAATTCCTCAAAATTTATATTAGGTTTTGATACTAAATCATATATTTTTGATGCAATATCAGAATCAATTTTATTTTCATGTATAAAATCATCACAATCATTTTTTATTACAATATTGTCAGTGTCTAATAAATTAGAAACAGAATTTATTACAGGATAAGATAAAGTCTTTAAATCATCATTATTGAATATTCGATTTTGAGAAAAACGAAAGTTTTTTATATATGTATTAATGGTCGAATCAATAAATTTGTCCAATTTTTGATTAAATTCATTGACATTTTCGACATTTTCATTAATATTTAAAAGACCATGTTTTTTCATATTAACTTTATTTTCAACATATGTATACATATCATGTATATTATTAAAATTAGAAGAATCACAGGCGCCAAATGTAATATCTAAACCTTTAACTTCTTCATTTTTTGCAAGCGCATCATGTATTTTTTTGGTAATTTTTCTTGTATCTTCAGTGGACATATTTGGAACGATAAAGCAAAATTCATCTCCTCCAAGTTTTGCAGATGTTATATTTTCAGGCAAATAATCCAAAATCGTTTTTAATAATTCCTCTATCGCCAAGTCGGCATTTTTATAACCAATTTCATTATTCAAATTTCTTAAACCATCAATATCACCATATAATAAAGTGTAATTATCAAGATTTTTACATGAACCAATAAATATATCATATAAAAATGTGTTTGACAAAATTCCTAAATCTGGATAATCAGGCATAGAAAAACTTTTTATGTAATTAAGTAAATTTAACTTTGTTGCTAATTTAGCGTTCATTTTATTAACTCCCAACATATTCTAATATATTTAAATATATCACGAAATAGAACTAATATCAAGAAAAATTATTGAATAACAGAAAAAAAAATGATAAAATTATATAGATAATAAACGCATTTATAAAATTATAATATTAACAATCAAAAATTCGTAAAAAACTTTGGAGGTGAAGTTTGAGTAAATTCACTCAAAACACTATGGAAGAAGAAAAATATATAATAGAAAATCAAAATTCATTTGAATTAAAAGACATATTCGAATGTGGGCAATGCTTTAGATGGAATGAACAAGAAGACGGAAGTTACATAGGAGTTATAAAAAACGGTGTAATACAAGTAAAAAAAGAAAAAAAGATTTGCAAAGAAAAGAATGGAGCAAAAGAAATAAATAAAACAAAAGAAATAATTACATTTACAGGAAAGTGTGACGGAAATCTTCAAGAAATTGTAGAAAAATATTTTGATTTAAATAGAGACTATGAAAAAATAAAAAGTCAATTAGAAAATATAGACGAATACTTAAAAACAAGTATAGAATATGGAAAAGGAATAAGAATTTTAAACCAAGATTTATGGGAAACAATAATATCATTTATAATATCAGCAAATAACAACATTCCAAGAATCAAAGGAATAATAGAAAGAATATCACAAAAATATGGAAATGAAATTGAATGGAATGGAAAAAAATACTATACATTTCCAACGCCAGAGCAACTAAAAGATGTGACTGTTCAGGAATTTAGAAATCTTGGACTAGGTTTTAGAGATATTCGATTATATGAAACAACACAAATGATATTAAACAAAGAAGTCGATTTAGAAAAATTAAGAAAAAATCCAAACACTCAAGAGGTAAGAAATGAACTATTAAAACTTTCTGGAGTTGGACCAAAAGTTGCAGACTGCATATTACTATTTTCAGACTTAAAAAGGTTTGATGTATTCCCAATTGATGTGTGGGTTAGAAGAGTTATGAATGATTTATACATTAAGGAAAGCGATGAAAGCAAAGTTAGCAAAGCAAAAATTGAAAAATTGGCAGAAGAAAAATTCGGGGATTTGAAAGGTCTTGCACAACAATATTTATTTTATTGGAGAAGAGAAAATTAACGAAAAAATCGGGATTGGGGGACGGGTCTTCAATCCCGAAAAAATAAAAACGGGATTGAAGACCCGTCCCCCAATCCCGATTTTTTAGAAATGGAGATAAAATGAGTTTACGAATAATTTATGGAAAATCAGGTAGCGGTAAAAGTGAATACTGCTTTAAAGAAATAGCAAAACTTGTAAAAACAGAAAAGAAAATATATATAATAACACCAGAACAATTCTCGTTTACGGCAGAAAAAAAGTTGATGGATGCAATTGACACAAAAGCCGTAATAAATGCAGAAGTGCTAACAATTTCACGAATGGCACACAGGGTATTACAAGAATTAGGTGGAAACACAAAAACTCAATTGACTAAGTGTGGTAAGTCAATGCTTATTTATTCAATATTAAATGAAAATAAAAGCAATCTAAAATTCTTGAGTAAATCTGACGAAAATATTGATTTATCAATGACCGCAATTACTGAGTTTAAAAAGCATGGTGTTTTGCCAGAAGATTTAAAACAAGAAATTGATAAAACAGATGACCAATATTTAAAAACAAAATTGAATGATATGTTTTTAATTTACAGCAATTTTGAGCAAAAGTTGCAAGGTGAATATATTGAAGACACAGACCTATTAACAATATTAAGCAATATTATTGAAGATACTAACATTGTTAAAGATAGCCTTATTTATATAGATGAATTTTCTGGTTTTACATACCAAGAATATGAAGTGCTAAAAAAATTCATTAAACTTGCAAAACAGGTTACAATAACAGTATGCACAGATAGTTTAGAGCCAAGTCTAAAACCAGATACAGACATATTTTATCCAAATAAAGTTACGGTTTCTAAAATAATAAACATGGTAAAAGATGAAAAACTAAAATTAGAAGAGCCTATACATCTAACTAATTTGCCACGTTTTAAAACTGAAGAATTACAATATTTAGAGAAAAATATTTTTAATAATAGAGCAAAAAAATATGATAAAAAAGTAGAAAATATCAAACTATTTTTGGCTAAAAATCAATATTCAGAAATTGAAAATGTCGCAAAACAAATTACTAAACTTGTAAGAGATAAAAAATTAAGATATAAAGATATTTCAGTGATTACAAGAAATATTGATACATATTCAAGTTTGATAAGAAGTATTTTTGCACAATATGATATTCCTGTTTTTATAGATGAAAAAAGAGATTTGAACCAAAACATAATAGTTCAATATTTGCTTTCAATATTTGAAATTTTCAGTAACAACTTTTCAAAAGAAGCGGTTTTCAATTACTTAAAAATAGGATTTTCTGAGATAGAAAATGACGATATTTTTAAATTTGAAAATTACTGTACAAAATGGGGAATAAAGCACAATAAGTGGAAAAATGATTTTACATATGGCATAAATGATGATAACAAAGAAGAAATTGAATATCTAAATAGATTAAGAAAACAAATTATAGAGCCATTATTAAAATTAAAAAACAATTTTGGAACTGTTAAGGAAACAACAAAAGCAGTATACGAATTTATGCAAGAGCAACAAATAGAAGAAAAAATAAACGCAAAAATAAATGAGTTGCAAGAGTTAGGACAAATTGATTTAGCAAATGAATATATTGCAAGTTATAAAATAATTTTAGACATATTTGATGAGATGGTTTTAATATTTGGAGATGAAAAATTAAGCATTGCAAAATATATGCAAATATTAAAAACAGGACTAAAAAATAGTGAATTAGGCAAAATACCAGGAACACAAGACCAAGTAATTGTAGGTGATGTAGAAAGGTCAAGAAGTCATAAAGTAGACACTATTTTCATAATAGGCCTAAATGATGGAAGTTTTCCAAGCATTAATAAAGCAGAAGGTTTTTTCGGAGACAAAGACAGAGAAATTTTAAAACAAGACGGAATTGAACTTGCAAATGGAACAATAGAAAATCTATACGAAGAAAACTTCAATATTTATAAAGCCTTCACAACTGCAGAAAAACAACTGTATTTATCATATGCATCATCAGAAACAGAAGGAAAATCACTAAGGCCATCAATGATGGTAAATAAAATTAAAAAATTATTTCCAGAAATAAAAGAAGAAAGTGATGTAATCAACAAAAATTATGAAATTACAAATAAAAATATGACATATCAAGAACTTTTAGAAAATATATCAGAACTAAAAGATGGAAATAAAATAGACGATATTTGGTATACAATTTATGAATATTATAAAAATCAAAATGAGTGGTATTCAAAAGTAAAACAAGATTTGCAAGGAATTGATTACACAAATCTTCCAGAGAATATTAACAAAGAAACAATAGAAAAATTATACGGAAACACACTAAATGCAAGTGTATCAAAATTAGAAAAATTTGCACAATGTCCATTTTCATATTATTTGCAATATGGCTTAAGACTAAAAGAAAAAGAAGAATTGAAAGTGCAAAATTTTGATACAGGCTCATTTATGCACGAAACAATAGACGAATTTTTCAAAAAAGTAAAAAATGAAAATATCAGTCTTCCAGAATTAGTAACAGATGAAGAAAAAGTACAAAGTCTAGTAGATGATGTTGTAGAAGAAAAACTAGATATGGGAAAAAAATATACATTTGTTGCAACACCAAAATACAAAGTTTTAGTAAAAAGGCTAAAAAGAATAGTCGCAAAAGCACTAAAATACATAATTGAAGGTCTTGTATATAGCGAGTTTGATATAGAAGGAACAGAAATTGAATTTGGTAAAAAAGGAAAATACAAACCAATTATAATTCAATTAGATGATGGAAAAAAGGTTGAAATTATAGGAAAAATAGACAGAATAGACACAGCAAATTCAGAAGATGGAAAGTACTTAAGAATTATTGACTACAAATCATCAGCAAAAAATATCGACTTAAATGAAGTATATGCAGGGTTGCAAATTCAGTTATTAACATATATGGATGCAGTGTGCAAAGAAGAGGATTTATTGCCTGCTGGAGTTCTATATTTTAGTCTATTAGAGCAAATAATAAAAGCAGACAAAAAAATAACAGAGGAGCAAATTGAAGAAGAACTTAGAAAGAACTTTAAAATGAAAGGCTTGATACTAGCAGACATAAAGGTAATAAAAATGCATGACAAAAACTTAGAATCAGGAGCTTCAAAATTAATACCGGCAACAATAACAAAAGCAGGAGATATATCAGAGGCAAAAACAAGTGGTGTTAATAAAGAAGAGTTTGAGATTTTGCAAAATTATATTTATAGAACTATTAAGCAAATTGCAAAAGAAATTTTGACTGGAAATATTAGTATAAAACCATATAATAAAAAAGGCCAAAAGCCTTGTGATTATTGCTCGTATAAGGCTATTTGTGGTTTTGATACTAGACTTTGTGGAAATAATTATAATTATATAGACAAAAAGTCAAAAGATGATATAATTAGGAAAATGAAATCGATTGAAAAATAATTCTTATTTAATAAAAAATTTAAAAGGAGAAAACATGGAAACAAAAGAAGAATTACAAAAAATGAGAAAAACAAATATGAAAATTTATCCAACATATAAAAAATTAGCATGGGATTACTTATTTTATTATACAATAGACTTTTTATTTTTAACACAGGTAAAAAATTTAAGTAGTGCAGATGTTGTACTTGCAAGTTCTGTAAAAGCGTTATTTGGAATATTACTTCAGATACCTGCAAATATAATAGTAGAATTTTTAGGAAGAAAAAATAGTGCAATTTTAGGGAATATTTTAAATTGCCTATATATAGTAATGTTCATGATGACAGGGAATATATATGATTTGATTTTTGCAAAATTTATTTCATCACTAGCATTTTCACTAAAAGAGATAGCAGAGCCAAGTATATTAAATGCTTCAATACCACCATCAAAATATAAAAGTAATATTTTAGCAAAAATTAATGCTAAAGGATCTTCAGGATATTATATATTAGGAGCATTTTCCAAAATTATAGGAGCAATTTTATTTGAATTTAATACTTATCTTCCATTTATATTATCTTTAGTAATGCTGGTTATAGTAACAATAATGTCAATGGGATTTATTGAACCAGTAAAAAGAAAAGAAAAGACAAATCAAAATGGAATAGTAAAAAAGCAATTAAAAAATATAGAAGATGGATTTAAATATATATTAAAATCAAATAGATTAAAAGCATTAATAATAGCGTCAGCACTTATTGTAAGCTTATTATCAATATTATTAAATTATCATACTAGTATATTGCAATATGTAAAAATACCAACATATATTATAGGATTTATAGCAGCAGGAATGAGTGTAGTAAGTTCAATGGCATCTAAAATGCAGGGAAAATTTCATAATAAATTTAGAAATAAATCATTAATAACAGTAGCATTAATAGCATCAATAAGCACAATTATTGCAGGTAGTGTAGGAATAATAGCAGATAAATCAAAAATTTTTATAGGAGTGATAATTTTTGCAATAATGATGGCAAGATTTTCTCATGGGATGTATTATACTTTGATAGATAAATACTTTACAAACTTTTCTAATAAGGATATTGATACAAAGATTTTTGCTGTAAAAAATTTAGTTGTTAATATGACATCAGCAATAATGGGATTTATGGCATCATTTTTATTAGGTAAAATGGAAATAACATATTGTATGATTATAGTAGGAATAGCATTTACAATTATGTATATACTAATGGAAATTTATATGAAAACAAGAGTGGGGCTAAAACCAGAAGAATATTCAAAAGAAGAAAGAAAATATGATGAATTAAAAGAAACGGTTTGATAAAATAACAAAAAAGATAGACAAATTTGCACTGTCCCACTTGTCTCAAAAAGGAGAAATATTTTGAAAGATTTGAGTAATGAAAACATTGTACACGTAAACAAAGATGGTGTACAATATTTACAATTTAGAAAATTATTAGAATATAGTGATGTAATAACACATGCATATTCAATAGGAACAGAAGTTAATTTTAGAACAGCAAGAGCAAACAAGCAACAATTACCAGAACAAGAATTTAAAAAAGCAATGCAAGATTATGAAAAATTGTGTAATGCAATAAAAGTTGATTACAAAAATGTAGTAAAAACAAATCAAGAACATACAGATAATATTGCAATTGCAAATAAGAAAATAAATAAAAATTTACCAGATGTAAATTTGGAAGAATATAGTAGAACAGATGGAATCATAACACAAAAAGAAAATTTAGTATTATCAACTACAAATGCAGATTGCATATTGCTTTTATTCTTTGACCCAGTAACAAAAACAATCGCAAATACACATTCTGGATGGAAAGGAACATTGCAAAGAATTTCTGTAAAAACAGTTGAAAAAATGGTAAATGAATTAGGTTGCAAACCAGAAAACATTATCTGTTGTATTTGCCCAAGCATTAGAAAATGCCACTTTGAAGTTGATAAAGATGTAAAAGATTTATTTGAAGAAGAGTTTAAAGATTTGAATATAAGTAAAAATATCGATATAATGGAAAAACAAAAAGATAAAGAAAAGTGGAATATTGATACTGTTTTAATTAACAAGATTATATTGAAAAAAGCGGGTTTAAAAACAGAGAATATCATTGATAGTGGATTATGCAGTGTGTGTAATAAAGATTTGATTCATTCTTTTAGAGTAGAAAAACAAGGGTATGGATTAAATACAGCATTAATATCATTACTAGGAAAATAAGCAAAATTTATATAAAATATTAAAAGGGGTAAATATGAAAACAGAAGAAATAAAAGAAACAAAAGAAGAAAAACAAAAAATGAGAAAAATAAATATGAAATTATTTCCAATATACAAAGCACTATCATGGGACTTGCTATTTTATTATACAATAAACTTTTTATTTTTAACTCAAATAAAAAAAATAAGTGCATCAGATATAGTACTAACAGACAGTTTTTATGCATTATTTGTCATGATTTTACAAATACCAATAAATATAATAATAGCATTTTTAGGCAAAAAAAAGAGCTTAGTAATAGGGAATTTTTTACTTGTAGCACATATGCTTGTTATAATATTTAGTAGAAATATATTTGATTTGATTTTGGCAAACTTTATATCAGCAATAGGATTTGGACTTAAAGAAACAGTAGCATCAGCCGTATTAAAAGAATCAATACCACCATCAAAATATAAAAACCAAATTTTTTCAAAGTTAAATTCCAAAGGTTCAACATGGTATTATGTACTAGAGATGAGTTCAAAAATAATTGCTGGATATTTATTTGTGATAAATGGATATTTACCAATGGTATGTTCATTGATAGTATTAATAATAGCAACAGTAATATCTATGGGATTTATAGAACCAAACAAAATAGCAAAAGCCAACTTCAAAAAGGCAATGGAAGTTAATGAAATTGAAGATGTAAAATCAGGATTTAAATTTGTTTTGAAATCAGAAAGACTAAAAGCACTAATATTATCAGCAGCTTTCATCTGCACATTGTTGACAATATTAGAAAATTATGAAGTTAGTCTTTTAGAAGATATAAAATTATCAGCTGTAGTAATAGGTTATGCTAGTGCTATAAATAGTCTTGTAAATGCAATTGCATCAAAAAAAGAAAATGAATTTAATAAGATGTTTAAAAATAAATCACTTACAATATTATCATTAATATTATCAATAAGTGCAATAATAACAGGAATTTGTGGAATAACAGAAATAAAAGAAAACTTAATAGGAACTATAATAATATTAGGTGCATATATGATATTTGGTTTTATAAATGGAATGTATTATACAATAATAGATAGATATTTAATGAGTTTTGCAAATAAAGATATAGACACTCAAATAACGTCTGTATACAATTTGATTAGAAATTTTGTTAGAATGCTATTTGGATTTTTAGCTTCATTTATATTAGGAATTACAACTTCTGCAAATGCCTTGATAATAGTAGGAACAACATTTACAATAATATATATATTAATTTATATATATATGAAAACAAGACTAGGACTAAAGCCAGAACAGTATTCAAAAGAAGAAAGAAAATATGATGAATTTAAAGAAAGTGAGAAAGTGTAAAAAATAAGATTAAAAGTAAATAATCAATATTTATTTTATTATATTAATAAAAATCTAAGGAGGAAAGAGTATGAGTTTACCAAAATTAGTACCATCAAAATTAAAAATTGGTGATACAATAGGAGTTGTAGCACCATCAAGCCCAATAATTGGAGACAATATAGATGAATTAAATAAAGCAAAAGAAATAGTAGAAAGAAGCGGATTTAAAGTAAAATATTCAAAAAATATATTTTCAAACACAAATGGATACAGCGCTACTGCAATGGAAAAAGCAGAAGACATAAATGCAATGTTTGCTGACAAAGAAGTGAAAATGATATGGTGTGCAAAAGGCGGGAACAACAGTAATAGTACATTTGAATATTTAGACTATGAACTCATAAAGAAAAATCCTAAAATAATATGCGGATATAGTGATATAACTTCAATTACAAATATAATAACAGAAAAAACAGGACTAGTAACATTTAGCGGAACAAATTTTAAAACAATAGCAACAGATGAAACAGACTTTAGTTACAAACAAGCATTAAGCAGATTTGTAGATGGTAGTTTAGAATTTGGACCAGAAAATGAAGAATATATAACAATTCAAAAAGGAAATGCAGAAGGTGAACTAATAGGTGGAAATCTATTTTTGACAAGAGGAATGGTAGCAGGAAAATATAGTTTGAATTTTACAGATAAGATTCTATTTTTAGAAGAACTAGGGCCTGCAACAGAACCAGAAGAATGTAATAATTTTTTATATTACATGAAACAAAATGGAGTATTTGATAAAATAAAAGGTCTATGGATAGGAAATTATGAACATGAAAGTGGAATATCACTTGAAAAAATAATAATGGACGTTTTAGACGGTGAATATAAATTTCCAATAATAAAATCAAATAATTTTGGACATATAGAAAGAAAAACAGTAATTCCAATAGGTACAAAAGCAGAAATAAACACAGATGATGATGTAAAAATAAAATTAGTAGAAAATTGTGTAATGTAGAAAAGTCTATAGAATTTTAAATAGGATGTAGATATATTAAGAGGTGTAATAATGTTTGAAACATGGGAAGAACTAGAAAATTCAATAATAAATTGTAATAAATGTAAATTGTGTAAAACAAGGCAAAACATAGTATTTGGAGTAGGCAATAAAAATGCAGATATAATGTTTATAGGCGAAGGCCCTGGAGCAGACGAGGACAGGTTAGGAGAACCTTTTGTTGGTAGAGCCGGAAAACTTATGGATATGGCATTTGGAATTTTGGGAATAAAAAGAGAAGAAGTATACATTGCAAATGTCGTGAAATGTAGACCGCCAGCAAATAGAAATCCAGAAGAGGACGAAGCAAATGCCTGTCTAAATTATTTGAGAAATCAGGTTATGTTAGTAAAGCCTAAAATAATAGTTCTATTAGGAAGTGTTGCTTTAAAACATATTTTGGGAAAAGAATATGGAATTACCGCCTCAAGGGGAAAATGGGTTGAAAAAAAAGGAATAATGTATATGCCAACTTGGCATCCTGCAGCACTTTTGAGGGATGAAACTAAAAAAGTTGATTTTATAAATGATTTAAAAAGGGTAATAGAAAAGCAAAGTTATTTCGCAAATGAGAAATAACTTGACAATTACAAATAGAATTAAAAACTAAGGTATCAATTAAGAAAAGGATATCTTAGTTTTTTAAAATAAAATGAAAAAAATTATAAATAGAAAATATAACCAAAACTGTTGAAATAACGTTTTAGTTATGTTAGAATCAAAATGCAGAAACACACTGCATAAAACAAAAGAAGGAGTGAAAAAAATGAAGAAAATACTAAAAAATACAAAAGGTATAACATTAGTGGCACTCGTAATCACTATAGTTATTTTACTTATTTTAGCAGGCATTTCAATTTCTGCATTAACAAATACAGGAATATTCCAAAAGGCAAAAGATGCAAAACAAAAATCAGAAAATGCATCATTAGACCAAAACACAAAATTAGATGAATATGAAAATGAATTAGATAAGTATTTGCCAAAAAAATTGGTGGATAAAGTTAATGATGGAACAATAAAAGTGGGAGATTATATATCATATACACCAGACGGAGCAAGTACAGAAAATATTTTGCAAGAATTAGCAACATATTCAGGTTCAACATCAGGCAATACAACATCAACATTAACACAGGAAATAGATAAAGAAACAGGATTAAAATGGAGAGTGTTAGATGTAAAAGATGGAAAAGTTAGATTGATAAGTGATAGACCAACAACAAGTAAAATAACATTATATGGAGCGAAAGGATATAATAATGCAGTATATCTACTAGATAAAACATGTAAAACATTGTATAATAATTCTAAACTAGCAAGTAATGTACAAAATTTAAAAATAGAGGATATACAAGATCATTTAGCATATGATTATAAACAATATCCAAATTCATATGTTGACACAGGAAAATATGGTGGAACTAAAGAGTATACAGAAGAAAGAAGTTACCCTAATATATTTGCAAAAGAGAAAACAGGATGGGTAGGTGGAATACAAGGAACAGAACTAAGTCTTAGTGAGCAGACAACACCAATAAATGAAACAAAAACAACTGCAAACGAAAAAATAAAAATAACACAAACAGATTGGGAGAACCTAATGTTTATAAATGACTTTGATGGTGATAGCAAAGAAATGTATTACAAATTATTTATAAATAATGGAAGGAATTACCCAACATATTGGATGTCATCTCGTTGCGTCCATGCTTATTCCGATTATGCTACCTTCGATGTTCGCCTTGTGAAATCGGGCGATGTCTGCGCCTTCGACTTGTACAATTCTCGCGGCCGCGAGGGCATTTTCGACTATGCTTTCCGCCCATGTATAACTCTAAACTCTAATGTCCAAGTAACATCAGGAAATGGAACTGAAAGCACTCCATTTGAAATAAAATAAAAATATGGAATTTTGATAATAAGAAAAACAACACGCCAAGAAGGCCTTTGGACTTCTCGGGAAAAACGCGAATAAAAATTATAAAAGGTAGTCAGTTTCATTGACTACCTTAAAAATTTATAATAAAATAACACCAGGGACAACACAACAAACAAACACAAGAAAAAAAGTCCAAAACCAGAGGAAAGAAGAAAAAAATATGGAAGAAATAAAAGAAAAAGTAAATTACTGCCTAAACTGCAAAATAAAACCATGCTCACTAAAAGGATGTCCACTAGAAAACAACATACCAAACTTCATAAAAGCAGTAAAAGAAGAAAAATACAAAAAAGCATATGAAATACTATCAAAAACAACAGTCTTACCAGGAATATGTGGAAAAATATGCCCACACATGAAACAATGTCAAGGAAGTTGTGTACGAGGAATAAAAGGAGAACCAGTAAATATAGGAGACATAGAAAACTTCATATTTGAAAAAGCAGAAGAAGAAAACTATAGTCTAAAAGAAGCAATGCAAGAAACAGAAGGCACAGATACAAGTAAAAAAGAAGAAATATCACAAAATATCAAAAAAATATCAAACAAAAAAGTAGCCATAATAGGAGGAGGACCTGCAGGTCTAACATGTGCAGCATTTTTAGCAAAAGATGGAGTAAATGTAACAATATATGAAAAATACAACTATTTAGGCGGACTACTGGTTCACGGAATACCAGAATTCAGATTACCAAAAACAAGAGTACAAGAAACAGTAAAAAGAATTTTAAATTTAGGAATAAATGTAGAGTACAACAAAGAACTAGGAAAAAATTTAAATCTAGAAGAATTAGAAAAAGAATATGATGCAATATTCATAAGTATAGGTGCAAATAAATCCGTAAAAATGGGAGTAAGAGGCGAAGAACTAAAAGGCGTATATGGAGGCAACGAACTTTTAGAATACAATATGCATCCAGACTATACAGACAAAAAAGTATCTGTAATAGGCGGTGGAAATGTTGCAATGGACTGTGCACGAACAATAAAAAAATTAGGAGCAAAAGAGGTAAATGTAATTTATAGAAGGGCAGAAGAACAAATGCCTGCAGAGAAAAAAGAAATTGCAGAAGCTAAAGAAGAAGGAATAAAATTTCTATTCCAAAACAATATTGTAGAAATAAAAGGAAACAACAAAGTAGAAAAAATAGAACTTATAAAAACAGAGTTAGTTCAAAAAGAAGGGGAAACAAGACTGGTTCCTGTTAACATAGAAGGAAGCAATTATGAGATAAAGACAGATTATGTAGTAATGGCATTAGGAAGTAATGTTTCAGACGAAGTTTTAGATTTAGGACTAACACTAAACAAATGGGGAAATATAATAATTGATGAAAAATATAAGACCTCAAATTCTAAAATATTTGCAGGTGGAGACTTAGCAGGATGTAAAGGAACAGTTGCATGGGCTGCACGTTCTGGAAGAGATGCATCAGAATCAATAAAAGAATTTTTAGAAAAATAGCGACAATAAATTGCCGCTATTTAAACATTGTAAATTATAAAAATTTTGATACATAAGTCTACTAAAAGATCATTTTTTTACAATATCAACACTATTTTCAAAATCACTATGTACAAATAAAGATTTTATAAAATTAAAAAAATCTAAAAGTTTAGAAGATTTTTTCTTAGTCAAATACATAGAATCATCAACAACATTCTCAACAGAAGTATTTTCTAAGTAATTATATTTTTCTTCTAAAGCCATCATTTTATTTACATAGTAATCATTAAAAAATGTATCTCCTGCAGTAGAGCCTAAATAATCTTTAAAATTATAAAGTTTTTGCCTATATTTTTCAACACCTTCTAAATCAGTAATACTATCAAAAACATTATCAAAATAACTAGAAGTAATAAGTTTTTGAGTCTTAATAAATGTAGAAGTAATATGGCTCTTTAAATTTTCTATTTTTTTATTCATAACATCAATTTTTTTGCTATTATCATCCATAGTTGCAATTTTATTATTAATTTTTATAATTTCCTCTTCAGACATCAAAATTTTATCTATATTATCCTCAATATTCATAAATGTTTTGGCATTTGTAAGTTCAATAAATTTATTTTTAAAAGTATCATTACTGTTAATAGTACTTTCAAATAAAACGTCTTCACCAATGAGATAGGCAAGTTGTGAAACTAGACAACACTCTAATGGATAATAAGAAGGACTCGTCGTCTCAAAAGTTATATTAAAATATTTTACATATTCTTTAGGAATTGTTAATACTTTAGAAGCCATAAGTTGAACTGCGGCCTCATTTAAGCCAAGCCCATAAATTCTAAACTCTGTATAATCACATAATCCCATACGTAATAAGTAATTTCTTTTATCCTTAATTTCCTGTATATAATGTATACACTCATGAATTGCAAATTCTTCTAAATCTTCATCTGCAATATGGTCATTAAAATAAATTGAAGTATTTTTATAAAAATAATTTGCCTCTGCCATCCCTTCAGGCATTTTTGCAATATACATATCCAATCTAGATAATTTTATGAATAAATCATTTTGATTAAGATTAAAATCAGGGAATGTTTCACATAAACTATTAGATACAGTTCTTGCTATTGAGTTGACTCTTAGAGTATCAAGCTTTTTTATAACTTCAATTCCATCTTTTTTTAAATCTGATTCTACACTCATATATTTCTTGCATAATCAATTATATACACATAATTGATTAATCCCTTTCTACTTAAAAATTCACTAAATACATTATACAACAAAATACTTGTGAAAATATTACGAGAATATTAAAAAAGTATTAAGTTTTTGTTACAAAAAATATTTTTTTGATTTTTTGTAATATAAAGTGACAGTAATACCAATATTTCGAGACCATTTTGTCGTTTTTTGTCGAAAAAATTTTGTTGACAGTTTTTTATATATGGTGTTATAATATTTTTACTAACAAAAACAAAGAAGTGTAATTTTACGTTACATAAAGATTTTTGTTGACATTTTTATGAAGGGAGGTAAGTATCATGGAAAATAGTGAAATAAAGGAACTTTTATTAGATTTAAAGAAAGGCCAAGACAAACTATTCAAAGGCCAGGAAGAACTATTTAAAGGCCAAGACAAACTATTCAAAGGCCAAGAAGAACTATTTAAAGGACAAAAAGAATTATTCGAAGGACAAGAAGAAACAAGAGTATCAATAAGAGACTTACAAAGAGGCCAAGAAGAATTATTTAAAGGCCAAAAAGAATTATTTGAAGGTCAAGAAGAAACAAGAGTATCAATAAGAGACTTACAAAGAGGTCAAGACAAATTATTCAAAGAAATGGACAATTTAAGTTTATCAGTTGCAAGAATAGAAGCAGACCATGGAGAAAAACTTAGCATTTTATTAGATGTAGTCACAAGTCATATAAAAAAATTTGATTCAGAAAATGAAAGAATTGAAAAATGCGAAAAAAGATTAGACAAACATGACCACCAATTCTTTGCTTTAAATTCAAAAGTTCACGCGTATTAAAAATACCCTATTGAACTTCAAGAATTCAATAGGGTAAAATATTATTTTAATCATATCTAAATATTATTTAACAACAACATTATAAATTCTATTTTTAACATAAATTTCCTTAACAATTGTCTTACCATCCAATTTAGAATCAATAGCATTATGAACTTTTTCTTTAACAGAAGACTCATCTTCATCAACAGAAATAGTAATAGTTGCTTTTAATTTACCATTAAACTGAATAGGCAAAGTAATTTCATCATCAACAGTTTTTGCTTCATCATATTCTGGCCAAGAGTATGTAGAAATATCTGCATCAAAACCAGCAATTTTATTAAGTTCTTCAGTGATATGTGGTGCAAATGGATTTAATAAAGTTAAGAATGTTTTAAATTCTGCTTTATTAACTTTACCAATTTTGTAGAACTCATTAACCATTGTCATAAATGTAGATACAGAAGTATTAAACTTCATATCCTCAATATCCTGTGAAACCTTCTTAATGGCTTTATGCATCATTTTCTCAGTTTCCTTAGAATAATTATCACCATCTACTAACATATTTTGCATGTTCCAAACTCTATCTAGGAATTTACCACATCCACGGATACTTTCCATAGACCATGCAGCAACTTGGTCAAATGGTCCCATAAACATTTCATAAACTCTAAAAGTATCTGCACCAAATTCATTTACAATATCATCTGGATTGATAACATTTCCTTTAGATTTAGACATTTTTTCACCATTAGTTCCCAAAATCATACCATGAGAAGTACGTTTTTGATAAGGTTCTTTAGTTGGAACAACACCAATATCATATAAGAATTTATGCCAAAATCTTGAATATAATAAGTGTAAAGTTGTATGTTCCATACCACCATTATACCAATCAACAGGAGACCAGTATTTTAATGCTTCTTTTGATGCAAGTTCTTTATCATTATGTGGGTCCATATATCTTAAATAATACCAAGAAGAACCTGCCCATTGTGGCATTGTATCTGTCTCTCTTTTTGCAGGTTTACCGCAATGAGGACAAGTTGTATTAATCCAGTCTGTTTGTTTCGCTAAAGGTGACTCACCATTTTCACCAGGTGTAAATTCTTCAACTTCTGGTAATTTTAAAGGTAGGTCTTTTTCATCAACTGGAACCCAACCACAATCTTCACAATAAACCATTGGAATAGGTTCACCCCAATATCTTTGGCGAGAAAATACCCAGTCACGTAATTTGTAATTAACTTTTTTAGTACCAATATGATTATCTTCCAAATATTTTATAACAGTCTTTTTAGCCTCTGCAACTTCCAAACCGTTTAAGAAATCAGAATTGATAAGTTTACCTGTTGCAACATCTGTAAATGCTTCTTTTGATAAATCAACATTTTCACCATCAACAACTTGAACAATTGGTAGATTAAATTTCTTAGCGAATTCATAATCACGAGTATCATGAGCGGGAACAGCCATTATTGCACCAGTACCATATGTAATTAAAACATAATCAGAAATCCAAATTGGAATTTCCTTATTTGTTAATGGATTTATAGCAGTGATTCCTTTAATTTCAACACCAGTTTTTTCTTTATTCAATTCAGAACGCTCAAATGCTGATTTTAAACTTGCTTGTTTTTGATATTCTTGAACTTCGTCCAAGTTTTCAATTTTATCTTCTAACTCTTTTAAAATAGGATGTTCTGGTGATATAACCATATAAGTTGCACCAAATAAAGTATCAGGTCTTGTTGTGTAAACAGTTAAATTTTTATCCATATTAGCAATTTTGAAATTTACTTCTGCACCTTCTGATCTACCAATCCAATTTTTTTGTTGAACCTTAATCTTATCTAAGAAATCAATATCATCTAAATCATCTATTAATTTTTGAGCATAATCAGTAATTTTAAGCATCCATTCAGATTTTTCTTTTTGAACAACTGGGCTTCCGCATCTTTCGCAAACACCATTGACAACTTCTTCATTTGCTAAACCAACCTTACATCCTGTACAAAAGTTTATAGGCATTGTTGTTTTATATGCTAGACCATGTTTGTATAATTGAATAAAAATCCATTGTGTCCATTTATAATATTCAGGGTCTGTGGTGTCAATTTTTCTAGACCAGTCAAAAGAAAATCCTAAAGATTTTAATTGTTCTGTAAAATGAGCGATATTTTGCGCTGTTGTTATTTTAGGATGTACATTTGTCTTTATTGCATAGTTTTCAGCAGGTAAACCAAATGCATCAAATCCTATTGGAAATAAAACATTATATCCTTGTAATCTTCTTTTTCTAGCGATTATGTCTAAAGCGGTATAACTACGTGGATGTCCAACATGTAGACCTTGTCCAGATGGATATGGGAATTCTATTAATCCATACCACTTTTTCATTGTATAATCATCTTTGGCATTAAATGTTCCTTCTTTGTCCCATTTTTCTTGCCATTTTTTTTCTATTTCTTTAAAATTGTAAGCCATATTTTTGCTCCTTTCGTATTATCCTTGATAAACGCTATTATATACCAAAAATACAGATGTTTCAATACTTTTTAAAAAAACTGTTACTTGTAACTTGAAAAAAATAATTATTATGTTATAATTCATTAGGAAAGGAAGTAAGCAAATGAAAATTAATATAACAAAAGCAAAAGAAGCATTTAAAGAATATGTAAAAAATTATGACCCAGAAGAAGGAAGGGTAAAAGTAAAAATAAGCCACATAGAAAGAGTAGCGAATCTAGCCAGAAAAATGGCAGAAGAACTAAATTTAAGTGAAGAAGACATACAATTAGCAGAATTGATAGGACTATTACATGATATAGGAAGATTTGAGCAAATACGCTTATATCACACATTTGTAGACAGAAAAAGTGTAAATCATGGAGAACTTGGAGCAAAAATTTTATTTGAAGACGGATTAATAAGAAACTTTATAGAAACAGATGAATTTGACGAAATTATCAAAATAGCAATTATAAATCATAATAGAGGAAGAATAGAAGATGGGCTAACAGAAAGACAATTATTACATGCCAAATTAGTAAGAGATGCAGATAAAACTGACATATTTTATATATTATTAACAGGTGACGAAAAAATAGCATGGGAAACAGATAATATGAATAATGAGACTATAACAGACGAAATATTTAGGGAATTTATGGAAGACAAGCATATAGACTATAAAAACATAAAAACAGGAGGAGATTCGCTTGTATCACATTTTGCATATATATATGATTTATATTTTAAACCTGCTTTTAAAATTTTCAAAGAAAGAAATTATGTAGAAAAATTATACAATAGATTTGACTTTACAAACAAAGATACTGCCGAAAAATTCAGAATAATAGAGGAAAAAACAAAACAGTATATAGAAGAAAAAGGATGATAAAATGAGCAAAAAATTATTAATAACAGAAAAGCCATCAGTAGCAATGGAATTTGCAAAAGCATTAAAAATAACGGCTCCAAGAAAAAATGGATATATAGAATCAAACGAATGGATAATAACCTGGTGTGTAGGACATCTAGTAACAATGAGTTATCCAGAAAAATATGACGAAAAACTAAAATTTTGGAGATTAGACACACTTCCATTTATACCAAAAGAATGGAAATATGAAGTAATATCAAATGTACAAAATCAATTTAATATTGTACAGGGGTTAATGCAAAGAGAAGATGTAGAAGAAATATATAATGCAGGGGACTCTGGGCGAGAAGGAGAATATATCCAAAGGCTTGTTTTAATGATGGCACATCCAAATCCAAAAGCAAAAGTTAAAAGAGTGTGGATAGACTCACAAACAGAAGAGGAAATATTAAGGGGAATAAGAGAGGCAAAAGATTCTTCTGAATATGATAGCCTTTCAGATAGTGCATATTTAAGAGCAAAAGAAGACTATTTAATAGGAATTAATTTTTCAAGATTATTGTCAATTACACAAGGGAGAACATTAGCAAATAAAATAAATGAAGAAAAAGCATCAATTTCTGTTGGACGTGTTATGACTTGTGTTTTAGGAATGATAGTTTCAAGAGAAAGAGAAATTAGAAATTTTGTTAAGACCAAATATTATAAAATAGTTGGAGAATTTGGTGACGAAAATTCAGCATTTAAAGCAGAATGGAAAGTAAACGAAAAATCAAAATTATTTGAATCACCATTATTATATAATGAAACAGGCTTTAAAAGTGAGCAAAAAGCAAAAGATTTTATAGTTTCGTTGCAAGGCAAAAAAGCAATAATTACAGAACTAAAAAAATCAAAACAAAAAGAAAATGCTCCATTATTATTCAACTTAGCAGAAATTCAAAATGAATGTACAAAAAGGTTTAAAATAAAGCCAGAAGAGACACTAGATGTTATTCAAAATTTATATGAAAAAAAATTAGTTACATACCCAAGAACCGACGCAAGAGTGTTATCAACTGCGGTTGCCAAGGAAATTTCTAAAAATCTAAATGGAATTGCCAAAGGATTTAAAGACGAAGAAATACAAAGATTTATTAAGAAAATGGTAGAAGAAAAATATCCAACAAATAATCTGGCAAAAACAAAATATGTAAATGATAGCAAAATAACAGACCACTATGCAATAATTCCAACAGGTCAAGGATATGAAAATTATGAAAAACTGCCAGAATTACAAAAGCAAATATATAAACTTATAGTAAAAAGATTTTTAGCAATTTTTTATCCACCTGCAGAATACAGTAAAGTGCAAGTAACAGTTGATGTAGAAGGCGAAACATTTTATGCAAGTGGAAAAGTATGTATTAACAAAGGATATTTAGAAATTGCAAAATCAACAGGAAAAAATACAACCGAAAAATCCACAGAAGATGCACAAAATGTGGAAAATATGGGAAGTGTAGAAAAATTAGAAAAAGCAGATGATACAAACCTAGAAATTTTGAAAAAATTAAAAAAGGGACAAGAAGTTTTAGTAAAAAATTATGAAATAAAAGAAGCGGAAACATCACCACCTTCAAGATATAATTCTGGTTCAATAATTCTTGCTATGGAAAATGCAGGAAAACTTATTGAAGACGAAGAACTACGTGAACAAATAAAAGGTGCCGGAATTGGTACAAGTGCTACTCGTGGTGGAATTATTGAAAAATTGGAAAGAATTAAATATATAGAAATAAATAAAAAGACTCAAATTATTACTCCTACAAATAAAGGTGAAATTATTTATGATATTGTTAATTTTTCTATGCCTGATATGCTTAATCCAAAACTTACTGCTAGTTGGGAGAAGGGATTAGATATGGTGGCAAAAAAGGAAATTGAACCACAGGTGTTTATGACTAAACTTGAAAATTATATTAATTCTAAATTTAATAAATTGGTTGTTAAAATGTAAAAAATCGGGATTAGGGGACGGGTCTTCAATCCCTTTTTTTTTCAGAGTTAAAGACACGCACTACTAATCTAAAATTTTTACAAAAAGAAAGAGGAGAGAAACATAAAAAATGTATTCTCTCCATTTGAATTTATTTACCATATGGGCAGTGGATGACACCGCCTTTTCCGTTAACACATTTATTTGGAGTTGTTCCAAACATTGCCATAGCATTGGCCTGTGTGGCAGCATTATCTCCAGCAACCCAACATTTTCCCTTGCATGTCTCACAAGTTAAATCTTTAGTAAATAAATTAGGCATGTAACCCATAAATTCTCCTTCTGCCTTCCATAAATTTTTTTGAAAGGACTTTTGTGCTTAGTTAATAAGTAACTCTAATCATATTATACATCAATTAACATAAAAAGTCAAATGATAGCAAACAAAAATTTTGAAAAATGCTTTAAAATGACAAAAAAATGTGATATAATAAAAAAATCAAAGGGAAAAATCCCAAAAACAGTGACACACTACAAAATATAATTTTATATAGACAAAACCTTTAAGAAGGGAATGAATTAAAAATGAACACCATAATAGGAGAATTAGGAAAATCACAAAGATTTATAGATTTAAGTAACCAAATAGAAAAAGAAACAAGTCCGATATCAATATCGGGCTTAACTAGCGTTGGAATGACAGAGTTATTATCTGCAATAAACGGATACAACAAAAAACCAATATTGCTATTAACATACAACGAAATACAAGCAAAAAAAATAGTACAAAACCTACAAACATTCGAAAAAGACAAAGTAGTATTCTTTCCCAAAAAAGAAGTAGTAACATATGATTATGTAGCAGAAAGCAAAGACTTGCCATATGAAAGAATAGAAACACTAAACAAAATAAAAGAAAAGAAAAATCTAATAGTAGTAACAACAATAGAAGCACTAATGCAAAAGTTACCATCAAAAAAAGCATTATACAAAAACATATTAGAATTCAAAGTAGGAGACATCCATAACTTAGAAGACATCAAAAAAAGTCTAGTAAATATGGGATATTCAAGATGTGACTTAATAGAAGGAAGAGGGCAATTCAGTGTTAGGGGTGGAATTGTTGACATTTCTGCAGATGACAAAACTGGTATAAGAATTGAACTATGGGGAGACGAAGTTGACTCAATCAGAAACTTCAGCATAAGCAGTCAAAGGTCAATATCAACATTGGAAAGAGCCAAAATATATCCAGCAAATGAGTATGTTTTAGACGATAAAATAGAAAATATTTGTAAAAGAATCAGACAAAAACTAACAGAAGGAAAACAAGACGAAATAATAGAAGAAGACTTAGAACAAATAAAAGCAGGAAATTACATAAGCAAAATAGATAAATACTTTGACGGATTTTACAAAGAACAAGAAACATTAATCGATTACATGAGTAAAGAATGCTTAATTATGGTAGACGAAGTGAACAAAGTTGAACAAAGAGAAATGAATATCTTACAAGATATCGAAAATTTGAGTAAAAACTTAATAGAAAAAGAAAAAATAGTACCAGAAGCATTAACAAGCACAATGAGTATTGATTTTGAAAGCCTAGAAAACAAATATCACACAATATATTTAGAAAAACAAGATGCAGTAACTAAAAAACAAGCACAAAGATATCATTTTGAATATAGAGAAATCAACTATTACAAGAGTGAAATTGAAAACTTATTTGAAGATTTAAATAATTGGAACAAAGAGAAAAAAAGCATATATGTAATGGTTGAAAATAAAGAAAAAGCAAAGAAACTAAAAGAACTTCTAGAAAAAGAAGACATACTATGCAAAATAGAAGAAAAATTAGACAAAACAATTATAGTAAAATCAACAGAAAATATTGTAACAATATCAATTGGAAAAATAACAGAAGGATTTGAAAACTACGAAATAAATCAAGTTGTAATTTCGGCAGATGATTTAATTGATGGTGGAAAAAAGAAGAAAACATTTGCAAATCAAGCATTTAAAGAAGGAGAAAAAGTAGTATTTGCAGACTTGAAAGTTGGTGACTATGTTGTACACAAAAATTATGGTATAGGACTTTTTGTTGGTGTAAATACTATAACTGCAGACAAAACAACAAAAGACTATATCAAATTAAAATATAAGGATGATGCAATCTTATATGTACCAACAAGTCAATTAGATGCAATTAGAAAATACACAGGTGGAGATGCATTAAATTTACCATTAAATAGCCTTAGCAGTAAGGATTGGAAAAACACAAAAGAAAAAGTAAAGAAAAATTTAAGAGCGGTTGCAAAAGAATTAATAGAATTATATGCAAAAAGAGAAAAGGCAAAAGGATATGCATTCAGTCCAGATACACCTTGGCAACAACAGTTTGAGGACAAATTCCCATATCAAGAAACAGATGACCAATTAAGATGTATAGAAGAAGTAAAAAAAGATATGGAAAATCAAAGACCAATGGATAGACTTTTATGTGGTGATGTTGGATATGGGAAAACAGAAGTTGCTATAAGAGCAGCATTTAAAGCAGTAATGGACCATAAACAAGTAGCATACCTGGTACCAACAACAGTTTTAGCACAACAACAATATGAAGAATTCAGAGATAGAATGAAAGATTTCCCAATAAAAGTGGAAATATTAAACAGATTCAAAAGTGCAAAATATCAAAATGAAGTTATCAGAAAATTAAAATTAGGTGAGGTAGACATCGTAGTTGGAACACACAGATTATTAAGTAAAGACGTTGAATTCAAAGACATTGGATTATTAATAATAGACGAAGAGCACAGATTTGGTGTAAAAGCAAAAGAAAAAATAAAACAGTACAAATCAAATATAGATGTTTTAACAATGACTGCAACACCAATACCAAGAACAATGCATATGTCAATAGTTGGAATAAGAGATATGTCAGTAATTTACGAACCACCTCACAATAGAAAGCCAGTTCAAACTTATGTATTGGAATATGACCAAGAGGTTATAAAAGAGGCAATAACAAAAGAACTTGAGAGAGATGGTCAAGTGTTTTATATTTATAACAGGGTAGACACAATACAGAAAAAAGCAGACGAAATATCAAGACTTGTACCAGAGGCAACTGTAAGTTATGCACATGGACAAATGACAGGAAATCAAATTGAAGATATAATGCAAGACTTTATTGAAAGAAAATCAAATGTATTAGTGTGTACAACAATATTAGAATCAGGAATTGATATAGCAAATGCAAACACAATTATAGTAGAAAATGCAGACAGAATGGGGCTTGCAGCATTATATCAAATTCGTGGTAGAGTTGGAAGGTCAGACAAGCAAGCATATGCATACATCACATATAGAAAAGACAAAATACTTTCAGAAGAAGCGGACAAGAGATTAAAAGCAATAAAAGAATTCACAGAATTTGGTTCAGGATTTAAAGTAGCAATGAGAGACCTAGAAATCAGAGGAGCAGGAAGTATGATTGGAGAAATACAATCAGGACACTTAGAACAAGTAGGATATGACACATATTGCACATTACTAGACGAAGTAGTAAAAGAAATGCAAGGTGTAGAAGTAGAACCAGAAATAGACATACAAATAGACTTAAATGTAACAAGTTATATACCAGATGAATACATACCAGACTCAGCACAAAAAATAGAAGTATATCAAAACATAGCATTATGCAAAAAAGAAGAAGACATCCAAAATGTTGTAGACGAAATCATAGACAGATTTGGAAATATGCCATCTGAACTAGAAAACTTATTAGATATTGCAAGAATTAAATTCTTAGCAAAACCATTTGCAATAAGCAAAATTGCAAGTAAAAGAACTGCTGTTGTATTTGCTTTTGAACAAAGTAAATATGAAATTGATTTACAGAAATTGATTAAAGCATATGGTAATAGAATCAAATTTTCACCAGGTGTTAAGACAATGATTACATTAGATATTGGCTCAACAAATGAAAGACAAATCTTAAATGATGTTACTGAATTTTTGAAACAGTTAAGTAAATAAAAATTAGGGATAGGGGGACGGGTCTCTAATCCCTAAAAATTATTTTACATTATATATAACTACAATGTAATGATAAAAAATAGGGATTAGAGACCCGTCCCCCTATCCCTAATTTTAGTGAAGTGAAAGGAGAAAATATGCAAGTAATCACGAGTAAAGATAATGAATTTGTAAAACATGTAAAAAAATTAAAAGAAAAGAAATACAGAGACCAAAGCCAAGAATTCATTATTGAAGGAATAAAATTAGTAAAAGAAGCAATTGAAGAAAAAGCAAATATCAAGCAAATCATAATTTGTGATAATTGCGAAGATACAGGAATAATTCCAAAAGATTTGATGTATGAAATTGCAAAATATAATTGTATATATGTAACTGAAAACATATTAAAAACAATGTCAGATGTAAATGCACCACAAGGAATAATGGCAATAATAGGAAGAAACAATAATGAAAATAACATTGATTACAGCCAAGATATAATAGTTGCATTAGATGATATTCAAGACCCAGGAAATTTAGGAACAATACTTAGAACTGTTGATAGTATAGGCTTAAACCAAATATTGGTATCAAAAGGAACAGCTGACTGTTATAACCCAAAAGTTGTACGTTCAACAATGGGAGCAATTTTTAGAATTAAGATTATAGAATGTGAAGACTTAGAGCAAACGCTAAAAGAAACACAAAAAAATAATTTTAAGCTAGTTGTAAGTTCACTTCAAACAAAGAACAGTTTATATGATATCAATTTTGATAAAAAGGTGATTATTATAGGAAACGAAGCAAATGGTGTTGAACCACAAATTCAAAAAATGGCAGATGAAAAAATAAAAATACCAATGCTTGGAAAGACAGAAAGTTTGAATGCTTCTGTTGCAACAGGAATTATTTTATATGAATATGTTAGACAAAAAATTACAAAATAAAACTTTTAATGATAAAAAATAAATGATATGTCAAAAATACCAACAAAATTTGACAATAAATGACATAAAACAACATAAAAAAAGAATAAATATTATAATTTGGGTAACAATTGAAAAAATAATTGCAATTGTTACCCGTTTATGTTAATATAAGAACAGGAAGTTTTTTCGAAAAAATTAATTCAAAATGTTATTTTCTACAAATGAAGTATTAAATTTAAAATTAAATCTAGTAATAAATTTTATAGGTCAATAAAATTCAAATAAAATCCAATTGAAATTGTATACATAGGAAGGAGGTCTTATGAGATATTTCTCATATAATGACTATATGGATTACAAAGGTAACATTGATATGAATAATTACGGAAGAGTTGAAGAAGAAAAAGCAGAGTATATACTTGAAGATGGAGAAATAAATAGTCAATTTGAAATTATAGAAATATTAAAAAATATAGAAGATTTACAAGATTTTTTAAATGAATTTGTATGGGCAGATGAACTAATTAAACAAAACGACATAACATATTATAATGCAAATCAAACGACACAAGAAAACCAAATAATGTATTATGATGAAAATGAAAATTTTGAAAAAAGCAATTATGAAAATATGATAACCTGTAAAATAAAAAGTAAAGAGATTTTTGTCATAATCAAAGAACTTCATGAAATTGATTTAAATATTATATATAAAATGCTTGAGTATTCATTAAAAATAATAAAAGGATGCGAACAAAATATGCTCCAAAATGTAAGAAATCCAATTGTAATACCAATAGTTATATACACAGGAAACAAAAAATGGAACACAAATAACTACCAATTAAAGCAAAAGATAAATTATATTGAATTTAAAAGTAATTCCATAAATTTTGCGTATAATTTAATAAAAATAAATGAATTAGGAAATTCAGAATTAAAAAAAATGAAGTCAAAAGTAGCAAAAAAAATGCTAAAAATCAAAAAATAAATATTTACAAATAAATTACAAAAAATATTGACATATTTCCTTATAGGTGATATATTTACAAATGAAGGAGGTTGACTTTATGGCACCAGATTATACTGTAATAGGAAGAAGAATAAGAGAAGCAAGAGTAGAACAAAATTTAAGGCAGGAAGAACTTGCTGATAAAATGAACATTTCTGTAGCATATATGAGTAGGGTGGAAACAGGCAAAGGCCATTTAAATTTAAACAGATTAACACAAATTGCAGAAATATTAAAAGTATCACCCCGGTTATCTATTAACAGGAAGTAATGTTAGATCCAAAAATTATCTAAGAAAAGATTTTAATACAGTTTTGGAAAGATGTAGTCCAGAACAACAAAGATTAATATATGAAATTGCAGAGTTAGTTAGTAAAACAAAATTTGAAGCAATACAATATGATGAAGATTCATATTAAATAAAATAAATTTTCTATGCAATATAATTTTATATATAAATATACATCTTTTCTAATATATAAAAAGATTCTAGTTATAAAATGTAACTAGAATCTTTTTTTCATATACTGCACAGAGAATTTTCAGATTTGTTCGGAAAAGGGAAAAGGCAATATACATATGTATACAAAAAGAATTAAAGGCAAATAAAAAGTAACCTCTATTTTGAATTTTACATAAAATATATTAGGATAAATAAAAGGAGGCAATTTATGAAAAACATACTAGAAGTCAAAAATATAGGAAAAAAATATCAAAATAAAGAAGACGAAATACAAGCACTAAAAAATGTAAATTTTAGAATAAAAGAAGGAGAATTTGTAAGCATAATAGGACCAAGCGGATGCGGAAAATCAACACTACTCTCAATAATAGCAGGTCTAGAAGAAAAAACAGAAGGAGAAATCTACATAGAAGGAGAAAAAGTTAGCGGGATATCTCCAAAAATAGGATATATGCTACAAAGAGATTGTCTATTGGAATGGAGAAATATATTAAGTAACACACTATTTGGGCTAGAAGTGAAAGGAATAAAGACTAAAGAGAATATTGAATACGTAAAGGAACTGCTAAAAAAATATAATTTATACGATTTCAAAAACAAATATCCATCAGAATTATCAGGGGGAATGAGGCAAAGAGTTGCACTAATTAGGACACTGGCAGTAAAACCAAAAATATTACTTTTAGACGAAGCGTTTTCTGCGTTGGATTATCAAACAAGAATAATGGTAACAGAAGATATTTATTCAATATTAAGAAAAGAAAAAATTACGGCACTAATTGTAACACACGATATATCAGAAGCAATAAGTATGTCAGACAGAGTACTTGTACTAAGCAAAAGGCCCGGAACAATAAAAGATATACACAAAATTGATTTTGAAATGGAAAATAGAACACCAATAAATTGCAGACAAAGTCCTAAATTCAGCAGATATTTTGACTGCTTATGGAAGGAGCTTGGTGTAGATGAAAAATAAAATATCACAAGAAAGAAAAAAATATTTAAAAAAAGTAAAAAGAAAAAAATTATTAGTAATAGCCACTCAATTAATAATTTTAATAGGATTTTTAGTGATTTGGGAAGCCTTAGCAAACGCAAAAATAATAGACAGTTTTATAACAAGCCAACCAAGCAGAATATGGAGTACATTTACACATTTGACATCAAACGATTTACTAAAACATGTAAAAGTAACAGTATATGAAACAATTGTAGGGTTTGGACTTGGAACATTGATGGGAGTTGCAATTGCTATAATTTTATGGTGGTCTAAATTTTTGGCAAAAGTATCAGAACCATTTTTAGTAGTACTGAACAGTTTGCCAAAAGTTGCACTTGGTCCAATAATCATAATTTGGGTCCGGATCAGGCATGCCAGCAATCATAACGATGGCAATTTTAATTTCCTTAATAGTTACTGTGCTAGAAATGCTAAATGGATATCTAAAAACAGACAAAGAAATAATCAAAATGGCAAAAACTTTTAGTAGTACAAAACTGCAATTATTAATCAAAATAGTTATACCAGCAAATATTGGAACATTTATAAATTCTTTAAAAGTAAATATAGGGCTTTCATTAGTTGGTGTAATATCTGGTGAGTTCTTAGTTTCAAAGGCAGGTTTGGGATATTTAATTGTGTATGGTGGTCAGGTGTTTAAACTTGATTTGGTTATGACAAGTGTTATTATTCTAGGAATTGTAGCAGGTGTTATGTATGGAGGAGTTTTATTGCTTGAAAAATTTATCCGAAAATAATATTCTAGGAGGACTATTGTGAAAAGAAAAATAATAATGTTAATTGTTATATTCTTAATAATTGCAATAATTGCAGGAATAGCAATATATCAAAAAAATAATAACAAAACAGACAGTAATTCAACAGTAATAAAAATGAATGAAGTAACGCGTTCAGTATTTTACGCACCACAATATGTAGCAATAAACAACGGATATTTTAAAGACTACAACATAGAAATAGACTTAACAACAGGGCAAGGAGCAGACGCAGTAATGACATCAGTATTATCAGGTGAATCTCAAATTGGATTTGCAGGACCAGAAGCATCAATATATGTATATAATGAAGGAAAAGAAGATTATACACAAGTATTTGCACAATTAACAAAAAGAGATGGTTCATTTTTAGTATCAAAAGAAAAAATTGATAACTTTGATTGGAATATGTTAAAAGGAAAAACAGTAATACCAGGCAGAAAAGGTGGAGTTCCATATATGACATTAGAATATGTAATTAAACAAAAAGGACTAACACCTGGAAAAGATTTAACACTAGATGATAGTATAAAATTTGATTTGATGGCAAGTGCTTTTACATCAGGAAGTGCTGACTATGTAACACTTTTTGAACCAACTGCATCTAACATAGAAAAATTAGGAAAAGGTCATATTGTAGCATCAGTTGGAAAAGAAGCGGGGGAAATACCATATACAGCATATTTTGCAAAGAAAAGTTATATTGAAAATAATCAAACTACAATTCAAAACTTTACAAATGCAATTTACAAAGGACAAAAATGGGTTAAAGAGCATACTGCAAAAGAAATAGCGGAATCAATCAAAAATTTCTTCCCAGACACGGATATTGAACTTTTAACAACCGCAATTCAAAGTTATAAAGATATCGATGCTTGGAATGAGACACCAGTTTTAAAACAAGAGAGTTTTGATAAGTTGCAAGAAGTTATGAGTTTGGCCGGTGAACTTAAAGTTAAGGCTCCTTATGATAAAATTGTTAATAATAAATATGCACAAGAAGCAATTAAATAAAAAAATGTCCTTTTTAAAGACGATGTCCCAAACAGAATCGTCATCAAAAGGACATTTTTTTGTCTAAAATATTGTAATCACCAACAAAATATGATATAGTGAACAAAGAAAAAATTTGGAAACAAATTTAAAATTATACAATATATAAAAAAGTAAGGAGTGATACGAATGATAGCATTAGGAGCAGACCACGGAGGATACAAATTAAAAGAAGAAATAAAAAGATATTTAGGTGAAAGCGGAATAGAATACAAAGACTATGGAACAGACTCAGAAGAAAGAACAGACTATCCAATATATGCAAAAAAAGTAGCAGAAGCAATACAAAATAAAGAATGTAACTGCGGAATATTAGTATGCAGATCAGGATATGGAATGACAGTAGTAGCAAACAAATTTAAAGGAATAAGAGCTGCTTCAATACATGACCAAGAATCTGCAAAATTTGCAAAAGCAGATGATGACATAAATGTAATAACACTTGGAGGAGACTACCTAACAACAAATGAAGCAATATGCATAATAAGAAATTGGTTAGGAACAGAATTTAAAGGCGGCAGATATGAAGAAAGACTAAAAATGGTAGAAGAAATAGAAAACAATAATATGAAATAATTGGAGGAATACATATGTGGGGAAATATAGCAATAGCATTTATACTGGCATTTGTAGTAACATTTGTAACTACACCATATACAATGAAAATTGCAAAAAAAATAGGAGCAATAGATATTCCAAAAGATGAAAGAAGAGCACACAAAAGATCAATACCAAGATTTGGTGGACCAGCAGTAATATTAGGTTTTCTAGTATCAACAATATATTTATTAATAGTAATGAGTGCAGAAAATTCAATAAATTTATTTGGACCGCAAGAATATTGGAAAAAATTATTGGGATTTTTAACAGGAATATTAATAATTTCAGGATTCTGCATTGTAGATGATACAAAAGGAATAAAACCAGTAATAAAATTAATAGGCCAAATACTTGGAGCAATATGTATTGTAGCATCTGGAATAAGAATAGAAGGAATAACACTTCCATTTTTAAACTTTCCAGAAATACATGAAATCACATCAATTTTACTTACACTAGCTTGGATAATTTTTGTAACAAATTCAATAAATTTAATAGATGGACTAGATGGACTATCATCAGGAATATCAGTAATATCATCAATATCTTTATTAGTAATATTTGTATTAAATGGCTCATCAGCAATATCAATAGTGTTAATAACCGCATTAGCAGGAGCATTAGTGGGATTTTTACCATTTAATTTTACACCTGCAAAAACATTTATAGGAGATACAGGCTCAAACTTTTTAGGATTTTCATTAGCGGTAATTTCAATATTAGGCTCTGCTAAAACATATACAGCAGCAGTAATTGTTTTACCACTTATTGCTTTGGGACTACCTATATTTGATACAGTATGGGCTATAATTAGAAGACTAATAAAAGGAAAATCAATAAAAGCAGTATTTAAAGCGGATAAAGGCCATTTACATCATAGATTAGTTGCAAAAGGATTTAGCCAAAAGCAAGCAGTTCTTATTTTATATGGAATAAGTGCAATATTTGGAATGTTTGCAGTAATATTATGTGACAGTGGAATTTGGAAGGCATTATCATTCTTATTAATTGTGATAGTTGCAGTTGCATTAGGATACAAAAACTTTTCTGTTGAAAGAACAGGAAATGAACAATATGAATGTACTCAATGTAAGTATATTTATAATCCAAAGTTTGGAAATGAAAAAGCAGGAATTGCAAAAGGAACAAAATTTGACGATTTACCAGATGAATGGGTTTGCCCAGTTTGTGGAGAGGGTAAAGATATGTTCCAAATTCATGAATGAGTTGAAAAATAATTACAATTTAGGAAAGGACAGATAATTAAATGCAAGACAAAATAATGAAATTTTTAGCATATGATGGAAAAATATCAGTAGTATGCGCAAGCACAACAGAACTTGTAGAAGAAGCAAGAAAAATACATGATTTAAGTCCAGTTGCAACAGCAGCATTTGGAAGATTACTTACAATTTCAGCAATAATGGGAAATGAAATGAAAAGTAAAGAAGATAAATTAACAGTTCAAATGAAGGGAAATGGACCACTTGGAACAATGCTTGTAACAGCTGACAACTTCCCAAGAGTAAAAGGATATGTAGCAAATCCAGTTGTAGACTTACCATTAAATGATATGGGAAAATTAGATGTTGGTGGAGCAGTTGGAAATGCAGGATTCATAAATGTAATAAAAGACATTGGATTAAAAGAACCATATGTTGGAATATGTCCACTAATTTCAGGAGAAATAGCAGAAGACTTTGCAGAATATTTTGCAAAATCAGAACAAAAAAATACAGCAGTTGCTTTGGGTGTTTTAGTAGATAAAAATGGAGTTAAATCAGCCGGAGGATATATAATTACACCAATGCCAGACGCAACAGATGAAGAAATATCAAAAATAGAACAATCAATATTTAAAGCAGGAGCAATTTCAAAAATGTTAGATAAAAATATGACATTATTAGAAATAGCAAAAGTAGTAACAGGTGATGAAAATGTTCAATTAATAGAAGAAAATATAACACCTGTATATGAATGTAATTGTTCAAAAGAGCATATGGAAGATGGACTTGCAACATTAGATAAAAATGTTTTAAAAGAAATGATTGAAGAAGATGGAAAAGCCGAATTGGTTTGCCACTTTTGCAATAAAAAATATGAATTTTCTAAGGAAGAATTAGAAGATATATTAGAAAAAAATAAAAATAATTAAAGTGTTCGCTTGTTTTTTAGATATAAATGTTGTATAGTAGTGAACATAGGAAATGAGATAAACGGATGTGGTTTGCCTCCATAAAGGAGGTGAGGCGTATGATAGAAACAACTTTATTAAACATTATATACATACTATTTTATTCTTTAATTGGAATAACTATCATTGTGGCCTCTCCATTTCCTATAAATATTATATCATATTATTAAAAAAAGTCAATAAAAAAGGAGAAGATAAAAAATGGAAAATAAAGTATTAATATTTGGACACAAAAACCCAGACACAGACACAATCTGTTCAGCAATGGCAGAGGAGATATTAAATAGAAAAAATGGATGGGATACAAAAGCCGTAAGATTAGGAAATGTAAATAAAGAAACACAATATGTGTTAAATTATTTAGGATTAGAAGCACCAGAATTAATAGAAAAGGTAGAAGAAGGACAAGAAGTAATATTAGTAGACCATAATGAATTTAATCAAAGTGTAGAAGGAATAGAAAAAGCTAAAATATTGGGTGTAACGGACCACCACAGAATAGCAAACTTTGAAACATCAGAACCATTATATTATACAGCAAAACCATATGGATGTACATCAACAATATTATTTGAAGAATTTAAACAATTAGGACATGAAATAGAAAAAACAGAAGCAATATTAATGGCAAGTGCAATAATTTCTGATACATTATTATTAAAATCACCAACAACAACAGACCATGATAGAAAAGCATTAGAAGAATTAGGAAAAAAAGCAGGAATAAACATAGAAGAATATGGACTAGAAATGTTAAAAGCAGGAACAGATTTAGACGATTTTTCAGCAGAAGAATTAATAAATCTAGATGCTAAAAGCTTAGATAAAGACGGAACAAAATTTGTTATAGCACAAGTCAATACTGTAAGTATTGAAGATGTTTTAAAAAGACAAAATGAATTAGAAGAAGCAATGAATAATGCAATTGCAGAAAAAGGATTATCTTTATTTGTATTAGCAATAACAGATATTTTAAACAGCAATTCAGAAATTATTGCATTAGGAACAAAAACAGATGCAGTTGAAAAAGCATTTGATAAAAAATTAGAAAATAACAGAGCATTCTTAGAAGGGGTTGTTTCAAGAAAAAAACAATTGTTACCAGTTATTGATAAAAATATATAAATGTAATTTTGGGGTACCGAAAAGGTACCTTTTTAATTTTCCATACTTAAAATTTTTCAAAAATTTGTATTTCCGTAGGACTTGACAAATCAAAAAAAAAATTATATACTATGAAACGTGTCTTAGAAAAATTAATATAATAATATAAGGAGTAAAGAAATGAAAATAAAACTAAATATAAAAAGCACAATATTCATGGCACTAATAGCAATAGCAAGTTTGCTTTTTATAAACATAAGCTTTGCAGCAAACACAGGAAAGGTAATGGTCGAAACAGCAAAACTTAGGGAACAAGCAAATACAGACTCTAAAGTATTAGAACTAGCATCACAAGGTGAAGAAGTAGAAATATTAAAAGAAGAAGACGAATGGTACAAAGTAAAATACAAACAAGTAACAGGGTATATAAGAAAAGACCTAATACAAGTAAATAATAAAGATGCTGCAAACACAAACGAATCAACAAAAGAAAACGAAACACAAAACACAACAGAAAACACAGTAGAAAATACAACAGAAAATAAACAAGAAGAAAATAATAAAACAATAGAAAAAACAGACACAAACAAAACAGAAAATGTAGAAGAAATTACAAAAAATCAAAAATACAAAATAACTGATGATGTTAAAATCAAAGTAATACCATTAATAAGTTCAATAGAACTTGAAGAAGTAAAAAAAGATTCAGAAGTTGAAGTTGTAGAAATTTTAAATGATTGGGTAAAAGTTAAAACATCAAATGAAAAAGAAGGTTGGGTAAGAAAAGAAAAATTAACAACTATCAAAGAAGAAACAACAAGCACAGAAAATAATACAACAAAAACAGAAGACACAACAAAAAATACAACAAACGAAACACAAACATCAACAGAAACAACAAAAACACAAGAAACAAGTACAACAAAAACAATGTATGTAAATTCACAATCTGTAAATCTAAGACAAAAAGCAGATAAAACATCACAAGTAATAAAATCATTAACAATAAACACAAAAGTAACAGTAATATCAAGTACAAACGGATGGGCATATGTGGATGTAAACGGAACAAAAGGTTATATTGCAGAAAATCTATTAACATCAACACAAAAACAAACATCAAGAAGTGGACTTACAACAAGAGAGCAAAAAACAACAAGTACAACAGAAAGTACAACAACAAATACTGCATCAAATACAACTGCATCAGCATTAGCAAGTTCAGTTGTATCATATGCAAAACAATATTTAGGATGTAAATATATATATGGTGGAACATCACCAAGTGGATTTGACTGCTCAGGATTCACACAATATGTATACAAACATTTTGGCGTAAATTTAAACAGAACAGCAGCAGCACAATATAGCAATGGTCAATCTGTAACAAATTTACAAGCCGGAGATTTGGTAATGTTTGGAAAATCAGGAATAAATCATGTTGGAATATATATCGGGGGAAATACATTTATACATGCCGCAAATCCAAGCAAAGGAGTTAGAACAGACTCAATGTCAACAGGATATTACAAAACAAACTATGTAGGAGCAAGAAGAATATTCTAAGACAGCAATTCTAAAAAGAACAAATCTGTAAAGTTATATAAAATTACATTGAATTGAAGGTACATTTTATAAACTCTTACATTCAATAAATAAAAAAGCAACATAGGAGGCAATATTGAAAAGACCAATTTTTGTTGCAATTATAGGATATATATTAGGTATAATAGTGGGACTATACTTACACACAAGTATAGTCCCGTTTTGTATATGTATAGTTGCAACACCTATAATTTATAAAAAAATAACAAAAAAGAAAAAAAGTAACAAATTAAAATTATTTTCAATAAAAAGATATTTTAGATATATTAAAATATTTATTAATTCAAAAATCATAATACTGATAATGGTAATATCAATTATTTCAAATACTTTAGTTTTAATACAAAATTCAAATTATGAAAAAACATATACGCAATTAGCAAGTAAAAAGACCATTGAATTAACAGGAGCAATTATAAGTAACAAAGAAGAAAAAACATATTATAACAAATATAAAATTGAAACTAAAATTAAAAACAAAAAATACAGATTTTATATTATGGTAGACAAGAAGAAAAGGCTTGAATATGGCGACAAAATACAATTAAAAGGTACATATATAAAACCAGAGATACAAAGAAATTACAAAGGATTCGATTATTCAAATTACCTAAAACAACTAAAAATTTATGGAACAATAAAATGTAGCAAAGTTGAGAAAATAAAGCAAAATCAAACCAACATAATGTTCCAGACATCAAATAAAATAAAAGAAAAAATAATAGAAAATACAAAACAAATTCTAAATGAAGAAGAAGCATCAGTCTTTTTGGGATTAATGCTAGGCTATAAAAATGACATTGACGAAAACACACAAAATGATTTTAGAAATGCAAGTATGGCACATATTTTAGCAGTTTCAGGTATGCATATTTCATATGTGATTCTAGGAGTAAATCTAATATTTAAAAGAATTCTAGGAAAAAGAAAAACATACATTTTGAGTATCTTTGTCCTAATATTTTATATGTTTATAACAAATTTTTCACCATCTGTAACAAGGGCAGGCATTATGGGAATTTTATTATTACTATCTAAAATTATATATACAAAAAATGATATTTACACATCAATGTCAATATCGTTATTTGCAATTTTAACATATAATCCATTTTTAATCTTAAATTCTGGATTGCAATTATCATATTGTGGTGTTTTAGGAATCATAATTTTAAACAAAAATATAACAAAGATACTAGAAAACATAAAAATTAAAAACAAATTTTACAAGTATAAAATTAAACCACAAATACAGAAAACATTAGATAAATTAAAAGAAATAATGTCAATTTCTTTGTCAGTACAATTATTTATATTGCCAATTATTTTAGAGAATATGAACACGTTTAATCCATATTTTTTAATCTCAAATTTATTCTTAAGCATCTTTGTTGTTCCAATAGTAATTTCAGGATTTATTTTCATGATTATCATTTTAATAAACTTAAAATTAGCAAAAATATTATCATTTATCATAAATATTGGAATGAAAATTTTAATATTAACTTCAAATATTGGAAAATTGAAATTTGCAAAAATTTATATTCCAACACCAAGCGTATTTCATGTTATTTTGTATTATTTACTTTTGGGTACATTGTTATATATATGCAATGTTTATCTTGCTAAAAAGCCAAATACAACGCAGATAAGGGTAAGAAATTTAATAGCATTTATAAAGATGAAAGTACGAAATAAAAAAAGAGATATTAGAAGAATTTTATCAGCAACAATTTTAATATTTTTAGTTATAAATTTAATACCCAAAAACCTAAAAATCTATTTTATTGATGTCGGTCAGGGTGATTCAACATTTATTGTAACACCACAAAATAAAACTATTTTAATTGATGGAGGAGGCAGTACAGATTTTGATGTTGGTAAAAATACATTATTGCCATATTTACTAGATAGAGGCTATAACACAATTGATTATATTATTCCTAGTCATTTTGATAACGACCACATTGGCCGGTTTGTTATATATAATGCAAGAAATTAAAGTGAAAAACATCATAATAGGAAAGCAATATGAAACATGTGAAAATTATGAAAAATTCAAAAAAATAGTAAAAGAAAAAAATATAAAAGTCAAAACTGTTGAAGCAGGGCAGAGGATAAACATCGAAAATAATTTGTATTTTGATGTTTTGTGGCCAAGCCGGTAGTAATATGATTTCTGAAAATGCTATTAATAATAATTCTTTAGTATGCAAACTTAAATTTAAAAAATTTTCTATGTTATTTACAGGTGATATTGAAGAAATAGCAGAAAAAGCAATACTTACAAAATATAATCAAAAAAGTTTGAAAGCAACAGTACTAAAAGTAGCACATCACCGGTTCTAAAACATCATCAACCAAAGAATTTTTAGATTCTGTTAAACCCCAATATGCAATAATTGGAGTAGGAAAAAATAATAAATTTGGTCATCCTGCAGATGTTACTATACAAAATCTACGAGAAAGAAAAATCAAAATATATAGAACAGATGAAATGGGGGAAGTGGTTTTAAAAACAAATGGAAAAGGTTTGAAATTTATTCCATTTATAAAATAATATAAGGCTCATCAATACGCCACTTAATTTTAGGGGCAATGATTTGTAATAAATGAATAAAATAAGAAAAATCTGTAAATAATAAAAGAAAAATTTATGGAGGAAATCATATGAAAAAAATATGGATGATTATACCAATAATATTAGTTATATTAGTTGGAATTGCAGTTGGAAGATTAATATTTAATAACAAGGAAAAATTGGCAGATAAAAATAATGTAATACAAAACGAGATAAATATTGTATCAGAAAAAGTAACAGATGACTGTATAGAAGAACAAAATATTCAAGAAGAAGTAGAAACAAATTCACAAGAAGAAAAAATATCACCTAATTGCTTATTGATTTTAAAGAAATATTATGAAGAGTGTAACCACACAATTAAAGAATATGTTGATATTCCAATGGATTTAGTAAATAAAACAGAAGAGGATTTAAAACAAGAATATCCATATTGGAAAATAGAAAAATATTCAAGTAATGAGATTATTTTATATAAAGAGTTTAATAGTAATTGTGGACAACATTTTCTTGTAAAAGGAGATGAGGGGAAAATTACAGTTTATAAAGTAAATGAAAATGGTGAAGAGGAAGTATATGAAAAGACAGAAATTTCAGTTGAGTATTTATCTGAAACAGATAAAATTAAAATAATGGAAGGAATAAAAGTTAATGGAATAGAAGAATTAAATCAATTACTTGAGGATTTTGAATAAAAAAAGCTAATGTTTGTATCCATTAGCTCTTTTTCTGTTTCTTAAAACTCCATTTATCTTTAACCACAACATTTTTAGTCTCTTTACTCAAATCACTTTTATCAATAAAACCACCTTGATATAAGCATTTAACATACATAACAAGAGAGAAAACAGTGCAAACCAAAGCACAACAATAAATACCTAAATCTAAGTATTCCCAAATGCCAGTAAGAGCAAGTTGTTTAATAAATAATGTAACAACAATTGCTAAGTAAAACAAAACTGTAGCCAATTTTCCATACCACTTACTATAAACAACCACATCTTTTCCATAAAGGAAAGATGCACCTACAACCATTATTAATTCTTTAAGAACAACAATAGTTAAAATCCATACAGGAATAATTTTTACACTAACTAAAGCAGCAAGCACAGAAATTTGAGTTAATTTATCTGCTAAAGGATCCATCAGTTTCCCAAAGTTAGAAACCAAATTAAATTTTCTAGCAATAAATCCATCTAAAACATCTGTTAAGCCAGAAACAGTGAAAAATATAATTCCTAAAATGTAATTGCCATCAAATATGGCTCTTAAAATAATTGGTATAAATATAAATCTTATTATTGTTAATATATTTGGTATATGTTTAAACATCGTTTTTTACTCCCTTTTACTATACATTTTTACTAAACTTTTTGTTTGAAAATATCGCAAAAGCGTTCAAACAAGTATTATTTTTTAACATCAAAAGTAAGTTTATCATTTTTAAAATCAACATTAATAGTTTGCCCATCAACAACTTCAGAGCGAAGAATCATTTCAGAAATTTCGTCTTCAACATATCTTTGAATAGCCCTTCTTAAAGGTCTAGCACCAAATTTAATATTAGTACCTTTATCCAAAATAAATTGTTTAGCAGAATCAGAAATTTCAAACGAAATATCTTTATGTTTCAATGCTTTAACTGTATCAGCAAGCATTAAATCAACAATTTGTAATAGCTCTTCTTTATTCAAAGAATTAAATACAATAATCTCATCAACTCTATTCAAAAATTCAGGTCTGAAAGTCTCTTTCAAACTATCTTCAATCTTTGATTTATCAACAGTTTGCTTTCCAAAACCAATAGAATTATTATTTAAATTTGAACCAGCATTTGATGTCATAATTATAATTGTATTTGCAAAACTAACAGTATTACCTTGTGAATCTGTAAGTTTTCCGTCATCTAATACTTGTAATAAGATATTAAATACATCCGGGTGAGCCTTTTCAATTTCATCCAAAAGAATAATTGAATATGGTTTTCTCTTAACTTTTTCAGTTAATTGACCGGCTTCATCGTAACCAACATATCCTGGAGGTGCACCTATTAATTTAGCAGTAGAGTGACTTTCCATATATTCAGACATATCAACTCTTATTATTGAATCTTCTGAACCAAACATTTCATATGCAAGTGATTTTGCAAGTTCTGTTTTACCAACACCTGTAGGTCCAACAAAAATAAATGATGGTGGCCTTTTTTCGTTTTGAAGTCCAGCTCTATTTCTTCTAATTGCTCTAGAAACTGCACTTACAGCCTCTTCTTGACCAATAATCCTTTTATGAAGATTTGTCTCTAAATTTAATAATTTTTGAGTTTCTGCTTCAGTGATTTTCTTAACAGGAATTTTTGTCCAATTTTCAATAACTGTAGCAATGTCTTGAAGAGTAAGATTTTTAGGTTTCATTTTTTTCTTTAAGTTATCAATATCTTCAATTAATTTGCATTCTTGAGTTTTTAAATCTGCAAGTTTTTGGAATTCTTCATCAGTTTCTGCTTGATCAAGTTCCGCTTTTTCTGCTTGAACCTTTTCTAACTCTTTACTTAAAACTTCTAATTTAAATAAATCTTTATTTTCCAAGTTGATTCTAGAACAAGCCTCGTCTAAAATATCAATTGCTTTATCTGGCAAAAAACTATCATGAATATATTTTTCGGACATTTCAACAGTTTGACGAATAACATCTGTTGATATTTTTACTTTATGATATTCTTCATAATATTTTTTTATTCCTTCCAAAATTTTAATTGAATCATCAACATTAGGCTCTTCAACTAAAACTTGTTGAAATCTTCTTTCTAGAGCAGAATCTTTTTCAATATATTTTCTGTATTCTTTTAAAGTAGTTGTTCCAATTAATTGAATTTCACCATTAGATAGGGAAGGCTTTAAAATATTTGCAGCATTCATAGAATGTTCACCATCACCTGCACCTATTATATTGTGAATTTCGTCAATAACTAAAATGATATTTCCATATTCCTTACATTCGTCAATAATGCCTTTCATTCTAGACTCAAATTGACCTCTAAATTGAGTTCCAGCAATAACTGCAGTCATATCCAAAAGATAAACTTCTTTATTTAAAAGTTTTGCAGGAACATTTTGGTTAGCAATTTTTATTGCCAAACCTTGAGCGATAGCAGTTTTACCAACACCTGGCTCACCAATCAAACAAGGGTTATTTTTAGAACGTCTATTTAAAATCTGTATAACTCTTTGAATTTCTTTATCTCTACCAATAACTATATCTAATTGATTGTTTTTAGCCTTATTTGTTAGGTTAGTTCCATAAGTATCTAAGTATTTTTTCTTTTTATTTGTTTTTGTTTCTTTCTTTTTTGCATTTTTTGTTTGTTTTTTATTATCATTTTGTTGATTTTCTTCATCTTTGTGTTGACGAGGCTTTAACATACTAGAGAAGATTGAACCTAAAGGAATTGCAGCACCTGCAAACTTTGGTCTTTCTTCATCGTCATCTTCGCTATCTTCGTCATCTATATCACCAAAAGTGATGGCACCATCAATATTTTCTATATCATGTATATCTAAGTTTTCAGCAAAATCTTTAAATATATTTTCTAATTGTTTATTCATATCTGCCAAATTTATTTTATCTTTAGACAATAGTTCTTGTTGGTTAGCTAAAACTTCTGTTGCATCAATGCCTCTTTTTTTAGCACAGTCATAGCATAAACCTTCCATTGACTTTTTTCCATTATCTATTTTTTCATAAAAAAGTACTGCTGGATTTTTTTTACATTCTGAACATATCATAACTTTATAATTCCTCATTTCTTTGTTTTTTTCAATATTATATATAATAACTCAAAATTAAGAAATAGTCAATATTTTTAGAATAAATGAGTGAGGTTAGATTAGTTGCAAAAATATGTCGAAAAATACATAAAAATGCGATGAAAATATTGAAAATAGTACAAAAAACTATTGAAATCTTATGTTAAATATGTTATTATCAAATAGTTACTTATAAACAAGCACAGATTAGGAGGTAAAATGATAAAGTTTTATTGGTTGAGAATGGGAAATTTCTTAGTGTATAAAGATGGGGTATCAATTGCTACAATTTCTCCATCAACGCCAGAAAATTCCAAAGTCTCATTTGAACAGTCTTTTAGTGGAAATCGTGAAAAAGAAGGCCAAAAAATTATAAAAGCATTTTTTTCAAAAACACAAGAGGCTGCTAAAACAGCAATTGCTTAACATTTACCGTAGGTCTCTCATTTTGGGAGACCTATTTTTATTGACCTCAACTAACAAAAATGTTATAATAAAAAAGTGAATACAAGAAATTTAAGAAAGGAGAACGTGATATATTTAAAAATTTAAATATATCATACAAATGGAATATGAAATTAGAATTACCAAAAAAACAAAAAATGCCAAAAAGAAGGAAAATAACATATATTGTACTAATATGTATATGTGCATTAGCAATATCAGTAGCAATAGGAACACAAATACTAGGAAATGATGTAGTAGACAATATATTTGGATTAAACAAAATAACAAAAAGAACAGAAGAAGAGGAAGCAGCGTTAAAAGTAAACTTTGAATCACTTTTAGACAACACATTATTAGATAAAGGAAATTATACAGTTCAAAAAAACAACCAAGACAAAGAAATAATTTATACAGAATATAGCAAACAAGAAAAAAAGGATAACCACGAATTGGATGTAAATTTACCATATATAAATATAAAAAATGAAGAAGTAAACAAATTCAATAAAGAAATAAAAAATACATTCGAAGGAAAAGCAGAAGAAGTATCACAAAATACAGACGAAAACATATTATACACAGTTAAATACAAAGCAAGTATAAAAGAAAATATATTATCATTAATAATATACTCAGACTTAAAGCAAAGTTCAAGTGCACAAAGAGTAATAGTACAAACATTTAACTACGATTTATCTCAAAACAAAACATTAACATTTGAAGATGCTATAAATGAATTCAAGTTAAAGAAAAATGAAGTTCAAACAAAAATTAATACAGACATTCAAAATGAGGAAAATAAATCAGAAGAACTAATAAAATTAGGATACAATGTATTTTCGAGAGACACAAAAAGCGACATATACAAAGTAGAAAATATATCTGAATACTTTATTTACAACAACAATATTTATGTAATATTTGCATATGGAAATGATAAAATGACAAGTGAAAAAGATATTGTAATAATATAAAAAATTGGCTAGGAACCTTTAAGGAACCTAGCCTTTTGAAAATAAAAGGGGATGTTTTTTTATTTGAGTCAGTTAACTTACTGACTATGGTTGTATTATAATAATGTTTTTTGTCCATTGTGTGAATTAAAAGTGAAGAATCTATTAAAATTTAATAAATTCTTCATTTTTCAAAAGTTTATATATTTATCAAAAGTTAAGGTTGTTCACCTAATGTTAAAGTAATTTCTTTCTCTTTTCCATCTCTATTTATCTTTAACTTCATTTCATCACCAATTTGATGAGAATTTTTAATCTCATTTAATTCGTCCATTGATTTGATAGTTTTTCCGTCTGCTTCAATAATTACATCACCAGATTTCAAACCACCTTTTTCTGCAGAAGAGAAATCTTCAACAGATTTTACATAAACACCAGTAACTAAATTATATTTTTTAGCAGTTGTTTCATCTAAATCAATACCAGAAATTCCAATAAAAGGTCTTTTAACTTTACTATATTGAATCAATTGTGAAGTAATATCAGTTGTAGAATTTATAGGAATAGCAAAACCAATTCCCTCAATACCAGAACCAGATAATTTCAAAGTATTAATTCCAATAACTTTACCTTGAGCATTAACTAATGCACCACCACTATTACCAGAGTTTATAGCAGCATCAGTTTGAATACATGTATATGTTTTACCATCAGAATCTGTAATTTTTCTATTAACTGCACTTACAATACCAGTTGTAACAGTACTTGTCATATTAACAGGATTTCCAACGGCCATAGCAAATTCACCAACTTTAACATCATCAGAATCAGCAAATTCGGCTTTTGTTAAACCGGTTTTTTCAATTTTTATAACTGCCAAATCAGTTTGCTCATCTTGGCCAACAATTTTTGCTTCATATTCTGTTTCATCATTAAATAATGTTACTGTGACTTTTGTAGCCTCTGAAATTTGATAATATGAATTTGATTCAGAAGAACTTGAAGATACAACATGGTTATTTGTTAAAATATATCCATCTTCACTTATTATAATTCCTGAACCAGAAGCAGTTGCACTTGTAGAACCACTTCTACCAAATATTGAAGTTGAATTTACAGTATATTCAATTTTGATTCCAACAATTGATGGTAAAATCTTATTTGCTGCATAAACAGAAGTGTCTGAGTAATTTTCTAAAGATGTTTGTTTTACATATCCATCAGATTTTGTTGAACTATTATTTGTTGTACTTATGGAAGATGTTCCTGTGCTTCCAATAATTTTTGTTCTAATAGAAGGAACTCCAAAACATGTTCCTATTACTACTGTACATCCTACAATACCACTAACAAATGGTAGCATTACACTTTTTCCAAATCCTGAGTGTACTTTTTTGGCTTTTTCATAAGATGATGAACCTGTTACAGGAATTGCTTTAAATTTTGAATTGTTTTGTTCTTTTTCGTCCATTTTTTATACCTCCTAAATTAATGCGTACCGCATTTACTATATATAATAACCTAATTCTTTATTAGAATACAATAGTATTGTGAACTTTTTGTGAAAAAAGTGTTACATTTTAGTTACAATTTGAATGCTAACAACGAGAAAAAGAAAAAGTTTTAATTTTAAAAAAATCTTGATTTAAAATAGAGAATTATAGTATAATAAGAAAAAAATCGAAAGAAGGAAAATAAGAATGAAAAAAAATAAAGGAATAACAATGGTTGCACTTGTAATCACAATAGTATTATTATTAATATTAGCAGGTATTTCAATTGGAACAGGAGGAAATATAATAAAAAGAACAGAACTAGAAAACCTAAAAACAGGAATGTTATTAATAGAAGTAAAAGGAAAAGAATATGTTGAAAATGCAAACTTTAACCTAGGAACAGGATTTGAAAAATTAACAGATGAAACAGAAAAAAGCAAAAGGATAGACGCAGCAAAATCAAAATTAAAAGGAAAAGAAATAACAGATGCAAGCCAACTTCCTGAAACATTTGAAATAACAACTGATCAATTTAATAACGAAAAAAACAACTTAGAATACTATTACGAACTATCAGATTATGATTTAGAAGATATGGGAATGGCAAACGAAGAAACAAAAAACATCAAAGGAGATAGCATTATAAAATATGATATAATAGGTAACACAGTAGAAGTATACAACACACAAGGATTTACAAAAGATGATAAAACATATTATAAATTAAGTGATTTAAGAAATTTAGAAGTATAAAAAATACATACCAGGATGAAGGAAAAGAAAATGAAAGAAAAAGAAGAAGAAAGATTAAAAAATTTAAAGCAAATAGAAAAAGAATTACATGAAAAAGAATTTAAAAATATATGTGGAATTGATGAAGCCGGAAGAGGACCTCTAGCAGGCCCTGTTGTTGTTGCAGGAGTAATAATGCCAGAAGACTCAATGATTGAAGGAGTTAATGATTCAAAAAAAGTATCTGAAAAGAAAAGAGAATTACTTTATGATAAAATAATTGAAGAAGCAATTAGTTACTCGGTAGCAATAATTGGTCAAGATGTAATTGATGATATTAATATTTTAAATGCAACAAAGAGCGGAGTTACAAGTGTTGTTAAAGGGCTAGATGTTAGACCTGATTTGATTATTATAGATGCACTTCAACATATTGATACAGACGGTGTACCTTATGATTCAATAATAAAAGGAGATGCAAAATGTTATTCAATTGCAGCGGCTTCAATTATTGCAAAGGTTACAAGGGATAGAATTATGAGAGAGTGGGATAGTGTTTATCCTCAATATGGTTTTGCTAAGCATAAGGGATATGGAACTGCTCAACATATTGCAGCAATTAAGGAGTATGGATTGTGCCCAATTCATAGGAGAAGTTTTACAGGACATTTTATTTAGGATGTAAAATAATTCTTTTTAAACCTAATTTATATTAATATTTTTTGATTAACAGGAAGTGAATTTATGAATATTCTAGAAATAATAGAAAAAAAGAGAGAAAAACAAGAATTAACAAAACAAGAAATTGAATACTTTGTAAAAGAATATGTTGAAGGAGAAATTGCAGACTACCAAGCAGCAGCATTAGTAATGGCAATATTCTTAAATGGAATGACAAAACAAGAAACAACAAACTTAACAATAGCAATGGCACATTCAGGAGAAATATTAGACTTATCAAAATTAAACAAAACAATAGTAGACAAGCACTCAACAGGAGGGGTAGGAGACAAAGTGTCAATTTGCTTACTACCACTAGTTGCATCACTAGGAGTACCAGTTGCAAAAATGTCAGGAAGAGGACTAGGATTTACAGGAGGAACAGTTGACAAAATGCAATCAATACCAGGATACAAAACAGACATCGATATCAACAGTTTTATAAAAAATGTGGAAAACGTTGGTATAAGTATGATATCACAAACAATGAACTTAGCACCAGCAGATAAAAAACTATATGCACTAAGAGATAGTATTGCATGTGTTGAAAGCATCCCATTAATTGCATCAAGCATAATGAGTAAAAAAATAGCCAGTGGCGCAGAAAAAATTGTATTAGATGTAACTGTTGGAAAAGGTGCATTTATGAAAACTATGGAAAATGCAGAACTACTTGCAAATGAAATGATAGAAATAGGAAAACTTGCAAATAGAGAAACAGTATGTGTCCTAACAAATATGAACGAACCACTTGGATGTGCAGTAGGAAATAACTTAGAAGTAATAGAAGCCATTAAATTCCTAAAAGGAGATATGCCAGAAGACTTGAGGCAAGTTGTATTGGAACTTGGAGCATATATGATAAAACTTGCAGGACTTGGCGAAGACTTAGAAGAAAATAAAAACAGAATGCTAGAAAATATTTCAAATGGAAAAGCATTAAACAAATTTATAGAAATGGTAAAAAAACAAGAAGGAGACATTTCATATTTAGAAGATACTAATAAATTTGAAAAAGCGAAAATAATTGAGCCAATTATAGCAAAACAAGACGGATATATTCAAGAAATGAATGCAGAAGAAATCGGAAAAGTGGCTTGTGGACTTGGAGCAGGAAGAGTTAGAAAAGAAGATAGCATAGATTATACTGTAGGAATTATTTTAAATAAAAAAGTAGCAGATAAAGTAACAATAGGAGAGGTCCTAGGATATATTCATGCAAATAGTCAAGAAAAATATAAAGAAGCAGAAAGAAAATTAGCAGAAATTATAAAAATAAGTGATAATAAAATTGAAAAAGAACCAACAATTTTTGGTATTTGCAAATAAATTATTGAAATAGAGTATATTTTAGTGATATAATATAAAAAGTACAAAAATAAAGGAGTGAAACATAATGAAAAACAATAAAGAGAAAAAAATAAAAAACAAAGAACAAAGAAAATATGATAAAGGACAAGTATTTGTAAAAATAATGGCAGGAATACTAGCAATATTAATGGTATTATCAATAGCAGCATCACTAATATTTGCATTAATCTAGAAAAAAATTCTCAAAAATTGAGAGAAGGTGTAATATGGAAAAAAGTATAAGTAGTAGTTGGATGAATTTTTATAATGAAAATATTGTAAAAGGCTTTCAAAATTTAAGTGAAAACCCATTTACATTATTTACAACAATATTAGATTTAGTAATAGTAATATTTTTATTATACTGTTTTGTAAAAATGGTAAAAGGCTCAAGAGCATGGCAATTAATAAAGGGAATAGCATTTTTAATAATTGCAACATGGCTTAGCGGATTACTAAATTTAAAAATATTGAACTCAATTTTAACAGGAATAATGAATTGGGGAGTAATAGCAATAATAGTAATATTCCAACCTGAATTAAGAAGAGGATTAGAACAATTAGGAACAAATAAATTTACAAAATTTTTTGGTTTAGATAGTGATTTAGCAACAAAAACAAAAGAAGATATTTACAAGGTTGTAATTGCAGCAACAGAACTTTCTAAAACAAAAACAGGTGCATTAATTGTACTTGAAAGAGATATAAATATTCAAGATATTATAGCAACAGGAGTTCCAATGAATTCAGAAATATCACCACAATTATTAGTAAATATATTTGTACCAAAAACACCATTACATGATGGAGCAGTAGTAATAAGTAATAACAAAATAGCAGCGGCAGCGTGTGTATTACCACTTGCAAATGACCAAGACATTGCAAAGGAATTGGGAACAAGACATAGAGCGGCTATTGGGATTTCAAAAGAATCAGACAGTATAGTTGTAGTAGTCTCTGAGGAAACTGGTAAAATTTCTGTTGCAAAAGATGGAACATTAATTGCAGATGTTAGAGAAGATGTTTTGAAAAAAATCTTAATAAGTAACATTGTTACAAAAAGATTCACACAGAAAAAAACTGAAAGAAATAATAAATTAGAAGTTATAAAGAAAAAGTTTAGTACAAAAACAAAAAATGAAAATACAGAAGAAAATAAATAATTATAAAGTCGCTAATATGGCGACTTTTATAGTACAAGAAATAAAGCAACTTTGCATATAAGAAAGGAAAAAAATGAGAAATATAAAACTAACAATAGAATATGATGGAAAAGACTTCAATGGTTGGCAAAAGCAACCAACAAAACTAAATATTCAAGGTACAATTGAGCAAGCAATAAAAATTGTAACAGGAGAAGAAGTAGACTTGATGGCATCAGGAAGAACAGATGCAGGAGTTCACGCATTTGGACAAGTTGCAAATTTTAAAACAAACTCAAAGATCCCAATAGAAAAAATACCAATTGCATTAAACTCAAACTTAAAAAAATCAATAAGAATTATATCTGCAGAAGAGGTAGACGAGAGATTCCACAGTAGACTTACATGCAAAAGGAAAACTTACAGATATGTTATAAATAACTCTGAATTTTCATCTGCAATATATAGAAATTTAGAAACACATATTCCACAAAAATTGGATATTGAAAAAATGAAACAAGCAGCAAAATATTTTGAAGGAGAACATGATTTTAAAGCATTTAAGGCAAGCGGGACAAGTAGTAAAAGCAGTGTTAGAATAATATACAAGGCAGTAGTTTATGAGATGCCAAATAATAGAATTTATATTGAACTTACGGGTAATGGCTTTTTGTATAACATGGTTAGAATAATTGCCGGAACTTTGGTTGATGTTGGAACAGGAAAAATTCAACCAGAAGATATTGAAAAAATTATTGAGTCAAAAGACAGAAGTTTGGCAGGAAAAACTTTACAACCAAATGGGTTGTATTTGGTTGAAGTCAATTATGAATAAATAAATGTCAAAATATATCGAAAATTTCTTTCTGACAATTGACATAAAAATATGGTGATATATGGTCATACAATTAATTAGACGTTTATACGATACGAGTGAAAAAACTGAAAGAGATTAAAAGTAACAAAAAACAGCAAAAAGCATAAAATATAGTAAAAAGAAAATTCATCAAGGTGAAAGGAGAAAAGCAATGAACACATTACTTATATTTTTTGCATTACCAATAGCAATAATAATAATCTCAATAGCACTACAAAAAATATTCAAATGTCCATTTTTAGTAGCTGGAATAATATTTGCAATATTTTTAATAGTAACATTTACAATAGGAAACTTAAATTATTTAGTAGCAACGATAGCATACACAATATTAGCATTTATAACGGCAATATTAACAAACATAATTTGCAGAATACTTAGAGAATTAGATAGAAGAGAAAAAGCAAACAATAACAGTGAAAATTTATTTACAATAAGTAGCAATGGATGTAATGGAGTTGAAAATGATTTACTAACAATTAACGCAAGTTATCAAAACAATAATAGTAACAATACAGGTTCTTGCAGTTGCAACACATCAAATGACTCTATTGCAGTAAGAGCAAAAGTAATCCCAAATAACAACACAAATGGAAGAACAGGAAGTTTCTGTGGATGTTTTAGAAGAAGATAAAAAATGTTGTAGCAAACTATTAAAATAAATACAAAATATAAATAGTAAAAACGAATTTTGCAATAAAATTTGCAAAGTTCGCTTTTTTATGTTAAACTAATAGATGCAAAACATTTTAGAAAATAAGGTTGAAATACATTTATCAAGTTTTCACCTTAAGAAAGGATATAAAAATGTTAGAAATTATAGAAGATACATTAATAGATGCAATAAAACTATTACCATTTTTATTTATAACATATTTGATTATGGAATACATAGAACACAAAATGGGGCATAAAACAAAACATGCAATAAAAAAATCAGGAAAATGGGGACCAATCATAGGAAGCATACTAGGAGTATTTCCACAATGTGGATTTTCAGTATCAGCAACAAACTTGTATGCAGGACGAGTTATAACATTAGGAACATTAATTGCAGTATATTTATCTACATCAGATGAAATGTTGCCAATATTTATTTCAGAAGCAGTATCACCAATTATTATATTAAAAATATTGGGTATAAAACTTGTAATAGGAATGATTGCAGGAATAATAATAGATTTAATTGTCCATATTATAAACAACAAAATAATAAACAAACAAAATTCTAAAGAAATGGTAGAAGAAAATGAAGAAGACGAAATAGGGCATATATGTGAAGAAGAACACTGCCATTGTAACGAAAGTGGAATCCTAAAATCTTCAATACATCATACTTTGAGCATATTTTTATTTATAATAATAATTACATTTATTATAAATACAGTAGTACATTTTGTTGGAGAAGACACAATAGCAAGTTGGATATTGAACAAACCTGTTATAGGACCACTAATAACGTCACTAATTGGATTGATTCCAAACTGTGCGGCATCAGTAATAATTACAAATATGTATTTAGAAAATGTAATATCACTTGGAAGTATGATTTCTGGCCTTTTAACAGGGGCAGGAGTGGGACTTGCAGTATTATTTAAAACTAATAATAAAATAAAAGAAAATATTGGAATAATTTTTTTACTATATGCAATAGGAGCAATTTCAGGAATTATAATTGATTTAATTGGAATTGCATTATAGAGCAAAAATAAAACTGTCAGTAGGTAATTAAACCTTTGACAGTCTTTTTTTATTTATTTTTCTTATTTTTTAAATTAACAACAATTGCATCCTCATTATCAAAAACATAATTAGAATCTGTTGTATCAGTTTGAACAGGATTTATTTCATTTCTTTCATCTACAAAATTCAATTTCTTAAGGTTAAATTTTTTCTTATTTAAACCATTTTCTGTGTCCTCAGTTTCGGTAGTAACACCATCTGAATATTTCCCAAAATCAAAAGTCTTGAATTTTTTAGGTTCCTTATATTTTGATTCCAAATAATTAAATTTACCAGGACCAACCACTGGCTTACCATTAGAGCCTCTGATTTTATATGCACAGTCTTTCTGACCAAGGGTTTGTAATTTACCAGGTTTAAAGTAAGGTGTAAATTTCCATTCAACTCCACCATGTTTTGAGTCATATTTCATTTTATCAAAATCAATAGTGTTTCCCATAGACCACTCTCTCTTTTGACCAAATTCACTACTCCACCATTCAAGTTCACCTATAACTCCGCCACCTGTAAATATTTTATTAATACAGTTTGCTAAAATAGTTTGTTTGTAATTTTCTTTACCACCGGAAACATTCAATTGTTCCAAGTTTTGAGCAGATATAACAGTACCAACTTTATATTTTCTATACATTGTAAAGATAGGTTCTGTGGCTTTACAAATGAAGTCAGGGAATTCATCAATATACAAGAAATTAGGAACTCTTGATTTTTCGGTTCCAGGTCTTCTTAAAACAGCATTTTGCATAGAAATTAAGAAGAATAGTCCAAATGCCTTATGGCTTGAAGCACCTAAATCTCCACGTCTAGTGCAAACAAATGTGATATCACCATTAGCAAGCATTTTATCAAAGTCAATATTATTATGTCTGTTACATAAAATAGACTTAACGCCAGGAACTCTTAACAGTCTATCAAGAATGTCTGCAACAACAGAAATAAATGTTTCTGTATTACGTTTATTAGGAGCATCCTTATAAAAGTTATTCTTAAAATAAACAAGTTGAGTATTATATTTCTCTTTTAAATCTTCATCATGTTCTAGAATTCTACACATTTTTTCTACTAAATCAAAATTTGTGAACATTTTAAGCATATCTTCTAAGTTAGGTAACATCCCTTCATTCATTTTTGGATACATTTCTTTCAATAATATAGAAATATTTTCAATTGCTTGAATTACTTGTAATTCTTTGAAAAGTTCATATTTTGAAATATCAACCATTGCTTTCATTACAGAAGAAATTGTAATTGCAATTTTGTTTGCATCATCATAAACAAAAGGGTTTAAACCAATTGAATTTTTATCTGCTGGATCTATCACATTATAAGGTAAACTATAATTCTTACAAATATCAATCATATGTGTAGAAATCTCTTTATCAGGAGATAAAACTGTAACACCACAATTTTTATAAGTAATTTCAGAGTTAGAATCCAAAATCATTTTTTTCATATAACCTTTATATACATCCTCATTGCCAGAAGTAGGGGATAACATATTTAAATTAAAGTTAGTATTTAAATAATCATTATCATAAGGCTTTGTTAATGTTGCAATTCCTGTTTTTAATGCAGTAAATCCCATTTCCTTTGCAACTTCTCTAAAGAAAAATTTCTTTTCTAAATCTCTTGCAATTAAAGGTTCATAAATTAAAGATGTTTTACCTGTACCAGAAGCACCACATACAAACATTGATTGATATCTTGAAGCTTCAGGAATTGTTATTTGAGCAGCAGTCTCACTATTTTGACATAAATATACATCACAAGTGTATGGACCGTGACCTTCTTTTTTATCTGATAAATCAATTCCACCATAATCCCAAATTGATTGAGTCATATCTTTACTATCATTTACACCAAAGTATAGAAAATTGAATACTTTTGGAATCATGAGTACTGGTAGTAAAAGTGTTAATGATGTAAATGCAGGTCGTACTAAGTCAGAAAAGTCTGTAACTAAATCTACATATCCTGGATTAAATACAAGCAATAGCCATGCTCCTAAATTAAGCCATTGTATAAACATTGAAATAGCAATAACACTTAAACCAATGATATAAATATTAAATAGTGTTACTTTTCTTTTTTTGGTAGATGCAAATTCTGAACTGCCTGAAAATAAAAATGCAAATATAGGACAGGCAAGTGCAAAAGTGTACATCAAAGGTCCCCAATATGAGTATGAAACACCTGTAAATAACATTAGCATAAATTCAACGATTCTATCAACAGCTAAATATACTGTTAAAAGTGTAAGAACATATGTTGCAAAAGTATTTCTACTGGTGCCTAATTTTTTCAAAAATTTGTCTATTATTTTCATTATATAATTGCCCCTTTTTTTAATTATATTTTATTTCGATATTTTAAAATTCTACATATCTATTATCCTATAAAATTGCGAAAAAAACAAGTATTTTTGGAAAAAAAGTGCATAAATAAGGCAAATAAAAGAATAAAAATCATACAGAAAACATATAATATTTAAAATAATATTAAATTTAGAGGAGAAAGCATAATGGAAGAATTTAAAAAAGAACAATTAATAAAAGAAAAAAGTGAAATAGAAAAAGAAATGGAATTAATAAAAAATATAATAAAAACAAGAGAAGAACTAAAAAGTGACAACAAAAATTTTGAATTTGCAGAACAAGAATTAGTTGATTATTATATATATCATATAAAAGCAAACCAAGCCAAATTAGATTATCTAATAAAATTAGCAAAAGCAAATGGAATTACCATAGATATAATAAATCAAATAAAATATGAAAAATATGACGAAGAAATAGGGTAGAGTAAAAAAGTAAAAAAAATATAAATACAAAAATTTTAATGAATATTTGTCCATATAAATTCATACAAATGTATAAAAAAAGTATAAAGAGGGATGAATATGGACACAAATATAATTACATATTTAGCATGCATATGTTTTTTGTTTATTTTTGGAAGAATATTTATAGTTCCAATAAAAAAGATTTTAAAACTTATTATCAACTCCATTTTAGGAGGACTAACAATATTTTTAATAAATCTTGTAGGAGGAATATGGGGCTTCCATATAGGACTTAATATTTTTACAAGTATATTAGTTGGAGTACTAGGACTGCCAGGGGCAGTATGTCTAGTAATAGTAAAATTATTAATTTAAAAAAAGGATTGTAGACCCGTCCCTCAATCCCGAAAAAAAGGAAAGAAGACATGCGTCCTCAATCCTGATTTTTTTCTATTCAACTGTAACTGATTTTGCCAAGTTTCTAGGTTTATCAACATCCAAACCTTTTTCTTTAGAAATATGATAAGCAAGTAATTGTAATGGAACAATTGCTAAAATAGGAGAAACAAAACAATTTGTTTCAGGAATATCAATTACAACATCAAACATACTCTTATCGATATCTTGGTTAGAAACAACTAAAGTTTTAGCACCACGAGTAATAACTTCTTGAATATTACTTACAGTCTTTTTAACTAAATCTTTATCAGTCATAACACCAACAACTGTAACACCATTCTCAATTAAAGCAATAGAACCATGTTTTAATTCTCCTGCAGGATAACTTTCTGAATGGATATAAGAAATTTCTTTTAATTTCAAAGAACCTTCTCTTGCAATTGCCTCATCAATACCTCTACCAAGGAAGAAAACATCTTTTTCTTGATAGATTTTTTTAGCAAATTTTGTGATTTCTTCATCACATTTTAAAACTTCTTCTATTTTTTTAGGTAATTCTAAAATGTTTTTCTTAATATCAACTAATAAACTTTCATCAGCTGTTCCAAGTATTTCAGCAAAGTAAATTGCTAAAATAGTCATTAAAACAACTTGAGAAGTATATGCTTTTGTAGAAGCAACTGCTATTTCTGGTCCGGCATGTGTATAAATTGAATAATCTGCTTCTCTTGTTATAGAACTACCAATAACATTAGTAATTGCAATAGTTTTAGCACCTTTTTCTTTTGATAATTTTAAAGCTGCTATTGTATCTGCAGTTTCTCCTGATTGAGATAAGAAAATACATAAAGTTTTATCATCTACAATTGGATCTCTATATCTAAATTCTGATGCGATATCAACTTCTGTAGGAATTCTACAAAGTTTTTCAATAGAATTTTTTCCTGTAAGACCTGCATGCATTGCTGTACCACATGCAACAATATAAATTTTATTTAAGCCTGATAAATATTCTTTTGTAAATTTAAGTTCATCAAATTCACATTTTGAATTTACATTTATTTTAGCACCTATTGTCTCTCTAATGGCAGTAGGTTGTTCAAAAATTTCTTTTAACATGAAATCATCATAACCTTCTTTTTCAGCTGCTGTAGCATTCCATTCAATAGACTGAGTTTTCTTTTCAATTTTATTTAAATCTTTATCATAAAATTTTGCAGAATCTTTTGTTAAAACAACAAATTCTAAATCATTTAAAAGATAAAAATCTTTTGTATAAGAAAGTATAGCTGGTATATCTGAAGATAAATATTTTTCATCTTCACAAGTTCCTATAACTAATGGGCTATCTTGTCTTACAACTATCATATTATCTGGGTAAAGACTTGAAATAACCTCAAGTGCAAAACTTCCTTTTAAATCTAAACAAGCATTTTTTACCGCTCTTAAAAATTTTAAATCATCATTTTCTGTATCTTTTGTAAAATAATAATGTATTAAGTTAGGGATAACTTCTGTATCTGTTTGAGAATAGAATGTATATCCTTTTTCTGTTAAAAATTTTCTTAATTCATTGTAATTTTCAATAATTCCGTTATGAACTACACTAAATGTTTTTGAATTATCTTGGTGAGGGTGAGAGTTCTCCTTTGATGGCTTTCCGTGTGTTGCCCATCTTGTATGAGCAATACCAATAGTTCCTTCTAATTTATCAATTCCATCTAAATTTGATAAGTTTTTAACTCTTCCTTTATCTTTCATTATTGATAATCCATCTTTTTCAATTGTTGAAATACCAGCAGAGTCATATCCTCTGTATTCCAATCTTGTTAGCCCTGCTAAAAGAATAGGGCATGCTTTTTTTGTTCCTATGTAACCTACAATTCCACACATAATTAAGTCCTCCTAAATATATATTAAAAGTAATTTTTAAAAATTAATTTGATACATTAACACATCAAAATAAAATTGATAGAGTTAAAACATCTGAATCAATATTTTAAAAATTTATGGAATTGAAAGTATGCAAACTTAAAATATTAACTTCTGTTCTAATATTACTATTAGTTTTTAAATTAATAATATTGACCTTAAGTAAAAGCCACTAGAGCATCCGCCGAATATTTCGATAACTCTAGACCTCGTCAACCACCTTAGAATAGTGGTCCTGGCGCTTGAAAAATAACTCCTTTCTTTTTGATTTTTTATGCATCTTTCAATTTTACTTTATTATATTACATCAAAAGAAAAATTTGTGCAAGTACTTTACAAAAAATAATCTTGATTTAATACTAACTTATAATGTATAATAAATATAGAAAAAATAAAGAAGGAATTAAAATGTTTAACATAGAAGAAGAATTAAAAAAATTACCAGGAAAACCTGGAGTATATGTAATGCACGACAAAGATGACAATATAATATATGTAGGAAAAGCAGTTTCATTAAAGAACAGAGTAAGGTCATATTTTAGAAAAACAAATAAGACCGAAAGAATTAAAAAAATGGTAAGTTTAATAGACCACTTTGAATACATAGTTGTTGACAATGAAGCAGAAGCATTAATTTTGGAATGCAACTTAATCAAGAAAAATAGACCCAAATTCAATGTTTTATTAAAAGATGACAAAACATATCCATATATCAAAATAGATGTAAAATCAGATTATCCAACTGTAGTTTTAACAAGAAGACTTATAAATGATGGAGCAAAATATTTTGGACCATATGCAAATCCAGGTGCTGCAAAGGAAATGATAGATTTTATAAAACAAAAATATAAAATACGCCAATGTAGAAATTATCAAGGTAGAACAAGGCCATGTTTAAATTATCACATAAAAAGATGTTTAGCACCATGTATGGGATATGTAACACCAGAAGAGTACAAAAAACAAATTGACGAAATAATTGATTTGCTAGAAGGAAAAACAGATAAAATTTTAAAAGAACTAGACAAGCAAATGCAAGAAGCATCAGCAAAACTAGATTTTGAAAAAGCAGCAGAACTAAGAGATAGAAAATTGGCAATAGAAAGAGCTTCATCAAAACAAAAAGTATCAAATATTTCAGAAAACAACATAGATGTTATTGGACTATACAAATCAGAACTAGAAGTATGTATAGAAATATTCTTTGTGCGTGGAAGTAAAATGATAGGAAGAGAACATTACTTTTTCCCAGAATTAAAAGACATGGAAGATAGTGAAATTTTATCAGGATTTATAAAACAATATTATTTAGAAAATCCAAATATACCAAGCAAAATAATGTTGAGAGAAGAATTGCCTGAAAAAGATGTAATAGAGCAATGGTTATCCACAATATTAGGAAAAAAAGTGGAATTAAAAAGCCCTAAAAAAGGAGAAAAACTAAGATTTGTAGAGATGGCAGAAAATAACGCAAAAGTTACATTAGAAAACAAAGAAAAAGACAAAACAGAAATATTAATGGAACTAAAAGATGCACTTAAAATGGACAAATTACCGCGAAAAATCGAAACATATGACATATCAAATATATCAGGAGAATTCATGGTTGCAGGAATGTGTGTAATGCAAGATGGAGTTATTAAGAAAAACTTATCAAGAAGATTTAAAATAAAAACAGTTTTAACACAAGATGACCCTAAATGTATGGAAGAGGTTGTAACAAGAAGATTAGCACATTCAATAGACCACGAAGATAAAGGCTTTGGAAAACTGCCAGACGCAATATTTGCAGATGGTGGTATAACACAAATTAGAGCGATTAGAAATGCTATAAACAAATATGAAAATCTTGATATAAAAATATTTGGTATGGTCAAAAACGACAAGCATCAAACAAGAGCATTGATAGACGAAAATAGAAATGAAATACCAATTTCAGAAAATCTTATGAATTTAATAACTAGATTCCAAGACACAGTGCATGACACAGCAATTACATATCACAGAAAACTACGTGCCAAAGCAATTACTAAATCTGTGCTAGACGATATTGAGGGAATAGGTGAAGTTAAGAAAAGAGAGTTGCTTAAAAAGTTTGGAAGTGTTGAAAAAATAAAGCAGGCTTCTAAAGAAGAATTAATGGAAGTAAAAGGTATAACAGAAAAAATAGTAGAACAAATAAAAAATAGGGATTAGGGGCCACTGCTCAAAATCCCGTTTTTTTAAATACAAGATTATCATATATTAATATTTAAAGAAAAAGTCCCTATGGAAGACCCGAAGAAGCATTTTTTCTGAAAATATTAATATATGATAATTTTTCTTATTAAAAGAATTCGGGATTTTAGGTGATACACCTTTAATCCCGAAAAATTATTTTGAAATTAAATACAAATTATCTTTAGCAAGATTAGCATCAAGACCATCAGGAGCCTTATAAAGTACAGAAACATTTTTAAAATTAGACTCATCTTTAATTCTATCCAAAATAGCATCATTATCCATATATGCCTTTATAGACAATACATAAGAATCTTCACCATTCAAACTCTCATCATCAATAACACAATGAAGTTCATCATTATTATTAACATTAATAATCAAAGTTCTATTATAAACCATCATTTCAGGAACACTTTGCATATGATTAAAGAAATTATCATAAACATACACAAAAGATTTATCATTATTTTCTTCAGCAATATTCAAAATATCTTTGTAATTTTTATACAAAAATCTAGGCTTAGAAAATGCCAAACCAATTGAAACTAACACAATTGAAATTACAGTAAATAAAGCATAATTATATTTAAATGTAATAAATTCATTTAATATAAAGAAAAATGTTAGTACAATAAAAGGAATAACAGGCATTATATATCTTAATTCCTGGAAAGATGTCATTTTAACTGCAATAAAATAGTAAAAAATACTGGGCACAATTGTAATTAAAACAACAAATTTTTCTTTACTTTTTATACACAAAGCAATTGTTGCAATAGCAAATAAAATTAATATACTAACCATTAATGCAGTGTTAGAATTATTAATACTAAAAGTATATGCAAGATGTTTTAAATAATCAAAAATATGTGCAAAATATCCAGAATTTCCTAAGTTTGTTAAACCTCTATCTGAAAAGAATAAATGCTTTAAGCAAGGCACAAATAATAGAATTCCTAAGGCACCATATATAACATGAGAAACGACATATTTTGAAATCACCTTTTTATCTGTTTTAGTCCTAAACATTTCAATTAACATTATAGCAAATATAAAAAATGCATAAATTGCAAAAAAGTATTGTGTTAAAAATCCTAATACTGTAGCAACTCCAAGTTGAACTGTAAATTTTTTATCCATAATAAAATTATTTTTATACAATTTTAAACTTAAATAAAAATAAAGTAAAATAAAAGTGGTTAATAACATATACATTCTTTGGAATAAAACCATTGAAATAGTTCCCATTGATAAACCATATAATATTAATGCTGGAAAAACTAAATTATCCTTTTTCAAAAGTTTCAAAATTTTAATAAGTATTACACAACTACAAATAAAAGCAATTATATTTACAATAAAGGCAGAGTAAAGTGAAAAATTCCCACCAAAAAATAAAGTTGCAAAATGAACTAAAGTATAGAAAAATGGTGGATGATTGTCATATGCTTGATTCATAAATAGTGCTTTAAAATTTAATATATTACCAGGAGCAAGTGACAAAGCACTTTTCACATATTCACGGCTTCTCCATACAGGGTTTGTGTTACCACTATCATAAGCATCCATTACACCATTTTTAGGATTTACAGATGAACATAGGGTATAGCCTTCATCCTCATGTAAACCGGATTTTTGTGTTTGGAAGTAAAAAATTATTCCAGACATTATTGTAATTAACAAAATTACCAAAATTTTTTTCAAATTTTCTTTGTTTTTTAACATATCTAATCAACCTTTCTTAAAAAAATGGAAAACGTGGGCATTACTGCCCAGGTTTTTTTAAAATGGTTCGTGCATTTACATGTGAACCATTTGGTCGCGTGAAAATAATATTGCCAGAAATTCTAACTCTATTTATTCGCGCTAATACCCTTAAGATAAAGGATATTAATAAGGCAAAGATTATAAAAATAAAAATCTTTTTTTTCATATTGCCTCCTTTTAAATACAGTGTTTATAGTAACAAAAAAATTATATCATTGTTTGTTAATTTTAACAATGAATTTTTAAAAAATTGGAATATTTTATTTTTTTTTGAATATATATATTAAAAAGTTTTATATAGGGGGATTTTTATGGGAGATATTTTTAATGTGAAATATAATGAAAAATTGGACAGGCTTGAAATTCCAAAGAAAAAGTCTGCAATTGGATTATGGAAGTTCGTAAAAAAACATAAATTTTTTTCGAGCATATTACTAAGCCTTTTTATTTTTTTAGGCATTAATTTTTATTTGATATTTAGTTTTATGAAAATTTTAGAAAATATTTAAAGAATATAAACAACAATTTTATGAGCCGTGAATAGTAACTGTTAAAATTTACGGTTCTTAAAAATATTAAAAATATCCTTTAAAAAAATAAAAAAGTATGGTAAAATATAACTATTCTAGAAAAAGGAGGAATAGTAGTAATTACTATACAAAAAATATGAAATTAGCAAACGAATGGAAAGATTATAAAATAATAGACATGGCAGATGGCCAAAAATTAGAAAAATGGGGAGATGTAATATTATCAAGACCAGACCCACAAATAATATGGAAAGACAAAAGCTTTCCAAAAAAATGGAAAGAAATAAACGCTACATATCACAGAAGTAGTTCTGGAGGAGGCTCTTGGGAATTTAACAAAAAGATGCCAAAACAATGGCAAATAAAATATAAAAATTTAACATTTAACATCAAACCAATGGGTTTTAAACATACAGGACTATTTCCAGAGCAAGCAGTCAACTGGGACTGGATGATAAACAAAATTAAATCAGAAAAAAGAGAAATAAAAGTATTAAACTTATTTGCATACACAGGAGGAGCAACAGTAGCATGTGCTTCAGCAGGTGCATCAGTATGTCATGTTGACAGTTCAAAAGGAATGACAACATGGGCAAAAGAAAATATTGAATCATCTGGATTAAAAGACAAACCAGTTAGATTTATTGTTGATGATGTTGTTAAATTTGTGAACAGAGAAATAAGAAGAGGCAACAAATATGATGCAGTAATAATGGACCCACCTTCATATGGTAGGGGAGCAAAAGGCGAAGTTTGGCAGTTTGAAAATAATATATATGATTTAGTAGAATTGTGTACAAATGTATTATCAGATAACCCATTATTTTTCTTGATAAATTCATATACAACAGGAATTTCTAGTAAAGTTTTGGAAGATATTTTGAATTTAACAGTTGCAAAAAAATATAAGGGTAAATTGGAGTCAGGAGAAATAGGAATTCCAATGGAAAATTCAAGTCTGGTGTTACCATGTGGAATTTATGGAAGATGGGAAATTTGAAAAATAATTACAATTTTGGCTGTGTCAAATTTTATTTAAAACGCTGTTACATACATATGTATGCGCCCTTGCCTTTTAAATAAAATTTTTCTTGCCAAAATTTAATTCTTTTTCAAATTAATAATTTGTGTTTGAAAAAGGAGAGAGATATGCAAAATTTAAAAGTAATTTATGAGGACAATCATATTATAGTAGTAGAAAAGATCCCAAATATTCCATCACAATCTGACAAAACAGGCGATATAGATATGCTTACACTTGTAAAACAATATATAAAAGAAAAATATAACAAGCCTGGAAACGTATATTTAGGACTTGTACATAGGCTTGACAGACCTGTTGGGGGGATTATGATTTTTGCTAAAACATCTAAAGCAGCGAGTAGATTAAGTAACCAAGTAAGAGAGAAAATATTTAAAAAAGAATATTTAGCAGTTGTTGATGGAAAAATAACCACAAGAAGCGGTACTTTAGAAAACTACTTATATAAAGATGAAAGAAATAATATGAGTAAAGTTGTTAGCAAAGATAAGAAAAATGCAAAACTTGCAAAGTTGGATTACGAAGTAATAACATATAATGAAGTTAAAAATTTGAGTTTATTAAAAATTAATTTACACACAGGAAGACATCATCAAATAAGAGTTCAGTTATCAAATTTTGGACATAGTATTTTTGGAGACCAAAAATATGGAACAAGGGGCCAGGGTAAGCAAATAGCATTATGGGCATATAAATTGACAATTGAGCATCCGATAAGTAAAGAGAAAATGACATTTACAGACTTGCCAGATACAGTTGGAACGTGGTGCATTTTAAAAGATATAAATAATTTATAAAAACTATTAAGGGATTAATATAGTCCTTTAGTAGTTTTTTTATTTTATAAAACTGGCAAAATATTTTACAAAATAAAAAAATTAAAATAATATAAATAAAAATATACTTTTTATAAACGAATTAAACCATTTTTAAAATTACATGATAAACTATAGAAAACTTAAGAAAAAGAGTGGTGAGAAAAATGATAGACAAAATTACAGAATTTCTAACCAACAAAATTAGGAAAGAAATGCCAGATATTGATGATGAAAGGGCAGAAGTAATAAACTACGGACTTCAAATATTAATAGGAGAAGTACCAAAATTTTTTATAATGCTTCTTATCGCATATGCATTAGGACTATTAAAATTAAGTTTAATTACATTTTTAATAATTATGCCGTATAGAATGTTTTCTGGAGGATTCCATTTACACACTCATATAGGATGCATAATAACAACAACAACATTTTATTGTGGAGTAGCATTTTTATCAAAAAGCATAATGTTAAATGATATTACAAAATATGTATTTATAGCATGTGTTGCAATATTTGGGATTATAATGATAAAACTTTATGCTCCAGCAGATACCGAAGAGGTACCAATTTTAAGCAAAAAGATAAGAAAACAAAAACAAATTATGTCATATGTGTGTTTGATTGTTGGACTAGCAATAGCAACAATTATAAAAAATGAGTTAATATCAAATATGATAATATTTGGATATTTTACTCAAACATGTATGATTACAAAAGTAGCATATAAACTTACCAAGAATAAATATGGATATAAAGTTTATGAAAATGCTTAAATTACTTAGTTAATATTAAAATACATACCGGTAGTATTTTTATATTATATATTTTTTTTAAAACAAAGGAGGAAACCTTTATGTTAAAATTATTAGCAAAAGTTGCAGAAAAATATGCAAAATCTACTAACACAGCTTGCTATTTATGGTCAATATTTCATCAACCAAAAATGCCAGCTAGTTTAGTAAAAAAAGATTAGTTATTTAGCTTAAATATAAGTAGTTCGACAATACTTATATTTAGGATACACAATATACTCAATGTTAGTATACAATCCATTAGAAAGAACAGGCAACTGTTCTTTTATTATGTATTAGGAAAGTTATGAAACCTTCCTAATACATAACAAAAAATGATAGAATTAATCTATCATTTTAATAATAAATTTCTAATTGTTGTGAGAAATATTTTTCGTTTTTGTTAGTATACAAATTAACATTATTATTTTTCTTTAATATTTGCCTTATTTCCCATAATCCAAGACCTGTATGATTTTGTTTACCAGAAACGCCTTTATTAAATATTTGTTCAATATCTACATCTTTATCTTTATAAGTATTTTCTATTAATATTATATTTCTATTATTTTTAGATTCGTTTCTAAATACTATATTTAAGATTTTTTCATCACATTCAGATGCGGCCTCTATAGCGTTATCTAATAAAATACCTAGTATTCTTGCAAATTCATATATTTTCATATGTAAATCATTTAAATCTAATAATACAGTAAGATTTACTTTTATGCCTTTTTCTAAAGCCTCATTGTATTTTGCAGTAATTAAGTTATATACTCCTGGATTATTTATAATATCTGGGTCTAAAACATATAAATTATTGACCTTTGTACAATCTTCTTCAAGTTGAGAATAATAACTTTTTAGACCATCCATGTCATTTGTTTTTATATAACCACCAATTGTTGTTACAATATTATCAAAATCATGTTTAAAACCTCTAACACTATCATGCAAAATGTGTAATGTTTTATTATATTCTTCGGCACTTTCTAACTTTTTAGTTGTTGTAACTAATTTCATTATTTTGGCTAAACTATAAAAACTTAAACCAAAATATGCAAGTAGAGAAATAAAATTAAAAAATGTAAATTCAATAGGTAATATATCAATATATTTTGAACTTAATATTCCTTGTAAAAATATAGTTATAAAGCCAAAAGCAAAATTAATTGTTATTATAGATTTAGTCTTTTTATCAAAATCCTCAAGAATATTTAATGTAACTTTTCTATATTTAAAAATAAGTATTAAAATAAAAACAACCAAATACATTAATAAATTAAAAGGAACTCTATAAATAAAAATAGTGTTATTTTGTTCATAAGTTATATGAAGTAAATCTAAATAAGGATTAGCGAGTAAACTTCCAACTAAATTAAATACTATACTTGGAAATAAAGTAGCAATAGTGGATTTTGTAAAACCAAGTTTCATTACAAAATATAAAACTATAAATGCAGTTGCATAATTAAATATAATATTATAAGGCCAACTAACAAATAAATTTGCAATAACACCAATTAATCCAATAGATAAAATGTAAATTAATTTTTGCTTAGTCTCAAATTTTATATTGAAAATATTTGATATCAAAGCAAGAGATAAGGGTGCTTCAATTAACATTAGTAAAGGTATTGAAAAGAATTTTACCAATTCCTCATTCGGCGTACTCAACGCCAACCAAATATTATTTAGAACGTTCATTATTATTAACCTCCTCAATCAAACTCTTTTTAAATTTAGGTCCAATCTCACAAGTAGAACCATTATCAAAATACACAATATTACCAATAGAATCAAGATTAGCTATATTATCAATATTAACAATAAAAGATTTATGAGCCCTAACAAAATTAGAAGGCAACAAGGTCATAATTTTATTAAAAGAACTATATGTTTCATAATCACGACTCTTAGTATGAAAAATCAACTTCATACCATCACGTTTAATATACAAAATCTCGCCCTGATCAATTATAGTCTTTTTATTATCAAGTTTAAGATATCTTTTTGGCAATCCATTAATATCATCAAATAAACGAACAATAGTCTCTTCTAATCTATCCGCAGTAACAGGTTTAGCAAGATAATCAAAAGTTTTAAACTTATAAGCCATCATAGCATACTCTAAATGAGCAGTAGTAAAAATAAAATATGTATCTTTATTACTTTCTCTAACCTTCGAAGCAACTTCTAAACCACTTTTATCAGCCTTTAAATTTATATCTAAAATTAACACATCAGTTTTATTATCATCAATATAATCCAATAATTTATTAACATCATTTGTTGATATTCCAACCTTAGCATCATAGCCATGTTTTACAAAAATATTCTCTAAAATTTTTGAAAATTTATCTAAAATATTTACATTGTCATCACAAATAGCGAAATTAAGCATTTTACAATCCCCCTTTAAAATAAATTTGCCAGAAAGAAAGTAATCGACAAAAAAATAAAATTTCCTTTATTTTCCAGCAACAATAACAATATAATCTAAAAATCAAACAATGTCAATAGAAAATTTACAAATTTATCCAATTGGTAAAAATATTAACATTAATAGTGTTTTGATGTTGAACAATAAGTATTAAAAGTAGACAACATATGCTAAAATAATTCAAAAATTTAATATATTAATAAAAGGAATAAAAAACAAAAGAAGACATAAATTTAAATAAGGGAGATGATTAATTTGAAAAAAATTTCTATAATAACAATATTAATAATTTTAATTACTGGTTTAGCATTTATAATAGAAGAAAAAAGTAATGTGAAAACTGTAGAAACAAGTGCACAAAGCCTTAGCACCAAAAAAATAGGGTGGGGAATAAAAAGAAATGATAATCATAAGCAACCGGATTTAGGAAAGATAAATAAAGAAATTATAGAGAAAAATAATGGTATTGCAATGGGAAATAGTAATGACAAATATATATATCTAACATTTGATGAAGGATATGAAGCGGGATATACTAAGCAAATTTTATCAACATTAAAAGAGACGAACGTAAAAGCAGCCTTTTTTATTACAGCACATTACCTAAATACTCAACCAGAATTAGTAAAACAAATGATTGATGAGGGACATATTGTTGGAAATCATACAGTAAATCATAAAAGCATGCCAACACTTACTGAGAAACAAATAAATTCAGAAGTTATGGATTTGCATAAATCAATTTATAATCAGTTTGGATATGAAATGAAATATATAAGACCGCCAATGGGGGAGTTTAGTGAGAAAAGTATCAGTGTTACAAATTCGTTAGGATATAAAACTGTAATGTGGTCATTTGCATATGAAGATTGGAATGAAAATAAACAACCAGAAGAAAATAGTGCTAAAAAGAAAATTATAGATAATGTTCATAATGGAGAAGTAATGCTTCTACATGGAAATTCAAAAACTAACACTAACATATTAGGAGATATTATTAATGAAATAAAAAATATGGGATATGAGTTTAAAACATTGGATGAATTTAAAAATATTTCCAAAAACTGTTGACACAAAGCCAAAAGCATTGTATAATATATAAGCATGAATTAAGCGATGAAACCGAATGTGGCTACATCCTTACGGAAAAAAGGGATGGAGGGAACTTCGGCGGAGTATGTCATGGCAAAGACCAGGCGGTAAGTTTTTAAAAATAGTACTTATCCCAGAATTATCATGCATATTTTGGGTTTTAAAAATGGGTGCTTTGAAAACACCAGAGTACGTTTTAACTTGCCAAGGTAATTTGGGCAGAAATCGTAACTGCCAACAGGGGAAACCCACAAAATAAAATTTATATAAGGAGGGAAAATTACAATGGCAAACACAACAGTTGTAACAAGTGAAAAAATCAGAATAAGATTAAAAGCTTATGACCATGTAGTTTTAGATCAGTCTGCTGAGAAAATAGTAGAAACAGCTAAAAAAACAGGAGCAAAAGTTTCAGGTCCTATTCCACTACCAACACAAAAAGAAGTAGTAACAATCTTACGTTCTCCACACAAATACAAAGATTCAAGAGAACAATTTGAAATGAGAACACATAAAAGAGTTATTGATATTCTTTATCCAACACAAAAAACAGTTGATACTCTAATGAAATTAGAATTACCAGCAGGTGTTGATATCGAAATCAAATTATAATGCTAACGAAAAACATTATAATAATGAAATGAAATAAACGTTGTAAATAAACTAGCAAAGCAAGTTTACAAACTAAAAATCTAAAACCAAGCTGATATTACACATAAAACAATGTGCAAATACAAGTATCAGCCAATAGTAAGGAGAGAAAAATGAAAAAAGGAATAATCGGAAGAAAAGTTGGAATGACACAAATCTTTGATCAAAAAGGAAATGTAATTCCAGTAACAGTTATAGAAGCTGGACCATGTACAGTAGCACAAGTAAAAACAGTTGAAACTGATGGATACGATGCAGTACAATTAGGATTCGGTGAAATAAAAGACAAACATATTAACAAACCAGAAAAAGGACATTTTGCAAAAGCTGGTCTTGAAGCAAAAAAACACTTAAGAGAATTCAGATTAGAATCAGTTGAAGGTGTTAAAGTTGGAGACGAAGTTAAAGCAGATGTATTCGAAGCTGGAGAAAAAGTAGATGTTCAAGGAATATCTAAAGGAAAAGGATTCCAAGGTGTTATCAAAAGACATGGACAACACAGAGGACCTATGGGACATGGTTCTATGTACCACAGAAGACCAGGTTCAATGGGATCTACATCAACACCAGGTAGAGTATTTAAAGGTAAAAAACTTCCAGGACATATGGGAAGAGTTACAATTACAATACAAAACTTAGATGTTGTAAGAGTAGATATGGATAAAAATGTTATCTTATTAAAAGGTAGTGTTCCAGGAGCAAAAGGATCTATCTTAAAAATAAAATCAGCTGTAAAGGCTACTAAATAGAAGGAAGGAGGAAATACGAAATGCCAAAAGTAGATGTATATGATATAAAAGGTAAAAAAGTAAGTGATGTTGAATTAGCAGAAGCTATATTTGGAATTGAACCAAATGAAGCAATAGTACATAGTGTACTAGTTAACTACTTAGCTAATCAAAGACAAGGTACACAAAGTACTAAAACAAGAGCAGAAGTTCGTGGTGGTGGTAGAAAACCATGGAGACAAAAAGGAACAGGTAGAGCAAGACAAGGAAGTATCAGAGCTCCACAATGGGTAAAAGGTGGTATAGCTTTAGGTCCAAAACCTCGTTCATACAAATATACTGTTAACAAAAAAGAAAGAAGATTAGCAATTAAATCTTTATTAAGTTCAAAAGTATTAGAAAAAGAATTAACAGTTGTTGATAAATTAGAATTAGCAGAAATCAAAACAAAAACAATGGTAAAAGCATTAGCAGACTTAAAAGTTGAAGGAAAAACATTAATCGTTCTTCCAGAGAACAACAAAAATGTATTAATGTCAGCTAGAAATATTGAAGGAGTTAAAACAATAACTTTAAACAATATCAATGTATTTGATTTATTAAAATACAACAACCTAGTTTTACCTCTAGAAACTGTTAAGAAAATTGAGGAGGTGTACGCATAATGAAACCAGAAGAAATTATAATTGCACCAGTTGTTACTGAAAAAAGTAATGATGAATTACAACAAGGAAAATACACATTCAAAGTTAACAAAAAAGCTACAAAAGTTGAAATAGCAAAAGCTGTTGAAAAACTTTTTGAAGTTAAAGTATTAAAAGTAAATACAATGACAGTTAAAGGAAAAACAAAAAGAGTTGGATACCATACAGGTAAAACTTCAGATTGGAAAAAAGCTATAGTTACTATAGAAACAAATCCAGCAGAAGTATCTTACTTAGCAAAAGGTGGTAAAGCAACAAAAGCAACTAAAAAATTCAAAGATTCTATTGATGAATTCATGGGAGCTTAATAAGCTGTAAAATTTGTAAGGATATGATGAAAATGAGTTTAATTAAAAAGATTTTAGAAGTATTTACTAAAGATTATAGACAAGAAACAGAATACAGAGAGTTTTTAGAAGAAAATATAAACAGAATTAAATTGAAAAGCCAAGAACATTCTGATTTCACTAAAGGTTTACAAAATTTAGTAGATGCAAATTTTCAAAGTAACTTTCATATAAGTACAGACAATGAAGAAAAAAATATCGGGAGAGAACCCGGAGAATAAAGAATATCTGTTATACGGAACAGGAAAAATATCCGTAAATAAGTAGAGTAGAGAATTTAGCAAAAACGAGTATTACTAGGAAAACGAACAAATATTGATGAGATAATACACAAGTATATCGAAGAAATATTTGTGAAGTTTGACAACGTAAGACGAAGTTTTTCATAAATTCGAGAAAGGAAGATTAAAATGGGAATGAAACACTTCAATGCATACACACCATCAAGAAGAAACATGACAGTTTTAGACTTTGCAGAAATAACAAAGAAAACACCAGAAAAATCTTTACTTGCAAAAAAGAAAGAAAAAGCTGGAAGAAACAGTTATGGTAGAATAACAGTAAGACATCAAGGTGGAGGAAACAGACAAAAATATAGAATAATAGATTTTAAAAGAAGAAAAGATAACATGGAAGCAACAGTTATCGGTATAGAATATGATCCAAACAGAAGTGCAAATATAGCATTAATCCAATATGAAGATGGAGAAAAAGCTTACATATTAGCACCACAAGGATTAACAGATGGAGACAAAGTAATATCAGGAGAAACAGCTGATATAAAAGTTGGAAATTGCATGCCAATCGACAGCATTCCAGTAGGTACATTAATCCACAATATCGAATTAAATCCAGGACAAGGTGGAAAATTAGTAAGAACAGCTGGACAAAGTGCTCAATTAATGGCTAAAGAAGGAAAATATGCAACATTAAGATTACCATCAGGAGAAATGAGAAAAGTTTTAGCTAAATGTAGAGCAACTATAGGAGTTATAGGAAATGCAGATCATGAAAACGTTAAAATCGGTAAAGCCGGAAGAAAACGTCACATGGGATGGAGACCAGAAGTTAGAGGTTCTGTAATGAACCCAGTAGATCACCCACATGGTGGTGGTGAAGGTAAAGCTCCAGTAGGACACGCTGGACCAATGACACCTTGGGGTAAACCAGCTCTTGGATACAAAACAAGAAACAAAAAGAAATCTACAAACAAATTTATTGTTAAGAGAAGAAAATAAGATTTTAAAATATAAAATAGCAATTTGTTACCCGAAAATTTTTAATAATTTTCGGATGGCAATTAGCAATATGAAGGGAGAACATGGTATATGTCTAGATCAAGCAAGAAAAAACCATTCGTTCAAGAAAAACTATTAAAAAGAATAGAAGCAATGAACGAAACAGGAAGTAAAGAAGTTCTAAAAACATGGTCAAGAGCTTCAACAATATATCCACAAATGGTTGGTCATACAATAGCTGTACATGATGGAAGAAAACACGTTCCAGTATATATAGCTGAAGAAATGATCGGTCATAAATTAGGTGAATTTGCTCCAACAAGAACATTTAAAGGACACGCTGGAGACAAAAAAACAACAGTAAAAAAATAAGAATTACGATATAAATAAAGGTGTACCCACCTAATAAAAAAAGGAGGTAAGAAAAGTGGAAGAAACACTAGTAAAAGAAGCAAAAGCAACACTTAAATTTGCAAGAATTTCATCTAGAAAAGTTAAAATAGTTGCAGATTTAATAAGAGGAAAAGATGTTGATGAAGCATTAGCAATAATGAAATTCACACCAAAAGCATCATCAGAAGTATTAGAAAAATTATTAAAATCAGCAATTGCAAACGCTGAAAATAATCATGATATGAAACATGAAAACTTATATGTTGCTGAAATATTTGCAAACCAAGGTCCAACATTAAAGAGAATAAGACCAGCTGCAAAAGGTTCAGCAGTAAGAATTAGAAAAAGAACAAGTCATATAACAATAGTATTAAAAGAAAAGGAGGCTTAATTTAACCATGGGTCAAAAAGTACATCCAACAGGTGCGAGAGTTGGTATAATAAAAGATTGGAACTCTAAATGGTATGCAGATTCAAAAGATTTTGCAAATTATTTAGTAGAAGACCAAAAAATACGTAAATTTTTAAAGAAAAAATTATATACAGCTGGAATTTCTAAAATAGAAATCGAAAGAACAGCAAAAATGGTAAAAATTAATTTATACACAGCTAAACCAGGAATTATAATTGGTAAAGGTGGAGCAGGTGTAGAAGCATTAAAAGCAGAAGTTAGCAAATTAATAGGAAAAGATGTTAACTTAAATATCGTTGAAGTTAAAAACATCGATACAGATGCACAATTAGTTGCAGAAAATATTGCAGGACAATTAGAAAGAAGAATTTCATTCAGAAGAGCTATGAAACAATGTATGCAAAAATCACTTAAAGCTGGTGCTTTAGGAATCAAAACTTCAGTATCAGGAAGATTAGGTGGAGCTGACATGGCTAGAACTGAATTCTATAAAGAAGGAAACATTCCACTTCAAACTTTAAGAGCTGATATAGATTATGGATTTGCAGAAGCAGATACAACATATGGAAAAATCGGTGTAAAAGTTTGGATATATAAAGGAGAAGTTCTTCCTACTAAGAAAATGGAAGGAGGAGACCAATAATGCCATTAATGCCAAAAAGAACAAAACATAGAAAAGTACAAAAAGGTAGAATGAGAGGAAAAGCAACAAGAGGAAATAGAGTTACAGACGGAGAATACGGAATACAAGCTGTAACAGCAGGTTTAATTACAAGTAATCAAATCGAAGCAGCCAGAATTGCTATGACTCGTTATATAAAAAGAGGTGGAAAAGTTTGGATTAAAATATTCCCAGACAAACCAATAACATCTAAACCAATCGGTACTCGTATGGGTAAAGGTAAAGGTGCTCCAGAATATTGGGTAGCTGTAGTAAAACCAGGAAGAGTAATGTTTGAAATCGCTGGTGTACCAGAAGAAACAGCTAGAGAAGCCTTAAGACTTGCAATGAATAAACTACCTAATAAAACAAAATTCGTTGCTAGAGAATCTGAAAAGGTAGGTGGAAATGATGAAGATTAGTAAAATAAGAGAAATGTCTTCACCAGATTTAGAAAAAGAATTAGGTGAACTAAAAACAGAATTATTTAAATTAAAATTTAGTTTAGCTACAAACGGATTAGATAATCCAATGAAAATTAAAGAAGTTAAAAAAGATATAGCTAAAATAAATACTGTATTAACAGAAAGAAAAATAGCAGAAGCTAAAGCATAAATAACAAAAAAGGGAGGATTCATAAATGGAAGAAAGAAATCTTCGTAAAACAATGACAGGAACTGTAGTATCTGACAAAATGGATAAAACAGTTGTTGTAGCAGTTGAAACAAGTGTTAGACATGATGTATATGGAAAAACAGTTAAAAGAACATATAAATTAAAAGCACATGACGAAAACAACGAATGCCATGAAGGTGACAAAGTTGAAGTTATGGAAACAAGACCACTTTCTAAAGATAAGAGATGGAGAGTAGTTAGAGTAGTTGAAAAAGCAATAATAAAATAAATGAAAAGTCACAATCTGCACATTTTTAACATTTATTACAAATCTCGGCATACAAACGTATAGCCTCGCCTTGTAATAAATATCAAAAATGCACATCTTATAACTTTGATTTATTTTAAAACAAAAAATGAAGGGAGAATACCAAAATGATACAACAACAAACAATTTTAAAAGTAGCTGATAACACAGGTGCAAAAGAAATTATGTGTATTAGATGTTTAGGTGGATCTTATAGAAAAACATCAAACATTGGTGATGTTATAGTTGCTTCAGTTAAAACAGCAACACCAGGTGGCGTTGTAAAAAAAGGTGATGTTGTAAAAGCAGTTATCGTTAGATCTAAAAAAGGATTAAGAAGACAAGACGGATCATATATAAAATTTGATGAAAACGCAGCTGTAATTATAAAAGATGACGGAACACCAAAAGGAACTCGTATATTTGGACCAGTTGCAAGAGAATTAAGAGAAAAAGATTATATGAAAATATTATCTTTAGCTCCAGAAGTTCTTTAATTTGTAAATATCAGAAAATTTAAGAAGGGAGGCAATCTCTAATGAGAATTAAAAAAGGAGATACTGTTCAAATCTTATCAGGAAATGATAAAGGAAAAACAGGAGAAGTACTAGAAGTAATACCAAAAGCTGACAAAATCGTTGTTAAAGGTGCTAACATCAGAAAAAAACATGTTAAACCAAGAAAACAAGGAGAAGAAGGCGGAATAATATCAGTTGAAGTTGCTATACCAAGTGCAAAAGCAAACGTAGTATGCCCTAAATGTGGAAAAACTACAAAAGTTGGATATAGCGAAGAAAAAGGTGTAAAAGTTCGTGTTTGTAAAAAATGCGGTGCAAAATTAAAATAATAGTGAGTGAAAGGAGGACTAATACATAATGGAAAAATTAAGAGAACAATATGAAAAAGAAGTAGTTCCAGCATTAATGAAAAAATTCAATTATAAATCAGTTATGCAAGTTCCAAAACTTGATAAAATAGTTATAAACATAGGTTTAGGAGATACAAAAGAAAATCCTAAATCATTAGAAAACGCAATGAACGATTTAAGCATTATTACAGGTCAAAAACCAGTAATAACAAAAGCAAGAAAATCAATTGCTGCATTCAAATTAAGAGAAGGTGCAAACATAGGATGTAAAGTAACATTAAGATCAGACAAAATGTATGATTTTGCTTACAAACTATTCAATGTAGCACTTCCTAGAGTTAGAGATTTTAGAGGAGTTTCAGGAAATTCATTTGATGGAAGAGGAAACTACTCAATGGGTATAAAAGAACAATTAATATTCCCAGAAATCGAATATGATAAAGTAGACAAATTAAGAGGTATGGATATTATATTCGTAACAACAGCTAATTCAGACGAAGAAGCAAAAGAATTATTAAAATTAATGGGAATGCCTTTTAAAAACTAGTCAAAAGGAGGAAATAAAAAACTATGGCTAAAAAATCAATGAAAATAAAACAAGCAAGACCACAAAAATACAGCACAAGAGAATATAATAGATGTAAATTATGTGGTAGACCACATGCATATATCAGAAAATATGGTATTTGCCGTGTTTGCTTTAGAGAATTAGCACATAAAGGTGAGATTCCTGGTGTTAAAAAAGCTAGTTGGTAAAAATCGATTAAAAGCAGCAATCTGCACATTTTTAACATTTATTACAAACCTCGGCATACAAACGTATAGCCTCGTCTTGTAATAAATATCAAAAATGCACATCTTACTACTTTAAATCAATTTTTTGAAATATATTGCACAATATAATCAATTTCATCAAATTTAAAGAGCAAAAATAAAAAGCTATATAAATACTTTATAAAGAAAAGGAGGAAAAAGAGTTGAATACTACAGATCCAATCGCAGATATGTTAACAAGAATCAGAAATGCAAATACATCAAAACATAAAACAGTAGATATACCTGCATCAAAAATGAAAACAGGAATAGCTGAAATATTATTCAAAGAAGGATATATTAAAGCTTATGAAGAAATAAAAGATGAAAATCAAGGAATCATCAGAGTTACTCTTAAATATGACGAAAAAGGAAATAGAGTAATTGATGGATTAAGAAGAATCAGTAAACCAGGATTAAGAGTTTATGCTTCTAAAGAAGAATTACCAAAAGTATTAAACGGTTTAGGTATAGCAATAATCTCTACATCTCAAGGTTTAAAAACAGATAAAGAAGCAAGACAATTAGGAGTAGGTGGAGAAGTACTAGCATATGTATGGTAATATCCATTAAAAAGGCGAAAGCTATATGACATAATCAAAAATAAGGAGGAAAAGAAAATGTCAAGAATAGGAAATAAACCTATAACAGTACCTGATGGTGTAGAAGTAAAAATAGATGGACACAAAATTACTGTAAAAGGACCAAAAGGAACATTAGAAAGAGAAGTACATAAAAATATTTCTTTAGAAATGAATGATAATGTTATAAAAGTAACAAGAAAAAATGATGAACCAGCTAACAGAAGTTTACATGGTTTAACAAGAACTTTAATCAATAACATGATAATTGGTGTAACACATGAATACACTAAAGAATTACAAATCAATGGTGTTGGTTACAGAGTTGCAAAACAAGGAACAGGAATAAATATGACTTTAGGATATTCTCATCCAGTAATTATGGAAGCACCAGAAGGAATTACTTTTGATGTTCCAAATGCAAATACAATTATCGTTAGAGGTATTGATAAAGAATTAGTAGGTCAAACAGCAGCAGTTGTAAGATCTAAGAGACCACCAGAAGTATATAGAGGTAAAGGTATTAAATATGCTGATGAAGTTATTCGTCGTAAGGAAGGTAAAACTGGTAAATAAATTCAAATGAAAATCAGCATCTTGCACATTTTTATTTCATTAATCAGACTTCGACGTACAGACGTACGACTTCAGCCTGCTTAATTTATAAAAATGCACAATATACTAATTTTGATTTGAATTAAAATAATAAACCAAAAAAATCTAAAACGAAATAAAGCATATTAATTGTATAATTACTACGTAGCTAAAATAGTTTGAGTTTGGCAGGCAAAATTTTGAAAAAATTTTGAATGACGATGACCGGAGCAGAGCGTAGGGAAAGGGAGAATAAAAATGGTTAAGAAAACAGATAGAAAAATGGAAAGAACAAGAAGACATTTAAGAGTTAGAACAAAAGTATCTGGAACAAGTGAAAGACCAAGACTATGTGTATATAGAAGTAATGCAAACTTATATGTACAAATCATAGATGATGTTGCAGGAAACACATTAGTTAGTTGTTCAACATTAGATAAAGATATAAAAACAAAACATGCTAATAAAGAAGCTGCTAAAGAAGTTGGAGCAATGATAGCTAAAAAAGCATTAGAAAAAAATATTGATACAGTAGTTTTTGATCGTGGTGGATACATTTATCACGGTGTAGTAAAAGAATTAGCAGAAGCTGCTAGAGAAGGCGGATTAAAATTCTAGAATAAAAAGAGGAGGAATAAAAACCAATGGAAGAAAAAAGCGAATTAAAAGAAAAAGTTGTTGCCATAAACAGAGTTGCAAAAGTTGTTAAAGGTGGTAGAACTTTTAGATTTAGTGCTGTAGTTGTAGTTGGTGATGAAAACGGACGTATTGGTGTTGGAAACGGTAAAGCAGCCGAAGTTCCAGACGCAATCAAAAAAGCTATGCAAGAAGCTAAGAAAAACTTAGTTGAAGTACCAATCGTTGATACAACAGTTCCACATGAATTTGTTGGAAAATTTGGTAGTGCTAAAGTTTTATTAAAACCAGCTGCTGTTGGTACTGGATTAATAGCTGGAGGTAGCGTTAGACCTGTACTAGAACTTGCAGGATATAAAAACATAAGAACAAAAGTTATTGGAACAAACAATCCAAGAAACGTTGTTTATGCTACAATCGAAGGATTAAAAGCTATGCAAACAGCTGAACAAGTAGCTAAAAAAAGAGGTAAAAAAGTAGAAGAAATTTTATAGTAAAATACGAAATTTAGTAAAGGGAAAACACATTAACATGGGGCAAGAATATAAAGTTCGTATAGTCCCGTGGAAAAATGTACCCTGTTAAAGAAAGAGGAGGTGCAAGCGCAAAATGAAGTTAGGAGAATTAAAACCAGCTGAAGAAAAAGTTTCAAGAAGAAGAGTAGGACGTGGAATCGGTTCTGGACTTGGAAAAACATCAGGAAGAGGACATAAAGGACAAAAAGCAAGATCAGGTGGCGGAGTAAGAAGAGGATTCGAAGGTGGTCAAACACCATTATATAGAAGATTACCAAAAAGAGGATTCAATAATATTCACGCTAAAAATTACACAGAAGTAACATTAACAATGTTAAACAAATCAACTGTTAGCGATGTAACAGCAGAAACATTATTAGCTGACGGAATAATCGGAAAAGTAAATGATGGAATCGTAGTATTAGCAACAGGAAAATTAGAGAAAAAATTAAATGTTAAAGCTACAAGATTTACTGCAAAAGCAAAAGAAGAAATTGAAGCTTTAGGCGGAAAGGCTGAGGTGATTTAATTGTTTAAAACAATCAAAAATGCATTAAAGACACCTGATGTAAGAAAAAGAATATTATATACATTACTATTAATAGTAATATTTAGATTAGGATGTTATATTACAGTACCAGGAGTAAATAGTATAACATTAAACGAAGCAATGTCTTCAAATAATGGTGTAGCAGGATTAATTGACATGATTTCCGGAGGAGCGTTCTCAAGATTCTCTGTATTTGCAATGTCAATAAGTCCATACATCACAGCCTCAATAGTAATTCAATTACTAGGTATGATAATCCCATCTTTAGAAAGATTAACTAAAGAAGGCGGAGAAGAAGGAAGAAAGAAAATAAACAGATACACAAAAATATTGACTTTAGTATTAGCATTAATTGAAGCAATAGGAGTATTTGTTTCTTACAAATCTTCTGGAATATTTGTTAACACAAACTTCTCAACAGCAGCTTTAGTAGTAATTTCATTAGTAGCAGGAACATCAATATTAATGTGGCTAGGGGATGAAATAACAAATAAAGGAATTGGAAACGGAATTTCAATAATTATCTTTATTGGTATTATTTCAGGATTACCAAGTTTTGTAACAACTTTATGGAATTTAGTAATTACAGATAATGGATTTAGCACAACAGGATTATTGATGGCACTTGGATTAATAATTGGTGCTATAGTTTTAATAGCAGGTGTTGTATTTATACAACAAGCAGAAAGAAGAGTACCAGTACAATATTCTAAAAAAGTAGTTGGAAGAAAAATGGTAGGAGCACAAAATACACACATTCCATTGAAATTAGCAATGGCTGGTGTTATGCCAATAATCTTTGCTTCATCATTCTTAACATTTCCAGCAATGATATTACAAATATTTGTAAAAGATATAGCAACTCAAACTGGATTCTGGGCAGGAGTATACAAATTTTCAATTGCTACATCATCTTCAAGCGTAGGAATTGGGTACAGTATTGCTAATGCATTAGTATATTTAGTATTAATCATGGCATTTACATTTTTCTATACTTATGCAACATTCAACCCAGCAGAAGTATCTAACAATATTAAACAAAATGGTGGATTTATACCAGGAATAAGAGCAGGAAAACCAACAACAGATTACTTAACATCAATAATATCAACATTAACATGGTTTGGTGGATTCTTCTTAGCAGTAATAGCAATATTACCAATGCTTTTAAGATTTACAGGACTAAATGTTGCATTTGGTGGTACATCTATATTAATCGTTGTAGGTGTTGCATTAGAAACTGTACAACAATTAGAATCATTATTAGTAATGAGACACTATAAAGGATTCTTAGAATAAAATTGCATTGTGGGGAGGTATGCGTTTTTGCATATCACCCTATAATGGTTTTTATAATAATTTTTATAATGTTTATTTATTAGATTAATATTTTTTATGTACTAATTATAAAAGTATAATAAAATTTTCAAACCTCTCCCATCTAATGAGAATTTCGAAAAATAAATTTTTCGTTTCTCATTGATGGTCCCCACGACGGTTCTTAATTTTATTATATCTTTTACAAATTAGTACATACTAATAAGGAATCAAAAAATAAATATTATAAAGATTATTATAAAATAATCTAAAAAAATTGGCAGACAAAATTTTGAAAAGATTTTGGATGACAATAATAGAATGGGAGAGATTTTAATGATTATTATTATGTTAGGAGCTCCAGGAACAGGAAAAGGAACTGTTGCCGGACTATTGCAAGAAAAACTTGGAATCAAACAAGTATCAACAGGAGACATATTCAGAAAAAACATAAAAGAACAAACAGAACTAGGAAAATTAGCTGAACAATATATATCAAAAGGACAATTAGTACCAGATGATGTAACAATAAAAATAGTAGAAGACAGACTAAACGAACCAGATGTACAAGAAGGAATAATATTAGACGGATTCCCAAGAACAGTAAAACAAGCAGAAGTACTAGACGAAATATTAGCAGAAAAAGGAAAAAAAGTTGATAAAGTAATAAACTTAACAACACCTGAAGAAGAAATAATAGAAAGAATTGTCAACAGAAGAGTATGTTCAAATCAAGAATGTAAAGCAGTTTATAATATAGTTTTAAATCCACCAAAGGTAGAAGGAATATGTGACAAATGTGGTTCAGAATTAGTAACAAGAAAAGATGATACAGAAGAAACTGTAAAAGCAAGATTAAAAGGTTATTTTGAACAAACAAGTCCATTAGTAGATTATTATGAAAAACAAGGAAACCTAGAAACAGAAGTTGTAAGCAAAACAATTAATAAATTAGGAAAAGATGTAGCAGAAGAATTAGTTGCAGAATTTAAAAATAAAAAATAAAAATAAAAATAAAAAATTGAAATAAGAAATTAAAATATAAAATTGTCAATAAAATTATAAGTAAAGTGAAATGTTATAAAAAGGAGACGACCTAAATTGGTAACAATAAAATCAAAAAGAGAAATTGAATTAATGAGGGAAGCAGGCAAAGTTGTAGCAGAAGTATATGAAGAATTAGAAAAACACATGAAACCAGGAGTAACAACATTAGAATTAGATGAGATTGCAGAACAAACTATGAGAAAATTGGGAGCAGAACCCGCAGAAAAAGGGTATGACCCAGGAATAAAAGGAGTTCCTAAATTTCCTGCATCAATATGTGTATCAATAAATGACGAAGTTATCCATGGAATTCCATCAAAATATAGAAAACTAAAAGAGGGAGACATTGTAAGTATAGACACTGTTGCATTAAAAAATGGATATAATGGAGATGCTGCAAGAACATTTGTAGTTGGAAAAACAAGCAAAGAAAATCAAAGATTAATAGATGTTACAAAACAATCATTTTTTGAAGGAATAAAATATGCAAAAAAAGGAAATAGATTAGGAGACATATGCCACGCAATAGGTGAATATGTTCATTCACAAGGATATTCAGTAGTTAGAGAATTCCAAGGACATGGAATTGGAAGAGAAATGCACGAAGACCCAGGAATTCCAAACTATGGAAAAGCAGGAAGAGGAATAAGACTTGAACCAGGCATGACTCTAGCAATAGAACCAATGGTAATACAAGGAAAACCAAACATTTTAGAACTAGATGATGGTTGGACAATTATAACAGAAGATGGAAGTATGGCAGCACATTATGAAAATACAATTTTAATTACAGAAAAAGAACCAGAAATATTGACAATACTAAAAAAATAATGTATAATGTAATAGTTATTATATCAAAATGGAAAAATTGTGGAAAATTTACTGAGATTTAGAAAAAATTAAGTCAAAATAATTAAACACAAAACCATAAATAATAATAGATTGCTCTTATAGGAGGGGATATTTTGGCAAAGGAAGATGTTATAGAAGTAGAAGGAACAGTAGTAGAATCACTACCAAATACAAATTTTAAAGTAGAACTTGAAAATGGACATCAAATATTAGCTCATATTTCAGGAAAACTTAGAATGAATTATATAAAAATTCTACCAGGTGACAAAGTTAGAGTAGAACTTTCACCATATGACCTTACAAAGGGACGTATTACTTGGAGAGCAAAATAAAATAAATAAAAAGCTATCATTTTTAATTTATTTATAATAAAAGTAAAAAATTAACCCAAATATATAAAAACCAAAAGGTAAAAAAATAGGAGGTGCAAAAACATGAAAGTAAGACCATCAGTAAAGAAAATATGTGACAAATGCAAAGTAATTAAAAGAAAAGGTGTAATTAGAGTTATCTGTGAAAACCCTAAACACAAACAAAGACAAGGATAAAACAGTTTATAACACAAATAGGTAGCGGCTGTAAATATATATTTATAAAATATGTATTAACATATCGATTTGTGTTTATATATATGTCTTGAAGATATCTAAAGACCCAAGAGCATGGGTGCATTTCACCTTTAGAAAAAATAGAGACACCGCAACAAAATGTTGCAAAACATATAATTTTATAGAAAAAATTTGGAGGTGCAAAATAATATGGCTCGTATAGCAGGAGTAGATCTACCTAAAGAAAAAAGAGTAGAAATAGGACTTACATATATTTATGGAATAGGATTAACAAGCTCTCAAAAAATTCTAGCAAAAGCTGGTATCAACCCAGACACTAGAGTAAAAGACTTAACTGATGAAGAAGTTAATAGCATAAGAAAAGTTATTGACGAATCATACACAGTTGAAGGTGATTTAAGAAGAGAAGTTGCTTTAAACATAAAAAGACTTACAGAAATTGGATGCTACAGAGGATTAAGACATAGAAAAGGTTTACCTGTAAGAGGACAAAGAACTAAAACTAATGCTAGAACTAGAAAAGGTCCTAGAAAGTTAGTTAGTAAGAGCAAAAAATAATAAAAATCGATTAAAATCATCAATCTGCACATTTTCAACATTTATTACAAATCTCGACATACAAACGTATAGTCTCGCCTTGTAATAAATATCAAAAATGCACATCTTAATAATTTTAATCAATTTTTGCGAGATTTAAATATAAAACCTTATTATCAATGAAGGAGGGAATTTTAGAAAATGGCTAATAATAAAACAACAAGAAAACCAGTTGCTAGAAGAAATAGAAAAAACATAGAAAAAGGTGCAGCACATATTCATTCTAGTTTTAATAATACAATAGTAACAATAACAGATACACAAGGAAATGCAATTTCTTGGGGAAGTGCTGGAGAATTAGGATTCAAAGGTTCAAGAAAAAGCACACCATTCGCTGCAGGACAAGTTGCTGAAACAGCAGCAAAAGCAGCTATGGAACACGGATTAAAAACAGTAGAAGTATTTGTTAAAGGACCAGGAGCAGGAAGAGAAGCAGCTATTAGAGCACTTCAAACAGCAGGTCTAGAAATAAGCGCAATTAAAGACGTAACACCAATACCACACAATGGATGTAGACCACCAAAAAGAAGAAGAGTATAAGAGAAGGGAGTAAATAATAATGGCAAGATATAAAGACGAACAATGTCGTAGATGCCGTAGAGTAGGACAAAAATTGTTCCTAAAAGGTGAAAGATGCTACTCAGACAAATGTAGTATATCAAGAAGAAACTACGCACCAGGTCAACACGGACAAAAAAGAGCAAAACTTTCTGAATACGGTACACAATTAAGAGAAAAACAAAAAACAAAAGCATATTATGGAGTTGGAGAAAAACAATTCAGAAAATATTTTGAAATGGCTTCAAACAAAAAAGGTGTAACAGGTGAAAACTTATTACAAATATTAGAAAGCAGACTAGATAACGTTGTATACAGATTAGGATTTGGAACATCTAGAGCTCAAGCAAGACAATTTGTAAACCATGGACAATTCGAAGTAAATGGTAAAAGAGTTGATATTCCATCATACTTAGTAAAAGCAGGAGATGTAATCACTGTTAGAGAAAGCAAAAAAGATAATGGAGCGTTAAAAATTAATGTTGAAGCAAATTCAGCTAGACCAGTTCCAGCTTGGTTAGAAAAAGATAACGAAAAATTAAGTGGTAAAGTAGTTAGATTATCAACTAGAGAAGACATTGATCTTCCAATAGAAGAACATTTAATAGTAGAGCTTTACTCAAAATAATAGTTTTTGACAGTGAGTGTAAAGGTTTAGTCAAAACTTTAAAATTTTACTTAAAAAACTTAACAGAGTTTTTAAGGAGTTTGAGATTAGTCTCAATTTAGGAGGTAAAAATGATAGAATTTGAAAAGCCAAATATTGAATGTCTAGAAATTGATGAAACAAATAATTATGCAAAATTTGTATGTGAACCATTAGAAAGAGGATATGGTGTAACAATAGGAAATTCTTTAAGAAGAATATTACTTTCATCACTTCCAGGATGCGCAATAACAAGCGTAAAAATAGAAGGAGTATTACACGAATTCTCAACAATACCAAATGTTGTAGAAGATGTACCAGAAGTAATAGTAAACTTAAAAAATGTTAGATTAAAATTCGATGGAAACGAAGAAAAAACATTAAGAATCAACTTCAAAGGAGAAGGAGAAGTTACTGCAGCAGATATCGAATCAGATGGAACAGTAGAAATACTAAATCCAGATTTACATATAGCAACAGTTGCAGAAGGTGGAAACCTTGTAATGGAACTAACTGCTGATAGAGGAAGAGGATACAATTCATCTGAACAAAATAAAAAACCAAATCAAGACATATCTGTACTTCCAATAGATTCAATCTATACACCTGTTAAAAAAGTAAACTATCATGTTGAAAACACTAGAGTTGGTCAAATGGTAGATTATGATAAATTAACAATCGAAGTATGGACAGATGGAAGCTTAAAAGCACATGAGGCTTTAAGTTTAGCTGCTAAAGTAATGACAGGACATTTAGAATTATTTATAGATTTATCAGAAACAACTAAAAACACACAAGTAATGGTTGAAAAAGAAGAATCTAAGAAAGAAAAAGTTCTTGAAATGTCAATTGAAGAATTAGAATTATCAGTTAGATCATATAATTGCTTAAAAAGAGCAAATATATCTACAGTTGAAGACTTAATAAGCAAATCAGAATCAGAAATGATGAAAGTTAGAAACTTAGGTAAAAAATCATTCGATGAAGTAACAGCAAAATTACATTCATTAGGATTAGACTTTGCACAAGAAGAAGAATAGGATATTAAGATTTTTGAAGGAGGGAAATACAAGTGGCAACAAATAGAAAATTAGGTAGAACAACAGACATTAGAATGGCAATGTTAAGAAACCTAACAACTGATTTATTAGTATATGGAAAAGTTGAAACTACATTACCAAGAGCTAAAGAAGTTAAATCAATAGTTGATAGTTTAATATCACTTGCTATAAAAGAAAAAGATAACTTTGAAGAAGTAGAAGTAAAAGTTGTTAAAGCTAAATTAGATTCAAAAGGTAATAAAGTTACAGAACTAGTAAAAAGCAAAAACGGTAAAGAATTCTTAAAAGTAGTAAAAGAAGAAACTACTGAAAAAAGACAAAAAGATATGCCATCTAGATTAAATGCTAGAAGAAAAATAATGAGAAAAGTTAATAAAGTAAAAGATGCTGAAGGTAATAACATCGACGTACCAGCAAAATTATTCAACGAAATAGCACCTAAATATGTAGGTAAAAACGTTGGAGGATATACAAGAATTGTTAAAGCTGGACCAAGAAGAGGAGACGCAGCAGAAGTTGCTATATTACAATTAGTATAATAAAAAAAGCGGAATAAACTCCGCTTTTTTTACTTATATAAATCAAGAATTGGAACTTTTAATGCATCAGAAAATCCAAGAATTTCAACATCATTAATAAAACGCTTACCATTTTCTAATTTAGAAATATCAGAGCGTGATATTTTAAATCCCATAACTTGCATACGTGCACACAATTCTTCTTGTGTTATTTTTTTCTCTTTACGTATTTTTTTAATATTTTTTCCTGCAATATTTAAAAACTCATTAGAAAGATATTTTTTATTCATATAGAATCCTCCCATAAAATAATTGTTCTAAATCTGAACATTACTATTGATTTTATACCAAACTTATTATATAATTGTTCTGAAATAGAACAAAAAGAAAATAGGAGGAAAACAAATGAAAAAAACTAAAAGTAATAAGGGGATAACGTTGGTTGTATTAGTGGTTACAATAGTAATTTTGCTTATTTTAGCGGGAATTTCAATATCAACATTAACAAATACAGAAATTTTTAGTAAAACAAAAGAAGCAAAACAAAAAGCAGAAAATGCACAAAAAGAGCAAGAAAATATGATAATAAAGTACGAAAAAGAACTAAACAAATATGAGGCAGACGTATTAACAAGTAAAAAAATGAATATTGTTTTGAGCGAAAATGAAAATACAGTAGTAAAAGATCTATATGGCAATATTTTTACAGTGCCAGCAGGATTTAAAGTAACAAGTGATGCAACAACGGTTGACAAAGGAATAGTAATTGAAGATGCTACATCAGCACCAACTGCTGGAAGCCAATTTGTATGGATTCCAGTTGGAACAGTTTATACAGATATAAAACATACAGAAGAAAAGAAAAAAAAAATACATTTAGGAAGATATGAGTTTGACGAAAAAACAGGTGTTCAAAGCAATTATTCAGGTGATTTTTTTGAAGAGGATAAAGGAAATAAAAATGAAACATTAAAAAATTGGAACAATACAATAGCAAAGAATATAACAAAGTTTAAAGAAAGTGTTATGATTAATGGAGGATATTATATTGGAAGATACGAAGCAAGAACAGAAATAGCAAGGAAAGATAGGTCAGCACCTATAACACAGATAACAGAGAAAGGAATAGACCCAATATATAATTTTATATCTCAAATTGATGCAGCACAACTTTCACAAAATATGTATAACAGTAATAATTTTACAAGTGATTTAAGCAATAGCTATGCTTGGGATACAGCAACATTATTTTTGCAAACATGTGGAAATAATAGAACACCATATTCAAGGCAGATAAGACTAAATGATGCTCTGATGCAGACAGGAACAAACACATTAACTGATACAAGTAAAATAGATAAGCAATGTAATGTATATGATATGGCAGGAAATTTAATAGAATGGACAACAGAAACATCAAATGACCCTGAGTACTCAGGAGTTTTAAGAGGTGGTAACTATTTGTATGACTTTCAGTATACAGGTTATAGAATTAATTGGAACGTTAATGGGAATTATATTGATTATGGTTTTAGACCAATTTTGTATTTTTAGAATAGATTTTTATTTAATATTTTTGATAAAAACACAATTTTATAATTAAAATTTAAAATATAATATGATATAATAAATATAAAATTAACAAAATCAGATTCTATATTTTTATATTATATGGGAATTCTCCACAATCCTTATAACATAAATATTTTATATAGAAAAGAAGGAGAAAATAAAACATGAAAATAGAAGGCAAGGATCAAATACCAGAATACGAAATAAAATACTCAAAAATAAAAAACATATACATCCAAATAAAAAACGGAAAAATAATAGTAAAAGCACCCAAAAAAATAAACAAAAAAGAAATAGAAAAAATAATAGAACAAAAAGCAGAATGGATACAAAAAGCACTAGAAAAAGAAAAACAAAAGCAAGAAAAAATACCACTATACACAAAAGAAAAATTCAAAGAAATAATAGAAAAAAACGCAAATGAACTCATACAAAAAACTGGATTAAAACCAAATAAAATAACAATAAAACAAATAAAATATGCATGGGGAAGTTGTTCAAGCAAAAAGAATATAACACTAAATTTAGAACTAATAAAATACAGTCAACAAGCAATAAGATATGTAATACTACACGAACTATGTCATTTAAAGTACATGAATCACTCAAAAGACTTTTGGAATTTAGTAGAAAAATATATGCCAAATTATAAGCAAGTAAAAAAAGAATTTTAATAAAAATTAACAAAAAAATAAAAAAAACATATTATAAACCATAGGAGGCACAAAAATGTTGGAATTTGTATTAAACACAATATTTTGGACATTAGCCATTTATGGTTTATTTGAGATTATAAAAAACATTATATACATAAATAAATACACAAAATTTAAATCAGAAGGAATATATGTAATAATAGCAGTAAAAAATCAAGAAGAAAAAATAGAAGGATTCTTACGATCAATACTATTTAAAATACTTTATGGAAGAGAAGAATACCTAAAAAACATTATAGTTGCAGACTTAAATTCAAGTGATAATACCAAAGAAATAGCAAAAAAACTTTCAAAAGACTACGAAATACTAAAAGTAACAAATTGGAAAGAATGCAAAAATATAATAGATAATGTGGACGAACAATAATCTTCCCCTTGTTTTTTACTCTTAAATATGATAAACTAAAAGAACAAAATAAGAGATATAAGCCAAAAACAAAGGAGAGAACATTATTGGAAATCAAAGGAGAAGTAACAGACATAATATATCAAAACGAAGTAAACAGTTACACAATAGCGGTGTTTGAAACAAACGAAGAAGAAACAACAATAGTAGGATACTTACCATTTGTAAAAAGCGGAGATACACTAAAAGTAGAAGGTAAATTTGTAGAACACAAAGATTATGGAAGACAATTCAAAGTTGAAACATTCGAAAAATTAATGCCAGAAACATTAGGAGCATTAGAAAAATATTTAGCAAATGGAAGTATAAAAGGAATAGGAGAAGCAACAGCAAAAAAGATTATTAAAACATTTGGAGAAGATACAATAAATGTATTTAAATTCGAACCAGAAAAATTAGCACAAATAAAAGGAATCTCAAAAAGTAAAGCAATAGAAATGTCAGAAAGTTTTATAGAAAACTGGGAAGTGTGGCAAATAGTAGGATTTCTAGAAAGATTTGGAATAGGTGCAGAAAATGCAAAAAAAATATATGATTTGTTAGGAATAAATGCAATAGAGCAAATTGAATTAAACCCATATATTTTAATAGATATGGCTCGAGGAGTTGACTTTAAGCAAATAGACCAAATGGCATTGAAACTTGGAATAAGTTATGATAATCAAAAAAGAGTTGAAAGCGGTATAAAATATGGGCTAATAAAGGCCACATATAATGGACATTCATGTGTTATAAAGCAAAATTTAATCGATTATGTAATATCACTATTAGATGTAACAACAGAAGCGATTGAGGACAATATAATCAATTTAAAAGCAAAAGGCGAGATTATAGTTGAAACAAGAGATGAGGCAGAATGGATTTACTTAGAAAATTTTTATAATGTAGAAAAAGAAATTGCAACAAGAATAATCAGATTAGATAAAAGTAAGAATTTAAAAAAAATAGAACATATTGAAAATGCACTAAAAGGTGTAGAAAAAAAATCAAATATAGAATTATCAGAAAAACAAAGAGAAGCAGTACTATCAATAAACGATAGTAATGTAACAATCATAACAGGTGGGCCTGGTACAGGTAAAACAACAATTATAAAAACAATAATAGATTTATTTGAAGAAAGAAAGAAAAAGGTTATACTTACTGCACCAACTGGACGTGCTGCAAAGAAAATGACAGAGGCAACAGGAAAAGAAGCATCAACATTACATAGATTGTTAGGAATTGGAAAATTAGATGATGAAGGAATTTATTCAAGACATAGCGATTACAAGGGAGAACCAATAGATGCCGACCTAATAGTTGTTGACGAATTGTCAATGGTGGATATGTTTTTAATGAATTACTTATTAAATTGTATATATCAGGGAACAAAACTAATTTTAGTAGGGGATGTTGACCAATTAGCATCAGTAGGACCAGGAAGTGTTCTTAAAGATTTAATAAATTCTGACACAATTAATACTGTAAAATTAGATAAAATTTTTAGACAGGCTGCAAAAAGCAAAATAGTCCTAAATGCCCATAGAGTAAACAGTGGATTAGGATTTATCAAAAATGATGACGAAGAAATTGAAGAAGATACAAAACAAGATTTCTTTTTTATAAGACAAAATTCAACAGAAAAAATGTTGCAGGAGGTAATTAGCCTATCAACAGGAAGATTAGAAAAGTTTGGAAATTATGACTTTTTCAAAAATATTCAGGTTCTAACACCAACTAAAAAAGGACCTTTAGGAACTAGAGAATTAAACAAAGCATTGCAAGCGGTTTTAAATCCAAATGTAGACGAGTTGCCAGAAAGAAAAATGGGTGATGTGGTTTATAGAGTGGGTGATAGAGTGATGCAAATCAAAAACAATTACGATATTACCTGGGAAAGAGAAGCCAAGCCATTTGGAGTAGGAAAAATAGATGGAAAGTCAGAAGAAAACAGTTGGACATCAATGTATCTTGCAAAACCAAAGGATAAAAAAGAAATAGGTACAGGTGTGTTTAATGGAGAGATGGGAACTATAATAGAAATTGACGAAAAGGAAAAGGTTGTTAAAATTCAATTTGATGACGAAAAAATAGCGTGGTATGAGTATGCAGATTTGGACCAAATAGAGCATAGTTATGCTATTACAATACATAAGGCACAACGGAAGTGAATTTGATGTTGTTATAATGTTGGCTCCCGCGTCTGCACCAATGTTGTTGACTAGAAATTTATTATATACTGGTATTACTAGGGCTAAAAAACTTTTGATTATTATTGGCAGTGATAGGATTGTTAATTATATGGTTCAAAATGTTGATAGTAAAAAGCGTAATACTGGTTTAGAATTTAAGTTGAAAATGATTGCACAGGATTAGAAAAAAAGTTTGATATAGAAGTTATGTGCATATGGCTTTAAATAGCAATTTTTGTCATAATTTGTCGAAAACTTTTTGTTGACAATAGACATAAAATAAAGTATAATTAATATACTAATATAGCTAACATTTTTGTTAGTAAAAGCGGTTTTTCTGTATCCAGAAAAAAACAGTAATAGAAAGTGGTTTTTCTGTTCCAAATAAAAACAGCAGTATAAAGCGGTTTTACCATTCCATTAAAAAATGGGATTAAAAGAAAGGTGGTAAGAAGAATAAACTTTTTGCCATCTATAATTTTTATAAGGAGGTATTATGAAATTATTACAATGGTATATTGTAAATAAAAAGTATGTGAAATATTTAAAATCTTTTGATAATAAAATAGAAAATATAGATTATCAAAATAATTTAAAACCGTTTATTGGAATTGTATTGACGATTAATAATTTTAATTATTATGTTCCAGTTTCTTCACCAAAAGAAAAACACTATAAAATGAAGGATGGAATAGATTTTATAAAAATAAAAAAGAAAGATAGAATTTTAGGCGTATTAAATTTGAATAATATGATACCTATTTTAAACCAATATGTAAATGTACTAAAATATAATGAAATTGAAAAATATAGGTTATTTAAAACAGACAGAGAAAAAAATATGTATATTGCATTATTAAATTTAGAACTTAAAATAATTAATTCAAAATATGAAAAAATAAATAGAAATGCAATTAAATTGTATAAAGAAAAAATTAAAAATCCTAATTCGAAAGTTTCTAGAAGATGTTGCAATTTTAAATTCCTAGAAACAAAATTAAATCAATTTATTTTAAATCAAGAAAAGAGTGAGCAAAATTTTTAAAATCCAAGAAAAAATCTCAAACCTACTTTATCCCCAAGTATGTGGAATATGTGGAAAAATAGCACCAAAAGGAATATGCATCAAATGTAATGTAGAGCTAAAAAAGCAAGCAGAAGAAAACATATTGCAAAAAGAAGAAATAGAAGAAAAAAACTTTGAAGAATTAATGTACATATTTAAATATGAAGGACAAGTACGTAAATTAATATTAGACTACAAATTCAATGAAAAATCATACATGTATAAAACATTTGTAAATTTTTTGTTAAATGATAAAAAAATATTTGAAAATATAAAAAAATATGATAAAATTATACCAGTTCCAATAAGCAAAAAAAGATACAAAGAAAGAGGATATAACCAAAGTTTATTAATAGCAAAAGAAATATCAAAACAAACGCAATACAAAGCAAACATAGAAAACAAGCAAAAAGAAAAAACAAATTTGGAACTTGTGAATAATTGTCTAATAAAAACAAAAAATATAATAGAACAAAGCAAACTAAACAAAGAAGAAAGACAAAACAACATACAAGGTGTATATAGTCTACAAAATCCAAAAAAAATTACTAATCAAAAAATATTATTAGTAGATGATATTTACACAACAGGAAGCACAGTAAATGAATGTAGCAAAATATTAAAGCAAGCAAATCCTAAAACAATAGGAGTATTAGTATTAGCAAAAGACTAAAAATGTCCCAAAAAGAACTGCCACAAAATGGCAACCAAATGAAAAAGAACATAAGAAATGGAGTGAAAAAAATGGAAGATTTAGTAGAAAGCATATTAGACTATGTAAGATCAGATTATACAGACTATGCAGTAATGATAAATGGAGAATGGGGTGTAGGAAAAACACACTTCTGGAACAACAAAATAAGAAAAAAAATAGAATCAATGCAACTAAATGGAAAAAGATACACAACAATATACATGTCACTATATGGAATATCAAATCTAGAAGACATAAGCAAAAAAATATTTATAGAAACAACACAATTAATGGACAAAAACCTAAGAAAATTCATGGCAACAACAGGGCAAACAACAATACCAGAATATGCAAAAACAGGACTAGACATGGCAAACTTTTTTGGAGTTACGCAAAATGGAGACAAACTAGACTATTCTGAATTCTTCTCAACAGATGACAAAGTTTTATGCTTTGACGACCTAGAGAGAGCAAATGTTGACGTTATAGACATACTAGGTTACATCAACAACTTTGTTGAACATGATCACATAAAAACAATAATAATATGTAACGAAAAAGAACTTTCAACAAAACTAAAAAGTTCAAACCTAGAAATGAAAACATTTATAGCAACATATCTTTTAGACAAACAAGGAGAGTTAAACACAACAGATAAGCCAATGGTAGAAAAAATCAAAAACAAAATAGAGCATGTATTTGACAAAGCAAATGATTATGAAAGAATTAAAGAAAAATTAATTGGCGAAACATTTGAATACGCACCAAAATTTGATTATATAATAAACGGAATTTTAATGAGATACGAAAATAATCCAGACTTAATAAGATTCTTAAGAGAAAACACAAGACTAATAATATTAACATTTGAAAGAAGCGGAACTAGAAACTTAAGAATATTAAAACACGCATTAAATGACTTCCAAAAAATATATGAAATGGTAGAAAAAAATTATCCAAACACAAACAACAGAGTAATGCAAACAATGTTAATATTCACAATAGCGATATCATTTGAAATAAAAGCAGGAAAAATAACAAAAGACAAATTTGTAAATATCAAAGACAACGAAGAATATAAATCAATATTAGTATCATCAAGAACATTAATGGACAACAGACAATTCTATATAAAAGAATTTGATAGCAATTATTATTACAATTTTAAAGCAGAATATAGATTCTTCAAATTTATAGAATACTATGTAAGAACAAGAATATTTGACATGAGACTTTTTAAAGAAAACATGGAAACAATAAGAAACACAGTAGATACAGACAATTTACCAGGATATAAAAGACTACTTACAGAAGAATATTGGAAAATATCTGATGATGAATTTGATAAAATAATAAAAGAAGTGTTAGAAAATGTAAAAGAAGGTGCACTAGAATTAATAGATATTGTAAAAATATATGCATACTTCAGTTATTTTTCAAGAAAAGGTCTAATAGATTACGACATAAAAACATTAAAAAGTGTGTTCTTTAATGGAATGAATTTATCTTCATTAAAATCTTCATATTGCAGTAATGTTGAAGGAGAACTTTCAAAAGTAGCAATTGAGCAAGTGGAAGAAGACATGGATGATATAATAAAACACTTTAACAACTTAAATGCTCAATTATTAGATAAAATGTATAAAGAAAAGGCAGAAGAAATCTTCAAATGCATACCTATGAAAATGGAAAGCTTCTATGAAAAATTTGACAGAGAATGCATGAACATACCAATATTTAAATATTATGATGTATATCAATTGTTCCAAAGAATTTCTTGTGCAAGTAATGAAGACATAGTATTAATAAAAGAAAAATTAATAAAAAGATCAGAAAAATACACAAAGGAAATTGAACCGGAAATGAAAAATATCAAGCAATTAAAACAAGTTATAGATGACTACTTAAAAGGAAAAGATCAATCAATCAAAATTGTTATGCTTAGAGAATTTTCTAACAGTTTGGGCTATATTTTAGACAAATATAAAATGAGTTTTCTACCAAAAAAGGAAGAAATATAGTTAAAAAAATTGAATAATTTTACTAATATAAAAGATTGGGCAATACAAAAAGTATTGTCCAATTTGCTTAAAAAAAATAAATAAAAATGTATAAAAATTTCCTCTTTTGAGATAATAAGAATAGACTTGAAATTAAAGGAGGATAAAAATGAAGGCAACTGGAGTGGTAAGAAGAATAGATGATTTAGGAAGAGTGGTAATTCCAAAAGAAATAAGAAAAACTTTAAGAATAAAAGAGGGAGACCCACTAGAAATATTTACAGACAGAGAAGGTCAAGTAATATTAAAAAAATATTCTCCAATCGGAGAATTATCAGAATTTGCAACAGGATATGCCGAAACTTTAGCAAAAACAACAGGGCACATTGCATGTATAACTGACAAAGACACTATAATTGCAGTATCAGGAGGTTCTAAAAAAGAATTTTTGGAACAAGATGTAAGTAGAGAACTTGAAAAACTTATGGAAGATAAAGAAGTTTATACAAGTAAAGAAAATAGTGATAAGGCAGTTCCTATAACAAGAAATGAAACCAATGAAAAGAAAAATAAATCACAAATTGTGTATCCAATAATATCAAATGGAGATACAATTGGAACAGTTATATTGATGTCTAAAGATTCAAATACTAAAATGAATGAAGTTGAAAAGAAAGTAGCACAATCTGCTGCAACATTTTTAGCAAGTCAAATGGAAATTTAAAAATTTACCAAGAACAAATTTGAAAATTTTCAATTTTCAGTATTAACTCTACTTTTTATTATACAAAGAAATTGAAATTTTCAGTAAATAAAAACAGTAAAAAGTTAATTGTAAAATATACTTTTTACTGTTTTTAAATTTTTTTCTTTATATTGGAATCATCTGAAAGTCCTACAAGATAATCTATGGAAGTACCATAGTATTTGGCTAATGTGATTAGGTGATTAATAGGAATAGTTCTATTACCTTTTTCATATTCTGAATAATATTGTTGTGAAATGCCTAAAAGTTGAGCAATATCTTTTTGAAATTTATCATTATCTTCTCTTAAATCTTTAATTCTTTTAAATTTCATTGTAACTTAACCTCCTGATTAAATGACTACAACTATTTTATCAAAAATGAAAACATAAAGAAGAAAATACATAAGAAATTATGTAATACTACGGAAATATAACAAAATACATAAAAATTATGTGAAAAAATATGTTATATTACAATAATATTACGGTTATATTAAGAATTATTGCACTTGTTGAAGATAGATAAAAAATCATGTATAATAAATTAAAAATGATAACGAATAGATAGAAAAAAACTGTGCAATCTCAATAGAGAAAAGCACAGTTTATTTATATAAAAGAGTAATTTTATTTCCACTTTTCTTAATAAAACCTTCATCCTTCAAAGACTTAATTTCACGCATCATAGCACTTCTATCAACACTCAAATAATCCGCCAAATCAGTTAAAGAAAAAGGGAGAGTAAAAGTTTTACTCAAATTTCTAGTAGACAAAATATTAAAATAGCCACGAAGTTTTTCACGAATAGAACGTTTTGTTAAAATTTCAACCCTAGTATTCAAATCCATAACTTTATTTAAAATCAAACTAGAAAAATTCTCAGACAAAACCTGATGGAATTTACAATTATTTCTGCACTTTTGATGAATATTATCATAATTAAAAAACAGAACTTCACAACTTTTTTTAGCCTCAACTGAAAGTTCATTGTTTGTGGTTACAATATATAAAGCCTCACCAAAAATATCATTTTTAGTAAAATGCTCAATTATAGCCTTATCACCATTCATATCATATCTAACCAAATCTGCTTCACCACTAACAAGAATGCAAATTTGATTCCTTTTTTGTATATATGTAGTTATTGTTTGATTTTTTTTATAAGATTTCTTTTGAACACTTTTACAAGTTTTTGCAAAATCATTTAAAAATAATTCTACATCCTTTATGTATTCCATTATATTCACTCCAATACTATATCTTGCTATAATTTATCAATCTTTAGTAGAATAAATAAGACTTTAATGGAAAAATCTTGTATGCACATTATACAACAAAAAAGTTGCAATTGCAACAAAAATATCACAATAAAATATTAAAAAAATTTTCGCTTAGAGAATAGCGGATTTACAAACATATTATAAAAATTGTGATAAATGCAACAGAAAATGAATGAAATTGATATATAATAAGAACATAAATATGTCAAAGAATTAGAAAAAAGGTAGAAAATTAAAATTATCTTAAAGCGTTTAGGGGGGACAAGAACAAAATGAAAATTATAAAAAGAGATGGAAGAATAGTAGATTATGATAGGCAAAAAATAGCAGTAGCAATAGAAAAAGCAAATAGAGATGTTATTGGAAAAGAAAAAGCAACAAAAGAAGAGATAAAAGAGATTATAGATTATATAGAAGGACTAGGAAAAAGAAGAATCTTAGTTGAAGATGTTCAAGACATAATAGAAGAAAAATTGATGGACATGGGAAAACATAAGTTAGCCAAAGAATACATAGTTTATCGTTATAACAGAGCATTAGTAAGAAAATCAAATACAACAGACGAATCAATTTTAGGGCTAATTAGAAATGAAAATAAAGAATTAGCAGAAGAAAATTCAAATAAAAATACAATGCTTGCATCAACACAAAGAGATTATATAGCTGGAGAGGTCTCAAGAGATTTAACAAATAGATTACTATTACCAGAAAAAATAGTAAAAGCACATAAAGATGGAGTATTACACTTTCATGATGCAGACTATTTTGTTCAACCAATATTTAATTGTTGTTTAATCAATATTGGTGATATGTTAGACAATGGAACAGTTATGAATGGAAAACTAATCGAAAGTCCAAAAAGTTTTCAAGTTGCATGTATTGTAATGACTCAAATAATTGCATCAGTAGCAAGTAACCAATATGGTGGACAATCTGTTAACCTTAAGCATTTAGGAAAATATTTAAGAAAAAGTTATAATAAATATAAAAAACAAATTGAGGAAAAATATAAAGGAAAATTATCAGGAAGCACAATTGAAGAACTTGTTGATGTACGAGTAAGACATGAATTAGAGGCAGGAGTTCAAACAATTCAATATCAAATAAATACATTGATGACAACAAATGGTCAAACACCTTTTGTAACATTATTTTTACAATTAGAAGAAAATGACCCATACATAAAAGAAAATGCAATGATAATTGAAGAAATTTTAAAACAAAGAATTCAAGGTGTAAAAAATGAAGCAGGAGTTTATGTAACACCAGCATTCCCAAAATTAGTGTATGTTTTAGATGAACATAATTGTCTAAAAGGTGGAAAATATGACTATTTAACAAGACTTGCTGTAAAATGTTCAGCAAAAAGAATGTATCCAGATTACATATCTGCAAAGAAAATGCGTGAAAATTATGAAGGAAATGTGTTTAGCCCAATGGGATGTAGAAGTTTTTTATCACCTTGGAAAGATGAAAATGGAAACTACAAATTTGAAGGAAGATTTAATCAAGGTGTAGTAAGCATTAATTTACCACAGGTAGCAATAATAGCAGAGGGTGACGAAGAAAAATTTTGGAAATTATTAGATGAAAGACTAGAATTATGCAAAGAAGCATTAATGTGTAGACATTATGCATTATTAGGAACATTATCAGATATAAGCCCAATACATTGGCAATATGGAGCAATAGCAAGACTACAAAAAGGTGAAAAAATAGATAAATTATTGTATGGTGGATATTCAACAATGTCACTTGGATATATTGGAATATATGAAATGACAAAATTAATGAAAGGAGTATCACATACAACACCAGAGGGACACGAATTTGCATTAAAAGTTATGAAACATTTGCGTGAGACGACAGACAAATGGAAAAAAGAAACAAATATAGGATTTGCATTATATGGAACACCAGCAGAAAGTTTATGTTACAAATTTGCACGTATTGATAAAGAAAAATTTGGAACAATTGAAGATGTAACAGACAAAGGATATTATACAAATTCATATCATGTAGATGTAAGAGAAAAAATAGATGCATTTGAAAAATTAAAATTTGAAAGTGAATTCCAAAAAATATCTTCAGGTGGAGCAATTTCATATGTCGAAATACCAAATATGCAACATAACTTAATAGCATTAGAAACGGCTGTTAAATTTATTTATGATAATATTCAATACGCAGAATTTAATACAAAATCAGATTATTGCCAAGTTTGTGGTTTTGATGGCGAGATTATTATAAATGATAATAATGAATGGGAGTGCCCAAATTGTGGTAATAAAGACCATAGTAAAATGAATGTTGTAAGACGTACTTGTGGATATTTAGGTGAGAATTTCTGGAATGCCGGCAAGACTAAAGAAATTAAGCAAAGAGTTTTACATATGTAAAAAAACGGGATTGAGGGGACGGGGCTTTAATCCCTAAAAATTTTTTAGGGATTAAAGACCCGTCCCCCAATCCCGTTTTTAGGAGAATATTTATGAATTATGCAGATATAAAGAAAATAGATGTTGCAAATGGTGAAGGAGTTAGAGTTTCTCTATTTGTAAGTGGATGTAATCACCATTGCAAAGGATGCTTTAACCAATGTGCTTGGGACTTTAATTATGGTGATAAATTCACAGAAAAAGAAGAACAAAAGATAATTGAATATATGGACCATGATTATATAGAGGGGCTTTCACTTTTAGGTGGAGAACCTCTTGAACCTAAAAATCAAGAGGGGTTACTGCCATTGGTTAAAGATATAAAAGAGAAATTTCCAGACAAAAATATTTGGTGTTATACTGGGTTTGATTTTGAAAAAGATGTTATGGGAAAGATGGCTCAAAAAAGTGAAACAACAAGAGAATTATTAAAATATATTGATGTTATAGTTGATGGTAAGTTTGAAGAGGATAAAAAGGATTTAAAACTTCAGTTTAGAGGTTCTTCAAATCAAAGAATTTTAGATGTGAAAGAATGCTTGAAAAGCGGAAAAATTGTAAAAGAAGAGCAATACTTATAAAAGAAAAGAGATATGTGGTCAACATATCTCTTCTTTGAACAATTTTTAATTTTTTCCTAAAAATCTATTTAATAATTGTTCTCTACACAAATTTTCAAACTCATCGTTTAAAGGCTCTAATTCAATATTTTCATTATATTTTCTATTCAAACAATATTTGATAATAAAATCACAAAGTTCAGGATTCTTAGAAAGAAGAGGACCATGTAAATAAGTTGCAATAACGTTATTCTCAAAAAATCCTTCTTCAGAATCACCAAATTTATTACCATTTCCAAACAAAACATTTCCAAAAGAATTAGAAATATCAAAAGTTTGACCACCATGATTTTCAAAACCAATAACTTTTGTTTTTATATTTGAGTCACTAGAATATGTATCGTTATTTAAATTTTTCAAGTTAGCCTCTATAACAATATTTCCAATACACCTTTTCTTTCTATCAGGGTTAGCAACTGTGTAATAATCAAAAACTTCAAGACCTGGAATAATGTTACCTTCAACACCTTTATAATATTTGCCAAATAATTGATAAGCACCACATATAAGTAGGAAGAACACACCATTATTAACAGCTTCTTTTATATTATCTTTATATTTTACCAAATCTTCTGCTAAAATGCTTTGCTCATTATCTGCACCACCACCAGCGAAAACAATGTCGTAATCATTAAAGTTTGGAGCGGCATCACCAATGGAATATCTATCTATAATTGATTTGTATCCACGAGATTCAATTCTATATTTTAAAACTTGGATATTTCCATAATCACCATATAGTTCCAACATATCAGGGTATAAATATAAAATTTTTATTGATTTATCTTTATTATCTTGATTTTCTGAATTATCAGTATTATCAATACTTTGAAGAGATTCTTTTGTATCTATTTCAGTATTTTCAACATTTGCTTTTATTTCTTCTTTTTTAGAAATATCACTAGTCTCAACATCAGTTACATTATTATTTTTATTCGTTTCATTAAACTTTTTCAACTCATGTCTAGTAGGTTGCAAAGATGTATAATTTGCAATAACATATTTTTTAACATCAGTTTTATAAAAAGCATTAACGGCATCTTCTAAATTCAAATATGGTTCAATTTTTTCAGCAGGGAAGCCACTTGTTTTAATTCTAATAGCAATATCATAAGCACGAGTTCCAGAAGTAATAATTCTAGAAACATTATTCAAATTATTAAAATTAATATCCCAAATCCAAGAGACATCAAAACCATCAGCGATATTATCATTTAAAACAAAAAGCAATTCTTTTTCTGAATCGTCTTCATTTAAAATACGCAAACTAACATTACTTCCAGTTGGATTTTTTGCTAAATTAATTATAGTAGGAACACCATGTATTTTAATTTCTTCCAAACGGCCATTATTCAAGGCAAAAGTTGAAAAAGCTTTTTTTATAACATCATTTGAAATACCATATAAACTGCAAACTGAATATACTGCAGTATAATTATAAATTAAATAAATACTATTTCCATTTATTTTGTAGGTATTTCCATCAATATCAAAACATCTATTTTTTAAATCAACATTTGTTGCTAATTTGTAAATTTCATTATCACCAAAATTACAATTTGGACATTTAAACTTTCCAACATGTGAATATTGATAATATTCATATTCTAATCTTGTTTTACAGAAAGGACAGAACTTACCTTCGCCAGCTTCTTTGATTTGTTCTGTTGCAAATTTATATTTATCAACACTAAAATAATAAACATTTGAATTGTCTGGGTTGGCATGTCCAAGTCGTGCAACATTTGGGTCATCATTATTTAAAATTAAATTTCCATTATAAGTTTTCAAAAATTCATTTATTCTTAAAATTAAAGATTCAACTTCCCCGTTTCTATCTAATTGGTCACGGAAAAAGTTTAGAATTACCAATGTATCTAATCTGAAATCTTTAAATACAACAGGGATGTAACTTTCGTCAACTTCAAAAACTAGATAATCTGCTTTGATTTTTCCAGTTAGAGTACAGTTTTTTAATATAGTTGAAAGTATACCTGTTTCCATATTGTTTCCTTCAACGTTACTTACAACTTTATTTCCTGCAGTTTTTAGAGTGTAACCTATGCAGTTATTTGTCATTGTTTTTCCATTTGTGGCAGATACCGCGATTACTGGACAGTTGACTTTAAAGTATTTGAATATTTCTGGATTCAAGTCAAATGCGATTTTTCCTAAAAAGTTTCCTCCGTTTTTATGACATATTTTTAGTATTAAATTTAGTATTTTCATTGCTAAGATTATGAAAAAGTTTTTCATTTTTATCAGTCCTTTCAAGTGTCGATTTTTATAATTTAATAGATTATATCATAATGAAGAGGAGGCTACAAGAGAAAAATGGAAAATGAATAAATACATTGTTTAAATGCTCAAGACCAATATGATGTAACGAAATTATAAAATATTATTTGAAAAGATAAACATATTCCTAGACAAACCACCAAAAATGTGATAACATAAGTAAGAAAAAATAAGAGAAAGACGGGAAAAGCAAAACAAAAAAGAAAGCATCCCAAAAGTAAGGAAAGAGGTAAGGAGAATATGAAAAAAACATTTTATGTAACAACACCAATATACTATCCAAGCGGAAAATTTCACATAGGAACAGCATACTCAACAGTAGTAGCAGACTCACTAAAAAGATATAACAAATTAAAAGGAAAAGAAAGTTACATGTTAACAGGAACAGACGAACATGGACAAAAAATAGAAATAAAAGCACAGGAATCAGGAGAAACACCACAACAATATGTAGACAAAATGGCAGCAATGGCAAAAGAACTATGGGCAAAAATGGACATACAATATGACGACTTCATAAGAACAACAGACGAAAGACACGAAAAAGTAGTCCAAAAAATATTTGACAAATTCATGGAACAAGGAGACATCTACAAAGGAGAATACGAAGGACTTTACTGTGTACCATGCGAAACATTCTTTACACAAACACAATTAGTAGATGGAAAATGTCCAGACTGTGGAAGAGAAGTAGTTCCAATGAAAGAAGAAGCATACTTCTTCAATATGAAAAAATATGCAGACAGACTTTTAAAATACTATGACGAACATCCAGACTTTGTCAAACCAGAATACAGAAAACAAGAAATGATAAACAACTTTATAAAACCAGGGCTAGAAGATTTGTGTGTAACAAGAACATCATTTGACTGGGGAATAAAAGTATTAAAAGACCCAAAACACGTAATATATGTATGGGTAGATGCTTTAACAAACTATCTTACAGCACTAGGATACATGTCAGATGACGAAACACTATTCAAAAAATTCTGGCCAGCAGATGTACAAGTCGTTGGAAAAGATATTGCAAGATTCCACTTAATATATTGGCCAATATTCTTGATGGCACTTGATTTACCATTACCAAAAACAATATTTGTTCATAACTGGATAACAATGAAAGACGGAAAAATGAGTAAATCAAAAGGAAATGTAATTTATCCAGAAGATTTAATAGACAGATATGGATTAGATGCAACAAAATATTTCCTATTAAGAGAAATGCCAACATCACAAGATGGATTATTCTCACCAGAAGAATTTGTTGAAAGATATAATTTTGATTTATGTAATGACTTAAGTAATTTGTTAAACAGAACAGTATCAATGGTCAACAAATATTTTGATGGACAAGTACCAGAATACAATGGAAGACCAAATGAAGTTGATGAAAGTTTAGAAAATGCATGTACAGAGCAAATAGAAAAATTTGAAAAACTATTTGAAAACTTCGAAATTGCAAACTCAATTCAAGAAATCTGGGCACTTGTATCAAGAACAAATAAATACATTGACGAAACAATGCCATGGCAATTAGCAAAAGAAGAAGACACAGAAAAATTAAAATCAGCAATGTATCATTTAATAGAAAATTTAAGAAAAATAGCAATATTAATAAAACCATTTATGGACGAAACATCTGAAAATATATTAAGACAAATAGGCATTACAGACGAATCTTTAAAAACTTGGGAAAGCCTTAAAGAATATGACAAAATTAAAAATGCAAAAGTAATTGAAAAAGGTGAACCAATATTTATGAGATTAAATGCAGAGGAAGAAATTGAATATATAAAACAAGCAATGAAAAAATAGAGAATATTAACAAATTTCTGATATTGTTAGAATAACAGAAATTTGTTAATTGTAGCAAAAGGAAACGAAAAAATAAAAGAGGAATTTAAATGGGAATATTTAAGAACAAAGATCAATTTGAAGGCTATAACATTTATAGTATGAAAAAATATGTTGATAAAAAAAGAATGATATTTACAATAACTGCAATAATAGTTGTAATTTTAACACTAGCATTAACAATTTATTACCTAGTAGATACAAATATAAGAATAAAAAAAGGAAAAGAATTTGCAAATCAAATTACTGAGTATGAACAAAATCAAAAGAAAATAGAAGAGCAAAAAGAAGCGGAAAGAAAGGCTAAAATTCCGCAACTTACAGAAGAGGGAAAAGAAAACTTAAAAAACATATATCATTCACAAGAAAAAACAGCCTATTTAACATTTGATGATGGACCATCAAATAACACACACGAAATTTTAGACATACTAAAACAATACAATATTAAAGCAACATTCTTTGTTTTAGGTAGCCAAGTACAAGTATTTCCAGAAACAACAAACAGAATATATAATGAAGGACATTATATAGCAAACCATGGATATTCACACAAATATTCAAGTATATATCAGTCACCAGAACAGGTCTTAAATGAATATAATCAGTGCAATGAAGTTGTAGCAAAAACAATAAATGTACCTGAATATAATTCACACCTATTCAGATTTCCAGGAGGTTCAGTAGGGGGAAAATATGCTGATTTAAAAAAACAGGCAATAACACTGCTTGACCAAAACAATATTTTACATATTGACTGGAATTCTCTAACTGGAGACTCAGAAAAGGCAAATCCAACAGAAGAATATTTAATGGACAATTTACAAAAGACGACAGAGGGGAAAAATAATTTGGTAGTTTTAATGCATGATGCACAGGCAAAACACATAACTGTAGAAACATTACCAAAAGTAATTGAATATTTACAACAACAAGGATATACATTTAAAAATTTCTATGAAATTATTAAATAAAATGTGTTTAAGATAAATACACGAAAATGTGTATAGAAATATGGAGGAGAGAAAATTGCCTAGAAAAAAGAAAGAAGTAGTAGAAGGAATAACAGAAAAACTTGAATATTTAGGTTTAGACTTAGATAAAATACCACAGAATCTAAAAAAATTTGAACCTTTAGAATATAGAGTTTCAAGATTTTACGATGAAAAGCAATATAGACAATACAGATACATAGATATAAAAGATATACAAATTTTATTATCACCAACAAACAGATTAACAGACTTAGATGAAAAATACAAAAAGGCAAGACCACTTTATGAATATTTAGATAGTAAAAATGAAGAAAATATCATAAAATATACAACTTTTTTGAATATGTTAAGAAATATGGATATAAATGAGGTAGAAAAAGTTGAAAGAGAACAAATGCAATTAAGTAGAGAAATACCATTTAAAGTAAAATTCCAAGGAAACTATTTATGGCAAATTTACTATTCAGAAAATACAGACAAATATTTTATGATAGTACCAACAGAAGATACAGACTATTCAACATTTTTCTATTTGTTGAAAAGACAAATAGAAAACAAAAGAGTAGGCAAAGTTTTTGTACCAGTAAGTAATGTAAAATATTCAAATAAAATTCTAAAAAAATCTGAATTTGAAGATATAGAAAATTATTTATGGCTATTTACAAAAGACTGGCCATTAATATACGAAGTATATGACAAGAAAAATGTAATGTCAGTTCAAATTATAGGTGAAACAAATGTATACGAAAAAATAAAAACAACATATAAAATTCAATTAGAAGACGAAAAAGAGGCAAGTGAATTTTATAAATTGTTAAAAGCACTATTTATATTGCAAACTGAAATTCCTGATTACTATAAATTTGATACAAATATAGATAAAACAGGAAAATTAGAATTTTACTTAGATGGACAAAAGATTGAATATAAACATATGGTAGAGTTTATAAGAGAACAATATAAAATAGGACTAAAAAGAAGAAAAGAACTAAAAAGCAAAATTCGTGCATTTAATAAAAGAATAAAAAAATTACAAGAATTAGCAGCAACACAAGAAATTGAATATTTAGCAAAAGAAAAACAAATATCAACATTCTTAGAATGCAAAAAATCATTTTTTGGAAAAGTCAAATATTACTTTAAATATAGTAAAAAAAGTAATAAAAGTATAAAAAATGAAGAAGTTGAAGACGAAATAATAGAAGAAGAAAATACACAAACAGAGGAAGTGCAAGTAACAGAACCTGTAAAAAAAGAAAAGAAAAGAATTCCAATTAAAAAGATATATACATTAGAAGAATTAATAACAAGTTACAAAGAACTAGAAGAATTAGAAAATCAAATGAAAAATCTTTTAATGGATATAAATGCTTTAAAATTAAAAACAAAAAATATGGCAAAAAAAATAGAAAATGCTTCAAAATATATTGAAGAAATAGATAGCCATAAAAAGAGTATATTCGAATTCTGGAAATATAGCAATAAAGACGAAATGGAAGTACTTCCAGAGGGCGAGCAAGAAGAAGTAAATGTAATAAAGAAAATAGAAAAAACATTTAATTATGAAGAAGATTTAGAAGAATTTGGCAAAAAAATTGATAAAATGCAAAGAAGAAATCTTGATAGAGAAGATACAGACAGTGTATTTATTGCAACAACTAATTTGATAAATACTTTAAATAAAATAAAGACCAATAATATAATGCCAGAAGAAATAGAAAAAGCACTAAAGGACTTAAAAGCAGAAGCAAAAGAACTAAAATCTTTAAATGAAGAAGAATATGATATTTTTGGAAACATTATTCAAGATACAACAAAAGTTAGAAAGATAAACAATAAAAGACACAGAGAATTACCAAAAGATAAATTTAATATTTTGGAAGTTAACAAAAATACAAAACAAATTGGCTTCAAATTAGTTTTACAATCAATTGTACAAAATATAACAAAGGCACTGGATAAGGGAATCATTCCGGAATCTCTACCAGTATATAAAGCTATTAACGGAGAACTTTTGAATAATAAGGAAATTAATATTTTCAATATCAACCCAGAAAAGGAAATGCAAGAGGCAGTAAAAGTTGACGGAGATAAAATTAATTTATATAAAATACATATTAAAGAGGGAAGTAAAGGTATTGCTTTTTCAAATATAATTTTTTATGATAATCAAAACAAGACTTTGCCTATTGGCATGGATTTATCAACTAAAATGATTGTTGATATGTCTAAGTTGCATTTAAAATTGTTAGATAAAAAGAATTTTAATGTTGCTAGTTTTGAAGATAGCAATGATGATTTTTCAGATTTTATTATTAAGAATATTACCGTTTTTGATTATGAAGTTGTTGAGTTGGAAGACTTGGAAAAAGCAGGTATCGAAGAATAAAATATTATTTGAATTAAATTGTATTTCTAGTTTTTTATAGAATCTAGTGAATAGTAATAGGAGTAAAGAATTTTCAAAGTTCTTTGCTCCTATTACTTTAGGGGATTTATTTAATTTCTTTTATAAACTGCTCTAAAGTAGTAAAGTTTTCAAAGCAATTTTTATGTGTTACTTTTTTATTTAAAAATTCAAAAGATGAATTTTTTACATCATCAATTGAAAATTTTCTGCCACAACATGGACAAAAATCTCCAAATTGTGGAAATGGAAATTTTTTACTATAAATTGAATCTGTTTTTTTAAAGGAATTTAGCAAATGTTCAAATTTACTTTTTTCCATAATATCTGGAAATACAACGGAAGAACCAAATGAATAATTTCTAAGCAAAAACTGTCCATCAGAACTTAAAAGATATTTACCAAAAATTATGAATTCATTTAAAGCATTGCCAGATATGGTATGAAATATTAAACGATTATTTAACATTTCAGTAAAATCCTTTAAACTATTTAAAGATTTTTTAATTCCTTCTTTTGAATCAAAACACTCTGTTGGTATGTCAAAAGGTCTTTCTTCATATGAGACTTCTGCTTTTAATATAAAGTCTTTTTTACCATTTTTTATACGAATTTCTTGTTCTTTCCAGTTGTAATATTCTACTAATTCTTTTGGAAATTCTGGTGATCCGTATATGTCATACGAAGTTGGTTTGATCTTATCTCCGTTAATTGTTATCCGTATTGATTCCGGATTTGCTAAATTGTTAAGTGTTATGTGTCCCCATATTTGATTTCCACTTTTTACGGTTTCAATCTTTTTTCTTTCAGTACGTCTCATTTTGTTTACCTCCTTGAATTGTGATTATACTGATTTTACAAATATTTTTAATCCCCCTTTGATTTTAACTTGTCATTTGACAGGTAATATATATATTTGCTTGCATCCTATTATACATCAAATTAACATAATTTGCAATATCTGCTATGGTTCATATATACAAATCATAAATAACAGCCTTATAAATATTGATATTTCAATATTTATAAGGCTGTTAACATTTGGTACCGATGGTGGGACTCGAACCCACATGGTTTCCCGCACGATTTTGAGTCGTGTGCGTCTACCAATTCCGCCACATCGGCATAAATATTTAATACCTTTCTATATTAACATACTTTAAAATAAAAGTCCATACCAAAAATTAAAAAAAACAAAAAAAGTTGTAGCAACGTTACAGTTCACAGCCAGTAAAATTAGCGCAACACAACAAACAGCAGATTTTTAATACACTATATTTTAAATTTACATAATTTGACAGAATATATAAAAAGTGATATAATACATTCATCATATCCCAAGTGTCGGGAGCAAAAATAGACACACGTTACATATAAACTTCAATAGTAACTACTAGGAGGTAAAAAATGAAAAATTTATTTCGGAAAACTTCAAAAGGAACAACTCCAAAGGCACTAAAAATTAAGTGCACAAAAGAAACAAAGGAACAAGTTTCAAGTATTATGAAAAAATATGGATGGACTTGGAACGAATTTGAAAGCTTCATTGAAAAAGAAGGTCTTGAATTAAACATGACAAAAGTACTAGAGAGCAAATTTTCAATGGATAATATTAATTTCTCAAATGAAGATAAAACAGAGAAAACGAAATTTTTTCAAGCAAATGATACAGCCTTAGTGATTTTGATTATTCAAGGAAATCAGATAATTACTTTGGGTATTGAAAAAAAGAAGGACAAAAAAGAAAAAATGGAGGAAGCAGTATTGAAAAAAGAGAAGAAGGTACTAAACGGTCGCATAATAACGACTGATATTGAAAAAAATAAGATAAGGATAGAAGTAAGAATAGGAGAAAAAATCATTTACAATATAAAAATTGTAGACGATAGATATTCAACTTCAAGAGTAATAAAACTTATCAAAATAAAAATCAATAACCTTTTTGATATAATTGCTCACTCTAAAGAAAAAGAAATGGGCAGCAATTTGATTGAAGAAATAGAAGAATTGCTAAAAAATTCGAATATTTCTGAGTCTGAAAAAGAATTTATGACAGTAAAAGTCCAAAAACAGATGGAGGAAGTTGATAGAAAAATAATTTTTAAAACTATACGTCGGCAACATTTAAGGACTGATACTGTAAAGGTTCAAAACTCAAAAGAAGAACTAGAGTATTATATTCACGACAAGTTGTGGATATATACAAACAAAAAAGTAATACTCAAAGGGTGCGAGGACTCATCAACTTATGATGCAACATTCACGGAGGATGCAATAGAGAGCCTAGAAAAAAATATCAAGAGGGCAAAAAAGATAGTTGAAGAAATAAAATCATGGAAATAATTGGAAACAAATTATTTCTACAGAAAGAATATTCATTATGAATATTCTTTTTGTTTTTGGGAAATATTTAAAATAAAAGAAAAAATAAAAAGACAATATTTGACAGAAAAATGAGATAAAATAGAAATGTATTTTATGTCTCAAAAGGGGGAAAAATGATATATACAATAACATTCAATCCAGCACTAGACTATGTAATAAAAATAGAAAATTTTAAACCTGGAAAAATAAACAAAAGCAAAGAAGAATATATATTTCCAGGAGGAAAAGGGATAAATGTATCAATAGTACTAAAAACATTAGGACAAGAGACAACAGCAATGGGATTTATAGCAGGATTTGTAGGAAAAGAGATAGAAGAACAAGTGCAAAAATATGGAGTAAAAACAGATTTTATAAAAATAGAAAACAACAATTCAAGAATAAACGTAAAAATATTAGAAGAAAATAAAGGAAAAAATAGAAATACAGAAAAAGAAGAAACGGCAGTAAATGCAAAAGGACCATATATTGATTCAAAATATCTTGAATTATTATATAAAAAATTGGAAATAATAAAAAACGAAGATACTTTAGTATTGTCAGGAAGTGTACCAAATGGCGTATCTAGCAATATTTATGAAAAAATTTGCCAAAGACTAGAAAACAAAAATATCAAAATAGTTGTTGATTCAACAGGTGAATTATTACTTAAAACATTGAAATATAAACCATATTTAATAAAACCAAATCAACAAGAACTAGAGGAAATTTTTGGTATAAAAATATCAAGTCAAGATGAAGCACTTGAGTATGCAGAACAATTACAAGCAAAAGGAGCACAAAATGTTATTGTATCATTGGGAAGTGATGGAGCAGTACTTTTAGACGAAAATGGATATTCATACAAAATGAAAGCATTAAATACAAAAAAGGCTATTAATACTGTCGGAGCAGGTGATTCCATGATAGCAGGTTTCTTGGCAGGACATGAAATGTATAATAATTATGAAAAATCACTTCAAATGGGAGTGGCGGCAGCAACCGCAACAACAAATACATTGTTTTTGGCAACTAAGGATAAAATAGAAGATGTTTTAAATAAATTTAAATAAAATACCTTTAGGAGGAAATGAAAAATGAAAATCACAGATTTACTTACAAAAGAATCCATAGACCTAAATGTAAAAGCATCAAACAAAAAAGACGTAATAGAACAAGCAGTAGAACTTATGGAACAAAATGGAAATATAAATAATAAACAAGAATACTTAAGATTAGTCATGAAAAGAGAAGAAGAAGGCTCAACAGGAGTTGGTGAAGGGATAGCAATACCACATGGAAAAGGTGGGGTTATTTCTGAACCAGGATTAGTTGCAATGGTAATACCAGATGGGGTCGATTTTGATGCATTAGATGGTAAGCCTGTAAAATTGTTATTTTTAATTGCTGCTCCAAATAGTAAGGACAACCTACATCTTGAGGTTCTAAGCCGTTTATCAGCTTTATTAATGAATGAAAAGTTTAGAAATAAATTGTTAAATGCAAAAACAAAAGAAGAATTTTTGAAAATAATAGATGAAGCAGATGAACAAAAAATAAATGAAGAAACAACCAATAATGTAAATAATAATTTAAATGAAAATAACAAATTAAAAAATGATGAAAACAAATCAATTAATAAATCAAACAATAATTATGAATTATTAGGAATCACCGCATGCCCAACAGGAATAGCCCATACGTATATGGCGGCAGAAAGTTTAGAACAAATGGGAAAAGAATTGGGACATCCAATAAAAATAGAAACACAAGGACAATCAGGAACAAAAAATAAACTTACTGATAAAGAAATTAAAAATGCAAAAGCAATAATTATAGCAGCAGATGTAAAAGTAGATTTATCAAGATTTGATGGCAAAAGAATTTTAAAAACAGGTGTATCAGAGGGGATTCACAAGCCAAAAGAATTAATAGAAAAAGCATTAAATTCAGAAAATGAAGTTCCAGTTTATCATCATCAAGGAAATAAAAGAGAAAATATAGAAATGGAAAAGCCAAAAGGAAATATATACAATCATTTAATGAATGGTGTAACACATATGTTACCATTTGTTGTTGGTGGAGGAATCTTAATTGCAATAGCATTTTTATTAGATGACTATTCAATTGACCCATCAAATTTTGGTATGAATACACCAGTTGCGGCATTTTTTAAAACAATAGGTGGAATGGCATTTGATTTTATGCTAGTAATTTTATCAGGATATATAGCAATGAGTATTGCAGATAGGCCAGGACTTGTAGTTGGATTTGTTGGTGGAGCAATAAGTAAAGTGGGAACAACATTTACATCACTTGGAAATCCGGAAGAAGTGTTAGTAAGTTCAGGATTTTTAGGTGCATTACTTGCAGGTTTTATAGGTGGATATGTAGTCTTATTTTTGAAAAAATTATTTAGTTTTATGCCAAAAAGTTTAGAGGGAATAAGAACAATTTTGATTTATCCAGTTGCAGGTGTATTGCTAATTGGACTAATAATGTTATTGATAAATCCATTTGTATCAGCAATAAATACAGGTTTAAATAATTTCTTATCATCAATGAGTGAAGTGAACAAAGTTATTTTAGGAGCAATTCTTGCAGGTATGATGTCTGTTGACTTAGGCGGACCTGTAAATAAGGCAGCATATACTTTTGGAACAGGAATGTTAGCAGAGGGACATTACGAAATAATGGCAGCAGTTATGATAGGTGGAATGGTAGCACCACTTGCGATAGCACTTTTAGCAACATTCTTCCCTAAAAAATTACCTAAAAAAGAAAGACAAGCAGGCTTATTAAATTATGTTATGGGACTATCATTTATATCAGAAGGAGCAATACCTTTTGCATCATCAGATCCACTTCGTGTTTTAGTTTCTTGCGTAATTGGTTCAGCGGTTTCAGGTGCATTGTCAATGGCATTTAACTGTACTTTGATGGCTCCTCATGGTGGAATCTTTGTGTTACCGTTAATTGGTAATTGGCCTTGGTATGTTGTAGCACTTGCTGCTGGTTCATTTGTGGCTATGGGTATTATGGCTATTTGGAAGAAAAATGTTTGGGAAAATGAAAATATTAATGCAAAAGGTTAAGGGGGGAAGGTAAAGTTGAAAAAAGCAAATGTTGTTATTGAAAATGAGACAGGTCTTCATGCAAGACCTGCAACTGAACTTGCTAAACTTGCTATGAAGTATAAATGTAGTATTAACTTAATTGTTAATGGAAAGTTGATTGATGCTAGGTCACCTCTTATGATTATGTCTGCTGGTATAAAGTATAAGACGGAGTTGGAAATTATTTGTGATGGAGAAAATGAAGATTTGGCGTTAGAGGATGTTAAGATTTTTTTAGAAAATAATTAGAAAGAAGGTAATTGTATGCTTGTTGGAAAAGGTATTTCTGAGGGAATAGGACTTGGAAAAGCAGTGATTTTAGAAGAAAATGGATTAAAAATAGAAAAACAAAAAATTGAAGATATTTCAGCAGAAAAACAACAAATATATGATGCTGTAAAAGAAGTAGAAAGTGAAATAGAAAAATTAATCCAGAATATAGATGGAACAGAAAAAGAAATAATGCAAGCATATTTAATGATATTGCAAGACCCTAGTTTGATTCAAGATACTATCAAAATAATTGAACAAGAAAAATGTAATAGTGCATATGCAGTAGAAAATGGACTAAATCAAATAATAAAAACATTTGAAGAGATGGACGATCCATATATGGCTGCACGAAGCAGAGATATAGAGGATATGAAAAAAAGAATATTAGCAAAATTATTAAAAATAGAAGAAATTGATTTATCAAAATTACCTGAAAATACAATACTTGTTGCAAAAGAATTATCAACATCAGATACTGCAAAAATGAATTTAAAAAATATTTCTGGAATTATTACAGAAATTGGCGGTGTTAATTCTCATATGGCTATAATTGCAAGAACTAATGAAATACCGGCAGTTGTTGGAATAAAACATATTTTTGAGAATATAAAAGAAAATGATTATATTGCATTAAATGGAGCAACAGGGGAAATATTTTTAAATCCAACACAAGAGAAAATCAAAGAATTAACAAAAAATCAAGAGAATATAAAACAAGAAAAACAAGAATTAGAAAAATATAAAAATAAAAAAGCAATAACAAAAGATGGACATCAGGTTGAACTTTTAGCAAATATTGGTGGTCCACAAGATATTCAAATCGTAATTGATAATACGGCAGAAGGTGTAGGACTTCTAAGAAGTGAGTTTTTATATATGGATGCAAAAGATTTTCCATCAGAAGAAGAACAATTTGAGGCATATAAAAAAATTGCGGAAAGTCTAGAAAATAAAAGACTTGTTATAAGAACACTAGATATTGGTGGAGATAAAGATTTAAAATATATGAAACTACCAAAGGAAGAAAATCCATTTTTAGGTTATAGAGCGATTAGAATTTATTTAGATAATGTTGATTTATTTAAAGTTCAGTTAAGGGCTATTTTAAGGGCAAGTAGTTATGGAAATGTTGCAATAATGCTTCCAATGATTTCTTCAATTGAAGAATTACGAAAATCAAAAGAAATTATTGAAGAAGTAAAACAAGAATTAAAAATAAAAAATATAAAATTTAATGAAAATATAGAAGTTGGAATTATGGTTGAAATTCCGTCATCTGCAGTAATGGCAGACGAATTTGCAAAAGAGTGTGATTTTTTTAGTATAGGGACAAATGATTTGATTCAATATACTATTGCAGTTGAGAGAGGCAATGAGAAACTTGTAAATTTGTATTCTCATTTTAATCCAGCTGTAATTCACTTGATTAAATCTGCTATTGATGGAGCACATAAAAACGGTATTTTATGTGGTATGTGCGGAGAAGCGGCTGGTGATGTTAAGTTTATTCCTTTGCTTGTTGGTCTTGGACTTGATGAATTTTCTATGAATGCTAATAAGATTTTGAAGGCTAGAAAGTTAATAACTGATTTGAGTTTTGAAGAGTGTAAACAACTTGCAAAGAAGGTCTTACAATTGAATTCAGCAGAAGATGTTAAAAGGATACTAGATACTAAGTAATAAAAAAATTTACAAATTTTGGAAATAACATTGCAATTAACATAAAAATGAGATATAATAAAGTTAGCCAAGAAAAACACAAATAAGTGGAGGTAAAAAAAGATGTTGGAAATGAAAAAGAACTCAAATAAGTTGGAGAAAGTTAATGAAAGTGAGGTTAAATTAATAATACCAGATATGGTAAAAAATATAATGAATCACTTTGAAAAATATCCAACCGCAAAAAAAATTTCTAACTAATCTCAAAGCCCTAACTCTAATTAGAGTTGGGGTTTTTGAGATTGTAGCAGATATAAATTTTGTTCAGACAATTTAAGTAAAAAATAATAATCAAAAAAATATATAATTCATAAACTCAAAACCAAAACATATATTGTAATAATAAAATTTAAGGTGGTGAGCTTGTGAAAAATACATATATAGTAGCATTAGCAGGAAACCCAAACGTAGGAAAATCAACAATATTCAACAGTTTAACAGGAATGCATCAACACACAGGAAACTGGACAGGAAAAACAGTAGCAAACGCAACAGGAGAAGCAATAATTAATAACAAAGAATTTACATTTGTTGACATTCCAGGTACATATTCAATAATGTCAAATTCAGAAGAAGAAGAAATTGCAAGAGATTACATATGTTTTGGAAATCCAGATGCAACAGTAATTGTAGTTGATAGCACATGTTTAGAAAGAAATTTAAATTTAGTATATCAAATTATGGAAATAACAGATAACATAATAGTCTGTGTAAATTTGTTAGACGAAGCAAAAAAGAAAAAGATAAAAATTGATTTAAAAAAATTAGAAGATTTACTAGGAGTGCCTGTTGTAGGAACTGTTGCAAGAGACAAACAAACACTAGAAAATTTGAAAAATACAATATACAAAGTATGTGGAGGTGAAATAAAACCACATACCAAAACAGTTATATATGAACAAGAAATAGAAGAAAATCTTGAAAAAATAGTGGAGAAACTTGATACAGATTTATTAGTTAATGAATATTCAGAAAAAAGAAATATAGTAACAGAAATAGGAGTTGAGAAAAATAAAATATCAAAAAAATTATGCAGATGGATAGCGATAAAACTAATAGATGGAGAAGAAAAAATATTAAAATCAATACAAGAAAATTTAGAAATAGATTTAGAAGAACAAGGAATTCAGCAATCAGTAATAGAAGCAAAAGAAAATCTAGAAACAAGAGAGATTATCTCAAAAAATTTTAAAGACAAAATAGTAGCGGATATCATGAAAAAAGCAGAAGAAACATCAAAAGAAGTATGTACATTTGAAAACAAAAATTATAGAGAAAGAGACCTAAAAATAGACAAAATTTTAACATCAAAAATATTTGGAATTCCAATAATGATACTATTTTTAGGCCTTATTTTTTGGATAACAATAGTAGGAGCAAATTATCCATCAGAGTGGCTATTTAGCATATTTAATTGGTTACAAGACAAACTAGTACATTTTGCAAATTATATACATTGCCCAACATGGCTTTCAGATATGTTGATAAATGGAGTGTATAAAACATTAACATGGATAATTGCCGTAATGTTGCCACCAATGGCCATATTTTTCCCACTATTCACAATACTAGAAGACTTGGGATATCTTCCACGAATTGCATTTAATATGGATGGATTCTTTAAAAAGGCTTGTTGTAGTGGAAAACAAATGATAACAATGTGTATGGGCTTTGGATGTAATGCGTGTGGAGTAACAGGATGCAGAATTATAGATTCACCAAGAGAAAGAATAATTGCAATATTAACAAACAATTTTGTTCCATGTAATGGAAGATTTCCATTTTTGATAACAATAGCAACAATATTTATTGCAGGAGCATTTGCAGGCGGAAATGGATTTTTAGCATCAATTTTATCAACATTTGCAGTAATTGTTGTAATAATATTTGGAATATTTTTAACACTCGTGATATCAAAAATATTATCAAAAACAATATTAAAAGGGATGCCATCATCAATGGTTTTGGAACTGCCACCATATAGAAAACCACAATTTGGAAAAATACTAGTGCGTTCAATATTTGATAGAACCCTATTTGTTTTGGGCAGAGCAATATCAGTTGCGGCACCTGCAGGACTTGTGATATGGCTTATGGCAAATGTAGGAATTAATGGGCAAAGTTTGCTTTCAATTATAGCAAATTTCTTAAATCCTTTTGCTAAATTGATGGGCTTAGATGGATATATTTTAACTGCTTTTATTTTAGGAATTCCGGCGAATGAAATAGTTTTACCAATAATTTTGATGTGTTATTTGAAAGGCGGAACATTGGTAAATATAGAGGATACAATTCAAATTGGCCAGATTTTAATTCAAAATGGCTGGACCATGCTTACTGCTATGAATGTTATGCTTTTTACAATTTTACATTTTCCTTGTGCTACAACATTGCTTACTGTGAAAAAAGAAACTAGTAGTTGGAAGTGGACTGCAATTTCTTTTGCAATTCCTACTGTTTGCGGAATTGTTTTGTGCATGTTTACAAATTTGGTATATAATTTTATTTTAGTTTATTAAAGAGTACTATTCATAGTCTCACATACACAAGATTTTGGAGGCTATGAATAGTAATATTACCATCAGTTTGTCGATTTTTGTCGAACGATTTTTCTTGCATTTTAAAGCAAACTGTGCTAATATAAGAATACGCAATAAAAATTGCATTGCTAAATCTATTATACAAATTTTTTCACTCAACTTAGGAAAGACAAAATAAAATCTTAAATTAAAATATCCAAAAATACTAAAAATAAAAAGAAAGGAGGGCAAAAATATTTTTATCATTTAGAAGAGACCATAAATAGTAACAAATATTGAATAATATTAGAAAAATAACAAGCAATAATATTGAAAAAAATCAAAAAATAATGTATTATATTACCATAGAACAAATCTGAAAATTAAGCATAAAGAAAAGGAATGGGATGATATGAAAACAAAATATTTTAAATACATATTTATAATATTTGCAATTGCTATAATGATATTTGCAATAATAAAAATAAAGGGTGATGAACAAAAAATGGAAAATACAACGACAGAAACAAAACAAGAAGAAACAACAGAGGTAACAGAATTAAAACTTGGAGTTGCATCATTTGATAGTATAAACCCAATATTAAGCAAAAATAAAAATGTACAAGATATATCAAAAATAATATTTGAACCATTAATGACATTAACAAAAGACTATAAATTAGAATACTGCTTAGCAAAAGAATGGGCAAAACAAAGTGAAACTGTGTATTTAATAAAAGTAAAGGATAACAGAAAATGGGCAGATGGACAAAAATTTACTGCAGATGATGTAAAATTTACAATAGATAGACTAAAAGATTCAAATACAATATATTCGTCAAATGTTCAACATATAACAATTGTAGAGGTAGTAGATTCAACAACTATAAGAATTACACTAGACCAAGAAGTTCCTTTTTTTGAATACAATTTAACATTTCCAATATTATCAAGTAGTTATTATAGTGATAAAGAGTTCAATCCAGACATTGTGCCTGTTGGAACTGGAATGTATAAAGTAAGTGATGTACAAAATTCTGCACTAATTTTAACAAAGAATGAAAATTATCCAGATTCAGATAAATTAAAAATTGATAAGATAACAGTTTCAATATATTCAAGTATTGGAGAATTATATAATTCTTTTAAAACAGGAAGTGTTGATTTAATAAGCACTCAAAATAGTAATTTAAAAGACATTATAGGAACAATAGGATATCAAGAAAAAGAAATGAAAGGAAGGGAACATGATTTTATTGCATTCAATACCCAAGGTGAAATATTATCACAATTAAATGTAAGAAAATCAATTTGTTATTCTATAGATAAATCAAATATTGTTTCAAGTGTTTACGGAGACAAATATTATACCTCAAGTTTTCCATTGGATTATGGGAATTGGATATATCAAGAACAGGACTCAAGTGCAGGATATAACTTAGAACAAGCAAAACAAATTTTAGTAGATGATGGATGGAGTTACAAATATAAATATTGGCAAAAAACAGTTAATTATAGAACACAAAGAATATCTTTAAATTTTGTAGTTAAAGCAAGTGATGCAAATAGGGTTGCAGTTGCACAAAATATAAAAACACAATTAGAAAATCAAGGATTTAGAATTAATTTAATAAAAGCAAATGACACTCAATATCAAAGTTATTTAACAAATAAAAATTATGATATGATTTTGTGTAGTATGAATTTATCTGTAAGCCCAGATTTATCAACATTTTTTGGTACTAATAATTTAGCAAATTATTCAAATGAAGAAGTTACAAACATTATGAATGAAGTGAAAAATTCAAATGATGAGAACAAATTAAAACAAGATTACAAAAGATTAGGCGAAATATATAAAAGTGAAATGCCATATTTAAGTTTATACAATAACAAATACACAGTGGCATATAGTACTGGATTAGCAGGAACATTAGAACCAAACTGGTTTTATCAATTTTACAATATAAAGGATTGGCACAAATAAAAAATATTTTTAAAATGTATTGACAAAAACAAGTGTTTAGTGATATAAAGTAGTTATCAAACAAAAGTTCAATATTTTAAGGAGGAAATTATAATGGCAGAAAATACAGAAAAGAAAAAGGCTCTAGAGGCAGCAATGAGTCAAATAGAAAAACAATTTGGAAAAGGTTCAGTAATGAAACTTGGAGAATTTAAAGCAATGGAAATAGAAGCAATTCCAACAGGAGCATTAAGTCTAGATATGGCTTTAGGTATAGGAGGGGTTCCTAGAGGAAGAATTATAGAAGTATTTGGACCTGAATCATCAGGTAAAACAACACTTGCATTACATGTAGTTGCAGAAGCACAAAAAATGGGCGGAGAAGCAGCATTTATAGATGCAGAACATGCATTAGACCCAGTATATGCAAAAAAATTAGGTGTAGATATAGATAACTTAATAGTATCTCAACCAGATACAGGAGAACAAGCACTTGAAATAACAGAAAGTTTAATAAGAAGTGGAGCTTTAGATGTAATAGTAGTAGACTCTGTTGCGGCGTTGGTTCCAAAGGCAGAAATTGACGGAGACATGGGAGATTCTCACATGGGGCTTCAAGCAAGATTAATGTCACAAGCCTTAAGAAAATTAGCAGGAGCAATAAACAAAACAAAAACAGTATTAATATTTATCAACCAATTAAGAGAAAAAATAGGAGTAATGTTTGGAAATCCAGAAACAACAACAGGTGGTAGAGCACTAAAATTCTATGCGTCAGTAAGACTTGATATAAGAAAAATAGAAAATATCAAACAAGATGGAGAAGTTAAAGGAAATAGAGTTAGAGTAAAAGTTATAAAGAATAAAGTAGCTCCACCATTTAGAGAGGCTGAATTCGATATTGTTTATGGAGAGGGAATTTCTAAAGCAGGAAATATCTTAGACATGGCTGTAAACATGGACATAATAGAAAAGAGCGGTTCATGGTTTAGTTATGATGGTAATAGAATTGGACAAGGAAGAGAAAATGTTAAGAAATACCTAAAAGAAAATCCAGAAATTTTAGCAGATGTTGAGCAAAAAGTTAGAGCAAATTTCGCTAAAGCATTCCAAGATAGTCTAGGTGAAGAATTACCAGAAGTTGACGAAGATGGAGAATTTGAAGACGAAGAATAATGTTTTAATAAAATATTAAAATTTATTTCGAATTTATTTATAGAAGGAAGGAGGGTTTTACATGGATAATAAAGAACTTTTTGAAATGTTGAATCAAAGATTTGATAAAATAGATAAAAGATTTGAAAAAATGGATGAAAGAATGGACAAAATGGAACAAAGAATGGATAATGGCTTTAAAGAAGTTAATGATAAAATCAAAGAAACAAATGATAAAATGGATAAAGGCTTTGAGCAAGTTAATAATAAATTAGATATAGTAGTAAATTCTAATATAGCACAAATTCTTATTGCTCAAACAAAAAATACAAAAGAACTTAACGAGAAAATAGATAAATATATAGAAAAAAATGAAACTGAGCATAAAAAATTTGACTATGAAATAGCAGATACAAGAATGAAAATTAAATTTGCTAGATAAACAATAAAAAGATTGGAAGTAGTAATGTATACAATAGAAGAATTTGATAAAGGAAAAACAAAAATATTAAAATACATACTTTATAAAAAGAGAAGTGAAAATGAAGTTAGAAGAAAATTCGCAAAAGAATTAGATGAAAATATGTTAGAAGATATAATTGAATATTTAAAAGAGGCTAAATATATAAATGACAATGATTATATAAGAAGAACAGTAAACAACTTCATTATTCTTAAAAATTTATCAATAAAAGAATTAAAATATAAACTTTTAGCAAAAGGTTTAAATAAAAATGATATTGAAGATTATATTTACGAAAACAAAGAAGAGTTAGAAGAATATGAAATAAAATCAATATCGAATATTATATACAAAAAATCACTATCTATGGAACAAGACGAAATAAAACAATATTTATTAAAAAAAGGATATAAATCAGAAAATATAAAAAAAGCAATTGAAAAATAAGGCTGGAAAAGCAAGGAGAAAACAATGTCAATATTAACACTAGAAACTAAAAAATATTCAATAAAAATAGATAATTTTGAAGGACCATTAGATTTGTTATGTTACCTAATAGATAAAAATAAAATGAATATTTATGATGTAAATCTAACAGAAATAACAAATCAATATATAGAATATTTAAATGCAATGGAAGAAATGAACTTAGAAATTGCAAGTGAATTTATAGTTATGGCCTCAACACTTTTATATTTAAAATCTAAAAATCTGTTACCAAAACAAGAAGAGGAAGAAGAAGAAATAACAGAGGAAGAACTTATTAGAAGAATAATTGAGTATAAAAAATTCAAGGAAATAAGCAAAATACTTAAGGAAAATTATCTCATATTTACAAATAGATTTTATAAAGGACAAGAAGAAATAGAATTGCCAAAGCAAAAATTAGAAAAAGATTATGGTCCTGAAAAAATACCAGATGTATACAAACAATTGATAGAACGAAATAGTGTTAAAATAAATCAAAATGCAAAAAATATTGAAAAAATTGCATTAGTTGATAAATATACTGTTGCTGATAAAGTAAAAGAAATGTATAAAGTTTTAGCAAAACAAAAGAAATTTGTTTTTAATAAATTGTTTTCAATTAAAAAACGTGAAAAACAAGAAGTGGTAACTGCTTTTAGCGGATTACTTGAATTATCTCGAAGAAGTAAAGTAGAAACAAGTCAAGAAGAAATTTTTGGAGATATAACAGTTGAAGAAAAGAAAAAGAAGGACAAAGATAAAAAATATAGATAAAAAGTTTAAATACCAAAAAAAAGGAAAAACTAATATTATTACTTAAAAAGAGGGTGATATATTGGTTTTTCTTTTTATAATTTTAACTATAATAATTATGTGTATAACAATAAAAATAAAATTTCAAATACAAAATCTAAAAATATCAACAAATGAAAAACCACATTTAAATAAAGAATATCAAATAAAAATGGTAGTATATACATTAGGATTTATACCAATCTTAAAAATAAAATTAAATAGCAAAAAGATAATAAATAATCAAAAGCTACAAGAAAAAATAAAACAACAAAAAACTAAAATAATAGAAAATAAAGCAAATGTTGATAAGGAATTAATAAAATCACTAAAAAATATAAAACCAGAAATAAAAGAAATAAATTTAAAAATAAGTATAGGAACAGAAAATGCAGCATTAACAGCATTTACAATACCAGTTATAAGTACATTTATAGCAATATTTTTAAGCAAACAAATAAAAAAATATAATGATAAGCAAGTATTTTTAGTAGAACCCGTATATCTTGATAAAAATTTATTAAATATAGAAATTTCAAGTATATTTCAAATAAAAATGATACATATTATAAATACTATATGTATCGTAAATAAGAAAAGGAAAGGTGATAAAAATGAGCGAACATCCAATAGAAGGCCTTATGACTACGGCTATGAACAGTATTAAAGATATGATAGATGTAAATACAATAATTGGTGAACCTATAGAAACATCCAATAATATAGTAATAATACCAATATCAAAAGTATCTTTTGGATTTGCTGCTGGTGGTAGTGAGTTCAAAGGTGAAACAATTGATGAATATAAAAAAGTAGAAAAAGAAGAACAAATACAGTATAGATTACCATTTGGAGGACGGAGCAGGGGCAGGAGTTACAATTAATGCAGTTGCATTTTTGATAATTCAAGAAAATAATATAAAACTTATGCCAGTATGCCATTCATCAAGTTTAGATAGGTTATTAGATTATGTTCCAGATTTAATGGAAAAGACAAATAATATGATGAATAGAATTGTAAGCAATAAAAAAGAGGAAACAGAAAAAATATTAAAAGAAATGCAAAAAAGAAATAATAAAGATATTAATAATGCTAAAGAAGAAGTTAATAATATGAAAGCAGAAAATAATAATAACGTAGAAAATAATAATGTAGAATAATTTTATGAATTTTCGCGCACGAACAAATTTATTTAAAGTATCAATTTTTGAGTAAGATAAAAAGTAGAGTTAAAACTGGAAATTAAAAATTTTCAGTTTTATTTTTTTGTCGAAAACTTCTATAAAATCGACAAAACTTCTACTTTTTTGCTATTGGAAAAAACTGGAAAAAGAATTATAATACATACATAAAGCAAAAGAAAACTTTAAAAGTTATGTACAAGAATATAACATAACTGAAAGGAGGAACATCTTTAAATATGGAATCAAAATTTTATGAAGACAAAAAAATGTTGGTTTTTAAAATTACAGATGAAATTGATGACTGTAGTGTACAAAAGATAAGGAGGAAAGCAGATTATGAAATTGAAAGATATATGCCTAGAAAAGTTGTGTTTGATTTTGATAGTGTTACTTTCATGGATAGTGCAGGAATAGGGTTAATAATAGGAAGATACAAATTTGCCAATATGCTTGGAGGAAAACTAGAAGTTGCAAATTTAACTCAAAGTGTAAGGAAAATATTTGAAATGAGTGGGATTCTAAAATTAATTCCAGTAACTGAATTATAATTTTTTTATATATTATGAAAGTTATACAACTTTCCTAATATATAAAATTTATAAAAGTTAAGCAACTTTTACAACATAAATACATTGAAAGGAAAATAAAGATTATGAAAGAACAGATTGAAAATGAAATGAAATTAGAATTTTTAAATAAAGGAGCAAATGAAGCATTTGCAAGAATAACAGTTGCTGCATTTGCATCACAATTAGACCCTACAATAGAGGAACTTGCAGACATAAAAACGGCAGTATCAGAAGCAGTTACAAATTGCATAATCCATGCATATGAAAACAGACAGGGAATAATAAAAATAAATGCACAATTAAAGGGCAATGAAATAATAATTCAAATTTCAGACAATGGAAAAGGAATAGAAAACGTAGATGTAGCAAAAGAACCATTATACACAACAAAACCAAATTTAGAAAGGTCAGGAATGGGATTTACAATAATGGAAAGCTTTATGGACACAATGAAAGTTGAATCAATTGTTGGGCTAGGTACAAAAGTTACATTAACAAAAACAATAAAAAAGCAAGAAGAGGAAATTGATGAAAGTCAGTTAAGTGCTATAACAAAAGAATAAAATAGGGGTAAGTATACATATGTATGAAAATAATATAAATTCAATAAAAAGAGCCCAAGATGGTGACAAATTTGAAATGGACAGACTTATTAGAGAAAATAATGGACTTATTTGGAGTATAGTAAAAAGATTTATGAACAGAGGATATGAAGTAGAAGATTTATATCAAATTGGATGTATAGGATTTATCAAATCAATAAAAAGATTTGACACAAATTTTGAAGTAAAACTATCAACATATTCAGTACCATACATATTAGGAGAAATAAAAAGATTTATAAGAGATGACGGACCAATTAAAGTTAGTAGAAGTATAAAAGAACTAAACACAAAAATAAATGAATTAAAAAGACATTATTTATTAAATGGAAAAGAAATTACTTTAGAACAAATTTGTAAGGAATTAAAAATACAAAAAGAAGATGCCATAATTGCAATGGAATCAACAAATGCAGTTGAATCAATGGACGCAGCAACAAATACCGAAAATAAAGAAGGCAAGCAAATGACAATTTTTGATAAAATATCAACTGGAAAAAATGAGGAAGAAATAATTACAAATAGAATGGTTGTAAATCAATTGATAAATGAATTGCATGATAGAGATAAAGAAATTATTTTATTAAGATTTTTTAAAGAAAAGACGCAAACTGAGGTCGCAAAAATTCTTGGAATTAGCCAGGTTCAGGTTTCAAGAATTGAACGCAAAATATTAAATGAAATGAAAGCAAAATTAACCTCTGCATAATTATTATTAAAATATAATTTTAAATTACATAATATTATCAAAATAGAATTTAATTTAAAATCTATTACAGAATACAAAACGGAGTGATCATATTGAAAAAAATTTTAATTTATCTACTATCATTTATATTAATAATTTTTATTATTCCAGCGTTTTTAACCAAACGAACAACACCAACAAGTTCAAAAAAAGAAACAGAAAGGCAATTGCAAGATAACAATCAGCAGGAACAAACTACTGAAAATCAAACAGAAATAAGCAATAAAAATACATATAATTATAGCAAATATGGAACAATATCATTATTACATAAAAAAACAGGAGAAGTAGAACAAGTAAAATTAGATGAATACTTGTGTAATGTAGTATCTGCAGAAATGCCTGCAACATTTGAGCAAGAGGCATTAAAGGCTCAAGCAATAGTTGCAAGGACATATACAATATATAAAATTTTAAACAAAAAGCATGATAATGCAGATATATGTGATGATTCAACATGTTGCCAAGCATGGATTTCAAAAGACGATAGGTTGGCAAAATGGGAAGAAAATCAAAGAGAAAGTAACTGGCAAAAAATATGTAGTGCAGTAAATGAAACTTCAGGAAAAATTATAACATATGAAAATAAACCAATTGATGCATTTTTTCATTCAAATAGTGGAGGAATAACCGAAGTACCTGTAAATGTATGGGGAGGAACAGGTTATCCATATTTGCAAAGTGTTGAAACATCAGGAGAAAATACATATACTCAATATGCTTCAGAAGTTACACTTTCACAAGAGGAGTTGATAAATAAACTAAAAGAAAAGTATAGTGATATATCAATAGATTTTACAAATAGTGAAGATATAAAAATATTGGAATATACAGAAAGCACAAGAGTAAAAACTGTAAAGTTTGGAAATCACGAAATTTCAGGTGTTGAGGCTAGAACACTATTTGGATTGAAATCAACTAATTTTGAAATATCAAGAGATGGTAATAATATTAAATTTTCTGTTAAAGGTTATGGGCATGGAGTTGGAATGAGTCAAACAGGAGCCGATAGTATGGCAAAAAATGGAAGTAGAGCAGAAGAGATTATAAAGCATTTTTATACTGGAGTAGAGATTACTGAAGTTAATAAATTATAATGTATATTTTTATAAAATCCGGAAATAATTGTAATATAAACAAAAATTTAAGGAGGATTTTATGAAAAGAGATATTAGAAAAAATAACAAAGAAGAAATGAATATGAAAATAATAAAATATTCAGCAATAACAGTTGCTATACTCACAGTAATAGTATTTGGAGTTTTAATTTACAGTAAAAAATTAAATGACACTGTAAAAGAAGGAACATTGTTGGGAGAACAAATATCAACTCAAAATGAAAACACAGAAAGTGCAAGTACAGAAATTGGAAAAAGCGTAAACGAAAGTGAAAATGAATTAAAAGCACAAAATAATATGGTGAATAATACTGCAAATAATATGATTACAAACAGTATGACTTCAAATAATACACCCAGTAAAAATACAGAAACAAAAACAAATAATGTTTTAACAACAAATAAGATAAACACAAATACTACAACTGAGACAAATAGCAAAGCAGAAGGAAAAGTAGAAGAAAAAAATGTAGAATTGAATTTTGCAAAGCCAGTAGATGGAGAAGTAGTAAGGGATTTTGCAGTTGACAGTTTAGTATATTCAGATACTTTGCAAGAATGGACAACACATACTGGAATTGATATAAAAGCAGATAAAACAACAGTTGTAAAATCAGCAGAAGCAGGAATTGTTAAAACTATAAAAAATGATCCTAGATATGGATTAACAGTTATTGTTGAACATGAAAATGGATTTCAAACAGTTTATTCAAATTTATTAACATCAGAATTTGTTGTAGAAGGCGAAAAAGTAGAAAAAGGTCAATCTTTGGGAACAGTAGGAAATACTGCAGCATTTGAAATTGCAGATGAGCCACATCTTCATTTTGAAATTTTAAAAGACTCTGTTCAAGTTGATCCTAATATATATTTAAAATAAGAACTTGGAATATGCACTCCAAGTTCTTTTATAAATTCTTCAAAAGCACTTGACAGTTTACAATAATAAAGATAAAATAAAAGAGGTAAGAAAAAAATAATATTTTAAAGAAAAAAGAAATATATATTTGATTCGAACATTGAAAATTTAATAAGAAAGAGGTGTAGATTCATGAATATAGGAATCATAATCGCCGCTGTCTTAATCTCACTTGCAATAGGAGCAATAATAGGAATTGCTTATAGAAAAAAAGTTGCAGAATCTAAAATACACAGTGCTGAAGAAGAGGCAAAAAAAATTGTAAACATGGCAAAAGTAGAAGCAGAAAACCTTAAAAAAACAAAAATAATCGAAGCCAAAGAAGAAATAGTAAACAGTAGAAACGAATTAGATCAAGAGATTAAAGAAAGAAGAGGCGAAGTACAAAGACAAGAAACAAGACTTATTCAAAAAGAAGAAAACTTGGAAAGACGCGCAGAAAACTACGAAAAGAAAGAAGAAAATCTTAATAAAAGAGAAAAAGAACTAGAAGAAGAGCAACAAAAAATAGAAAACTTGCGTAACCAAGAATTAAAAGAACTTCAAAAAATAGCATCATTATCAAGAGAAGAAGCAAAACACATTCTATTAAAAGAAGTAGAAAAAGACATTACTGCAGAAAAAGCAGCAATAATAAGAGAAGCAAACCAAAAAGCAAAAGATGATGTTAAGAAAAATGCCAAAGAACTATTAACATATGCAGTTCAAAAATGTGCTGCAGACCACTCTCAAGAAACTACAGTATCAATTGTCGCACTTCCAAGTGATGAAATGAAAGGAAGAATAATTGGTAGAGAAGGTAGAAACATAAAAGCCTTAGAAACATTAACAGGAGTAGACCTAATAATAGATGATACACCAGAAGCAGTAGTTCTATCAGGCTTTGACCCATTAAGAAGAGAAGTTGCAAAAATTGCTTTGGAAAAATTAATTGAAGATGGAAGAATTCATCCTGCAAAAATTGAAGAAGTAGTAGAAAAAGCAAAACAAGAATTAGAAGAAACTATAAAAGAAGAAGGAGAAAGAGCAGTTCTAGAAACTGGGGTAATAGGATTGCATCCAGACATAGTAAAACTAATTGGAAAACTAAAATACAGAACAAGTTATGGACAAAATGTATTGAATCACTCAATAGAAGTATCTAACTTAGCAAGAATAATGGCAGAAGAATTAGGACTAGATGCAAAACTTGCAAGAAGAGCAGGATTACTACATGATATTGGTAAAGCATTAGACCATGATATGGAAGGAACACACGTAGAAATAGGTGTTGAAATACTTAAAAAATATAAAGAAAATCCATTAGTAATAAATGCAGTAGAAGCACACCATGAAGATGTAGAACCACAAACTCTAGAAGCAGTATTAATTCAAGCCGCAGATGCAATAAGTGCATCAAGACCGGGTGCTAGAAGAGAAACATTAGAAGCATACATCAAGAGATTACAAAATCTTGAAGAAATTGCAGACTCATTTGATGGAGTAGAAAAATCATTTGCAATACAAGCAGGTCGTGAAGTTAGAATTATTGTTAAACCAGATAAAATTAATGATGACCAAATGACAATTTTAGCAAGAGATGTTGCTAAAAAGGTTGAAAATGAAATGGATTATCCAGGTCAAATTAAAGTTAATGTTATTAGAGAGACAAGAACTGTAGAATATGCTAGATAAAAGTATATAAAAGTAATAAAAAGTTGTAACTAAAAATAGTTGCAACTTTTTAATTTTTATACCCAAAATACTTGCCAAACAAATTTTAAAGTGTTAAAATAAGAATAGATTAAAAAAAAACCGAATTTGCCGGAAGATTTTTTTAATCTTTTTTTATTTTTAAAAAGAATATTATGAAAAAAATTAGATTTGGCAACAATTTAAAATATGGACAAACTCTAAATTATGGTTTTTTAGAAGGGGGAAGAAAATGAACACAAAATACATATTTGTAACAGGTGGAGTTGTATCAGGATTGGGAAAAGGAATAACAGCAGCATCACTAGGAAGATTATTAAAAAATAGAGGATATAAGGTAACAATACAAAAATTTGACCCATATATCAATGTAGACCCAGGAACAATGAACCCATATGAACACGGAGAAGTCTTTGTAACAGACGATGGAGCAGAAACAGACTTGGATTTAGGACATTATGAAAGATTTATAAATGAAAACTTAACAAAAAATTCAAGCATCACAATGGGAAAAATATATTCAGAAGTAATAGAAAAAGAAAGAAGAGGAGATTATTTAGGAAAAACAGTACAAGTAATTCCACATATTACAAATCAAATAAAAGAAAAAATATATGGATTTGAAAATACAGACACAGACATAGTAATTTCTGAAGTAGGTGGAACAGTAGGAGACATTGAAGGGCTTTCAATAATTGAGGCAATTAGACAAGTAGGACTAGAAAAAAATCCAGAAGATGTATGTTTTATCCATGTAACTTTATTGCCATATATATTTGGGTCAAATGAAATAAAGTCAAAACCAACACAACACTCAGTAAAAGAATTACAAAGTTATGGAATTATACCAGATATTTTAGTATGTAGAACAGAACAAGATATACCAGACAATATAAGAGAAAAATTGGCTTTATTTTGCAATGTTAGAAAGACAAGTGTAATTCAAAACAAAACAGCAGATTGTTTATATGCAGTACCACTAATGCTAGAAGAAGAGGGATTAGCAAGAGAAGTTTGTAACCATTTGAAATTAGATAGATATATACCAGACAACAGAAAATGGGAAGAAATGATAGAAAAAATAAGAAAAATAGACAAAAACAATAAAGTTAAAATAGCAATAGTTGGAAAATATATTAAATTAGAAGATTCATATATATCAGTAATTGAAAGCATTAAGCATGCAGGATTTGCAAATGACGTGGAAACAGAAATTAAATTGATAGATGCAGAAAAAATAACAAAAGATACTGCAGATGAAATGCTTAAAGAATTTCAAGGAATTGTTGTTCCAGGTGGATTTGGAAATAGAGGAATAGAAGGAAAAATTGAAACAATTAAATATGCAAGAGAAAACAAAATACCATTTTTGGGAATTTGCCTAGGAATGCAAATGGCGGTTGTTGAATATGCAAGAGATGTGCTAGGATTAAAAGATGCAAATTCACAAGAATTTGACGAAAAATCAAAAAATCAAGTAATTCATATAATGGAAAATCAAAAATCAGTAAATAAAAAAGGTGGAACTATGAGACTTGGAAGTTATCCATGTGTTATTAAAGAAGGAACATTGGCAGAAAAAGTTTATGGTACAACTGAAATTGCAGAAAGACATAGACATCGTTTTGAGTATAATAATGATTATAAAGAAAGACTTGAAAATGCAGGCTTGATTTGTTCAGGAACTTCTCCAGATGGCGAATTAGTTGAAATTATTGAACTTTCTCAAAAAGAACATCCATTTTTTATTGCAGGTCAATTCCATCCAGAGTTGAAGTCTAGACCTAATAGACCTGCTCCATTGTTTGTTGAATTGGTAAGGGTTGCAAAATCTAGATAATTGTTGTATAATAAAAGGGTAACATAAAAATGTTTTATTACAGGAGGAAAAAGAAGCATGAAGACAGCAAAAATGAATAATCAGAAAAAATGGAAACGGATAAAACTTACCCCAATAAAGAAGATGGAACATTCAGGGAGTATTACTTTTTGGGTGAAGATGGAAACGAGTATTTTCGATATGTAGATCGAACAGGGTATGAAATACGTGAAGCATCTGAAAAAGATACTGAAGAGTGGTTTTTTGAATTGGAAAATTCAAATAAAGAGTATGATACTATGTATCCAACGGCTAAAATGATAGTAAAAGCCGATTTTGCTACACAGGCCAAAAATGGTGTTGGAGAGGAAAAGACAAATAAGGTAATGCTCATTTATAATCCAGCGGGTGAACTGATTGGAATAATGAAAATAACGGAAGAACCACAGGCAATAGCTAAAATCGATTTATCTGTAAAGAATCAGTGGATAGTTGATGCCAAAAGAGATAGAATAATGGCAGTTATTAAAAGAATGTGGGAAGAAACGTTTGTTTATGACAGAATGTACATCATGAATGCAAAAATGACGAGAAAAGTTTTCCTGGATTCTGATGAAATTACATTATAGGATATGCTTCAAAAAACGAGTCTTAAATTAAAGGCTCGTTTTTTCTATTACTAATTTATAGTAAAAAGTTCTAATTTAGTTAAAAATGAATACAATATATAGTCAAATGTGAATTCTATGTGAATTTTAGCAAACTCTATTGACAATTGCTAAAAAAAGGTATAAATTATTAGCAGTTAAACAAAAAGAGTGCTAAAAATAAAAAGTAAAACATTCTTAAATGGAAAAATTGAAGGAGGTAATATCATGATTAAACCATTAGGAAGTAGAGTATTAATAAAAATGAAAGAAGGCGAAGAAACAACAAAAAGTGGAATAATCTTAGCAAGCAGTGCACAAGAAAAACCACAAATCGCAGAAGTAATAGAAGTAGGACCAGGAGAAAAAATAGGCGGAAAAAATGAAGAAATGTATGTAAAAAAAGGAGACAATATAATAGTAAGTAAATATTCTGGAACAGAAGTAAAATACGAAGGAACAGAATATTTAATAGTAAAACAAGATGATATTTTAGCAATAGTAGAATAAAAAATCGGGATTGAGGGACGGGTCTTCAATCCCTAAAAATAAAAAGTAAAAAAATCGGGATTGAAGACCCGTCCCCCAATCCCGAAAGATGGGAGTGAATTTAAAATGGCAAAACAAATAAAATTTGGAGAAGATGCAAGAAAATCTTTATTAGAAGGAGTTAATAAATTAGCTAATACAGTTAAAGTTACATTAGGACCAAAAGGAAGAAATGTTGTATTAGACAAAAGTTTTGGAGCACCACTAATTACAAATGATGGCGTTACAATAGCAAAAGATATTGAATTAGAAGATAAATTTGAAAATATGGGGGCAAGACTTGTAAAAGAAGTATCAGAAAAAACAAATGATGTTGCAGGTGATGGTACTACAACAGCTACAGTTTTGGCTCAAAGTATGATTAAAGAAGGAGTTAAAAACGTAGCAGCAGGTGCTGACCCAATGGCAATGAAAAGAGGAATTGACAAAGCAGTTAATTCTGCAGTTGAAGAATTGAAAAAAATAAGTGTTCCAGTAAATGGAAAAGAAGACATTGCAAGAGTTGCAAGCATTTCAGCAAACAATGACGAAGTTGGAGAATTAATTGCAGAAGCTATGGAAAAAGTTTCAAAAGACGGAGTTATTACAATTGAAGAATCAAAAACATCAAATACAGAATTAAATGTAGTTGAAGGTATGCAATTTGACAAAGGATATGTTTCTCCATACATGGTAACAGATACAGAAAAAATGGAAGCAGTTGTTGATAATCCATACATTTTAATTACAGATAAAAAAATAAGTAACATTCAAGAAATATTACCATTACTAGAAAACTTGATGCAACAATCAGGAAAATTAGTAATAATTTGTGACGACATAGAAGGAGAAGCACTTTCAACATTAGTACTTAATAAATTAAGAGGTGTATTAAATGTTGTAGCAGTTAAAGCTCCAGGATTTGGTGATAAGAGAAAAGCAATGCTTCAAGATATCGCAATTTTAACAGGTGGAGAAGTTATAACATCAGACTTAGGACTTGAATTAAAAGATACACAAATTGAACAACTAGGTAGAGCAAGACAAGTAAAAGTTCAAAAAGAAAATACTATAATTGTTGACGGAGCAGGAGATAAACAACAAATAGCAGATAGAGTTGGACAAATAAAAGCACAAATAAATGAAACAAAGAGCGAATATGATAAAGAAGGATTACAAGAAAGACTTGCTAAAATGGCTGGAGGAGTTGCGGTAATTGAAGTTGGTGCAGCTACTGAAACAGAAATGAAAGATAAAAAATTAAGAATTGAAGATGCACTTTCTGCAACAAAAGCAGCAGTTGAAGAAGGTATAGTTGCAGGTGGTGGAACAGCATTAATAAATGTAGCACCAGCAGTTGAAAAAACAGTCGAAGGATTAACAGGTGGAGAAAAATTAGGTGCAACAATAGTATTAAAAGCATTAGAAGAACCAGTAAAACAAATAGCAAGAAATGCAGGATTAGAACCAGCAGTAATTGCTGATAATGTTAAAAAATCAGAAGTTGGTGTAGGATTTGATGCAAGCAAAGAAGAATATGTTGATATGAAAAAATCAGGAATTGTTGACCCAACAAAAGTTACAAGAAGTGCTTTGCAAAATGCAGCATCAATTGCATCAATGGTTATCACAACAGAAAGTCTAGTTGCAGATATTCCAGAAAAAGACTGTCATTGTGGTCATGATAATGGAATGGGTGCAGCAGGAATGGATGGAATGTATTAATAAAAAGACCGCAAACTATTGCAATAACTGAAATTATAAAAAAATGACAAAAAATTCAAGAAATTTTTAAAAAAGTCTTGACAGTTATAAGAAAATCATTTATAATCTATAACTGTCAGGAACAATGCAGGTGTAGTTCAATGGTAGAACCTCAGCCTTCCAAGCTGATGACGTGGGTTCGATTCCCACTACCTGCTCCATAAATAAAAATCAGAGTAATAAGATTATTCTGATTTTTATTTATTAACACTTTAGTGAGTTGAGAATGCAAAGCATTCGAAAAAGTTAACCACCTGCTAGGTTATATGGCAAATAGTTTATCACATTCTAATGGATGTGCTAGTATTTATACCAAAATATATAACAGATTTATGTGAGTGAAAAGGTGTGGAAATAATAAAAGAACATATGATACATGATCATGTACACTTATTATTATCAATATTACTGAAAATATGTATATCAAGTTTTATGGGATATTTGAAGAGAAAAAGTGCAATGATGATATTTGAATATCATGGAGAATTAAGATATAAATTAGATAAAAGAAATTTCTGGGCAACAGGATATTATGTAAGTACAGTAGGATTAAATAAAGCAACAATAAGAAAATATATAAAAGAGCAAAAAATGAGAACATAATATAAGATAAATTAACGAAAAGAAAAAAGTATAATCCTTTTAAGGGTTTGCTAAAGTAGTTAATGCAGCAGGCTTGAAAGGAGTGAAAAACTAGCTACTTCAGTAGTAAACATGTAGCAATATCTCTTTACAGGGGTAAATAAACCACCCGTTAAATGAGTGGTTGTGATTTTATATATTAAGGAAAAAATTTTATTGTTTGGTTAAAAAGCGTAAAAAGGTACAAAGGCTATCCACATTTGTGGTTAGCCTTCGTACCTTTTAGAGTCCCATCAACATTTGTGCATGGATGAGATCCATTTCTTCTTCTTTACTTAAAGAATAGTGAGGATATGGCAATTCACAAGTAAACATATGTATATGCTTTTCAATTGTAATATGCCTTCCAGTACCTAATTCAACGTCACATTTTCTCGAAAGCCGAGAATGTAAACGCTTAATTGGATTGGTATAAAGTTCATAAAGTGTCACATGCATAATGAATCCTCCTTAAAAAAAGATAATTATTAATAAAATAGTTAAATATAACCTAATTAAATTATAACACTTATTAACATAAAATACAAGACAAAATTTATAAAAACTAGAAATAGCCAATTTTTTAGATATATAATAAACAAATTTAAAGAAAAAATAGAAATTTTATATAATATAAAAAAATGAACTAAAGTTTGTTTTTATTTACCAATATGTGTTATCATAGTTTTTATTATATTATTTAAATTTTCATTGAAATAGAAAATATAAAATTAAAAAATTTTTTTCATATTCCAATATTTATAAAAAAAGAAAAAAAGAAAAAAACAACAAAAATTCATAAAAAACAGTTGATATTTTTATCAAATTAATATAAAATCTAGGAAGACAAAAGGAGGGAACAAATGATAACTTTAAAAGACATTAAAGAAAACAAAGAATTAGATGCTCTAATAAGAGGAGCACAAAAACAATTAAACGCAATAGGATACACAGAACACGGACACAGGCACATATCAATAGTATCAAAAAGAGCAGGAGATATATTAGAAAAATTAGGATACCCAGAAAGAACAGTAGAACTAACAAGAATTGCTGGGTATATGCATGACATAGGAAACTGCGTAAATAGAGTAGACCATGCACATACAGGAGCAATACTTGCATACAACATTTTAAAAGAAATGGGAATGCCAATAGAAGAAATAACAGAAATAATGATGGCAATAGGAAACCATGACGAAAACACAGGAACGGCAGTAAGCGACATATCGGCTGCACTGATACTAGCAGACAAATCAGACGTACATAGAGACAGAGTAGTAAACAAAAATCTATCAACATTCGATATACATGATAGAGTAAATTATGCAGTTACAAATGCAGACTTAATAATGGATGAAAAAGAGAGAAAAGTAACATTAAACTTAACAATAGACACCAAAATAAGTCCAGTGCTTGACTACTTTGAAATATTTATGCAAAGAACAATGATGTGCAAATACGCAGCAAAATATTTAAAAATATGGTTCGAACTAATAATAAACGATACAAAATTATTATAAAACAAAATAAAATAAAATAAAAATTTAAATGGTTGGCAGACAAAATTTGAAAAAATTTGGATGACGATGAGCGAGCAAAGCGTGAGATTTGTAAAATGAGAATGATAAATTTTCATTTTATGATGAACGAGCAAAGCGAGAGAAAGGAAAGAAAATGAAAAAACAAAATAAAAAGAATGAAAAAATTATGAAAACAATAAAAATAATAACAATTAGTTTATTAATTGTACTAGTATCAATGATAGGATTTTTTGGAATATACAAACAAAACAAAAACCAAATGTCAAATGTAGTAAAAGACTACACATATGCAATGGACTTAAATGGAGCAAGAACAATAAAATTAACATTAAACACAGACAACAGCGATGAAGTAAAAACAGAAGAAAACTATAAAACAGCAAAAGAAATAATAGAAAAAAGATTAAAAAAATTAGGAGCAGAAGAATACAAAGTAAACGTAAATAATGAAAATGGAGAAATTACTGTACAAATACCAGAAAATTTAAATACAGATACAATAGTTTCAAATTTAACAACAGTAGGAAAATTTGAAATTTTAGATAGTGAAACAAAAGATGTTTTATTAGACAATAATTCAATAGAATCATCAAAAGTATTATACAATAGAGCAACATCAGGAACATCAGTATATTTAGAAATTGCATTTAACAAAGATGGAAAAAATAAATTAGAAGAAATAAGCAAAACATATGTAAAAACAGAAAACAACACAACAGGCGAAAATACCACAACAGATGAAAATGCAACAACAGAAGAAAACAATACAGAAGCAACAGAAAACACAAACGAAACAAATACGGAAAATACAACAAGTGAAAAATCATCAAAAACTGAAAAGAAAATATCATTAAAAATAGATGATTCGGAATTAATGTCAACAACATTTGACGAACCAATAACAAGTGGAAAAATTCAACTATCAGTAGGAAAAGCAACAACAGACTCAACAACATTAAAAGGATATGTAGAACAAGCACAAAATGTTGCAACAGTATTAGACAGTGGAAAATTACCAGTAAAATATGATATGAAAAAAAATCAATATATATTATCAAGCATAACTGAACAAGATTTAACATATGTTGCAGTTACAATTGCAATAATTGCCATCATAGCAATAATTGTATTAATCATTAAATATAAAACAAATGGACTAGTAGCAGGAATAGCATATACAGGATTAGCAGCATTATATTTATTATTAATAAGATATACAAATGTTGTAATATCAATAGATTCAATATTTGCAATAACAATGATGTTAGCATTTAATTATATATTTACAATTATATTATTATCAAACATCAAAAAGATGAAAGCGGAAAATGTAGAAAATTCAGTACAAAAATCAGTAACAGAAACATATAAAAAATTCTTTAGCAGAATAATACCAGTTTGTATATTAGCAATAGTATTTTGCTTTATAAAATGGACACCAATAAACAGTTTTGGAATGATAACATTCTGGGGAATTGTTATTATAGCAATTTATAATGCAACCATAACAAATTTATTATTTAGAATAAAAAATAAATAAAATATACAAGTTATTTATGGAGGTAAAAATGAAACAAAAAGCAAAAAAAATAGTAATTGTATTATTAGCATTATTATTAGTAACAGGAGCAATAATACTATGTTCAAATAAATTAGTATTTGGATTAAATTATGAAAAAAGTAATAAAGTCGAATTAAATTTAGGAAAACAATTTGAAGTAAAAGATATAAAAGAAATAACAAATGAAATATTCGGAAATCAACCAGTTTTAATACAACCAATAGAAGTATATAAAGATGCTGTAAGCATTACAACAACCAAAATTACAGACGAACAAAAAACAAATTTAGTAACAAAAATAAATGAAAAATATGGAACAGAATTAAAAGCAGAAGAAGTAACAATAGAAGAAAATACACACTTTAGAGGTAGAGAAATATTAAAACCATATTTAACACCATTCATCATAACAGCAGTAATTGTTTTAGCATATTTAGCAATAAGATATTATAAATTAAATTCATTAAAAGTAATAGCAAAAGCAATAGGCATTATGGCTTTAGCACAAATAATTTTATTTGCAATAATAACAGTAACAAGAATGCCAATAGATGTAGTAACAATGCCAATAGTTTTAACATTATATGCAATATCAACATATGTATGTACAACAAAATTTGACAAAGAATTAGAAAAAAAGAAACAAGAAGAGGCAGAGAAGGTAGCAAAAGCATAAAATTCAAAAGATAAAGTAGAAATTAAGATTGATTTATCAATCTAATTTCTGCTTTTAGAAAAAAAACAATAAAAAAAGACTTTTGAAAGGAAGAAGAAAAATGGGAAATATAGTTCTACTAGATGACTTGACAATAAATAAAATTGCTGCAGGTGAAGTTATAGAAAGACCAGCATCAGTAATAAAAGAAATGGTTGAAAACTCAATAGATGCAGGTGCAAATAATATAACTGTTGAAATAAAAAATGGTGGAATATCATATATAAGAGTAGCAGACAATGGAAAAGGAATTGCACCAGATGATTTAGAAATAGCATTTGAAAGACATGCAACAAGTAAAATAAGAAAAGCCGAAGACTTAGATGTAGTAACATCTATGGGGTTTAGAGGAGAGGCATTAGCAAGTATTGCCGCAATAGCAAATGTAGAACTTACATCTAAAACAGAAAGCCAAGATACAGGATATAAAATAACTGTAGAAGCAGGAAATGTATTAGACAAACAAGAAGTAGGATGCCAAACTGGAACAAGCATTGTGGTTAAAAACCTATTTTTTAATACACCTGTAAGATATAAATTTCTAAAAAAAGACTACACTGAAGCAGGTTATATTGAGGACGCAATTACAAGAATAGCACTTGTGAATCCTAATATTGCAATTAAATTAATAAATACAGGTAAAACAGTAATACAAACAAATGGGAACGGAGATATAAAAAGCGTTATTTATAGTATATATGGAAAAGATGTAGCAACAGGAATTTTACCAGTAAACTATACATATGAAGACATTGAAGTTAATGGTGTTATCGGAAAACCTGAAATTGCAAGGTCAAATAGATCAAATCAATTATTTTTTGTAAATAAAAGATATGTAAAAGATAAAGTATTATCAGCCGCAACAGAGCAGGCTTTTAAAGGATTAATACCAATTGGAAAATATGGTTTTGTAATATTAAATATTACTATGAATCCTGCAAAAGTCGATGTAAATGTACACCCTGCTAAATTAGAAGTCAGATTTGAAGAAGAAAATAAAATATTCCAATCAATCTATCATGCAATAAAGAATACATTACTAGAAAGTGAATTAGTAGCAAACACTGAAAAATCAGTAGACTCAACAGATGAAAATATTACACAAAAGGGATTATTTGATTTTAGAAAAAATGACACTAAAAAAATCGAACAATATAATGATGAAGAAAGTAAAATAAAAACTAATTCAGTTGAAGAAAATAAAACTACAAGTACAAATCCTTTTGTAGCAAGTCTCGGAAATGGTGGACCTGTAAATACTGCAGATATATTGGAACAATTAAAGAAAATGAGAGAAAATTTAAAAAAAGAATTGGGACAAGATATTGAAGAGGATACTAAAGGGGTTATTGAAGAGAAAACTGAAGAAAAAAATGAGGAAAAAACTGAAGAAAATATTAATGAAAAAACCAACAATATTGAAGCGGTTGAAAACCAAGAAAAAGAACCTGAAGTAAATCAAGAAGAAAACAAAATTACAGAAATAGAACAACAAGAAGAACAAAAAGATGAAAATAATGAAGACAAAACAGAAAATATTGAAAAACAAGAAAATACACAAAAACAAGAAACATTAGAAAAAATAAATGAACAAATAGAAAAAATGGAAAGCAAAAACTATGACGAAACGCCAAAAGAAGACTTTAGCACAATGTATGAAAAACTATTTGGAAGAAAACCATTAGAAACTCCAATATTACAAGAAGAACAACAAGAAGATACAACAAATACTGCAATTGATTTAGTAAAAAATAATATGTCAGTATTTGACCAAAGTGCAGAATACCAAAAACCAATATATAAATTTATAGGAATAGTATTTAATACATACATAATTATAGAAATGGACAAAGAAATGTACATAATAGACCAACACGCAGCACACGAAAGAATTATGTATGAAAAAGTAAAGAAAAATTATTATAGTGAAACCTCAAAAGATTCACAAATGTTACTATTGCCAGATATAATAACACTAACACACAAAGAAATGGATATAGCCAAAGACAATATAGATATGTTTGAAAAAGCAGGATTCAGTTTAGAAGAATTTGGAGAAAATACGATAAAATTAACAGGTGTACCAACAGTATGCTTAGACATAGACAACAAAGATTTATTCTTAGAAACACTTGATGAAATAAACACGGTAGCAAGAACAGCAAAACAAGAAAAAGAAGAAAAATTTATAGCAACTGTAGCATGCAAAGCAGCAGTAAAAGCAAATATGGTCTTAGATAGGGCAGAAGTAGAAAATTTAATGGACAAACTATTAGAATTACCAAATCCGTTTACATGCCCACATGGTAGACCAACGGCGATAAAAATGAGCAAATATGATATAGAAAGAAAATTTGCAAGAAAATAAAAAATGTAAAAACTACCTAAATCAGAAAGGAAAATTCAAATGGTATTGATTTCAATAATTATAATAGCAATGTTTATAGTATTAATAGCATGGTCTTGGAACAGTTTAGGAACACTTGAAAATAAGACCAAAATAATATGTATAACAGTTGGAGCTTTTGTTGCATATATTTTTACACTTATAATATTCAAAATATCAAAAATAGGAATAAACTACCCAAATATAGAAAATATGAAATTAGTCCAAAATGTGTTTGTAATGCTATTTACGGCAATAAATGGATATATAACATTACCATTTATATTTAAAAAAATAGACCAAATAGAAAATGACGAAATAGAAAAAGAAAAAGTTATAAAAAGCATTATAATATTAGCAATAGTCATTATATTAGTAGCAATATTCGAAGTAATATATTTGGGAAATTCACAGACAAGAATACTAGATATGATGAAGGAAGGATAAAAAATGGACATGAAACCCAAAGTAATAGTAATATGTGGACCAACTGCTTCAGGAAAAACATCGCTATCAATAGAACTTGCAAAACAAATAAATGGAGAAATTATTTCTGCAGATTCAATGCAAATATATAAAGATATGGACATAGGAACAGCAAAACCAAGCACAGAAGAAATGCAAGGAATAAAACACTATTTATTAGATTTTGTACCGCCAGAAGAAAGATATAGTGTTGCACAATATAAAATTGATGCAAAAAAGGCGATAAAAGAAATTTTAGAAAAAGGAAAAGTACCAATAATAGTTGGGGGAACCGGATTATATGTTGACAGTTTAATTTACGAAATAGAATATAATGATATAAAATTAGACGAAGAATATAGAAAAAAACTGGAAGAGATAGCAGAAAAACAAGGACTAGAAGTATTATATAAAAAGGCACAAGAAATAGACCCACAAGCAATGCAAAAAATAAGTGCAAACGATAAAAAAAGAATAATGAGGGTCATAGAAATATATAAAGCAACAGGAAAAACAAAAACAGAACAAGAAATAGAATCAAGAAAAAAACCAGTAGAATATGACTATAAAGTTTTTGCAATAAATTGGGAAAGAGAAACACTGTATCAAAGAATAAACAAAAGAGTTGATATAATGTTAGAACAAGGGTTAATAGAAGAAGTGAAATCAATTCTAAAAAAATATCAAAAATTTCCAACAGCAATGCAAGGACTTGGGTATAAAGAAGTTGTAGACTATTTAGATGGAAAATACACAAAAGAAGAAATGATAGAAAAAATCAAGATGGAAACAAGAAGATATGCCAAAAGGCAACTTACATGGTTTAGAAAAAATAAACAAACAACATGGCTTGAAGGAACAAATGAAATACAAAATAATATAAATATTATTTTGGAGGTATCAAATATTGAAAGAAGAAAAACAAAAAAATAAAATTAATAGAAAAAAAGTGATTGCGAATATAGTTATAGTTTTAATATTAATTTATCTGTTTTATGCAGCATTTCTATTAGTAAAACAACCAACAGATAAAGTAACTGTTGAAAATGGAACACTATATCAAGAAGAAACAGATATTGGATATATAATAAGAAATGAAAAAGTTGTTAAAGGAAATAATTATAAAAATGGAATGGAAAAAATAAAAAACGAGGGAGAAAAGACAGCAAAAGAAGAGGCAATATATAGATATTATAGTAAAAATGAAGAAAAATTAAAAGAACAAATAGCAGAACTAGATAACAAGATTCAAGAATCAATAAAAGGACAACAAGAATCATTGACATCAGATGTAAAATTATCAGAGGTAAAACTGCTAGAAAATCAATTAGATAACAACATTTCATTGCTGAATAAAACAACAGACATATCAAAAATCACAGAATACAAAAAACAAATAAATGAATTAATAACAAAAAAAGCAAAATTAGCAGGGGAAACAAGTGCAGCAGGAAGCTATTTAAAACAATTATATAGTCAAAGAAAAAAACTAGAAGAGCAACTTAATTCTGGTGCAGAATATATAAAGGCACCAACGAGTGGAATTGTCTCATATAAAGTCGATGGATTAGAAGAAACATTAACACCTAACAATTTTTCAACAATAAATAAGAAATTTCTAGAAGGACTAAAATTAAAAACAGGTCAATTAATAGCAACAAATGATGAATGTGGAAAAGTAATAGATAGTTCAAGTTGCTATATAGCAACAATTTCAAACTCAGAACAGGCAAAAAAAGCACAAGTAAATGACAAAGTTGCAATAAGATTATCAAATAACAAGCAAATAGATGCAACAATTTGCTATATGTCACAAGAAAACGAAGAAGAAAATCTAATAATACTAGAAATAGACAAGCAAATAGGAGATTTAGCCAATTATAGAAAAATATCATTTGATTTAATTTGGTGGAATAGTACGGGACTAAAAGTTCCAAATCAAGCAATTGTAAAAGAAAATGATATCAGTTATGTTGTTAGAAATAGAGCGGGGTATTATGATAAAATACCAATAAAAATAAAAAAACAAAATGATAAATATGCTATTGTTAAGAATTATAGTACAGATGAATTAAAAGAACTTGGATTTTCAAACAATGATATACAAAATATAAAGAGTCTATCTATTTATGATGAACTGATGCTTGATCCAGATTTAAGCAAAACAAATTAGAAATATTACAAAAATATTACAAAAATATTAAAGTTTTATTACATTCAAAAAAACTATTGACAAGAACGAAAAAAAAGTAGATACTTATAGCATAATATGTAAAAAGGTTTTAGGAGGTTTTTTTATGTCAGGAGCATTAATGAACAAAGTGTGGGATTTATTTGGAATGGATTCTGCAGATCAAGAAGAATATGAAGATGAAAATATATATGATTATGGAAATAATGAAGAAGAGGAAGAAGATAACAAAAAACTATTTGGAAGAAAAAATAATAAAATAGTAAGCATGCCACAAACACAATCACAAGCAATAAAAATGGTTATCTCTCAACCAACAACATTTGAACAATCAGATGAAATTTGTAGTTTCTTAAAAGAAAAGAAATCTGTAATTGTTAATCTAGAATATGTAAACAAAGACGTTGCTAGAAGAATAGTAGACTTTATCAGTGGTGGAGTTTATGCATTAGACGGATATATCCAAAAAGTATCAAATTCAATATTCTTAGTAGCACCATCAAACTATGAAATTACAAATGAAATGGCAAGAGAAGAAATGAAAAGCAAACTTTCAGTTTCATGGTTAAAAAACAATAATGTAAATAACTAATAAAACAGGTTTGCAAGTAGGAGGATAATATGATTACACCTTTAGATATAGATAATAAAAAATTTGCAAAACAAATGGTAAACGGATATAATGTAGAAGAAGTTGATGATTTTTTAGATGAATTGACTATAGATTATTCAAAAAACTATAAAGAAGTAACTGAATTAAGAGCAAAAGTAGAAGAATTGAATAATAGTTTGGTTCAATATAAAACTATAGAATCAACATTACAAAATACACTTGTAATGGCTCAATCAACTGCTGAAGAAGTTAAAAATGTTGCAAAACAAAAAGCGGACCAAATAGTAGAAGAAGCAAAAGCAAATGCTCAAAAACAAGTGGATGAATTAAATAATGAAATAATACAAAAACAAAAAGAATTAGATGATGTAAAAAAACAATTCGATATATATAAAGCAAAAATGGAATCTTTATTGATTTCTCAATTGGAACTAATAAAAGATATAAATAAAGAAGACTAAAAAAGATTGAAAACTATTTATAGTTTTCAATCTTTTTTTCTCATACATAAAGTGTTACAAGTTTATGGGCTGTGAATTGTAACTACTAAAGATATTCACATCATACCAAAATATAAAAAATAAACTAAAAAATAAACTAAAAAATGTCGTAAAATATTACAAAAATGGTATAATATTACAAAACTATTAAATCTATATTACAATTTTGTTAATTCTATTGACATTGACAAAAAAAAGGATAAAATTATAGCATAGGAGAAAAAGCAAAATGAGAATAATAAGTGGAACAGCCAGAGGAACAAAATTATTTACGTTAGAAGGCCAAACAACAAGACCAACATTAGACAGAGTAAAAGAATCAATATTTAATATAATACAAAGCCAAATAATAAACTCAAACTTTTTAGACGTATTTTCAGGAAGTGGAGCAATAGGACTAGAAGCAGCAAGTAGGGGAGCAAAAAAAGTAATACTATGTGACAAATCAAAAGACGCCATAAATATTATAAACAAAAACATAGAAAAAACCCACTTGAAAGAAAAAATAGAACTATATAATTTGGATTATGAAACATTACTAAAAAATAAAATAAAAGAAAAGATGGATATTATCTATATAGACCCACCTTATAATTCAAATTTTGCAATAAAAACGGTTGAATATATAATAGAAAAAAAGATAGCAGACAAAAATTCAACAATAATAATAGAAACAGATAGTGAAGAAAAAATATTAGAAGAACTAAAGAAAATAGATATTGAAATAACAGATAAAAGAAGATATGGACGAGCAACATTAATCTTTATAAAAATTGGAAAGGGGTAAAACCATGGAAATATTTGAACTACTAGAAACTTTGGAGGATATAATTGAAAAAAGTAGAAATGTACCATTTTCTAGCAAAGGAATAATTGATAAGGAAGAAATGCTAGACTTGATAAAAGAAATAAGGCTAAAACTTCCAGATGAATTAAAACAAGCAAAATGGGTTAAAGAAGAAAGACAACGTATTTTAGTTGAAGCACAAAAAGAAGCAGATGGAATAGTAAAAGAAGCAGAAAACAGAATTATTTCTATGATTGATGAACATGAAATAACAAGAAAAGCATATGAACAAAAAAAGGAAATAATAGAAAGTGCAAATGAAAGATCAAGAGAAATCTCTAATGGAACTAAAGAATATGCAGATGATTTACTAGCACATACAGAAGACGTGCTTACACAAACATTAGGTGGATTGGAAAAAAATATATCAGAAGCATTAAAATTGATGGAAATGTCAATAGAAGATACACTAAAAACAGTTCAAAATAGTAGAAAAGAGTTGAAATAAAAGGGAAAGGTGGTTGGACTTTTTTCCCTTTTTCTTATATAAATGGAGGGAGAATATGGCTAAGAAAAAGACAAAGAAAAAGACAAATAAAAAAGCAAAAAAAAGAGCATCAAACATGGATTTAGCAGTTGTAGCAATAATAATATTAAGTATATTATTATGTGTATTAATATATGGAAATTCAGGAATAGTAGGAGTAAAATTAAATGAAATATTAGGTGGAATGATGGGAATTATAAAATACATTCTACCAATTGGGACATTTTTGATAGGAATAAAATTGGCATTAGATGATGATGAATATTTAACATCAAAACTAACACAATATACCGTACTTCTAATAAGTGTAGCAGTTTTAATGAGTGCATGGCAGATAAATTCAGGGGAGATGTCAATTTCTAACAAAACAATGCAAACAGTTGTAAAAGAAGCATATAATTTAGGAACACAAGATATAGGAGGAGGAGCATTAGGTGTAATACTTGCCATGCCTCTTTCAAAATTATTAAGTCCGATAGGAGCAATAATCTTATGTGTAGGTGTTGTTATAATGCTTGCAGTATTTACATTTGGAATAAATATATCAGAAATAATAAATAACTTTGTAGAAAAAACAGAAGAAAATAGAGAAGAAAAATATGAAAGAAGACAACAATTAAGAGAAGAACAAAAAAAGGCAAGAATGGAAGCAAAACAAGAAAGCATAGAAAATAGAAAAAAAGCAAAAGAACTACAAAAAGAACAAGCAAGAAGAGAAGCATTAGAGGAAGAAGACGTTGGGGAACAAATAAAAATCAATTTCGGTGGTAGAATATTAGAAGAAGATGACAAAAAAGGAAGAAAAAAATATGACCATAGTAATGATGATTTAACACCATTAACAAAAGAAACAAAGAAAATACAATCTATACAACCAGATGTTATAGAGAATAATTTATTTAGACAAGAAGAAGAAAAAAAGGAAGACAAAACAAAAGAAGTATTACAATTAGAACATGCAATGGTGGTTGAAGACGAAAACTATGAATATCCGCCAATTGAATTATTAAGTAAACCAGATAAAAAGAAATTAAAAGGTGGCGCAAAAGCACTAACAGATACGGCAACTAAATTACAAAAAACACTATATAGTTTTGGGGTATCTGCAAAGGTTGAAAATGTATCTGTAGGACCTGCAATAACAAGATATGAATTAAAACCTGCAGAAGGTGTAAGAGTTAGTAAAATAGCCAATTTAGCAGATGACATCGCACTTAATTTAGCAGCTGAAACAATAAGAATTGAAGCACCAATTCCAGGAAAACAAGCAGTTGGAATTGAAGTCCCAAATAAAGAAAAAGAAGCAGTTCATTTAAGAGAAGTATTAGAAAGTGAAGAATTTCAAAATAATAAATCAAAATTAACAGTAGCACTTGGAAAAGATGTAGCAGGAAATATCCAATTAGCAGATATAGCAAAAATGCCACACGTTTTAATTGCTGGTTCAACAGGTTCAGGAAAGAGTGTGTGTATAAATACAATAATTTCAAGTATTATATATAATGCAAAACCTAGTGAAGTTAAAATGGTAATGGTAGACCCTAAAGTAGTTGAATTATCAGTATATAATGGAATACCACATTTATTAATACCAGTTGTAACAGACCCTAAAAAAGCTGCTGGAGCACTGGCATGGGCCGTACAAGAAATGGACAACAGATACAATTTATTTGCAGCAAAAGGAGTAAGAGACATCAAAGGATATAACAAAGCAATAGAAAAAGAAGAAGGACAAGGAACTTTACCACAAATAGTTATAATAGTAGACGAGTTAGCAGACTTAATGATGGTTGCAGCAAAGGATGTTGAAGAGGCAATATGTAGATTAGCACAAAAAGCAAGAGCCGCTGGAATGCACTTAGTAATTGCAACACAAAGACCATCAGTAGATGTAATCACAGGACTAATAAAAGCAAATGTACCATCAAGAATAGCGTTTGCAGTATCTTCACAAGTAGACTCAAGAACAATATTAGACTCAGTAGGGGCAGAAAAACTATTGGGAAAAGGTGATATGTTATTCTTCCCAACAGGATTCCCAAAACCAGTAAGAGTTCAGGGAGCATTTGTATCAGACGAAGAAGTTGAAAAGATTGTTGGCTTTGTAAAGAAAAATGGAACAGCAAACTATAGTGAAGACATATTAGAAACAATAGAAAATAGCAATAAAACAGAAAAAGAATTAGCACAAGAACAAGCAGAAGACGACGAAACAGATCCATTTTTAATGGACGCAATAGAAGCAGTTATAGAACAAGGAACAGCCTCAACATCGTTTATACAAAGAAGATTCAAAGTTGGTTATGCACGTGCAGGAAGAATTATAGACCAAATGGAAGAAAGAGGTATTATCTCTGGATATCAAGGAAGCAAACCAAGAGAAGTTCTAATGCCAAAAGAAAGATGGGAAGAACTAAAAATGGGAACACCACCACAAGAAGAAGTAGAAGAATAAAAATTTAACCAACTGGGACGTTGTCAAATTGATCAAAAAAACAACGCAGATGTTGTTAAAATTATCGAAAAATAAGAAAAAGAATGGAGGGTATAATGCTACAAAAAAGAAATATATTAGACAAGATTGTAAAGAAAAATTACAATAATGAATTAGAAGAAGTGCTAGAAACAAAGCATTTTGACGAAAATGTACAAAGTACCCTTTTAGGAATAATGTATAAAATAGAAGCTGCATACAAAGACTTAGAAACTGTAAAAAAAGATGTTCAAACAAAAGAAGAATATATATCAAATTTAATAGAAATAATAAAAAACGAATGTAACTCAATAAAAATAATAAAAATGAGTGACGAAGAAAATAAAATACCAAATAACAAAACATATATAGTAGACAAAAAAGACAAAATGATAATAGCATATCCAATAGAAAGAAAAATACTATATGCAATTAGCAAATTAGGTAAAAAAGAAAAAATAATAAAAGACGAATATTTTTTAATAAATGAAACACTATCAGAACTAATAAATGTTGGAAATAGCATAAACATGGTAGAACCACTAAGAGACTTTAATGGCTATTCGTGGACAACAATACCACAAGAAATAGAGAGTATTGACCATAACTTGATATACCAAGACTTAAGAATTTTGGTAGGACATGAATTTTTAAATAAATGGATAAAAAACAACGAATTTATAATAGACTATTATTACCTATTTAAAGAAAAAATAGAAAATCAATATGGAAAGAAAAATGAAAAAAAATTGATAGACTTATTATCAAAAATTTCAATATTATTAGGAATGAAATTCAACAAAGAAAAATATAACGATATATTAGAAAAAAAAGAAGAAATAGAAACAGAACTAGAGAAAATGCAAGATAAAGAAAAATTTATAGAAGAAATAACACAAAACAAAAAAGAAATCAAAAAAAGAATAAAACAAATAGACGAAACTATCAATAATAAAAATATGTTACAAGAAGAGTATATAAAAAGGAATGAACAACTTCCATTAGAAAAAAAGATATTTAGTATGAGAATATTATCAAAAATAATGGCAGAAGAAAAAGAAAAAAATTTAAAAAAATACGAATATTTAAATGAACTAATGAACCCACAAAACTTTGTAAAATACAAAAATGAATTAGAAAAAAAGGACAGTTACTTAAAAATATTAAATAGCAACAACCAAGAACAAACACTAGAAAAACTAAAATTAGACTTTCAAAAACAATTCTTAAAAATGCTAGAAGTAAATATAAAAAATGTTGACTCAAAACAAGAAATTGAAAAAATAATATATGACTTTAGATATTATTCTTTATTGCAATACAACAATCAAAGTAAAGTTAAAGATATTGAGGAATTAAGGGAAGACTTAAATGAAATATCAACAAAAATAATAGATAAAGCAATAGAATATAAAGTGTTAGAAAAAATATCAAATAATGAAAAAACAAATAACGAAATATTAAAAAATATATTCAAAGTTAGAATTATAAAACTAGAAGATGCATATCTAAAAATAACAAAAGAAAAAGATAAATATTTTTTGCAAATATTTGACGAAAATATATTTGAAGAAAAAGTAGAAATTAAAAAGCCAGAAGAACTTGAAATAAAAATTAACAAAAAAAGACCAATATGGGGATAATATTTTAAATATAACAACGTCCCCGTTGGTCAAAAGAGGAGGAAATTTATGAAAATTACATTTTTAGGCGCTACAAAAACAGTAACAGGTTCAAACTATTTAGTAGAAGCAGCAGGAAAAAAATTCTTAGTAGACTGTGGTATGTGGCAAGGAAGAAAAGAATTAGAGGAAGAAAATTTTGACGAATTTGATTTTAATCCTGCAGAAATTGATTTTATGCTATTAACACACGCACACATTGATCACTCAGGAAGAATACCAAAACTATATAATGAAGGATTCAAAAATAAAATATATGCACACAAAGCAACATGCGACCTATGTGCACTAATGCTACCAGACAGTGGTCATATTCAAGAAATGGAAAATGAATGGAAAAACAGAAAAAGAATGAGAAAAGGGTTAGAAGCCAGAGAACCACTATATACAGCAGAACAAGCAGCAAGATGTTTGGAAATATTTGAACCAGTTCAATATGACCAAATAATAGATATAACACCAGACATACATGTAAGATTTAATGATGCAGGACATATGCTAGGTTCAAGTATAATTGAATTATGGGTAAATGAAAACGGAAAACAAACAAAAACAGTTTTCACAGGCGACTTAGGAAATAATGATATCCCATTATTAAGTGAACCAACAATGATAGAAGATGCAGATTTCTTAGTTATGGAATCAACATATGGAAGCAGAAAGCACATCAAAAATGACCAAAAGGCAGAAATGTTTTTGGATATAGTATCAGAAACACTTGATAATAAAGGAACAGTTGTAATACCATCATTTGCAGTAGGAAGAACACAAGAGATATTATATGAACTAAATAAAATAAAAGAAACAAAAGATGACGAAAAATTCATAAAAGAATATGAAACATTAATGAAAGCACCAGTATATGTAGATAGCCCACTTGCAATATCTGCAACAGAAGTATTTAAAGAAAATATGAATCTATTTGATGATGAAACACAAGAAGAAATAAAAAAAGGAGACCGACCACTAGAATTTCCAGGACTTAAATTTACAACAACTGCCGATGAATCAAAAGCCTTAAACGAAAACCCAGAACCATGTATAATAATATCAGCAAGTGGAATGTGTGAAGTAGGAAGAATAAAACATCATTTAAAACACAATTTATGGAATCCAAATTCAACAATATTATTTGTAGGATATCAAGCACCAGGAACACTTGGATATAGCATAGTAAATGGAGCAAAAAAAGTAAAAATATTTGGAGAAGAAATAGCAGTAAACGCTAGAATTGAATATATAGAAGGATATTCAGGACACGCAGATCAAGATGGATTAATGAATTTTGTATATTCATTTATCAAAAAACCAAAACAAGTATTTTTAATACATGGTGAAGAAGAATCTCAAGAAGTACTTGGAGGGATAATTGAAGAAGAAGCAAAATTGCCAGTTATAATACCAAGTTATGGCGAAACATACGAAATAAATGTAGATGAAGATGTTAAATTAACACATAAAATTGACAAGAAATTACCTGTTAATATGAAATCAGAAGTATTGAAGAGATTAGAAAAATTAAGAGCAGAAATTAACGATATGGATAATGCTGTTAGAGATGATATGAATAATGGTGGACTTAAAGATGCTGATGTGTTTAGAATTAACGAGAAAATTAAAGATTTAGAAAAACAAATTTTGAATGTGATAGAAGGGTAAGAAAAAAACGGGAAAGGGGGACGGGTCTCCAATCCCG
>ERZ827496.38-NODE-38-length-163070-cov-6.574573_pt1 | contig 163070 bp, 158 predicted proteins | sample MGYA00519769_ERZ827496 | MGnify/ENA primary metagenome ERZ827496 (study PRJEB31778, sample SAMEA3449327) | human gut metagenome | biome: human gut; feature: human-associated habitat; material: faeces | place: United Kingdom | collected 2010/2012 ...
GTTACTGCTGTTACTGCTGTTACTGCTGTTACTGCTGTTACTGCTGTTACTGCTGTTACTGCTGCCTGCAGGTCGCATCGTTCTAAATGAAATATACGAGAATAATATAAAGCATATAACACCAGCCAACGGGGTGAATAGTAATGATGCAAGGATAGAATAAACAAGGGTTAAAGCAATGAAATGTTTTAATCGAAATGCAGGGCTACGCGCCCCGCAATTTTTACATTTTCCCGCCCAGAAACTAATTTCTGTGTTGCAATCTCTGCATGTCCTGCTGCTCATAACCGTCCTACAAAATAAGTAACATGGTATCCATTCTGACAAACTAGCAATGGAATTATTAAATCAATTAGTGATTTCAGTTCTAGATATCACTTCGCCTTTGATCGAAATATCACTTACTAGGCATTCAAAAGAAGAGCTGCCACTTTCTAGAAGAACGCGGCTTTTCGGTAAGCGAGTCATTTTTTTAACACTTACCTGCTCGTCGATTTCAATAAGCCTTAGCCCATCAGCAGCATCTGTAATTGATGTATCGATAAGATAAATGATGTTCCCATCTGTGATTGAAATTATCTCGTTAGCTGCGTTTTGAACCAATTTGTTATCAATAAACCGATGTTCGGATTCGTAAAGTATACCGTTTTTCAGTATGTAGCTTGTAACTGCTGTTACCTCTGATGTGCCTTGCTCATCGAGGGGGCCTTTGCCTGTCGTAAGCCAATAGAGTGATTTTTTAGTTTCTAGTGCGCAGATGATTACCCAATCGGCAGGGAATGTGTCTCTGCTGTATCTATTGGCCATAGTGCTTTGGGATACACCTAAATGATTACAAAGAGCTTGTCTATTTTTAAAGCCGTACGCTATCAGCAGTCGCTCAATAGCCTCTCTGCCGCCTGCTTGCGGATTGATTGAAATTTCACTTGGGGACTTAAACGGCGTTTTAGTTCCAGATGTGTTTGACATATTTCAACTGTGATCCTAGTATGTGTTCACTACATCGTTGGGAAGTAGTGATAAGTAGACAGAAAAACGCACAAAAGAGGAATTTTACATCATGGGCAACAATATTTCGATGCGTCCTACCATAAACCTCGTAATCCCTGAGCCGTTCATTCCTTTGGATGAGTACTGCCGCCGGACCAACATGGATAAATCCACCGCACGTTTAATGATTAAAGAAGGTCGTTTACCAGTAAAAGATAAGGCCGGTAAGAAGAATGGCCTCGTTGAGATCAACATGGCACAGCTGACCATGGAAGCTTTATCAAGCTGTACGCTCTCATTTTCTGCGTAACTAAGTTCACATATTGGAACTAAACCGTGAATTCATCCATGTTTGATTTTAAAGATTCCAAACACGCACAGTTCGATGAGGCTTGTCGTTCTTTCGCCTTACGCCATAAAGGTGAACTGTCAGCGATTGCTGACCGTGTTGGTATGAACCCGCAAATGCTGCGCAATAAGCTAAACCCAGAGCAGCCGCACCAACTGACATGCGTTGATGTTATGCGCCTGACGGATGAAACCGAAGATCCGACGATTTTGGATGGTTGGTTGGAGCAAATGCAGTGTCATCCCTCTGTGCCATTAAACGAGATTGCAGGGGAGAACATTCCTGTTTATGTCCTAAATGCCACCGCTGAGGTTGGCAAACTGGCCGCAGATACCGCGGCCGGTGGTCACATGAACATGACCCGTTTGGCTGATTTTAAGCGCACCGTTAATTCAGCGGTTCGTTGCTTAACGCTAGCAGGTATTACCATGCAGGCGCGTGTGCAGTCTAATCCCACCTTATCATCTGCTGTTGATGCCTTAACTGGTATCGGCGCAACGTTTGGCATGAGTTGAGGTGATTATGGCTATTTCCATTGCGCCTTTGCTCAAACGTCAAAGTCCAGTTCGTCAGTGTCATGCCAGCCACGGCTGGGTTGAATTGCAGAACGGTTCGCGTTGGCATCCATCGAGAAACCAGAACCAGCTCATTGCTGGAATGACTAGCAGTAAAACGGGGGTTGCATGGCTAACACAGAAGCTACGCTCACTGTACCGATAAACGTTGGTGACCGCTTTAATGGACTAACCCAGATCGCAATTCTTCGCGGCCAGTTTTTTGGTGATGATTGCGGTAAAGATCTGGCGCGTTTTATTTCTGATATGCATGACATCAGTGATAAACACTATGCAGAAAATAAACGTGCTCTTGGAGCCATATTTTATCTAGCCAATATTCCGGCTACTCGTCATGAAGTCGAATTTAGTGAGCTGACGATTGCCGAGAAGAAAGCGCTAATTAGCGCGATGAATCATTTAAAGGCAGTCGTGAGTTTATTTCCTAAACAGCTCTCAATGCCGAATTAATCCATAACGAAATAAAACTGACGTAAACCCGTCGGGTATCCCTTTGCCTAAAAACAGGAATTCAATAATGAAAAATATCGAAGTAAGAGAAATGAAAGTGGAACTTAATCTGGAGGTTTTACTGACTAATGCGCGTATGGACGAGCGTCGTAACCGTGGCGAAGTTATGGCCGCGCGTCTGCAGAATTTGGCAAACCATATTCAGGGCAAGGAACTAAACCACGTTGAGGTGGCCGAGCTGCTGCGCAAAGAAAGTGAACTGATCCAACATCAGACGCAGGAGTTGCACTAATGGCTGACCAAATGGACATGGCGCAAGAGCGCCAGCAAGAAATCTTAGAGCGCCAGATTAAAAACGCTACCGCTCGGACGGTTGGCGTTTCGGCATTTATCTGTGAGGGCTGCGGCGAACCTATCCCTGAGCAACGCCGTTTAGCCATCGTCGGCGTCACCTGCTGTGTAACTTGTCAGGAAATGAACGAGCTTAAAAATAAGCACTACAAAGGGGCTGCACTATGAGCAAACAACTACCCCAGCCATTCCAGTATTTGGTTCATGCATATGATGCTAATGGGGACATCATCAATGTGATGGATGTTAATTCAATGGATATGAAGAACCGGATTGTTGAGGCGTGGGCTGCTGATGGGCTTCGTATTGAGGTTATTGAGCTGTTCACTCGTCAGCAGGTTGTTTCATTGCTTGGGCGGTGAGTGATGGTGGATGCAGTTGAATGGCCTTACCCATGGAACGCACCACGTCCGGCCATCGAGTCACCGTATTACGAGTTTTACCAGCGGCTTAGAAATAAGCCGCTGAGCCAAAGCGAAGCCTACGAACTTGCTATTGAAGAAGCTAACCGCCGTGATCGACTGATCGCGGCGTTGTCACATGCACACAAGAAACTGGAGAAGCAGGCCAGCTGTGTGCGCAGGGATATTTCCCGCCGTGTTGATAATCTTGAACGCCTGCACGGGATTCAGCGAGCCAATGCGTACTTAATCAATTCATTTGTTAAGCGCACATTGCCACGCCTTGAATTAGTCACTAAGCGCTACCGCCTGCCAAAAATGACAGAGGGGAATGCCTCCCTGTTTGGCCGTTTTAATAAACTCCCTGATATGTCCCGCGCAGATGTTGAATTGCTGGCGGAAGACACGGCTACTTATATGCGGCTTGAGCTGGGATTTATTAGTGACCAAATGCCAGAAGCCAGTGATTTGCGTCTGGGTTGGGCGATGTATCAGCGCGCCGGTGCTATAACGCAGCAATTGGGCCAAATGCCGCCGTTATGGGATCGCATTAACAACAAGGTATTTATTGAGGCGGAGGCCAGTTCAGCGATTTTCCGAATGACGTCACCAACATGGTGGCGTAATCACTTACGTAGGAAGTCAAACGAATGGCGTGAACACCTGCAGATCGCGTTGCGTAACGTCAGTAAAAAAGGCAATCCTTATGCCAGCCGCACCACAATAGGCGAATGGCGGGAACAGAAACGCCGCACCCGTGAATTCTTGAAAGGCATGGAGCTCGAAGACACCGAAGGCAACCGCATCAGCCTGATCGACAAATATGATGGCAGTGTGGCAAATCCGGCGATCCGCCGCTGTGAGTTAATGACCCGTATCCGTGGCTTTGAAAATATCTGTAATCAACTCGGTTATATCGGGGAATTTTATACCCTGACCGCACCGTCTAAATATCACGCCACCACGAAAGCTGGTTACAGCAATAGCAAATGGAATGGTTCAAGTCCTGCAGACACGCAGCGTTATTTGCGCAGCGTTTGGGAACGTGTGCGGGCCAAGTTGCATCGTGAGGACTTGCGGATTTTTGGCATTCGCGTTGCCGAACCCCATCATGATGGCACCCCACACTGGCACATGCTGATGTTTATGGAGCCAGAGAACGTAGATCGCGTGCGTGAGATTTTGCGTGATTATGCCTTCAAAGAAGACAGCAAAGAACTGAACAGCGATAAGGCTAGAAAAGCCCGTTTTCACGCAGAGGCCATCGACCCAGACAAAGGCAGCGCCACCGGTTATGTGGCGAAATACATCAGTAAAAATATTGATGGTTATGCGCTAGATGATGAGCTGGACGACGACACTAAGCAGCCGTTAAAAGAAATGGCTCCTGCCGTATCGGCTTGGGCTGCGCGTTGGCGTATCCGCCAGTTTCAGTTTATCGGTGGTGCGCCGGTATCGGTTTATCGTGAACTGCGCCGCATGGCTGATCCTGAAACTGCGCTTGGTCTAAGCGTTGAGTTTGCGGCTGTGCATGATGCGGCCGATGTGGGCGATTGGGCGGGATATATAAACGCGCAGGGTGGTCCATTTGTTCGCCGTGACGATCTGGTGGTGCGTACCTATTACGAACAGGCTGAAGGCTTGAACGAGTACGGCGAAGAAACGACACGGATTAAAGGTGTTTTCTCTCCTTCTGTTGGCATGGACATCCCAATTATTACCCGCACGGTGCAGTGGAAGATTGTGCCGAAGCGTGCCCTTGATTTGGCCGTTGACCTTTTGGGCGCTCCTGCGCCCTCTCGGAGTTCTGTCAATAACTGTACGGGGGGATCTGGATCGCTAGACCCGACACCGGACATAACAGAACCGATAACGCTGGATTTTGACAACATTACCCCGAAAGAACGGCGGCAAATGTTGCGCAGAATTAGGGGCGAAGGTCGAATTAAACCGAAAAATCAGCGTGAAGGCTTTACGGCTAGCCCTGATTTGGAAGAGGCGCACCGTAAATCCGCTGCAACTATTCAACGCCGTATGGAAAAAAGAGCGGCTGCATTGGCCGCTGGAGGTGATGCAATGGGAAGAATTACAGAGGATATGGCGATTTACGGCATAGAACTGACACAAACAGAAGCATGGCGCATGGCATCAGGCCACACCGTTCAGGTGGGGGATGCAATCTATCGAGGAGATAGTACGGGGGCAATTTTTCAGCGCAAGACTAAAGATAAACGGCAAACTCTCAAGATTGCTGAGATGATCGACCAGCGCGGCAATGTCGCTAATATGCGCCATCAACAAAAATGTCTTAAACGCTATTTGGCCGATTATGTCAGGGAACAAGCAGAACAGAGTCAAAGTGTTGCTGATAAAGAAAGGTTAGAGAAAGCACGTATTAATCTGAGCAAAATTCAAAAGCTAATAGTATGTAGCCGAAGATAAAGCGGTTATCTAACAGGCTATTACGTTGTCTATTCGTTAAATCCCCGTGAACAGATGGGGATTATTTACGGTAACTCTTAATCGGTATCATATTTTGGTCAAAAACTTCTTCCCGTTTAAAATCTATTGATATACTGTATAAATACACAGTAAATAGTGAAGAGGGAGGAATTGTGTCTGATCTTCTCACGGAGTCTCTCGCATTGCAGCGTATCCAACTCATCGCACGGGTTGTGTCGATGGACGTATGTAGTGGAGATGATAAAGAACTGGCACTGGTCTGGATTAATGAACTGACCACGCAGCTGATCGACAAGCTGGATAATTATGACGATGAAGAACGCCGAAGAGCGCCAGTGTCGTACCAGTAAATTCAAATATGCTATGCAATAAATCGAGGGGGGAGCATGAGAGTAGAGGTCCTTTTTGATAAACAGGCTAAGGTGTCGCAGCCTGTTATGGCCGCACTTGCTAATGAACTACAAAAGAAAATTAGTCCGCAATTCCCAAATGCGCGTTTTCGTGTTGCCAGCAGTAGCAGCACATTGCTGCAGGTGACGGGCACCAAAGACGAAACTGAATATCAATCTATCCAGTCGATAATCCAAGAAATTTGGGAGGATGACAGCTGGTTGCCGGTGAATTAGTGGGGAATTTATGCCGAGACATCTAGACCGTATTGAGATGATTTTTAACTCTGTTATCGAGCACCAAAGTAATGGGCACAGAGTAGTAAAAATTAAATCAATCCTGAATGCTGCGCGAAACTTGGATTATGAGGATGTGAGTCCTGCGATTGTTAATGGTTACATTCGACAATACAGACTGGGTTGGAGGATTCTTGAAGAAGATAAAAATGGTTTGCATACATATTATAATTTCAATCCTAACGCACGCTAGAACAACGTGATTTAGAAATGGCATTGTAATGAAACTACCACATGTTGTGTTTTTGTGTCGCGATATGCTATATATGTAGTTGTTGATGAATGGGTGAGAGCTTTTTATACATTGTTAAATTCACATATTCAAAAGGAACTCGCTATGGCTAAAACGAAGACTTCACATAAGGGTAAGCAGGAAAAGAAATTTGTACCTGTTGCCTCATATACAAAATCAAATGGTACAAAAGTCAGAAGGCACGTGAGATCTACACCTAACTGATTTTAAAACCAGCCGAAGCCACTTTTTATAGTGGCTTTTTTTTGGCTTAAACACAGTGCAGCAAAGTGCCTGATATATGCATGGATCTGCATGAGTGGAAAAGGATCTAAAACGTCGGCAGGCTCCATTGCTGGTGCGGGCTGGCAGCGTTCATGCAATTGCATGAAAAGCCATAGATCAAGCGGGTAGGCGTGGCGGGGATACGAGTGCGCGCTCATACAAAAATTAGTAATGCTGAGCAATTGTTGTTTTTGCCTAATACGTAAAGTAAATTAACGATCTACCCATCCATATGTCTAGGGAATGATTATATGAATTTTGATGCAACTCCATTAAATATTAAAAATATACTTTCTGTTAAACAGCGGTATGTAATTCCTCGGAATCAAAGAGAGTTCAGTTGGGAAAGATTACAACTTGATGAATTGTGGCAAGATATAATAAGGAATATTAAAATAAATTCCAAAGGTGATGCCTTTGAATTCAATGAATACTTTATCGGTACAATAGTACTATCTGGTGCTGATAGTGATGATGTTTTGGAGGTTGTAGATGGCCAGCAGCGCTTTAGTGTTATTACAATTTTACTATCGCTGATTTCTAGGCTTCTAAGAAAAAATGGACAGCTAGAATTTGCGGATGATATTTTTAAAACTTATATCGTAACAGCAAACCAAACCTTTAACAGAAATTCTGTTAATTCTGGTGGCGATTCAGTAGTTGAGAAACTTTCTAAGAATAGTGATAGGACTTTTTTTAAACTTAAATTCCAAGATAAGTTTGAGCATAAGGTAACTGCGACCTGTGACGAAGATAAAAAGATTCAATATGCCGGATTATATTTAAGCCGAAAACTCGGAAAGAAAGCGTTATGCAGTTCATTATTACGTGATGATGCAGTTAAGTACGAAAAGGAAGATTATCTTTTCTGTCTGCAGGCTGTTTATAATATGGTTACAAACTATCTTAAACTAGTAAGGATATCTGTCGGTAAAGAAGATGATGCTTATGATATTTTCGAGGTTTTGAATGCAAGGGGGATAAACTTAAGCTCTATTGATTTAATAAAAAATAAAGTTTTTCAGAGTTGTGTTGAAACATATCCAGTAGATAAAGCTAAAGAGAAATGGGATTATATTACTAGCTGTATTGAGGGAAGGGATAGTAATTCTACAATGGTTGATTATGTTAGATGTTGGTGGCTTTCTAAATTTAATTATATAGGTGAAGACCAATTGTATCGAGCTTTCAAAAGAGAGCTAAATGAAGGTGTCTCTGGATTGACTGCAACATCATTTTTGGATGAATTGCATAAAGATGTTGATTTATATTGCAAGATAATTTCTCCTGATATTGATGATTGGCCTCAACAGGACCAGCGAAGCATTTTTAATTCTCTCAAGGCGTTTGAGATATTTAATGTTTCAATTCCCCGTCCGTTCATTTTGTCACTACTGAGAAAAAGAAGAGATAAGCCGAAGAGTCTTCCGCAAAAGAGTTTAATTGGGTGTCTTACATGTTTGGAAAGATTCCACTTTAGATTTAATGCCATTTGTCGGTTAAGGCCTTCAGGTATAGATGCTAGGTATTCAGTATTAGCAGTTAGCCTTGATAAGGCTACTAATAAACGTAGCGTTGATTTAACTATTAATGATGCTGTCTCGTATTTCTCTACCAAAAGTCCAAGTGAGAAAGTATTCAACGAGGCATTCAACAAGAATTTGTTCTATGCAAACAAGAAAGCATCGCAGCGTAAACTTATAATGTACATTTTTGAGCGTTTTGAGAAGGGGTTGCGTGGGACAAATGAACTAAAATTAGATTTGGTTTCCCTTGAACACATAGGTGCGCAGAGTAGTTTTGATTCTGAGGTTGTTGGATTGATGGGGAATCTTCTTCCTCTTTGCTTTACTCTAAATGAATCATGTAAAAATGATGATTTAAATAAAAAAATACCTGAATATAAGAAGTCAAACCTTCGGTTGGTTAATGAGTTTATAGATGAGGTTTCCGCGGATGGGGGGGAATGGAATCCTCAGAAAGTTAAGGATAGAACATTATCTATGTCGGTGAAAGCATATAATCTAATCTAATAAACTGGGCGCTTATATTAAGCGCCTTGTTTCTAAATTAATCCTGAAAATTTAAGTGATACGCTTCAAAGCATATCACTTCCTCTCCAAGCCAGTTGTTCAACTCCTTTATTCGTTTCTGCAGTGGTATTAACTCATTACGAACAAAAACAAGGCTGGCCTTCTCAACATCCCCAAACCCACCAACATTACTAGGCATAATCCCCATCATTTGCGGCGGAACGCGGTGAGCGGCCAGCATGTCGTCACGGCTGACGTTCTTGATGTTTAGGAATTCATCTTTTGCGGCCACTTCACTGAGTGGGATGATCTGAATGCCGTCTTTTTTCCCGCTGGGCGAATACATAAACAAATTACGGAAATTGCCGGGTCCTTTCGACTGTTTTAATGCGGTACGGATATTGTCTACATCAGACTGGTTTTGTGCGGGGTCACTCATATACATGATGAAGCCTGCATGGCTTCCATTCAGGTAATACTTGCGGCGGAACAGGGTAGCTGATTCATTGAGCAGCGCCGATGGGATAGCCGCCAGATATTCGGGTAGGCCGTAAAGTTCTTGGTTTAGATCAGGTTCAAACAGATGAAATACCGAACCCGTTTCAAACGGGTACGGCTGGGTGCTGTAACCATATTGGGCAAACCAGTAAGTATCGAGGTCGACACCTCGGCGCATGTATTTTGCCAGCGTAGGCTCTAGCGAAAGCGTGTCACCAAGTCGATTTTTCCGTTTTTCCAGATAGGCGTTGCCGAACACCAGATAATCCAGCGCAAAGCGGCTGAATGCCTGCTGGCTAAGCAACTTATGCGGAATGAAGGTGCTGGTCAGAATATTACGTTTCACGTAGATGGCCGAGCTGTGATGTGTGGCGGCGCGGAACGTACGCGCCAGCCCATCCAGACTAATCGGCGGCTCATACCATTGTTCGACGCGGGAGCATTCTAGATAATCCAATAGTTCGCGGCGGTCCAGTACAGGGATCGGGTCGCCAAAGGTGAAAGCTTCTGCTGCCGGTGCTTGCTGGGTGGCGGTGACCACTGGCTGGGTTTTGGTTTTATGCTTACGACTCATGAGTTAGAAAATCTCCACAATATTGGTATTAGTAGCGGTCATGCCTTCCAGCGGTTCATGGTGTAAGGCGTGCATGGTGGCCCACGCCAGATCGGCGTGGCTGGCTTCTTCACTGCGACTTGCTTCATAGGTCGGGCGGTTGCCACTGGCGGTGACGGATTTACGGATCGCCATAAACGATTGGGCTATGTCGGTGTGTCCAGCGTCGAATTCCAGACGGCGGTGGCTGATCACGTCGTAGGCTTTCAGGACCAGTTCATTTTTTACATTCGGGTTGTAGACAAACTCCCGCGCGGCAGGGAAGAAGGCTTTCACGTTTTCATAGACCCCGTGACCGATACCGGTGGAGTCAATGCCGATATAGGTCACGTTGTAGATTTCCGTCAGTTGGCGGATAGATTCAGCCTGTGCTCGGAAGTCCATGCCGCGCCATTGGAAACGCTCCAGAATGCGGAACTTGCCACCGGCAACAGGTGGCGGAGCCACAACGACGCAACCGGCGCTATCACCGTTGGCCGTTCCCTTGGCTGGGTCATAGCCAATCCATACGGGGTTATAACCGAAGGGGCGGATCGCCAGCGGCTGTACGTCGTCCCACACTTCCCAACTGTCCACCATGCACGCCTGCAGATCGGCCAGCGGAAACACCGAGGCCAGATCGTCGATAAAGTCGCACATCAACAGGTTTTGATATTCTGGCGGGCTGTATTCAAGGCGCAGCTGGTCGAGGTCGAACAGGTTACAACCGCCGTTTACCGCATCTTCTACGGTGACAATCTGACGATATTGGCCATCAGGGCAGAGAACGCCGTGCGCCAGATGGTTGTGGGTCAGGTCAATGTCTACACGGTCCGCTTTTGCGCGCCCACGGTTATACAAGGCACCTGACCAAAACGGGTAAGCGCTGTGGGTGAGACTGGAAGGGGTGGAAAAATAGGTCTGACGCCATTTCTTATGCAACGCCATGCCCGATGCCACTTTGCGTAGCTCTTGGAATTTCGGTATCCAAAAATACTCATCCAGATACAGATTGCCGTGGTAGCTCTGCGCGGTGCGGGCGTTAGTGCCGAGAAAATACAGGCAGGCCCCATTGCCCAGCGTCATGGGATCGCCTTTCAATTCCACGTCCACTTCTTGGGCAAATTCGATAATGTATTGTTTAAATACGTGCGCCTGCGCTTTACTGGCGGACAAGAAAATCTGATTGCGGCCTGTGGTCAGCGCATCCAGTAACGCTTCACGGGCAAAATAGTAGGTGGCTCCAATCTGGCGCGATTTGAGCAGGTTACGAATACGAATATCGGGATCGATACCTGCTCGATACCAGTGCTTTTGGTAATCAAACAGCGTTTCATGGAATATTTGCTGCAGCTTTTCCAACTGCTCATCAGTGAACGCGTTCTTTTCAGGCTGCTTGCGCTCGCCGTTGTTTCGGCTGCGGATTTTGGGGTTTAGGTCGGCTTCATTTCCGCCGTTGTTAAATTTACCAATACGGGCGTGGCGCTCTGACTGGCGCGCCAGCAGGTCAATTTCTTTAAAGTCCTTCCCTTCTTTCTGCTCCTTCATAACGAGCTGGCAATAGCGTGCGGCAGTAGTCAGCTGCATCTGATCCAGTGGTCCAATGTCGCCCCACTTGTCACGCTTTTTCCAACTGTGTACGGTTGCAGGCTTCTCTCCCAGCATTTCGGCAATGCGGGCGATGCGTAACCCCTGAAAGTACAGGAACATAGCCTGACGGCGGGGATCGAGGTCAGTTTTTACCGTTGTCGTATTCATGCGGCCAGATTACCGACCCAATCACGCCTGCACCGCTGCCGCTGATTGTGCCAGCGTCCCCACAATTCCCCCGCGTTGTCTCCATACCCCCATCACCGCAAACATAGTGGCTCTAATACGTTCACAAGAATGGAGCCTGACAGATGGCAACAAAATCAAAGCGTTTTCGCGTCGGGGTGGAAGGGGCGACCACTGACGGCCGAAAAATCCAGCGCGAATGGCTAACCCAGATGGCGGAAAACTATGACCCAGATGTCTATGGCGCACGGGTTAACGTTGAGCACATCAAATCCTATTCACCAGATGGTTCATTTGGCCGTTATGGCGATGTCACCGGACTTTTTGCCGAAGAGATTGAAGACGGTGCGCTGGCTGGACGCATGGCGCTGTATGCCGAAATCGAACCCACGCCGGAGCTGGTCGCACTCAATAAGAAAAGCCAAAAGGTTTACACCTCGATGGAGGTTGATCCCGAGTTTTCAGACTTTGGTTTTGCTTATTTGGTCGGCCTTGCCGTCACTGACGATCCCGCCAGTCTTGGCACCCAGCGTCTGAGCTTTAGCGCCAGCGGTGAAAGCACGCTGGCCCAGCGTAAAGCCAACCCGCATAACCTGTTCACCGTGGCAGAAGAAACCGTGATTGAGTTCGAAGAGGTGGGGGAATCGAAGCCCAACATCTTCAACCGCGTTATGGACATCTTTAGTAAAAAGCAGGTGAGCGACGAAGCCCGCTTTAACAACGTGCATAAGGCGGTAGAGCTGTGCGCGAAGGAAACGCAGGGAACGGCGGAGCAGGTCGCCACGTTATCCGCAGAGGTTGCCAAAGTGGGCGAACTGGAAGAACGGCTGGCGGAGTACGGCCAGAAGTTGGGCGACCTGACCACGCGCCTGAGTAACGAAGACGGCAATCAAAATCGCCGTCCATTCTCTGCCGGTGGCAGTCATTCCGCGTCAGAACAAACTAACTGCTAACGGAGCAACATCTGCATGAAAAAGAATACCCGCTTTGCTTTTAACGCCTTTCTAAGCCGATTGGCGGAACTCAACGGTGTGGCAATGGACGATCTGTCCGCCAAGTTCACCGTAGAGCCGACGGTGAACCAGACGCTGGAAGATGAGATCCAGCAGTCCGCCGCTTTCCTGACCTTGGTCAATGTCGTCCCTGTGCCGGAACAATCGGGCCAGCTGCTCGGTCTGGGCGTCGGGACCACCATTGCAGGCACCACCAATACCGCAGACAAAGAGCGCGAACCCACCGACCCGACGGCGTTCAGTGATATTGAGTACAAGTGTGAGCAGACCAATTTCGACACCGCGCTGACTTATCCCAAATTGGATATGTGGGCCAAGTTCCAAGACTTCCAACTGCGTATCCGTAACGCCATTATCAAGCGTCAGGCACTGGACCGCATCATGATCGGGTTTAACGGCTTGAAGCGCGAAAAAACCTCTAATCGTGCGGTAAACACCATGCTGCAGGATGTGAACGTGGGTTGGCTGGAAAAGATCCGCAAAGACGCACCGGCGCACGTCATGGCGGGCGTGACGGGCGAAGATGGCAGCGTGAAGAATGTCATCAATGTAGGTAAAGGTGGTGCCTATGCCAACCTTGACGCGCTGGTGATGAACGCCGTTGATGAGATTATCGATCCGGTTTATCAGGATGATGATGGTCTGGTGGTGATTTGTGGCCGTGCTCTGCTTGCTGACAAGTATTTCCCGCTGGTCAACAAAGAGCAGGGAAACAGTGAAGCGCTAGCCGCGGATATGATCATTAGCCAGAAGCGCATGGGCGGACTGCAAGCGGTACGTGCGCCGTACTTCCCGCCGAATGCGCTGATGATCACCCGACTCGATAACCTGTCGATCTATTGGCAAGAAGACACCCGCCGCCGCTCGGTGATTGATAACCCAAAACGTGACCGTATCGAAAACCTTGAATCGGTCAACGAAGCCTATGTGGTCGAGGATTACCGCTGCGTGGCGCTGATTGAAAATATCGTGATGGGGCCGGTGGAAGCGCCAGCACCCAGCGCCGCAATGATGTCTAGCGATGTTCAAATCGTCGAGGGCGTTGATTCCGCAAAGTTGGCTGATGCCATCATGCTGCTAGCGGAAAAGCTGGGCGGTGATAAAGCCGACGCGGTGACCGGTGACGCTGTTCAGGAAGTAGTCTCACAGCCAGCGGGAAGCCAACCGGAAGAGCCAACCCCAACCGACAAAACCACAAAGTCTGACGGCAAGAAGGCGTAAATCATGTTGAGTCCTGCACGGCGACATGTGATGCGTGTTCAGGCTGAGGAGTCCGCCCAGTTGGGCGGCTCCACGCTCCGCAATTTATCAGCCTACAACCAGATGTTGCTCAAACTCGAAGAGGACAAGCGCCAGTTAAAACGGGTGCAGTCCACCATGCGCAAGGCCGAAATTAAACGCGAACTTTTACCCTACTACCAACCTTGGGTGGCGGGCGCGTTGAAGAGCGGAAAAGGGGCGCAGGATGATGTGCTAATGAACGTCATGATCTGGCGGGTGGATGCCGGTGATTTTAGTGGCGCATTAGACATTGCCGAGTACGCCCTTAAACACGGTTTGGTGATGCCATCGCTCTATAACCGACAAACGGCGTGCGCCGTGGCCGAAGAAATCGCTGACGCCATGACAAAAAACTATGCCGCCAAGCAGCCGGTGGACGTGGCACTTATCCAGCGCACGCTGGAAATCACAGACGTGCATGACATGCCCGACCAAGTCCGCGCCAAACTTCACAAAATTCTGGCCTATGGCCTACGCGACAACAATCAGCCGGTGTTGGCTTATCACCATATCAGTCAGGCGTTCCTGTTCGATAAGAACTGTGGCGTGAAAAAGGATATGGAACAACTGGAGCGGATTGCCCGCCAAGCCAACAACGGATAACGGAACGTGCCCACGCGCGAGGCGGCACGGGATGGCGACAGGCGATAGCCTCATCAAAATCCCGTCCACCGCCTACCTATTCAGAGGACAAAAGCATGGATTTTGTTTCACCGGAAAAACCTGACGGTAAGGCGGGGGTTATCACCAATACTCCGTTTTGGCCGGATGTCGATCTGGAGCATTACCGGTTAGCCATGCGCACTGACGGTGTTGTGACGAATGAGCGGCTGAAAGAAGCTGCACTGTCTGCCATCTGTGAAACTAACGCCGAGCTGGCTTTATACAAAGAACGCCAGCAGCTATTGGGCTTTGCCAATTTGGTGGATGTACCGGCGGCGACCATTGGCGGATTTAGTGAACTTACGTACTGGTATCGGCGCGCAGTGTATTGCCGCATCAAGGCCAATTTAACCGAGCGTTATCCCGATATTGACACCACTAAATCAGGCAGCAAACGCGCCGAAGACATGGTGTCTAGCGTCGATGAGCTTTGGCGAGATGCCCAGTGGGCGGTCCAGCGCCTGCAGGGTAAGGCCCACATCACGGTGGAGCTTATCTAATGCGCGTGCGAGCCATGCAATACGACACGGTGGATGCGGTGTGTTGGCGGTACTACGGGCGCACACAGGGCATGACGGAAATTGTGCTGGCTGCAAATCCGCAACTTGCCGAGGTCGGGCCTTTTTTACCCCACGGGATGGAGATCGAACTGCCGGATGTGGTGTCCGTGCCGACGACGCAAACCGTGCAGCTATGGGACTAACAGATGGAAAAAATCACCACGTTTATTTCCTATTGCCTCGCGGTGTTTTTGGCATGGCTCGGCGGGCTGAATGTGCAAGAGGTGGCCTTTCTGTCCGGTACGGTGTTGGGGTTTGGCACCTTCTTTGTCAATTGGTACTACCGGCGCAAAACCTTTCAGCTTTTCAAAGATAAGACCGACGCACTGAGTAAGGATATTTATGAACAGCTCAACCGTTAAACGCTGCGCCGTGGGAGCCATTCTGGCACTGGTTGCTTTGGTATCTGGCTCCCAGAATTTGAAGGTGTCAGACGATGGTTTGCGGCTGATTGCCGATTTTGAAGGGTGCCGCCTGACGCCATATCAGTGCAGCGCCGGTGTCTGGACTAATGGCATAGGGCACACGGCGGGCGTGACCTCTAAGAGTGCTATCACCGAGCGACAGGCAGCGGAAAATCTGGTGGCTGACGTTGCCAAAACTGAAAGGGCGATTGACCGTTGTATGGCGGTCAACATGCCCCAGCCGGTCTATGACGCAGTAGTGAGTTTTGGCTTTAACGTTGGCACCGCAGCCGCGTGTCGTTCAACGCTGGCGTATTTCATTAACGGACGAGACTGGCGGCGCGCCTGTTCGCAGTTACCGCGCTGGGTCTACGTTAATGGGGTTAAAAATAAAGGGCTAGAGAACCGCCGCGCGCGGGAGCTGGCGCACTGTATGAGAGGAGTAACACAATGACGAACTCTATGAGTTTTACGTTTGTAATTTATATCTGTCTGATGCTCACGCTGGTTTATGGCGCATTAAACCCTGACGAGAATGTGATCAATGTAGCGGTGGTGTGCGTCTGGGGAATGACCTTGATGGCTTTATTTATCGCATTTATGACGGTGATAAGTCTCATTGGTGCCAGCGAGTTACCTGATGATAAGAAAAAGGTAACTATTGAAAAGGTTGTAGCCGCATTCAGTCAAAAACGGCCCATGCTATTCCGTTGGATGTCAGCGGTATTTCCTCTGATTGTAGTGGTTTGCATGGCTTTTTCTGGATGGTTAATAACAGCCTTGTGTTATCTGTTTGGTTTAGCTGTGGTCAAAGTGATCAAAGCCGTGGTGTTGGAGCATGGCAAATCATGCGCTGGTTAGTTGGATTGTGTATCGGCGTACTTGCGTTGATTTTGTGGCGGCTGGATGTCGCCACAACCACGGTTAATTTTCAAAAACAGCAATTAACGCGATTACAGCAATCATTGGCCGATACAAAAGGACAACTGACGGCTATTAACCTGATGGCACAAGCCAATGATCGTTATCAGGTAAGGTTGCAGCAACAGACCGATGCGTTGAGCGCCGCACTGACAACCAAAGACAAGCGGATTAAGGAACTCATCAATGAAAATGCGGAACTTAAAAGCTGGGCTGACACTCCTTTGCCTGCTGACATTATCCGGTTGCAACAGCGGCCCGCCATTGTCGGGGCCGCAGGTTATCACGCTTACCTGTCCGACAGTGACGCGCTGCCAGCTACCCGCCAGAGCGCCAAAGACTAACGGTGATTTGCGTGACGACGGTGATGCTGCAGAGGCCGCTTGGGCTGTCTGTGCGGCCAAAGTTGATATGATTGTGGACTGTCAGGAAAACTACCATGAAAAAGCCTGAGTCTTTACGGCAGGCGCTGAATAAGTCAGTGCCGTTTATTGCGAATAACCCAGAATGCTTGAGTATTTTTATTGATAGCGGCAGTGTTGTTTCAACGTTGGCTACCTCGTTGTCGTTTGAATATCGCTATACCCTGAACGTGATTGTCATGAACTTTGCCGGTGACCAAAACCTGCTGATGGCCCCGATATTGGGATGGTTAACCCAACATCAGCCGGATATTTTGGCAAATCCAGAACGCCGTGAAGATGGTTTTACCTTTGAGGCGGATATTCTCAATAACACGACCAGTGACATTAGTATTGATCTCAAGCTGACCGAGCGGGTGATCATCAAAGAGGAAAACGGCCAAATGGTCGTCGAGGCCGTCGGTGAACCAAACCCTGCAGATCCTGACGAGTGGGGCTGGCAATGAGTGATTTTATTCAGTTAGAAGACTGGATGCTGGGGCTGCTGGAAAAATTCACTCCCGCACAGCGCCGCAAACTGACCCAGCAATGGACGCGAACGCTGCGCCAGTCTCAACAAAAGCGTATCCAACAGCAGCTTAACCCCGACGGTTCACCCTATGAGGCACGTAAGCCGCAAAAGCGTGACAAAAAAGGGCGAGTTAAGCGCAAGATGTTCACCAAAATTCGCACGGCGCGTTATCTGAAAACCAAAGCCACGCCGGATATGGCCGAGGTGAGCTTTAGCAATAGCCGCATTGAACGGATCGCCGCAACTCACCAGTACGGCCTGCGTGAAAAGCTTGGGAAGCGTGGGCCGGTGGTGAAGTATCCGCAGAGGCGGTTGTTGGGAATGAATATGGCTAACATAGAAAATATACAGAAAATAGTTTTAGACTTTTTATCTGAATACTAATTATGTGATAAAAATCAATTTATAGCTTTAATCGAATATCTATTTTAGCTGGGGGAGATAGTGTAACGCTTATTTTATTCATTAAGGAAACATATATGCAGACGGTTTGTCCATACACACTACAGCCATTAAAAAGTATAGAGGTAAATGGAGAACATATAATCCCAATGGGATTAGGTGTTCCGTCGAACTTTACCGTCCCAGCGTCATTAAATGAGAATAATCGTCTAAATAAAGAACTTGATTCTATATTTGTGAATGATAGCTATATTAAGTTTCTAGCTGCTACTGGCGAAGTTTCATCCAGAAGTGGTCCTGTAAGCCTTACACTCGATGGTGTAGGTGTTCAATCAGGAACAAATGTAGCTTGTACTTTTACGCATAATGATTTACAGCCAAAAGTTAAACGGCATATTACAAGAAATGAGGATGGAACGATTACCGTTCAGGGCTATCCTGAACAGTTGGAGTCAGAATTCAATAGATTACGAAAGGATTTTGCAAAGAAAGGCATGAGAATAGAGAAGACGGATGAGAGGGCATTGGATAACGAGGCTGTAAAGTTAACAATGCAATTTGATTTGTTTGTTGCCGAGAAGTCTATCGCAAAAATCGCTTATCTTTATGCTGTTAGTGTCTTTGGTGATAGTTTTATAAACTCAACATCGGCTGAGAGGTTTAGGCTTGCATTTAACAGTGAAACCAAAGATATTTTTGATGGTTTAAACTTTCAAGGTCGGTTTTTTCTAACAGATAAAAATCGTAACTCACCGTTTCAACGGCTAAAAAAAGATGATGGGCATATGTTAGCTATTATGGGTTTAAATGGTGGGGGGAATTATATATTTGTGTATGTAAGCTTATTTGGTTGTGTTGACGGGTATTATAAAATAAAGAAAGATTTTGCTGTTCCTTCAACATTAGTCAGTAATGTAATAGTACTCAATATAGATCCTTCTTCGAAAGAAATAACCAAAAGAGACTTGCGTGATAAAGATGTCATTGCTGCTTTTCTTGAGCAATAATGCGAATGGCAGTAATGGCATAACTCCTTGGTAGACGTTCTGTAGTTCTCATTGAACATTATGCTTCTAAGCATTTATCCGTACCAGCCTAAACATTACATTGGTGCGGTTCATGTTGCATTGCAAGTTCATAGGCTAGGATACGATGAGGAGGGGTTTAGTAATAGTCACGAACGGATCGCCGCGACTCACCAGTACGGCCTGCGTGAAAAGCTAGGAAAACGCGGGCCGGTGGTGAAGTATCCGCAGAGGCGGTTACTGGGGGCTAGATACTCTGATAGAGATATAATTGAAAAACTTATCATTAATTACTTGTTAGATTAGATGTTCAATTATTGCTAGGGTGGCTTTGATTATATTTTTCAACGTAAGTTTTCATTGTGTTGAAAGGTTTTTTGTGTGGTGGTTTAGTAATTAATATAAATGCTAATATAGGGAGTGTTATAAAATATATCGATAGTATTCCCTTTGTAGGGCTAATAGATAAAAATATTTTAATGTTAATCATGGCGCAAAAAATGATGCTAGGTATTGTTAGGATGAATAAGTGTAATTTTTTTTTGCGCGTGTAGTTTTTTTCGTTTATTACAATTAAATTGGAGTTGTAATCTAAATATGCTTTAAATGGCTTGAAGTAACTAGCAGGTAATTTATTTTGCGTGATTATTCTTACTATAGGTTCTCTAAGGGAAAAGTGAAATACACCAGTTAACTGGTAGTTGTAAAGAGCGTTGAGTTCTTGCTTCGCGAGTTCTCTAGTATTAATGGATGTGTTCTTGTTACATATTATTTCCTCTAGTTTTTTACGCTTTAAATTATGTAACCCCTTGAATGCTTCTATTAAATCAAATTTTCTAAATAAAAATATAATTAGAATGATCGGTATGATGAGAGTACTGACGATGCCGCCTTGTTTAATAATGTTTAATAATTTAACTAGTTCATCTACTTGCACACCTGACTCCTTTAACTATCTATGTTAGTAACAACAAACTTGAGTAAGGGGTATTTTAAATCAGATGCTTGTGCAGTACACCAAACAATCCCCCAGTAATGCATGTGCCATCGTCCTGATGGCACTCTACCCCCATGAACACACAACTCACTGAACTCCTGCGGCTACTACGCAACATGATCCGCACCGGCTGCATTATTGAAGTTGATGCAGATAAATGGCTGTGCCGTGTGGCTACTGGAGAAAACCAAACTGGCTGGATACCGTGGCTGACGATGCGCGCGGGAGCTGCACGCACATGGTGGAAACCATCGATAGGGGAGCAGGTGCTATTGCTTGCCATTGGGGGCGAACTAACCACGGCCTTTGCGCTGCCTGCTATCTATTCCGACGAAAACCCGCCGCCGTCCCAATCTGAAAATGCGTTGGTGGTGACGTTCCCTGATGGTGCCCATTTCGAATATGACCCTGAGAGCAGCAAATTATTGATAAGCGGTATCAAGCAGCTGGTACTGGTCGCGTCAGAAGAGGTCTTTTTTGACACGCCAAAAGTACGCTGTGCCACCTTGCTGGAAACCCCACAAATGTCCGTCACTAAAGGCGGAACCATGATCGGGAATATTACTCACAGCGGCGGCAAACTTTCATCTAACGGTGTTGTAGTCGATGCGCATAAACACGACGGCGTGAAGTTGGGTGGGGATACCTCTGGGGAGCCAGTGAAATGAAATATCTGGGTATGAATCAGCTAACCGGCAAACGTATTACCGAGCTGGAGCATATACGGCAATCCGTGCGGGATATTTTGGTGACCCCCGTGGGTTCTCGTCTTGCGCGTCGTGAATATGGCTCGTTATTGCCAGAGCTCATCGACTGGCCGCAAAACGATGCGGTCAAGCTGCAGGTGATGGCGGCAAGCTATACCGCCATTAGCCGCTGGGAGCCGCGCATTCAGCTGCAATGTATCCAAATTAATACGGAAATGAATGGCGTAATGACCGTTGAATTGTCGGGTGTGCGAACCGATGGCAGTCCCGCCAGTCTGTCTATTTCACTGGGAGAAAATACCTGATGGCGTCCGTTGATTTGTCGCAGCTACCCGCCCCTAATGTGGTTGAGGCGCTGGATTTTGAAACCTTACTGACTGAGCGCAAAAACTATCTGGTGTCATTGTACCCACCCGATGAGCAGGACGCTGTGCGGCGCACATTGCAGCTGGAATCCGAACCCATCGTTAAGCTGCTGCAGGAAAATGCCTACCGTGAATTACTGCTGCGCCAGCGGGTCAATGAGGCCGCGCAGGCGGTTATGGTGGCGTATGCGCTTGGCGGTGACTTGGATCAGCTTGCCGCCAACAACGATGTGACTCGCTTGGTGGTGACGCCTGCTGACACGGACACTATTCCGCCGGTTGATGCGGTGATGGAATCCGATACCGATTTACGCGCCCGCATTCCTGCGGCCTTTGAAGGGCTATCCGTTGCGGGGCCAGCGGCGTCTTATCAGTATCACGCCTTGAGTGCTGACGGGCGGGTGGCCGATGTGAGCGCCATTAGTCCCGAACCCGCGCAGGTGGTGGTCACCGTGTTGGCGCGTGCGGGAGATGGCCAAGCAGATGCCGAATTATTGGCTGTGGTCAAAAATGCCCTGAATGATGAGAACGTGCGTCCCGTGGCGGATCGCTTGACCGTTCAGTCTGCACAGATTGTTTCCTACTCTGTCAGCGCGGTGTTGTATGTCTATCAGGGGCCGGAGTCTGAACCTATTCTTGCCGCGGCCAAAGCCAGCCTGAAAAACTACATCAGTACCCAGCGGCGGCTGGGACGTGACATCCGCATCTCAGCCTTGCACGCCGCGTTACATGTTGAGGGTGTGCAGCGTGTCGAACTTACTGAGCCCAAGCAGGATGTGATCCTAGATAAGACACAGGCGGCATATTGTACCGATTGGAGTGTGACGATTGGGGGATCTGATGAATGAACCTAGTCTGCTGCCGTCGGGAGCTTCAACGCTAGAACGTCGGTTGGCGCAGACCTGCAAAGGGATTAGTGATCTGCAGGTGCCACTGCGTGACTTGTGGAACCCCAGAACCTGCCCCATTGAATTTTTACCTTATCTCGCATGGTTCCGATCGGTTGACCGTTGGGATGAGCACTGGCCGGAGGAGACCAAACGGCAAGTGGTGGCCGATGCGTTTTATATCCATAGCCGAAAAGGCACCATCAGCGCCATTCGACGCGTGGTTGAACCTTTGGGCTATCTGATTAACGTCAGCGAGTGGTGGGAAAACAATGATCCTGCTGGAACATTTCGGCTGGATATCGGGGTGTTGGAAAGTGGCATTGACGAGGCGATGTATCAGGAAATGGAGCGCCTGATTGCCGACGCTAAGCCGGTCAGTCGTCACCTGATAGGGCTGACCATTATTCAAGACGTGGCGGGTTATGCCTATACCGGTGCCGCCGTATACGACGGCGACATTATCACCGTTTATCCTGACGAAGAGAGCTAGCCCGATGGTGCAAAAATATAAAGCGGTACTGACTAAAATCGGCGCGGCCAAGATTGCCGCCGCTACGGCGGGCGGTACCAAAATCAATCTGACCCACATGGCCGTGGGGGATGGAGGTGGTTCATTGCCCACGCCCGTACCCACGCAAACAAAGCTGATAGAGGAAAAACACCGCGCCGAACTTAATAAGGTGATCGTTGATCCCAAAAAGAAGAATTACTTGGTGGCCGAGTTGGTGATCCCGCCGGAAGTTGGCGGCTTTTGGATGCGTGAGCTCGGTCTCTATGACGAAGTCGGCGCACTGATTGCGGTCAGTAATATGGCCGAGAGTTATAAGCCGTTGTTATCCGAGGGCTCAGGCCGTGCGCAGACCCTGCGCATGGTGATGATTGTCAGCGATATGGATGCAGTGAATTTGCTTATTGATAGCTCGACCGTGTTGGCAACACAGGAGTACGTTGATGATAAATTGCTGGAGCATGAGCAATCGCGCCGCCATCCCGACGCTACGCTCAAGGAGAAAGGCTTTACCCAGCTTAGCAGCGCCACCAATAGCACCAGTGAGGTATTAGCCGCCACGCCGAAAGCCGTCAAAGCCGCCTATGACTTGGCAACCGGTAAATATACCGCGCAGGATGCGACCACGACCCAAAAAGGAATTGTTCAGCTTAGCAGTGCTACCAATAGTCCCAGTGAAGCGCAGGCGGCAACACCGGCTGCTGTGAAAGCAGCCAATGATAATGCCAACGGACGCGTACCCAGTGGGCGCAAGGTTAACGGCAAAGCGTTAAGCGCGGATATTACCTTGAACGCCGATGACGTGAAGGCGTTTCCGGTCAATGCGGTCAGTACCGTCGAGAATGAAAAAGGGGTGGCATGGAATGCGCCTAGCGGACTTTACGTTGGGAAACGCAGCGGTGATAGCATCCTGATCGTCCACTTTAATGTGGCGTCAAGTTCTTGCCCTGCGCTACAGCTCAAAGCTAATTATAAAAATGGCGGGCTTTACTACCGTTCTGCCCGTGACGGATACGGTTTTGAAAAAGAATTTGAGCCGCTTAATACCGTACCTGTGGGGTCTCCAATTGCGTGGCCTTCCGACGCCGTCCCCGAGGGTTACGCGTTGATGCAGGGACAATCCTTTGATAAGACCGCCTATCCCTATCTCGCCGTTGCCTATCCATCCGGCGTTATTCCTGATATGCGGGGCTGGACAATCAAGGGTAAACCGACCAGCGGTCGCGCCGTGTTATCGCAAGAGCAAGACGGCGTTAAATCCCATAACCACAGCGCCAGCGCATCGAATACCGATTTAGGCACTAAAAATACCAGCAGTTTTAATTACGGCACTAAAACCGTTAGCACCTTTGACTATGGCACTAAAACGACGAATACCACCGGTGACCACGTCCACGGCGCTAATGGATCGGCTGGAGATGCGGATAACAATGCGTTTTCCGGTGGTGATATCAATAATCGATTGTTTAATGTCAACACGAAAAACGCCGGTAATCACGCGCATACCGTCGGTATTGGAGCGCATAACCACACGGTGGCCATTGGCGCACATAGTCATACCGTTGCCCTTGGCGCGCACGGTCACACCATCACGGTCAACGCCGCCGGTAACCCTGAAAACACTGTCAAAAACATTGCCTACAACTATCTTGTGAGACTTGCATAATGGCCGCTTTCAAATTTTCAAATAAAGACCAAACCTTGACCGTCTATAACCTGTCTTCTGACACTGGCGAACTGATTGGCGTGGGAGATTGTTTTGTCCCCGCCAATACAGGCTTACCGGCCTATTGCACTCATATCAAGCCACCAAAAGAAAAAGCCGGTTTGGCGTTGGTGTTTGATGCCGAGACTGCAACATGGAAATACATTGCTGACCATCGAGGGGAGACCCGCTGGAATACGCAAAGCCGTCAAATGCAGGTGATCGACATGCTTGGCGCATTGCCGAACGACACGACCGACAAAGCACCGACCAGTGATTTTGATACGTGGAATGGCGATGCATGGATCAAGGATACGCAGGCCGAAAAAGATTTTCATACTGATGCCGCTGCGCGTGAGCTTAAAGAACGAATGAGCTTTGCGACAAACCACATCAGCACCTTGCAGGATGCGGTGGATTTAGGGATGGCAACGGAAACCGAAGAAACCAGCCTGACGGCATGGCGTACTTATCGGGTGTTACTGAGTCGGGTCGATATGTCTGCGGCACCTGATGTGGTTTGGCCAGAACTCCCCGCAGTGTGATCCCTTTGGGTATTGTGCCAACGTTGTCACAATGCTCACTGCATGATTCTTTTTCCCCTCTCTTTCACCATAGCGGAACATCTGAACAGGAGATCCGCTTTATGGCTCAAGATTATCACCACGGTGTACGTGTCCAAGAAATTAACGAAGGCACGCGCACCATCACTACTGTCAGTACGGCCATCATTGGGATGGTTTGCACTGGCGACGATGCGGACCAAACCGCGTTCCCCCTCAATAAGCCCATGCTTATCACGGATGTATTAACCGCAATCGGTAAAGCAGGCACCACCGGCACACTGGCGCAATCCTTGGATGCGATTGCTGACCAGTGCAAACCCGTTGTGGTCGTAGTGCGTGTAGAGCAGGGCGAAACAGAGGCGGAAACCACAACAAATATTATTGGCTCGGTCACTGCAGAAGGTAAGAAAACCGGATTGAAAGCGCTATTGGCCGCACAGGCTCAATTGGGTGTAAAACCGCGCATTCTGGGCGTTCCTGCACATGATACGCAGGCAGTGACTACCGAGCTGGCTGCGATTGCGCAGCAGTTGCGCGCCTTTGCCTATGCCAGCGCCTACGGCTGCAAAACTATCGAAGAGGTGATCGCCTATCGTGAGAACTTCAGCCAGCGTGAGCTGATGCTGATCTGGCCGGACTTTATCAGTTGGGACACGGTGACCAATGCCGATACCACCGCTTTTGCGACGGCGCGCGCGTTGGGGCTGCGAGCCAAAATTGACGAGGAGACGGGCTGGCATAAATCTCTGTCTAACGTCGGCGTGAACGGCGTCACCGGTCTGTCCGCAGATGTGTTTTGGGATTTGCAAGATCCTGCCACTGAAGCTGGATTGCTCAACCAGAACGACATCACCACGCTTATCCGCAAAGATGGCTTTCGTTTTTGGGGTTCCCGCTGCTGCTCGGACGAACCGCTTTTTGCCTTTGAATGTTACACCCGTACCGCACAGGTGTTGGCTGACACGATGGCCGAAGCCCATATGTGGGCGATTGATAAGCCGCTGACGCCATCGCTGGTGCGCGACATTATCGAGGGCATTAACGCCAAGCTGCGTGAAATGGTATCTGGGGGGTATCTGCTGGGTGGGCGTTGCTATCTCGATCCTGATAGCAATACCAAAGAAACCCTAAAGGCGGGCAAGCTGTTGCTGGATTACGACTACACCCCCGTCCCTCCGCTGGAAAACCTGATGTTACGCCAGCGTATCACTGACTCGTACCTGATGGATTTCACATCAAAGGTGAAGGCTTAAGGCTAAGGGGAACGACCAATGGCATTACCTCGTAAGTTTAAGTATCTGAATATGTTTAGCGATGGCATCAACTGGATGGGGATTGTGGAATCTTTCACCCTGCCAAAGCTGACCCGTAAGTTTGAAAAATACCGTGGCGGCGGCATGAACGGCTCGGCGGATGTTGATCTGGGTCTGGATGATGGTGCGCTGGAGTGTGAATTTACGCTGGGCGGCACGGAATCGCTGTTGTTTAAGCAGTGGGGGGCGGCGAAGGCGGACGCGGTGATGCTGCGTTTTACCGGCTCCATTCAGCGCGATGATTCCGCCGAAGTGCAGGCCGTCGAAGTGGTGGTGCGTGGACGCCATAAAGAAATTGATGGCGGTGATACCAAGCAGGGCGACAGCTCAACGACCAAAGTCAGTTTCTCACCGACGTATTACAAATTAACGATTAACGGCGAAGAGCTGATCGAAATTGACACTATCAACATGATTGAGCGGGCAAACGGTGTTGATTTGTTAGAAGCACACCGCGCGGCTATTGGCCTCTAATTTAGTTCAATGTGCGCGGTTGTCACCGCGCTAACCCAATAAAACAGGTATCACTATGACAACGAAGAAGAACGACGCGGTGCAGCCGGTTACCGTGGATATTGCTACCGGCGAAGTGACCGAAAAAACCGTGGATTTAGATACGCCGATTCAACGTGGAAACACCACTATCACGCAAATTGTGGTGCGCAAACCTCAGTCGGGTGCATTGCGCGGTTGCCGTTTGCAAGCGTTGATGGAAATGGATGTGGACAATATGACGCTGGTTCTGCCGCGTGTGACAACGCCTGCGCTCACCCGTGCCGAAGTCCTGATGCTCGATCCGGCGGACTTGATCACCTTGAGTACGGAGGTAGTGCTTTTTTTGCTGCCGAATCGGGTGAAGTCCGATATCCCGACAGCTTAATGGTGGAAGACTTGGTGGCGGACGTTGCCACCATTTTCCACTGGTCACCTGCCGTCACTGACGACATGTCACTGCCTGAATTGCTGGAGTGGCGGCACCGAGCTATTTTACGCAGTGGTGCGAGTGATGAGTAATAAAAATTTGCGGCTGCAGGTGGTCCTCAACGCCGTTGATAAACTAACCCGACCTTTCAAAATGGCACAGGCAAGCACGCGAGCGCTGGCCCAAGATGTCAAAAATTCCCGCGATGCACTCAAGCGGCTTGATGAAGCCGGTCAAAAACTCACGTCATTTAATGCGCTATCTAATGCTGTTCGTCAGACGGGCAACGAGCTCGAGCAGGCCAAGTTAAAAGCGCAAATGATGACGCGTGAGCTGTCCCAACTGGAAAACCCGACCAAGAAACAGACACAGGCGCTAGAGGCACAATGGCGCGCCGTGAATAAGCTGGAGACTAAGCAGCGTGAAAGCGTGACTCAAATGGGGAAGGCACGCGCTGAACTTTACCGCATGGGGATTTCGGCCAAAAGTGGTGAACAAGCCACGGCGCGGATCACGTCTGAAACTGAACTCTACAACGCAAAGCTAAAAGAGCAGGAACGGTTACTAAAACGCGCCGGTGAGCAACAGCGCAAACTCTCCGCAGCTAAGGCCCAATACGGCAAAACGCTGGACATGCGCAACCGGATTGCCGGTTCAGGGGCAACCTCGACTGCGGCAGGGTTAGCCATCGGTGCGCCTGTTCTTGGGGCGGTAAAAAGTTACAGCCAGATAGAGGACGCTATGAAAGGCGTCGCCAAGCAGGTCAATGCTCTACTGGATGATAAGGGCGGACGCACGGCGCAGTATTACGAGCTGCAAAAAGACATCCAGCGCCTAAGTGAAACACTGCCAATGGCGAACGGCGCGGCTGATATTGCCGCGTTGGTGGAGGGTGGCGCGCGTATGGGGGTGACGAACGACAGCGACCCGTGGGCGAAGCAGAAAAAAGACCTATTAAACTTTGCCGCTGTATCAGCAAAGGCATCCAAAGCCTTTGAAATGCCCGCCGACCAGTTAGCGGAAGATCTCGGCAAGATTGCGTTTCTGTACAAAATCCCTATCAGCAATTTAGACGAGCTGGGCGACACGCTCAACTATCTGGACGATAACGCCCAATCTAAAGGCGCGGACATCATCAACGTGATGCAGCGCATGGGCGATATTGCCGACAAGATGGATTACAAGCAGGCGGCAGCGTTGGGATCGACATTCCTTTCCCTAGGTGCTGCGCCAGAGGTGGCGGCATCAGCGAGTAAGGCAATGGTACGTGAGTTGGGGATCGCGTCCATGCAGAGCAAACGCTTTATTGAGGGGATGAACACGCTGGGGTTGAATGCGAATAAGCTGGAAAAAGGGATTGCCCATAATGCGGTGGCGACCATTCAGGATGTGTTGGGGCGCATCAAGGGATTGTCAAAAGAGAAACAGCTCAGTGTGATGACGCAGCTGTTTGGCAAAGAGTTTGGTGACGATGCGCAGAAGCTGGGGCTAAACATTGATGAGTTTATCCGCCAACTCGGCCTGACACAGAAAGCAGGAGCTAAAGGTTCAATGCAGCGTGAGTCTGACATTGATAAAAATTCCCTCTCTTCCCAGTTCTTACTGTTGCAAACCGGCGTCAAAAATACCTTTGCTTCACTGGGGGAAACGCTGCGTGATCCGCTGCTGGAAGTGATTGACCTCGCCAAGCGTGCTACCGGTGCCTTTCGTCGCTTTGTTGAAGAAAACCCACGGCTGGCCGGTGGGTTCGTTAAAGCCGCCGCCGGTGCTTCTCTGCTTTTAGCTGGGTTTGGTGGGCTTGCTATCACGCTGGCTGGACTGCTTGGGCCTTATGCTGCTTTACGCTTTGGGCTCAGTTTGCTGGGAATGAAGCTGCCAAGCATTATCGGTTTGCTCGGTGGTTTGGCTAAAGTCTTTCGCTTTGTCGGTACGGCAGTGTTGTGGCTAGGGCGTGCAATGTTGGCTAACCCTCTATTGGCTATTCTGGCGGGCATTGCGATGGCCGCAATTTATATTTGGCAGAACTGGGACACGTTGGGACCCAAAATCAAGGCGCTATGGGCCAGCATTAGCCAATGGACAAGTGAAACATGGAACGCGATCACGTTGTTTATCGGGAATAAATGGGCGGAAATTGTGGCAGGTGTACAAGCGTTACCGGCGCAGTTTGTCGAGGCTGGGCGCAATATGATCGACAGCCTGCTAGCGGGAATTAATGAGAAGTGGGAAACCCTGAAAGCCAAACTCACCTCGTTATCCAGCTATCTGCCGGACTGGATGAAATCAGATAAAACAGCGGGGCCGGTTGTGGGGGCCCGTGGTGCGCCAATCCCTAGCCCGTCGGGTCTAAGCTTTGCGGGAATGTATGACAGCGGTGGCACCATCCCATCAGGGCAGTTTGGCATCGTTGGGGAGCGTGGGCCTGAATTGGTTAACGGTCCTGCACGCGTGACGGGCCGCAAACAAACAGCGGTTATGGCAGCCGTAGCCGCGCTGGGCATGAGTGCCGCAGTTCCTGCTGCCGCTGCGCCTCTCCATCCATTCAGTTTACCGGCGGCAGAGTATCGGCCTGCGCCGGTGGTAGCGGTCAAGGCGGCCAGTACATCACCGGCGGCAGGTAACCACACCGAGATCCATATTCACGCCGCGCCAAATCAATCGCCGCAGGATATTGCGCGCATGGTGATGCAGGCGATGGATGAGCGGGATCGTAAACAGCAGGCGCGGGCGCGCAGTGGATTTAGTGATAGGGGGATTTTCTGATGATGCTAACGCTGGGATTATTTGTGTTTATGTTACAAACGGTGCCTTATCAGGAGCTACAGCTGCAAAAGGCATGGCGTCACGCGACGAATAGCCGTGTGGGTCTACGCCCCTCATCGCAGTTTTTGGGGCCGGATACTGACACGGTGACCCTAACGGGGCAGCTTTTCCCCGCCTTAACCGGTGGGCGGCTCTCAATGCTTACACTTGAGATGATGGCGGAAACCGGCAAGGCGTGGTCTTTGCTGGATGGTGCGGGAACGATTTACGGTATGTTCGTGATCGAGAGTATTAACCAAACTAAAAAAGTTTTCTTTCGTGACGGCTCGGCGCGCCAGATTGAGTTCACCATTACGTTAAAGCGCGTGGATGAATCACTGGCTGAAATGTTTGGCGATCTGGGTGACCAGCTTAATCAGATGAAAGACAGTGCAACGGATGCACTAAGCGGGATGTTGTCATGATCGCACCGGACTGGGTAAGCGGGCAGGATAATGCACCCGCATTTAGTTTGAAGATGGATGGCAATGACATCACGGCAAAAATTGAAAAGCGCCTGATGTCCCTGACACTAACAGATAACCGTGGCTTTGAAGCGGACCAACTGGATATTGAATTAGATGACGCTGATGGCGCGTTGGCGTTACCGCGTCGTGGCGTCATACTGGCGCTCTCGCTAGGTTGGAAAGGTCAAGCACTGACCCCAAAAGGGCGGTTTGTGGTCGATGAAATAGAGCATTTTGGTGCGCCGGATAAATTGACCTTGCGTGCGCGTAGTGCTGATTTTCGGGACACCCTAAACATTCAGCGTGAGGCCTCGTATCACGACAAAACGCTGGGCGACATCGTGAAGACCATTGCCAAGCGCAACAAGCTGAATGTGGCAATGGATAGCGCGCTGGAGAAGGTAAAAATCCCCCATGTCGATCAAACCAACGAGTCAGACGGCAGCTTTTTGACGCGGTTGGCAAAGCAAGAAGGCGCTATGGCTTCGGTGAAAGGGGGCAAGTTGCTGTTTATTCGCCAAGGGCAGGGCAGAACGGCCAGCGGCAAACCTATCCCTGCAGTCACTATCGTGCGCGGTGATGGTGACCAGCACAGCTTTGGATTGGCTGATCGTGGGGCTTATACCGGCGTTACTGCGAGCTGGTTAAATACGCGAGAGCCAAAGAAAAAAGAGCAGGTAGCGGTCAAGCGTAAACGTAAAACCCAAAGTAAGGCCAAACCTAAAGAGCCGGAGGCTAAGCAAGGGGATTACTTGATGGGTACCGAAGGCAATGTGTTGGTGTTGGGCCACACCTATGCCAATAAGGGGAACGCGGAGAGAGCGGCAAAGGCAGCATGGCAAAAGTTGCAGCGCGGGGTGGCAACATTTTCTATCCAGTTGGCCCGTGGCCGTGCCGAGTTATACCCAGAAATGCCGGTTAAGGTTCAGGGATTCAAAGCGGAAATAGACGCAGCGGACTGGCTGCTAACGACGGTCACCCATTCTTTAAGCGATGGCGGATATACAACAGTGCTAGAGCTGGAAGTGAAGATTGACGATTTAGAAATGGAATAGTGGTTTGTTCCATAATGGGTTTGTGTTCTAATTAAGTTCACTAATGGGTTGTTTGGGCTGGGGGGCAAAAACAATGATGAGATGTAGTTTATGTGGTCAAGCGGCACATGCCAGAAGTAGCATTGAGATGACGATCACGACAAAAGAACGTTATTACCAATGTACAAATATTAATTGTGGCCATACGTTTATTGCTCATGAAACTTATGTGCGATCTATCGTGAGGCCAAACGTCGTAAAAATGGTAGATCCGCACCCTGCAAAATGTGGTCAGGCTGTGATGAATTTTTAAATTTTAAATGTTTAGAGGAGCCCGCAATGATGCGGGCTTTTTTGTAGCTGGAATAAATCGCGCAAGCCTCATTAAAAACCCATCGCCATTTCATCGCCATTGGTAGCCTAGAAACAAAAAAGCCCCTTCGCAAGAAGTGGCCTAAATGACTGAATCTAAAACTAAAATTTGGTGGCCCCTGCTGGACTTGAACCAGCGACCAAGCGATTATGAGTCGCCTGCTCTAACCACTGAGCTAAGGGGCCGAGTGGCGGGGATTATAGAGTAAAAGAGGGCATGAGATCCAGTGGCTTTGTTGTGGTTGCGGTTTTTTTGCGCATAGCTAGATCGTTGTAATTTCTGTAAGATTTTAATCATTCTGAAATTGAATAGGATGTAAGACAGATGATTCAGGACATAATAGCTCCCGATCTGCGCGTTGTATTTTGTGGCATTAACCCTGGGTTGAGTTCGGCACATCAGGGATTTCACTTCGCTAATCCCACTAATCGTTTCTGGAAGGTGATTCATCTGGCAGGATTTACTCAGCGTCAGTTGGCTCCGCAAGATGAGAAGCATTTACTCGATACCGGTTGTGGTATTACGGCGCTGGTATCAAGACCAACCGTCACTGCGGCTGAGGTTACCCGCGAGGAGCTACGAGCGGGCGGTGAAGCGCTTGAAGAGAAAATCCTGAGCTACCAGCCGCAATCTATCGCTATCCTCGGTAAACAGGCGTACACGCAGGCATTTGGTATTCGTAAGGTCGATTGGGGCCGTCAAGACAAGACGATAGGAAACACGCAAATTTGGGTGTTACCCAATCCGAGCGGCCTAAGCCGTATTACCGTAGATGAACTGGTGGCGAGCTATCGAGTGCTAAACGAAGCTCTAGGCTGATTAGTCATTATTTCAGATAATAAAAAACCCGCTCAAGGCGGGTTTTTTTAGTCCTAAGCGGAAGACATTAATCGTCCAGGAAGCTACGCAATACTTCAGAACGGCTAGGGTGGCGCAGTTTACGCAGTGCCTTCGCTTCGATCTGACGAATACGCTCACGGGTAACGTCGAACTGTTTGCCCACTTCTTCCAGAGTATGGTCAGTGTTCATATCGATACCGAAACGCATACGCAGGACTTTCGCTTCACGCGCGGTGAGGCCAGACAGAACGTCGCGAGTTGCAGAACGCAGGCTCTCGGAAGTGGCAGAGTCCAGCGGCAGCTCCAGCGTCGTATCTTCAATGAAGTCGCCCAGATGTGAATCTTCATCATCACCAATCGGGGTTTCCATTGAGATCGGCTCTTTCGCGATCTTCAACACTTTACGGATCTTATCTTCCGGCATCATCATGCGTTCAGCCAGCTCTTCCGGCGTCGGCTCACGGCCCATCTCTTGCAGCATCTGGCGGGAAATACGATTGAGTTTGTTAATTGTCTCAATCATATGTACCGGGATACGGATGGTACGTGCCTGATCCGCGATAGAACGAGTAATCGCCTGACGAATCCACCATGTAGCATAAGTTGAGAACTTATAACCACGGCGGTATTCAAACTTATCAACCGCTTTCATCAAACCGATGTTACCTTCCTGAATCAGATCCAAGAACTGCAGGCCACGGTTGGTGTATTTCTTCGCGATGGAAATAACCAGACGTAAGTTCGCCTCAACCATTTCTTTCTTCGCACGGCGCGCTTTCGCTTCGCCGATAGACATACGACGGTTGATATCTTTGACCTGCTCGATGGTCAGACCGGTTTCTTCTTCAATCTGATGCAGTTTTTGCAGGCTGCGCTCAACGTCTTCGCGCACGTCTTTCAGCTTCTCGCCCCATGGCTTAGCCATTGCCAGCGCAGCGTCGAACCAAGTGGTGTTGGTTTCGTTGCCGGTGAACAGGGTGATGAAGTTTTTCTTCGGCATTTTGCTTTGTTCAACACACAGCTTCATGATCAAACGTTCTTGAGTACGAACGCGATCCATCATCTGACGCATGTTGTTGACCAGATAGTCAAACTGCTTCGGCACCAAGCGGAACTGTTTGAAAACTTCAGAAAGATTCAGGATCTCTTCTGCCGCTTTCGCATGGCTGCGGCCATGAGTTTTAATCGCTACGCGTGTTTTCTCATACTGCTCGCGCAGTTCAGAGAATTTCTGGCGAGCCAGTTCTGGATCGATGCTGTTGTCATCTTCGCTGTCGTCGTCTTCGTCTTCTTCTTCATCGTCGTCATTCAGATCTTCTGAAGAGAGTTCAGAACCGACGTTGGTCGCGGTTGGCGCCAAATCTTCTTCTGCGTTAGGGTCGACAAAGCCGGTAATGATATCGGACAGACGCGCTTCTTCTGCTTCAACACGATCGTATTGTTCAAGCAGGTAGGTAATGGCTTCTGGGTACTCGGCAACAGAGCACTGAACCTGATTGATACCGTCTTCGATACGTTTAGCGATGTCGATTTCGCCTTCACGGGTCAGAAGTTCTACGGTACCCATTTCACGCATATACATGCGGACGGGGTCAGTAGTGCGGCCGATCTCGGATTCTACGCTTGATAGCACCTGCACAGCAGCTTCGGCGGCATCTTCGTCAGCGATGTTTTCTGCCAGCATCAAATCATCGGCGTCAGGTGCTTCTTCCATCACCTGAATACCCATGTCATTAATCATCTGGATGATGTCTTCGATCTGGTCGGAGTCGACGATATCTTCCGGCAGATGGTCATTGACCTCAGCATAGGTCAGGTAGCCTTGCTCCTTGCCCTTGGTAACAAGAAGTTTTAGCTGTGACTGCGGGTTTTGCTCCATAAGACGGTATCCACACTTCAGAGTTTAAATCGGTGTTGGGCAGCAGAACCGCCAACAATAACTGACACGGGTTTTTTTGATTGCGCGCCGCTCCCCGGTATTGCGGCATTATGCGGGGGCTTGTCCCCGCTTTTCATCGGCACTTAAGCCGTAATTCAGATTTTAAACGCTAATCCTGCTTCTTAGGTTTGGGAAGTGTTTGCCATTCCTAGCTAAAACAAGGTGTTGCGCTTAAAATAAATAGGTTTTATTCGTTATGTCTTGGTGATTATGTTTTTTTTGCCAGTGCTTGATTGAGGGCCCACAGTTCTCGTCGCTGATCGGCATTTAAGCCTTGGGTTCGATCCAACGCGATGAGTTCTTCCTGACGCTGTTCGAGCATGGAGTCGTAGAGACTGCCTAATGTATCGACGAACGTTTGATGAACCATGTCCTCAACAACCATGTGGTTCCAAGTTGCCAAAGTTTCAAGCTGCTGAGCATATTTATTATCGCGGTATAGCTCAATCAACTGACCGGTAGTTAGCCCCGGCTGTGCCAAACAGGTTTCTACCAGTTCAATAAATAATGGCAATCCCGGCAATGGATGTTCCCGCAAACCTTCAAGCGTTGGAACTTCAGCTGCCAGCGATGGATTTTGTACCAGTAATCCTATAAGTATACGCATAGTCGTGCGTTTTAGCTGAGGCTGCTGGTAACTATTTCCCGTTTCGGCCTGACGCGGCAGCAGTTTTTCAAGCTGACTATCGTCGAGAATGCCTAATTTTTGTCCTAAAAACTGCCGTAGGTACAACCTTAGGGTTTCACCTGGGATCTGTCCAATCAGCGGTAAAGCTAAAGCACTGAGCTTAGTACGCCCATCGGGAGTACTCAAATCGACCTGTGGCATCAACGTATCAAATAAGAATGCTGACAGCGGTTGGGCTTGCTCAATGCGTTGTTCAAATGCCGCGGTACCTTCTTTGCGCACCAGCGTATCCGGGTCTTCACCATCGGGCAGGAACATAAACTTCAACTGCCGACCATCGGATAGAAACGGCAGCGCGGTTTCCAGCGCACGCCATGCGGCTTCACGTCCGGCGTTATCGCCGTCGTAGCAGCACACCACGGTATCGGTGGTGCGGAACATTAACTGAATATGTTCTGATGTGGTCGAGGTTCCTAGCGAGGCTACGGCATAATCGATGCCGAACTGCGCCAGTGCCACCACATCCATATAACCTTCAACAACCAGCAGGCGAGCCAATTCAGGGTGGCGCTGCTGTGCTTCATACAGGCCAAATAGCTGGCGGCCTTTATGGAAAATATCGGTTTCAGGGGAGTTAAGGTATTTAGGCGTACCATCACCCAAAATACGGCCACCGAAAGCAATAACTCGCCCGCGTCTGTCGCGGATAGGAAACATCACGCGGTCGCGGAAACGGTCGTACGTGCGGCCATTATCATTATTGACCAGCATGCCCGCATCATTAAGCGCAGTGCGGCTAGCAGGATCACGGCCAAAACGCTTGAGTGCGTTATCCCAACCAGCAGGGGCATAGCCGATAGCAAAGTGATCAATAATTTCCTGGCTCAGTCCGCGCTGCATCAAATATTGCTGCGCCGATTGGCTACTCGGCTGACGTAAAGCCTGCTGATAGAAATCGCTTAGGCCGTCCATCAACTGATACAAATTTTGACGTTGGTGACGCTCGATCTGGCTGGGGCCGGTTCCTGCTTCATAAGGAATCTCTAGGCCTGCCATAGTAGCCAGTTCTTCGACGCTCTCGACAAACTCAAGTCGGTCGTAGTTCATCAAAAAATCGATGGCGTTACCATGTGCCCCACAGCCGAAGCAGTGGTAGAACTGTTTGTCCGCGTTAACGGTGAATGAAGGCGTTTTTTCGTTATGGAATGGACAGCAGGCATGGTAGTTCTTGCCCTGCTTTTTTAATTTCACACGCGCATCGACCAGATCGACAATATCGGTCCGAGCTAGCAAGTCATTTATGAATACACGTGGGATTCGTCCTGCCATAAGCCCTTACATTATTAGTCTGTTTGCGCGACTGCAAAACCGCCAGCAGCGTTGACAATTTTTCAGCCTATAAACGAGAACAAGCCGCGCATTCCTTTCGGAAGGCACGGCCTTCGTATGTTGCTGCACATCAAAATAGAGCTTCTTAAAACACTACTACGACAGACAACAACATGGTCTGTGAACCATTTGTTGGGGCTTTCACCCCGAACAAACTAGTACAGACGGGTGCGACGTGCGTTTTCGCGAGCCAGTTTCTTGGCGTGACGTTTTACTGCAGACGCTTTAGCGCGTTTACGCTCAGTAGTCGGTTTTTCATAGAATTCACGACGACGAACTTCAGCTAAAACGCCCGCTTTTTCGCATGAACGTTTGAAGCGACGCAGAGCTACGTCGAACGGCTCGTTTTCACGTACTTTAATTACCGGCATGTGCCTCTCACCTCGATATAAATCGGTCTTTTCGCTGACCTAGTGTCAGCTGTTCAAAAATGGTGCGGAATTTTAATCCGAACAGCACCGCTTTGTAAAGCAATGATGCGCTAATGTCCACAGGATTTTCACTATCCAACTGTTACGTTGACTTGTTACAGCAAGGATAGCAGGTGGTTTTTAGTCGGTTAATTTGCCACAGCACGAAAGCGGAACAGTATAGCTGAATTGTGCTATTATGCGCCACCTTAGTTGTTGGAGAAAAGTTGTTGGAGCCGCCATGCGCATTCTGGGCATCGAAACATCCTGTGATGAAACCGGTATCGCCATTTATGACGATGAACAAGGTATTTTGGCTAACCAGTTGTATAGCCAGATAAAACTACATGCTGATTACGGTGGCGTTGTCCCTGAACTGGCATCTCGCGACCATGTGCGCAAAACCATTCCCCTGATTCAGGCGGCCCTAAAAGAAGCCAATTTAACGGCAAAAGATCTCGATGGCGTCGCATATACCGCAGGGCCAGGTCTGGTTGGTGCGTTATTGGTAGGCGCGACCGTGGGACGTGCGTTGGCATTTGCATGGGATTTACCTGCGGTTCCTGTTCATCATATGGAAGGTCACTTGCTCGCTCCAATGCTGGAAGATAATCCTCCTGCGTTTCCGTTTGTTGCGCTACTCGTTTCTGGCGGGCATACCCAGCTCATCAGCGTAACCGGTATGGGGCAATACGAATTGTTAGGCGAATCTATTGATGACGCCGCCGGTGAAGCTTTCGATAAAACCGCTAAACTGCTGGGGTTAGACTACCCGGGCGGCCCAATGTTATCGAAAATGGCGCAGCAGGGAGAGGCCGGACGCTTTGTTTTCCCTCGCCCAATGACCGATCGCCCCGGCCTTGATTTCAGTTTTTCCGGTTTGAAAACCTTCGCCGCGAACACTATCCGTAATAATGAGGCCGACGAGCAAACGCGCGCAGATATTGCACGTGCATTTGAAGATGCCGTAGTTGATACACTGGCGATTAAATGCAAACGTGCATTAGAGCAAACAGGATTCAAACGTTTGGTGATGGCCGGTGGGGTTAGCGCTAACCGTACGCTGCGAGCTCGTCTGGCCGAAATGATGAAAAAGCGCGGTGGTGAAGTCTTTTATGCTCGCCCTGAGTTTTGTACCGACAATGGCGCGATGATTGCGTACGCCGGAATGGTTCGACTGAAGAGCGGTGTAAATGCCGACCTGAGTGTTTCCGTTCGTCCACGTTGGCCTTTAGCTGAGCTGCCAGCGGTGTAACGCAATATGTGAATCTGAAAATGGCGACCTGTAGGTCGCCATTTTGCTATTGGTCGGTATGCTTTTTCTCAGAAGCCGAGTCTTCAGAAGTCGGGTCGGCTTCTTTTGTTGGCTTTTTGAGTTTCTTCCAGATTTTGCTTTCTTGTCCGCGCCACAAACGTTGGATGTTGTCGTGGTGACGCATCAGAATTAAGCAGGAAAGCATTGCAACCGGAAACGTAAACTGGGGGGTGAACCACCATACATAAAACGGAGCAACCAGCGCGCTGACGATTGCGCCAAGTGAAGAATAACCACTCAGCAACACGGTGAGCAGCCATGTTACGGTCATGAGACCGGTAAGATCCCAACCGATGGGTGCGATGGCTCCGAATGCTGTCGCCACGCCTTTCCCACCGCGGAAATGAAAAAATACCGGGTAGATATGGCCTAGGCAGGCCGCTATTGCGGTCAATCCAAGGTAAAGAGGTGCAACGTCAAATTTATAGGCTAGCCAAACGGGTAGCATACCTTTGAGCACATCAAAAATTAGCACAGCAGCGGCGGCGGTTTTGCCCCCAATGCGTAACACATTGGTGGCTCCCGGATTTCCAGAGCCGTTCTCACGTGGATCGGGTAGACCCGCCACTCGACAGACGACAATAGCGCTGGAAATGGAGCCGCACAGGTATGCGAGAATAATCATGCCTAACGCAGTCGCACTCATAACTCAGCTCCGTCTTACGTTCGTTGTTTTTTACATCAAAAGACATAAAAGGGTATAAAGGTTAAGGGTCGTTTTAACAACCATATCTGTGGATAATACGCACATTCAAACAGAAGTGGTATCCAACCAAAGGCAAAAACCGAGAATCACGTGATGGACATCGTATTTATTGAAGAATTAACCGTCATTACCACAATTGGTGTTTATGACTGGGAGCAAACCATTCGCCAAAAGCTGGTATTTGATATAGAGCTGGCGTGGGATAATCGCAAAGCAGCGCTGAGTGACGATGTGTCTGACTGTTTAAGTTACGCCGATGTCAGTGAAGCCGTCATCAAGCATGTTGAGCCGAATCAGTTTGCTTTGGTTGAGCGAGTTGCGGAAGAAGTGGCTGTGATGCTGATGGATAGATTTAATAGCCCTTGGGTACGAATTAAAGTGAGTAAGCCAGGGGCGGTTGCCCACGCCAAAAGCGTTGGCGTACAGATTGAACGCGGAAAGCGGATTTAATTTGTGAGAACAGTGTGATTTTTATGTCATATTGGCGAAACTTTATTGATTTAGCCTAGTCACAGTCTTACATCATAAGTGGCGCAATAGCGTCACTTTTTTGCGTTTATTGCGCGTTTAAAAAGGGTAGTGCTTTTATGGATCTGCATTTGCTGATCAATGCGTTTATTCTTGGGGTTGTAGAGGGTGTTACCGAGTTTTTGCCCGTTTCGTCAACGGGACATATGATTATTGTCGGGCACTGGCTGGGATTTGAAGGTGATAAAGCGAAAACCTTTGAAGTTATCATTCAGCTAGGCTCGATTTTAGCCGTTGTAGTGATGTTCTGGCGTCGCCTGTTTGGTTTGATCGGCATCCACTTTGGTCAGCCTCCCTTGCATGAAGGAAAAACTCAGGGGCATTTAACGCTAGGGCATATTATTCTGGCGATGATCCCTGCGGTGGTGATGGGGTTAGTGTTTCACGATGCGATTAAGACGCTCTTTGCGCCACGTACCGTTGTGTATGCTTTGGTTGTTGGCGGTTTTCTGCTGTTGGCCGCAGAATGGCTTAAGCCGAAGCAGCCGCGAGCGGTAGGGCTGGATGATATTACCTATCGTCAGGCGTTTATGATCGGTTGTTTTCAGTGTCTTGCGCTTTGGCCTGGCTTTTCCCGCTCAGGAGCCACTATTTCCGGCGGTATGCTGATGGGCGTGAGCCGCTTTGCTGCGTCTGAATTCTCTTTCATTTTGGCTGTACCAATGATGATGGGTGCAACGGCGTTAGAGCTGTATAAAAGTCTGCCGTTTCTCTCAGTGGCTGATTTGCCGATGTTTGCGGTGGGGTTCGTCACGGCGTTTATCGTGGCGCTGATTGCGATTAAAACCTTCCTCAGCGTGATTAAACGTATCTCTTTTGTACCATTCGCGATTTATCGTTTTATCGTTGCGGCAGTGGTCTATATGGTGTTCCTGTAAGGGATTTCTGATGAGATGAAAAAAGGCCTCTGGTTTATACCGAGGCCTTTTTGATCTGGTGTTCTAGCGACTATTTGTGTCTTCTTGAGGCGAAGCTTCTTGTTTCCACGTTTTTAGCGCATGCAGACGGCGTTGCTGTAACTCTTCACGAATTTGCTGCCCTTTGAATCCCGCATCCACGACGTCTCGTACAGATACACCTTCGACCACTTTATAGGCTGCCCGCAGATAATCACCCTGTGGATAGGGATTATTTTCAAAACCGGTTCTGCCTCGCGCATCGGCTTCGCTGGTCATAATCATTTGATCCAAACGATGAGGTTTGCGCCATACATCAATAGAATCAAATAATTTGAGCAGAGTGACTGGCCGTAATTTTTCCACGGTATGGATAAGATCGTGATATTCAGCCACAATTTTTGCTAATTCTCGAACGGCATTAGGAACGCGCATACGTTGGCAAAGTGCTTCCACCAGTTTCACGCCCGCAGGGCCGTGTCCATGGTGATGTGGCCAGAGCTCAGGCGGTGTTAGGCCTTTGCCTAAATCATGCGTTAGCGTGGCGAACCGTACATCAACCTCTTCAGTGAGTTTAGCGGCCATTGCTAGCGCCATTAGCGTATGTATTCCGGTATCAATTTCCGGGTGCCACTTTTCTGGAGCCGGTACGCCAAACAGATTATCGATTTCCGGAAATAAAATGGCCAGCGCACCGCAGTCGCGCAACACTTGGAAATAGATCTGCGGGCTTTGCGTCATCAATGCTTTTTCAGTTTCACGCCAGACGCGCTCTGGAGTGAGATTCTGCAACTCGTTGTCAGTGGTTATTTGCGTCATCAACGCCATGGTTTCTGCTGCAACATGGAATCCCAGATGGGCAAAGCGAGCAGCAAAGCGAGCGACGCGCAAAACGCGGAGTGGGTCTTCATGAAACGCATCCGAGACGTGGCGTAACACTTTGTTATTTAGGTCGTCTAGGCCGCCATAGGGATCGATAAGCGTGCCATCAGCGCTTTCAGCCATGGCGTTTATGGTGAGATCGCGGCGCAGCAAATCCTGCTCTAGCGTCACATCGGGAGCGAAGTAGGTGACAAAACCAGTGTAACCATGGCCTGATTTACGCTCTGTACGCGCTAGCGCATATTCTTCGTGAGACTTTGGGTGTAGAAAAACGGGAAAATCTTTCCCAACTTGCTCAAACCCCTGCGCAATAAGTTCTTCTGGGGTTGCACCTTCAATCACCCAGTCGCGATCATAAACCGGTAAATTTAATCGTTTATCGCGTACGGCTCCGCCGACCAAGAAAATCTTCAAACTTACTTCCTCAGAGATACCCCACATATTTGCTGCAACGTTATCGTCACTCAAGATATGAAAGGAATAAAACAATTGTTTGGAACAGATGATTTGTTAACTATAGGTTACGACAAACCTTACGCGTGCAGAAACAAAAAACGCCGCAAGCGGCGTTTTTTTCATGAGTGATTAGTTCATCCAGCGATCTTTTTTCCGGCGCGGGATTAGGCGCGGTAAAAGCAGGCCTAGCAGCAGGCCACCACCTGCGACGCCGCCGCCGTAGAGGAACCACTCCATGAAGATGGCGCGTTTTTTATCATCCAATTGGGTATCGATGACGCTCATCTTTTTTTGGGCGCTAGCCAGTTGTTCTTTCAGATTTTGATTCTCTGATTTTAGGCCGTTGATGGTGTTGTCACTGTTAGCGACTTTTTGCTGCATTTCGGCGGTACGCTGGTTCCAACTGTTATCGATATTGGTTAGCTTGTCCGTTAGGGTTTTGACCTGCTGTTCCAACTCTGGAACACGGCTACGTAAACTGGGTTCGGTACTCAGTTGTTCCATCGGTAGCCACACGGTACGGCCTTTAGCGTCGCGCACCTGACCATATTTGTTATCTGCATTAACGCTCAGCAGCTCAACTTCTTCACCCGCATTCAGTGTTCCGACAATACGATACTGGTTACCTGGGCCACTGTGGACATAAGTATTCAGTTCGTCGGAAATGTAGCGCTTCTCTTCAGCATGAGCGTTCAGCGTAAAGCAGGCGGCGAGTAGTGTTAAACAAACTAAGCGAAATTTATGCATCTGATTTTCATTTTTAAGTGGATGAAGAGACAAAATACTACGGGGAACAGTGTGGCGACGCAATGAAAAATCCGAAATGGGAACTTTCTGACTTCTAACGCTGGCAGCGACAACGTTCCACGCCAGCCGCTAAAAATAAACAGGCCTAATAATTGCTTATCAGACCTGTGGTTTTATCTATTTATTTGGCTTTCAGTGGTGGATTAACTAAAAGTGCAGATTAGCCAAAAAGCGCCTGCAAAATATAAAACAGAACGATCGACAATCCAGCACCGGCTGGCAGCGTAATGATCCACGATGCGACGATGTTGCGTACAACGTTGAGATTTAACGCCGCTATACCACGAGCAAAACCTACGCCTAACACGGCACCCACCAGCGTTTGCGTGGTTGAGATTGGCAGCCCAGTCCCTGAAGCGATAACCACGGTAGACGCGGTGGCAAACTGCGCGGCGAACCCACGGCTTGGCGTGAGGTCGGTGATTCCGCTGCCTACGGTTTCCATAACACGACGTCCCATCAACGCTAAACCAATCACGATGCCAATTCCACCCAGTGGTAATATCCACCAAACAATAGGTGAGGTAGACGCTAGTGCGATGGGGTCATGCACAATCGCAACGATGGCGGAAAGTGGTCCAATCGCATTGGCGACGTCATTGGAGCCATGGGCGAAAGCCATCGCGCAGGCGGTAATGACCATTAATAGGCTGAATACTTTTTCTACGCCGCGGAAATGGTCTTCTTCATCGGCATTATCGACGAAGGATTTCCGCGCGAGGTAGAAATAGCCGCCAACCATCACCAGAACGGAGAGGGCGATAGAGATAAGCCACGTTTCTCCGTTGGTTAGGTGTAACCCAACGTGTTTTAACCCTTTTTTGATGGTCACCAGCAAAATGACCAGCGACGTCAAAAACATATAAATAGGGCCATAGCGGCGGGCGTTGGCAAACGGTTTATCGGTATTAAAGATCAGGCGCTGAGCGCTGAGGAAAATACCGTAGGCCACTACGCCCGAAATGAGAGGCGTAATGATCCAACTGCCGACAATACCTTTCACGCCGCCCCATTCGACGGCATCAGGCCCGACGGATACGCAGGCAAAACCAATAATTGCACCAATGATGGAGTGGGTCGTTGATACCGGCCAGCCCATCATCGAGGCTAAGATGAGCCAGATACCAGCGGCTAGCAACGATGACATCATGCCGAATATCAGCACGTCCGGCTGAGCGCTAAACGCGCTAGTATCAATAATGCCATTACGAATGGTTTGCGTGACTTCACCACCGGCCAAATAGGCACCGGCGAATTCAAATATCATGGCGATAATAATCGCCTGACGGACGGTGATAGCGCGGGCGCCAACGGAGGTGCCCATTGCGTTTGCAACGTCATTAGCCCCGATACCAATCGCCATCAGCAAGCCAAAAAATGCAGCGATGAGGATCAGCAAAGTGCCGTGGTCAGCAATAATTGCCATTTATGTGAGTCCAAAATATAAAAGATTAAAGTTAACAATAAGAAACCAAGGGTTAGCCGCGAGCCAGCATCATCTCAAGGCGAGAACCGACGCGCAGAGATTCGTCGGCAAGACTGCCAATCCACTCCATGACCTGATACAGGCACATCACGTCGATAGGGTTATGCTGTGGTTCGAGGACGAGCAATGCTTGACGCAGTAGGATCTGCTGATGATCGGTGTCATCTTCAATGTGATCTAACTCCATCACCATTTGCTCTACTAAGGATGCTTCGCGTCCACGGAAGCCGGTTTCTAAAAGTTCGTCCAGTTCGTGGATCACTTTATTCGCCTGCGTGGTAGCATCTAGGCAACGTTGTAGGTAGACCATGAAATCTGCCTGCATTTGCTGTGGTACCTGCAAATTGCGACCAATGACACGACCCGCAATATCCTTGGCGCGATTGGCCAAACGATCCTGCTGGGTGACTAAATCAAGCATGTCGGAGCGGTCAACCGGCAGAAATAGGCCGCGCGGTAACTTGAGGCGAATTTCCCGTTTAAGCACGTCAGCCTGCTTTTCCAGAGTAGAAATCAGCTCACGAATATGTTGGGCTTCATCCCACTGCTGTTGAGCGGTGGCTTGAAAGAAAGGTACCAGCAGCGAGCAGCATTCATGCACGCGGCTAGCATGTTCCTGAAGCGGTTTCAGGGGAGACTTGGCAAACAATCCTAAAATAGTATTTACTGGCATCACTCATGCACCTTTTGATGGTTTTCTGCGCAAAAGTTGTCAGAAGGGTGCGCATGTTAACTGATGTGTTTTGTGTTGCACACAATTTTTGTATTTCAAACTGAACTTATTGATATAGTTCGGTAAAACCTTAATGTGAATGAAACTATGACCGAAGCTATGACCGTAGAAATCGAACTAAAATTCATCGCTACGCCAGAAGTCGCGGAACAACTATCTGCGCGTTTGGCCCCGTGGCCAAATGTACATACGGCGGCTCAAAAACTGACCAATATCTATTATGAGACGTCTGAAAACACGTTACGTGGCTATGACATGGGATTACGCGTTCGTGGCTATGGCGATCGCTATGAGATGACGCTCAAAACGGCGGGGAAAACTATTGGTGGCCTGCACCAGCGACCTGAGTTTAACGTTGAACTGAAAGGCGCCGATTTAGATATTCGTCTGCTTCCACCAGAAGTTTGGCCGAAGGGTTGCGATGTTGATGCGTTGCAAGCTGCGCTATCTCCCGTATTTAGCACGCATTTTGCGCGTGAAAAGTGGGTGGTTACTTACCGTTCCAGCGAGATAGAGGTTGCGTTGGATCGAGGCGAGGTCAAAGCCGGCGAGCTGAGCGAGCCGCTATATGAGATTGAGCTGGAGCTGAAATCGGGTAGCCGCGAAGATTTGCTGGCCTTTGCGCAGGAGATTACCGCCGAAGGGGGACTTCGCTTAGGCAGTTTAAGTAAAGCCGCGCGGGGTTATCATTTGGCAAAAGGCAACCCGCAGCGTGAAATTGTTCCGCTTGGAATACTGAAAGTGGCGCCTAAAGCCAGCGTCGAACAGGGCATGACCGACGCCTTTACCTTCGCACTACGTCACTGGCAAGCCAACGAGGAAGTTTGGTTACAGGGTGACCGTAAAGCGCAGAAAACCGTACTTGAAGCGGTTGAACTGCTGCGACAGATTTTTGTGCTGTTCGGTGGATTAGTACCGCGTAAGGCAAGCACTGAGCTGCGTGCGGGGCTGACCGCGCTGGAAGAACAATTGGCGACGCCGCGTTTAGATGCACAAAAGGTCTGTTTTAGCCCGTTGTATCTGAATACCCAGTTAGCACTTACTTGCTGGATAGCGACCGCAGGCTGGCGCTCTTTTGTGAATGAGAAAACTCAAACTAAATTGAATGCGTCCTTCAAGCGCTTTGCCGACATCATGTTAGGTCGTGCCGGTGCTGAGCTGAAGGAAGCCTTTGACCATGTGCATCATGGCGGCGAATATCAGGATAAATATACGCGTTTGGTTCGCCAGCTGCTGTCGTTTCATGTGCTGTCAGGTGCGTATCCCGATGAGGATGTTACGCAATATTTATCTGGTTGGCAGACGCTGCAACAAGCCATCATCCAGAAACAGGAAGCATATATTGAATCTACCCGTAAGCATGCCATGGATCAGCCCGTATTTTGGTTGAATGGTACTCATTGATTCGTCGCTCCTTCTTTGGCATTGAGTCATACGCCTCCTCTCCAGTGAGCGCTGGAGAGAGCAAAGAAGGAGAGTTCTGCACCGTTTTCCGCCTGAATACAGGCGAATGTTCAAGGGAGTGTCTATGTCTGCGTTTGCTTCCCGCCCGCTTCCCTCTTTGTTGCAGGCTCAGGCCACGCAAATCTCGGAGCGTTTGGCCGTTTCCTCTCCTGAGGAGCTTTGTGCTCTCGCGCTAAGCGACTTCATGAGTGAAAATTTCATTACGCATCCCGAATGGTGGCAGCAACTGCATGACACCCCTCCAACGCCTAACGAGTGGCAAAATTATGCTAATTGGTTAGACGAACAATTAGTAAACGCTCTCGATGAAGCCAGCCTAATGCGCGGACTACGGCTGTTTCGCCGACATATGCTGGCGCGTATTTCATGGATGCAATCGCTTAATCTGTGTGAAACGAGCGATACGTTGCGCCAACTAAGCGAACTGGCTGAAACACTGATTATTACTGCTCGCGATCGCCTGTATCAAACATGCTGTGCTGAATGGGGAACGCCGTGTAATTCTCAGGGCGAGCCACAGCCGTTGTTGATTTTAGGTATGGGAAAATTGGGCGGTGGAGAACTAAATTTTTCCTCGGATATCGATCTGATTTTTGCCTATCCAGAAAGCGGTGTAACTCAGGGAGGACGGCGTGAGTTAGATAACGCGCAGTTCTTTACCCGCTTGGGACAGCGTTTGATCAAAGCGCTCGATCAGCCCACGGTAGACGGATTTGTCTACCGCGTTGATATGCGGTTGCGTCCGTTTGGCGACAGCGGTCCTTTGGTGCTGAGTTTTGCTGCGCTGGAGGATTATTATCAGGAGCAAGGGCGCGACTGGGAACGTTATGCCATGGTGAAAGCACGGTTGATGGGCGGCAGCGAAGATGCCTACAGCCAAGAGCTACGCCGTACTTTGCGCCCGTTTGTCTTTCGCCGCTATATTGATTTCAGCGTGATTCAGTCGCTGAGAAACATGAAAAGCATGATTGCCCGTGAAGTGCGGCGCAGGGGGTTGAAAGATAACATTAAGCTTGGTGCGGGAGGCATTCGTGAGATTGAATTTATTACCCAAGTTTTCCAACTGATCCGCGGGGGCCGTGAGCCCAGTTTGCAACAACGGGCGTTGCAGCCTTCTTTACGTGCTATCGGCCAGCTTGGCCTGCTCCAGCCGGAACAGGTTGAGTCTTTGCTCAGCAGTTACCTGTTTTTGCGTCGTCTGGAAAATCTTCTGCAGGCTATCAATGATGAACAAACCCAAACGTTACCGACAGATGAGCTGGATCGGGCACGTTTAGCGTGGGGAATGGGGTTTGGTGATTGGCCGGAACTCATGGCACAGCGAGATCAGCATATGCGCAGTGTTCGTTTAATTTTTAACGAGCTTATTGGCGATGATGAGGGGAATGAAGGCGGTGAGACGGCATCTAGCGAGCAGTTTGCTGCGCTGTGGCAGGATTCGCTTGATGAAAGCGATCTTGACCCTTTTACTCCGCAGCTAGAGGGCGAATCGCGTCAGTTACTGCTCAGATGCATCAATGATTTTCGTAATGATGTGGATAAACGCACCATCGGTCCGCGTGGTCGAGAAGTGCTGGGCCAGTTAATGCCAGAGTTGTTAGGTGAAGTTTGTGCCCGAGAAGATGCCGTACGTGTACTGCAACGTCTAACACCTTTGTTATTAAATATCGTAACGCGCACCACTTATCTGGAACTGTTGGTCGAGTATCGCGCTGCGCTGAGCCAGCTTATCCGCCTGTGTGCGGCATCGCCGATGGTGGCGACGCAGTTGGCTCGTTATCCGCTGTTGCTGGATGAGTTACTTGATCCCAACACGCTGTATCAACCCGTGCCGCAGGATGCTTACCAAGATGAATTGCGCCAATATTTGATGCGTGTTCCCGCCGATGATGAAGAGCAAAATCTTGAGGCGTTGCGCCAGTTTAAGTATGCACATCAACTAAGAATTGCTGCTAGTGATATATCTGGTGCGCTGCCGGTGATGAAAGTTAGCGATCATCTCACCTATTTGGCCGAAGCGATGATTGATGCCGTAGTACAACAGGCATGGACTCATATGGTTGCGCGCTATGGTCAACCGACTCACTTGCAAGGACGAGAAGGGCGTGGGTTTGCGGTGCTTGGCTACGGTAAGCTCGGTGGCTGGGAGTTGGGATACAGTTCTGATCTGGATCTGGTTTTCCTGTTGGATTGCCCTTCTGATGTGATGACCAGCGGAGAACGTAGCATTGATGGGCGTCAGTTCTATCTGCGTTTGGCGCAGCGCATCATGCATCTGTTCAGTACCCGAACGTCCTCTGGCATTTTATACGAAGTGGATGCTCGCCTGCGCCCATCGGGGGCGTCGGGAATGTTGGTTAGTACCGTGGAGTCTTTCGCAGAATATCAGCGTAACGAGGCCTGGACATGGGAACATCAAGCTTTGGTGCGCGCCCGCCCAGTCTACGGCGATACACAAATCCATCAGCAGTTTGACGCCATTCGACATGAGATCCTATGCCGCCCTCGAGTCGGCGATACGCTGAAGATCGAGGTGCGTGAGATGCGCGAAAAAATGCGCCAACATTTAGGGGGCAAGCATCGCGAGATGTTTGATATTAAAGCAGATGAAGGCGGCATCACTGACATTGAGTTCATTGCACAATATCTCGTGTTGAACTACGCGGCCCAAGAACCTCGGCTTACTCGCTGGTCTGATAACGTACGTATTTTCGAGTTGATGGCAAACTACAACATCATGCCTGATGATGAGGCCGCGGCGCTGACCAAAGCATATGTCACGATGCGTGATGCGATCCATCACTTGGCTCTGCAAGAGCAGTCAGGAACGGTTGGGTTGGATATGTTTGTTGCCGAGCGTGAGCAGGTTCGTCAAAGCTGGGCCAAGTGGCTGGGTGAGAAAATATAATCTTTGAGAAGTTGTGCGCAAATTTTATTCATTTGTCTTTTTGTTGCTCTATAATGCGCATAACTTATGCGCATGAGATTTTAGCATGAAACGTAAAACGCTACTAACGGGCAGCAAAAAGGCGGTTAATGTGAGCATCGATCAAGGACTGATACAGCAGGCAAAGGCACTCAATATCAATTTATCTGCAGTGATGGAGGATGCGCTGCAACGGGCAGTGATTGCCAAAGGGCAACAGCAGTGGCTGGCAAATAATCGTCAAAGCATTGCTGCGTACAATCAGGATGTGGAAGAGCATGGCGTATTCAGTGATGGCCTGAGGTCTTTCTGATGAGCCAGTTTTGCGTATATGCAAACCGGGATCGCTCGTCGGCAAAGCGCTTTCCCTATCTTCTGGATGTTCAGCACGATTTTTTGTCATCTCTGTCTACTCGAATGGTCATCCCGCTGGGATTGAGAAATCCATCATCGCCGTTGGCTGAGCAAGAACGTTTGATCTTGAGCTTTAAGATTGAAGGACAAGAGGTGCTGTTGATTACGCCGCAGATGTCGGGGGTTGCCCTGTCCCAACTGGGTGAGCAAGTCGATGACTTGAATTATTGCCGAGATGACATTGTTGGGGCGATGGATTTCTTAGTCTTTGGGTATTAGTGGCTTCGTCCTTGAAACCGTTGCCGTGTATCTATTTAGCTATTCATTATCTGGCTGCTAATAGCGCGAAGGCATTCCTTTCGGGCGAGTCTTGAAGCGGCGGTGCATCCACATATATTGATTCGGCGCGCGTAAAATTTCTTGCTCAACGACTTTATTCATCGCTGCTGCCGCTACGGTTTCGTTTTCTAGCGGGAAATCTTCCAAACGTGGCTGAATAATCATGGTGTAGCCACTGCCATCTTCGGCTCGAATGGCATTGAACGGAATAATCGCAGGTTTTCCCATACGTGCCAGAATGTATGTGCCGGTGGTGGTCGCAGCCTGTTCTACGGCAAATAGTGGCACGAATACGCTGCTGCGGGGGCCGTAATCGTGGTCTGGCGCATACCAGACAATTTCGCCCTCTTTCAACGCTCGGATCATGCCTTTAACGTCTTTTCGATCCAGCATATATTTGTTAGATCGTAGACGTCCCCAAGTTTGCATCCAGTCGACAACTTTGTTGTCGTTCGGGCGATAAACACCCACGCCGGGATTGTGAACGCCAAAAATGCGAGCGCCCAATTCCAGCGTGAGAAAATGCAAACCAATCAGCAAAACACCTTTTCCTTCCTGTTGTGCTTTGGTGATGTTTTCTAGCCCTTCGGCTTTACACCAGCGGTTAATTCGCCACGTTGGCCAAAACCAAGCCATGCCGGTTTCAATAAGCCCCATACCTACGGACTCAAAATTTTTGGCAACTCTTTTTTTGCGCTCAGACTCTGACATTTCAGGGAAGCAGAGCTCCAAATTACGCAAAGAAATTTTTACCCGGCGTTTCATAAACTTCATCGCAGTTCTGCCTAACCACGTTCCTAATTTAAACAGCCACGGATAGGGCAAGAGGACTAAAATGTATAGCACTCCGAGCCCTAGCCAAGTTAACCAGTAACGTGGGTGCAGTAGTTCGCGCTCGAATTTCGGGTAAACGTGATTGTCAGCCATAACGGAGAAACCAGAACCTCGGTCAATGAATTGAGAGCCTATTGTAATAGAAATAACGGCGCTTGTGATAATATCGCCGCCATCTTAGTCTGTTTTGGAGTCTGGGGATGAAAGTAACCCTACCTGATTTCCGTCATGCCAACGTACTGGTTGTGGGTGACGTAATGTTAGATCGCTACTGGTATGGACCCACCAGCCGTATTTCACCGGAAGCGCCAGTGCCTGTCGTAAAAGTGGATACCGTTGAGGAGCGTCCTGGCGGTGCGGCTAACGTGGCCATGAACATTGCATCCCTTGGTGCAAACGCCCGTTTGGTGGGTTTGACCGGCATCGATGATGCGGCCAGAGCGCTGAGCGCGAAGCTGGGTGAAGTGAATGTTAAATGCGATTTTGTCTCTGTGCCGACGCATCCGACAATTACAAAACTGCGTGTTTTATCGCGTAACCAGCAACTGATTCGTCTCGATTTTGAAGAGGGCTTTAGCAGTATTGATCCTCAACCGATCTTCGACAGAATTCAGCACGTATTGCCAAAATTAGGTGCGCTAATTTTATCCGATTACGCGAAAGGCGCTCTGAACTCCGTCCAGCAGATGATTCAATTAGCGCGTGCGGCGAATGTACCTGTGCTGATTGATCCGAAAGGTACCGATTTTGAGCGCTACCGCGGTGCCACGTTGTTAACGCCAAATCTGTCTGAATTTGAAGCCGTTGTTGGCCGCTGCAAAACCGATGAAGAGTTGGTCGAACGTGGGTTACAACTGATGCGTGAATTTGAGCTGACGGCGTTGTTGGTGACGCGTTCTGAGCAAGGCATGACGCTACTGCAGCACGACCAGCCACCTTTGCACATGCCGACGCAGGCGCAGGAAGTTTATGACGTAACCGGTGCGGGTGATACGGTTATTGGTGTGTTGGCAACGTGTATTGCCGCAGGCACTTCATTGGAAGAAGCCTGTTTCTTGGCGAATGCTGGCGCCGGTGTCGTGGTTGGCAAGCTGGGGACGTCAACGGTTTCTCCGATTGAATTGGAAAATGCCATTCGTGGACGCAGCGAGACGGGCTTTGGCGTAATGAGTCAAGACGAGCTAAAAGTGGCCGTCGCTAATGCTCGCCAGCGTGGTGAAAAAGTCGTTATGACCAACGGCGTTTTTGACATTCTCCACGCGGGACATGTCTCTTATTTAGCTAATGCGCGTAAGCTTGGCGATCGCCTGATTGTCGCGGTTAACAGCGATGCATCAACCAAACGACTAAAAGGCGAAGAGCGTCCGGTGAATGCGCTGGCACAGCGTATGATTGTGCTGGCGGCGTTGGAAGCGGTGGATTGGGTTATCTCGTTTGAAGAAGATACTCCGCAGCGCATTATCTCTGAAATCTTGCCAGACCTGCTGGTCAAAGGTGGCGATTACAAGCCGGAAGATATTGCTGGTGGCAAAGAGGTTATTGCTGCAGGTGGTGAAGTGCGTGTGCTGAACTTTGAAGATGGCTGCTCAACCACCAATATTATAAAAACCATTCGTCAGGGGCACGAGTAAAGGCCTGACGCACGACAATCGGAACACACTGTGAGTGGATTAAAGCAAGAGCTGGGATTGGCTCAGGGCGTGGGGCTACTGTCGACGTCATTGTTAGGAACGGGAGTATTTGCCGTTCCTGCGTTGGCGGCATTAGTGGCGGGCGATGATAGTTTATGGGCTTGGCCCATTCTGATTGTGCTCGTTTTTCCGATTGCTATTGGTTTTGCCGCGCTAGGGCGTCATTTTCCTAGCGCTGGCGGCGCTGCCCATTTCGTCGGTATGGCATTTGGGCCGCATATGGCCCGAGTCACGGGCTGGCTATTTCTTTCGGTTATCCCCGTTGGTTTGCCTGCGGCATTACAAATTGCAGCAGGCTTTTGGCAGGCCATGTTCGGCTGGCATGGTTGGCAGCTACTGTTGGTCGAGGTCGGAACTCTGAGCGCGGTGTGGTTTCTCGGTACACGAGGCGCCGGTTCCAGCGCTAACCTTCAGACGTTGATTGCTGCACTGGTTGTGGCACTTGTGGCTGCTATTTGGTGGCGCGGGGGGATCTCTCCTGCCGAAATTCCATTCCCTCAACCGTCTGATGTTAGCCCTAGTAATTTATTCTCCGCTTTGGCAGTGATGTTCTGGTGCTTTGTGGGCTTAGAAGCCTTTGCTCATTTGGCTTCTGAATTTAAGCATCCTGAACGTGATTTCCCGCGGGCGCTGATAATAGGTTTGCTGTTGGCTGGGATTGTCTATTGGGGATGTACGGTTGCCGTACTGCACTTCAATGCTTTCGGCGCGGAAAAAGCAGCGGCTGCGTCATTGCCGGGGATAGTGGTTCAACTGTTTGGACAGAAAGCGCTTTGGGTCGCCTGTATCATTGGCTATCTCGCCTGTTTTGCCAGCCTGAATATTTATACTCAAAGTTTTGCTCGTTTAGTTTGGTCACAGGCTCAGCTAAAGCAGAACAGTCGTTTGGCGAAACTTTCTGCACGTCAGGCGCCGGTTAATGCGTTAAATGTGGTTCTTGGCTGTTGCTTGGTATGTGCGGTTGGCATTTTCACGCTAGGTATCGCTTTAGATGAATTGATCATCTATGCCAATGGTATTTTTATTATGATCTATCTACTGTGCATGTTGGCGGGGTGTCGATTGCTGAAAGGGCGTTCACGCCTGATGGCGGCAATAGGTGGAGTATTATGCTTACTGTTGCTGTACATGGTGGGATGGAAAAGTGCGTACGCCATGGTTATGTTAGCCGCTCTGTGGGCTTTCCTGCCGAAGCGCGCCGTCGCGGGTGCCTAGATTCGTATTAGTACTGTTGTTTTCTCCTGCATATTGAACAAACAAAAAACGGAAGCCTAAGCTTCCGTTTTACTTTTGGGGCCGAGTTGGATTATTCCGCGTCTTTGGTCGTCGTCTCTGTTGCCGCCAGTTTTTCTTCTAGCGCAGAAAGGCGTTGTTCCATCAGGGCGAGTTTCTCGCGGGTACGCATGAGAACTTGAGTCTGCACGTCAAACTCTTCACGGTTGACTAAATCCATACGGTTGAACTGTGCTTGTAGGATTTGGCGTATCTTCTTCTCGACATCATCCCCGAACTCACGCAGTCCTTTTGGCATAGATTCATGCACCTGACGAGCAATTTGTTCAATTTTCTTCGGGTCAATCATGGAGTGTTCCTTGGTCGTTATGGTCATGCGTTGTGGCTTCACACCACGATCAGAACGAATGACGATGATATTGAGCTGCGGCATGCTGATGCTTTAAGTCCATAGTGTAATGCGAGTTGGCTAACGGATAAACCTCTGTGATCGTTCTTGGATAATCAGGAAAGCCGATTGCCCAAATTAGTCATTAGCGTTATAGTTGGCCTGCTTATTCTCAGGGCGGGGTGGAAGTCCCCACCGGCGGTAAATTTGTGCATAACGCATGCCTTTAAAGGCGTTGCGAAATCATAAAAAGCCCGCGAGCGCTTACGCTGCAAAGTGTAAGGACAGCAGATCTGGTGTAATTCCAGAGCCGACGGTTAGAGTCCGGATGGGAGAGAGTAACGATACCTGTTGGGTTTATCCCACTCGCGTTATTAGGCGCGTAGGCCGTAGGCTTGCGTTTGCCACTCCTCAAAGCTGCCCTGATTCTGGTAATCCATATAATTAATGAGGTTTTTTTACCATGAATCAGACTTTACTTTCCGATTTCGGTACTCCGATGGAACGTGTTGAACGTGCGCTGACTGCGCTGCGTGAAGGACGTGGTGTGATGGTGCTCGACGATGAAAATCGTGAAAACGAAGGCGACATGATTTTCCCTGCTGAAACCATGACTGAAGAACAGATGGCGATGACCATCCGTCATGGTAGCGGCATTGTGTGTCTGTGCATCACTGAAGAGCGTCGTTTGCAGTTAGATCTGCCAATGATGGTCAGCAATAACACCAGCCACTACGGCACCGCGTTCACCGTGACTATCGAAGCCGCCGAAGGCGTTACTACCGGTGTTTCAGCCAAAGACCGCTTGACCACCGTGCGCGCGGCGAGTGCAGAAGGTGCGAAGCCTTCTGATTTGCATCGCCCAGGTCATGTATTCCCACTGCGTGCGCAAAACGGCGGTGTGTTGACGCGTCGTGGTCATACCGAAGCCACTATTGATTTAGTCACTTTGGCTGGCTTCCGTTCCGCAGGTGTACTGTGCGAACTGACCAACGACGATGGCACTATGGCTCGCGCTCCAGAGGTGATTGTGTTTGCTAACAAACATAATATGCCCGTTGTGACCATCGACGATTTGGTTGCATATCGTCAGTCTCAAGAGAAAAAAGCGAGCTAAATGCTTGCTAGCCAAACGAAAAAGGACAGCCTAGGCTGTCCTTTTTGCTATTCATACTGGATTAACCTAATGGGCTGCTCTGAAGCAATGTTAGGCTAAACCCCATTACGGTCATACCGCACAAAACGCCATAGCTCGGGTTATTCTGCGGATCGATTTCTTTCGCCAACGGCATAAGCTCATCGACTGACAGCGCGACCATAATCCCGGCCACCATCGCCATAATCGATGCCATGAATACTGGAGAGATAGCCGGTCCCAGCAGGAAGAATGCCAGCAGTCCCCCTAAAATCTCAGCAAAACCTGAAATACTTGCCCACCACAACGCTTTAGTTTTCGAACCTGTTGCGGCGTAAACGGGTCCAGCTACCGCAAGACCCTCTGGAATATTGTGAATAGCAACGGCTAACGCAATTCCCATTCCGAGTTCGAGATCGGAGCTTGCGGTGACAAAGGTGGCTATCCCTTCTGGAAAGTTGTGCAGGCTGATGCCTAATGTCAGCAGCATAGCCGTGCGGCGCAGGTTGCGCGTTTTTCCCGCTTTAGGCGCATCCATCAGGTCGTGAGCATGTTGATGAGGCAACATCCTGTCCAATAGGAAATAGCCCACTAAGCCAATGATAAACATGCCGTAACCCAGCATAGGCGACATGCCTTGGGTATCTAGCGCGGCGGGTAGCATTTCCATTAACGAAATCAGCAGCATAATCCCTGCTGCAAAGCCGAGCGCAAAGGCTAAAACCCGGTTAGATGGTTTTTGCCCGACGATGGCTAACAACGCGCCGACAAACGTGGCACCGCCAGCAAGCAGAGTCAGAATGAGTGGAACTGACATAGCGCCTCCATGTTGATAATGATTCCTATTATTGTTTTAACCTATCAGTAAGTAAATAGCGAATACAACGTTATTACCAATAGAACTAATAACTCAACCTCATCGTGAGGCGAAAGACTTTGGCAAGCAGAGAATATTCAAATTTACTGACAATCATCATCATGGTTATCCGGCAGACGATTTGCTGAATTGTGAGTACTGTAGAGGGATTCGGAGGCAGCGTCCTCCAGTAGATAAGAAAAGGATAATGTTATGACGACCTCTCGTATGCCTGCGTTGTTTCTCGGTCACGGTAGCCCGATGAACGTGCTGGAAGAAAATGATTACACGGCGGCTTGGCGCGAGTTGGGTCGAACGTTACCGCGCCCAAAAGCGATTATTGCCGTGTCTGCCCATTGGTTTACACGTGGTACTTTTGTTACTGCGATGGAACAACCGCGCACTATCCATGACTTTGGCGGATTTCCACAGGCGTTGTTTGATACTCAATATCCCGCTCCGGGCGCCCCTGACCTAGCTCGTCGAGTTCAGCAATTGCTCGAACCGGAAATGGTGCATTTAGATCACAGTGAGTGGGGATTGGATCACGGTACTTGGGGCGTGTTAATTAAAATGTACCCTGATGCTGATATTCCAGTCATTCAGCTCAGCATCGACGGAACACAGCCTGCGGCTTATCACTTTGCCTTAGGTAAAAAATTATCGGCTTTACGCGATGAGGGGGTGATGATTGTGGCGAGCGGAAACGTGGTGCACAACCTGCGTATGGTGAAATGGCAAGGCGACGCTGAACCTTATCCGTGGGCATTCAGCTTTGATAATTTTGTGCGTGAGAACCTTGCGTATAAAGGTGAGGATCATCCACTGGTTAACTTTATGCAGCATGAGGGAGCTGAATTATCCAACCCTTCGCCAGAACACTTTCTGCCGCTGCTTTATGTCCTAGGTGCTTGGGACGGTGAAGAGCCAATCCGTGTCCCCGTTGACGGCATCGTTATGGCGTCGCTGAGTATGCTATCCGTCGTCGTCGGTGAGTGAACCCTGTTTATCGTTTGGGCGCGCGAGGGGCGCGCCCATATATTGTAATAATGGCATTCGAAGAAATTTGCCCGAAGGCTAGAACGACGGAGTTGTGCGTTATTGAATGTTAACTTTATGCTGGCGCATCAGGCTTTTTTCTCAGGAATATCCACATCAGTCCCAACCAAACCAACCCGCTGATAAGCCCATACACATTAAACACGCCGCTTCCTGCCCAAAGATAAATACGTTTTGCCAGCTCGATTCCCAATGCGTAGATACCGATGGTTGTCATACCCAGAGCCGCCGCGACGGTACCTTTACGCATATCGCTGGCAAACAGTGTTAGGCGATAAAGCCCTGCGTTGATAAGACCCGTACCGAACGCGTAAAGACTTAAGCCAGCGATGGTCCAAAGATAGGCATGCGGCGTAAACACGGTGCCAAAAGCCGCTAGCGCTAGCCCTGCAATGATGGGGGGAGCGCCAAGCCAAAGCGGTTTTTCAATCTGCATTTTGCCGGCAATGCGTGCCAGCACTAAATTTCCGGCAATGAGCGCAATGAAAATCGGCACCTGTAGCCAGCCGTAAGCGACTGGTGTCAGACCTTCTCCATCGATAAGAATGACGGGCGAAATAGCCACCCAGGCCAATAGCGGCAGAGCCGAGAAGCCAATTGATGCGGCGCCGCAGACAAAGCGTAAATTACCAAATACCTGACGGTAATTAGCCAAGAGAGACTTTAGACGTAGTTTTTCTCCCTGAGACTGCGCGGTTTCCGGCATGCCTTTCCACAGACCCAACCATGCGACAAAAGCAACCAGCGCGAATACGGCAAACATGCTTTTCCATGGCGCAAATTGGATGAAGGCAGCGCCTGCCAATGGGCCAATCAGCGGTGCAATCAGAGCCACGTTTGCCATTAGCGCCATTAGCTTAATGCTGAGCGTTTGGTCGAAGGCCTCTTGCACAGCGGCATAGCCTACTGCACCGATAAAGCACAGACTGATTCCTTGAATGAAGCGCATCAGGATAAATTGCTCAATGCTGGTGGTAAACAGGGTCGCGATACAGGCGACAACGAATAGCATGACACCCGTGAGCATGACTGGTCGACGGCCAATCCGGTCAGATAACGGCCCAAGCAACCATTGCAGCATCATGCCGCCAAATAAGTACGCAGTTAATGAGGTTGGAACCCAGCTCACGTCAGCATTGAAATCACGCACGACATGGATCATGCCCGGTTGAATCATGTCGTGGGCGATATAGGTCGCAAACTCGAAAAGTACCAGTGCGAGAGGGAACAGCACGGCACGGCGAGTGAGCTTAGAAGCAGCAATATAGGATGGCATCTCGGGTGATTACTCGGTTATTTATATCCGTCATACTTGAAATTGCATCTGTGTTGGCCGCGCCCGCTCCCCCGAATCACTTACTAGAATAAGTGATTCGGGGTTATCTCGCTTGCCACCTTGATACAACTCCCATTATTTTGGATATATATCCATTGGTTAGGATATAAGACTCCAGAAGACGAGCCCCCGCCCTTTATGGGCTTGGGGGCTTTACAGTATTTAAACCCGTTATTTAAAAACCACTAGCGGGTTATCTAACTGACCAGCAAACTTCAGGTTTTGCGATGGATCGCTGAGATTGATCATCTGGCGATTGTTCGCTAACTGTAGGCGGTTTAGGCAAGAGTGAGTAAACGCAGGGCTGAACATATCGTAGCGTGCGAAGCGCTCCGCTAACTCAGGATGCGCTTGCTGATAGTCAGTCACACATTCTGCGACTCGATGCCAGAATTGTTCCTGAGGATAGCTGCCTTGTTCGTGGAGGATCGCGGCCATGAAGCGGAAGAAACCGTCGAAAACATCGGTGAATATCGACAGAATCTTCAGCTCATCGGGAACAAATACCGCCACACGTTTGGCTTTTTCCGGCAGATTGGCGTCGGGATCCATCACCACGATTTCTTCGGCGATATCCTTCATGAAAACGTGTACTGGCGTGTGGTTTTCCAGCACTAGAATCAGATTTTCACCGTGTGGCATAAAGGCGAGATCGTAGGTGTATAAGCAGTGCAACAGCGGGCTAAGGTAGCTTTGCAGATAGCGTTTCAGCCATTCGCCCGTCTCGAGGCCAGAAGCTTGAATCATTGCAGGTAGTAGAGCGTTACCTTCACGATCTTGATGCAACAGCGCCGCCATCGTCATAACGCGTTGATTTGGCTGGATCAGCGCCAGTGGGCTTTCGCGCCACAGTGCCGCCATCATTTTTTTGTATGGCGTATCACCGCTTACTGCGCTTTCGTAATAGTGATTGCGATAGCCGATGGTGGCCACTTCGCGCAGCATACGGAAGCCATAGTCGCGCAGGCAAGCGTCATTATCGATGAGCTCGGCCAGCCATTCATTGATACCCGGAGTGGTTGCCATGTAATACGGCGATAGGCCACGCATGAAACCCATATTCAGAATCGATAATGCAGTTTTGACATAACGCTTGCGGGAATTGCTGGTGTTAAAGAAGGTGCGGATCGATTGCTGTGCCTGATAGTTATCATCACCGATACCTAAATAAACCAACTCACGTTTAGCGATATCGGGTGCGAAAATCCCTGTCAGCTTGTTCTGCCACTGCCATGGATGAACCGGCATGAAGATATAATCGGTAGGATCCAAATCTTGTGCCATGAGCTGTTGGCGGAAATCATCCACCACGCTTGGGGTGAGCTCTTCTTCCAGCAATTGCTGATAACTTAGTTCTTCAATACTGGCGAAATGGGCTTTGCTTTTGTGCGCGGCGAGCCAGACGAAATTGATGGGGGCTGCGGCTTCAGGTGCGTAGGCTTGATAGTCAAAAGCGTCAAAACCGATACGGCCATTGTTTGCCACAAAGGCGGGATGGCCTTCCATCATAGCGCCTTCCAACGTTTGAAAATCGGCGTCCAGTAGCTGTTCAATCAAAACACCTTCACGCAGATGTTTAAATGCGCTGCTGTAAAGCGTGCTGGTGATCTCTTCCATATAAGTCGGTAGCATTTCTTGAGGAATACCAAGCACATCTTTGAATTCAATGATAAAGCTCAGAGAGTCTAATTCCTGCTCAACACCTGCTTGGGTCTTACGCAGAGATTCGGCATCGATGGCCCAATGCTCTAATGCTAGACGACGTGCGCGGAAGTGATAAACCACGTCGCCCTGTGACGCAGCAAGCTGGTAGTCGGCAAGTTCTTCAGGAGACGCAGGGTGACTAATGCATTTTGGCGTAATCAAACGCTCGTGAGCAAATTCAGCAATGGCTTTGCGAACGTGTAGGCGATTGGCTTTGCTCCACAGTTCTGGGGTCAGATGCGCGATAACGTGACGATTTTGTTCAGATACGGGTAAATGAGAAAATTGAGTATGAGCGGTCATGCGTGGGTCTCCTGACGGGAAACTGAGTGATATTGCGCATCATGGCGCAAAGCGGCGGCGTGCTGGTCACGGTCACAGAAAGCCAGCCATGCCGTTTTGTTTGCTAGCTCGATTTGATGTTGGTAGACGAATCCGGCACGTTTATTTAGGCGATGGATTTTCTCGTTGCGCACGTCGGGTTCCACCACGATACGGGCTACGCGCTCATCGCTGAACATAAAGGCAACGATGGTCTGGAAGACCGCCCAGGTAAAACCGCTGAGGGGTTTATCCGCCGGAGCGACCAAAATGTGCATACCATAATCGCTGCTTTGTGCTGGATAGCACTGACCCACCGGATCGTGGATTGCCTGATATCTCTCTAATAAAAACGCAGGCTTGCCTTGATATAGGCCGATAAACGCGCCGTCAGGGTGGTGCTTGAGCAGATCCAGATAGAAATCTCGTACCTGCTCTACCGATTGTTCCATCATGCCCCAATAGCGTGCATAAGGTTGACTGACCCAGCTATGCAAAAGCTCGGCATCTTGAATTGCGTCCAACGGGCGAAGTGCGAAATCCCCGACTTCAGCCACCTGATGTTCAAAAACATAACTCATAACAAATCTCCGGTTTGCGGAGCAGCAAACTGTTGGAAGGCAATCTGTTCTTCAATGGGATAGTGCTCAGTGCCGGTTATTTCTCGCAGGATCCATGAATTGCGATAGCAGGCCATGCCGAGATCGGGGGTGACAAAACCGTGCGTATGTAACTCGGCGTTTTGGACAAAAATCTCATTGTGCTGGGTGTCGATCGAATAATTTCGAGCCACGTCATAGCGGCCTTTTTCATCCCATGCAATTCGGTCGTGGATCGGTTGTAAAAACGCCGGTGGCTGGTGGCGATATCCGGTGCACAGGATCACTGCCTCGCTGTTAATGGCGAAGTGTTGATCCTGTTCATGCTGATGTAGCGCCAGATTCAAGGTTTTACTCTTGGTCGTGTTCTGTACGCCGGTTAGTGCCGTGTTGGTGAACAAGCGGGTGTTCACGTGCCCATCGAGACGTTTGATATACAGCAGATCGAAAATGTCGTTAATCAGACTGCTGTTAATACCTTTGTAGAGCTGTTGGCTCTGCATATTGAGCTGGTCACGCTTTTCGGCAGGCAGTTGATGGAAGTAATCCACATATTCTGGTGACGTCATTTCAAGCGTGAGTTTGGTATATTCCAGCGGGAAGAAGCGAGGTGCACGCGTGACCCAGTTTAACTGATAACCATATTTATCAATTTCGGAGAGCAGATCGTAATAGATCTCGGCCGCGCTTTGCCCGCTGCCGACCACCGTAATTGAGCGACGGGTTTGCAGTTCCTCTTTGTGGTGTAGATACTGACCAGAATGCACCATGCGTTCAGCCATTGGCTGGCAGCAGTCGGGAATGACAGGGGAAGGGCCAGTACCGAGAACTAGGCGGCGAGTTTCAAACTTCAGTTTCTGACCGTTGCGAGTATCACTGCAATGAACGTGATAGCAATGACTATCTTGATCGTATTCCACACGTTCAACTTTGGTATTAAATCGTAGATTGCTCAGGCGTTCAGTAGCCCAACGGCAATACTGGTTGTACTCCTTGCGCATCAAGAAGAAGCTTTCGCGGATGTAAAATGAGTAGAGTCGTCCCTGCTGTTTGATGTAATTGAGGAAACTCAATGGGTGCGTTGGATCTGCCAGCGTCACCAGATCGGCCATAAACGGCGTTTGCAAATGAGCACTTTCCAGCATCATGCCAGGGTGCCAATCAAAGCCCGTGTTTTGGTCGAGAAAAAGCGCATTGACCTGCGATAGCGGCTGAGTCAAACAGGCTAGTCCCAGATTAAATGGCCCAATGCCGATGGCGATAAAATCGTAAGGCTGCGTTGCCGCGCCGGTCTGAGAGGATAAGGAGAACTGGGTCATAGATCTTACCTTAGTTAGGTATTCACGAGTGGTAACAGTACAAAATCGATGCTCAGCATTTTTCCAGCGTTCTAGATTTCGGATACGGGCGGTGGAGCTGGCGTTAAATGACGCCATGACGTTAATTTAAAAGATTTAGTTTTTATAAAAGGGTGCCGGTATATCCGGCATCCCTGTTTTAGAAGGTGCTTAGAAGGAATATTTCACGCCGACGACCACAGAGCGTTCTGCGCCGAACCAGCAGTTATTGCTGTCATAGCAACTGGCAACATAACGTTTGTCAGTGATGTTGTTCACGGCCATTTTGAGCGTGGCGTTATCCAGTGCTGGAGTGAGGTTACCAAGCTCATATGACGCGGCCATGTCATACAGCGTCACGGCTGGCAGTTGCTCAGTATTGCTCTGGTTGGCTTCCATACGGCCAATGTAACGAATACCCGCACCAATGGTGAGACCACGAAGGAACGTGTCGTCAATGGTGTAGTTAGCCCATGCGCTGGCGTTATCCTTCGCTGTTTGTACCGGACGGTTACCAATCAGTGACTTGTTGGCATCCTCGGTGATTTTCACGTCGGTGTAGGCATAGTTTGCCGTTAACAGCAGGTTTTCTAGCGGTGAGGTACGAATTTCGAATTCATAGCCTTTCGACTCAATTTCACCACTCTGGTATTTCTCGTAAGGGTCTACGCCGTTTGGATTGGAGGTTAGCGCATTCTCTTTTTTGATATCAAACACGGCGGCCGTGAAGATAGTGTTTTGGCTTGGTGTTGCAAATTTCACCCCACCTTCCCACATCTTGCTGGTTTCAGGTTTGTAAGAACCCCCGCTTTTGTTACGTCCTGCTAAAGGCTCAAAGCCTTCGGAGTAGGCAACATACGGAGAAATACCGTTATCAAAGTGGTACATCGCGCCATAGCGTTGGGTGTACTTACTCTGGCTGAAGGTTTCGTCAGTATCGGCACCGTATTGCAGGCCGTAGGTGCGTTTTTCGTATTGGTCATAGCGACCACCGGCGAGAATCGTTAGCTTGTCGAGATCGATTGAATCCTGCCAGTAATAACCATTCTGATGCATGCTGTAGCGCACGTTGGTTGCCAGAGAGGGATCCCATGCAATATTGCCACGATTAATTTCACTGTTGTCGCGGTCAAAGATATCGATGCTTGGTGCCACGGCATCTTGATATTCAGTCTTGTTGTTCTGCCACTGATAATCGAAGCCCAACAATACGTTATGGCGCAGGAATGCGGTATCAAACTTACCGGCAATCTGGTTATCAATATTGAAGGAATCCATGCTTTCGTCAGTCATATACATACGACGGCCTAGAGTACGGCCATCAGCAGCCAATCCAGTACTGTAAGTATTTTCCTGATAAGCCGTGATGTGCATGAAGCGGGCTTTCTGGGTGAATGACCAATCATCATTGAAGCGGTGGTCATACTGGTAGCCAACAGACTCTTGTTTGCGTTTGTACGCTTCCCAATTGTGGTCACCTAAATAGACATCCGTAGGCAATTTGCCATAAGGCGAGTATTTAAATGTGCCTTCGCCCGGCAGGGACGTGTATACACCCGCCTTAGGATCGTTTTGCAGGAACGCTTGTACTAACAGACTATTATTATCGTCGATATCCCAACGTAGCGAGGGCGCTAATAAATAACGTTCATTCTTGGAGCCTTCAGCCTGTCCATCAGATGCGCCCGCTAAACCGACAAAACGATAGCTGACATCGCTGTCGCCAATTTGTCCGGTAGAGTCGATTTTTCCCTCACGGCGATTATCGCTGCCGGTATCAAATTCAACGTCGGTATTTTGGATTTTCTGCGGTTTCTTGCTGATCATATTCACGATACCGCCAGGCGAGGCGTTACCGTATAAAACGGATGCTGGGCCTTTCATCACTTCGATGCGATCCAACATGTAGGTATCTACCTGGCCCTGAATGTTCCATTCGTTATAAGGCAGTTGTAAGCCATCGAGGTAGTTTTCGCTGTTTTTAAAACCGCGAATGGTGAATTCGTCAAAGCGGGTGATTGCACCGCCACGGTTTTCGGTGGTGACACCAGACACATAGCGCAATGCTTCGTTGAGTGAGCTAATCCCACGCTCGTCCAGTTCTTGTCCTTCAACAGTATTGATTGTCTGAGGAGTATCCTGAGCGGTCAGATCTGATTTAGTCCCGGTGTTTTCATAGCTTCCTAGAGGAGGAAGACTGGCTTTGGCGCTAACGACGATTTTGTCTTCATTGCCAGAGGTTGCTGTATCAGCTTCTGTGGCCGCAAAGGCACTCAAAGGGAGGAATAAGCAGCCGATGGGTAACGCGGCTTTTAACGAAGAGCAAATAAACGCATTGTATTTCATCTAATGATCCCTGCTTGAAAAGCACGAAAATCTAATAATTAATTGTGAGCTCTCTGGCCATCGCTGGTTGTTATCCAGTCAATGACATCGCTTTGTTAAATGCGATACAGAATGATAATTATTCTCGTTAGCTTTGGTAGCTTTTATTCAGGGAAAAAAGGAAAAACTATTTTTCTTTGTGATCTTTGTCACATATTAATCATTGTTTATCATGATTAACCTTATAAACATCATTGAATTTAATGAGTTAGTGTCATTAAAACGCAATATCTTAATGTGTTTTTAATCTAAGGAAATGCTGTTTTAGCTGAGGGGTTGCATGGCTAAGAGATAAACTAACAAGAGGGGATACAAAATATGAGCGAGTTACGATGATATAGGTTGAAGATATCAACCTATATCAAAGAAAGCTTAGTTAACCGTTGCATGAACTAGAGTTCAGCGATGCAAGACTGACTAGACTAAATCACCAGCTTTTGGATCGGCACCATATTGGTTGTCTCCGCGAGTACCTTCTTTGCAAAGAGTAATCAGCATGATGATAGGGCCAACAAGCGGTATCAGGGCAATGAAATAAAACCAGCCTGAATGGTTGGTGTCATGCAATCTTCTGGCGATGACAGCCAGACTTGGGATAAGTATGACTAATGAATAAAGTATCGATAATATGCTAAAGATAATAACCAGCATACTATCTGAAAATATACTCATTAACACAAATAATACAATGCTGATAATGGAAGAAAACAGGGTAAACATCCAATATTCTTTGCGGCGAGCACGGCCATTGAAATTAGCGTAATTTTCTTTTACTACTTTGAGAAACCATTCCATGTCTAAAACTTCCTTGCGAATAAGTTGAAATAACATGGCTATAATAGTTTTTTTTTAAAGAAGTTTTTCTTATTTCAACATGAAGTGATGCTTAAGTTTAACTGGGTTATTGAATGATAAAATTATTTTTTAGCTGTTCTATTTTTGGATCCAGCCCATAGTGATTATCTCCTTTTGTTCCTTCTTTACAGAGAAAGATAAGCAGAACGATAGGTCCAACAAATGGAACGAAAGAAATAAAATAAAACCAGCCGGACTGGTTGGTATCGTGTAGCCTTCTGACGAGAACGGCTAGATGTGGGATTAGCGTGACAAGCATATACAGTATGAAGAGAATAGCGGTGAAACCCGAAACATCAGTTTCAAATGTCATGGAGATATAGAGAATGAGTACCAGTATAAGCGTATGGAAGAGTGAAAACATCCAATACTCTCTACGGCGAGCGCGGCCATTAAACGTCGCGTAATTCTTCAATACATTAATATACCAATTCATCGAATCAAATCCCTTGATTTAAAGAGGGGATAGGATACTCGACAGATAACCAATAAGCCTGACCTTGATCAATAAGCCAGCTATTTTTAATGGCATTTTTAACGCAAAAATAATTACTCTAAATTTAATGGGCAATCACCGCACTCTTTCATTTTAGGCAGCTTATAGCGTTGGCAGCAGGTGCGGCGCTGAATAGTACCATTACGCATCAGAACAGTACGATAGAGTGGATTCTCTTGCCCATTTGGAAATGCGGCAGTGAAGAATAGCGCATGTTCTAGCTGAGAAAAGGTGGCGTCGCCAAGAAGCGGGCGAAGTTCCCCCAAATACCAGTGCATCACATAACCAATGTTGCTCCACATGAGCTTGGCGTTTAAAACCCCCTGCCGTGCAATCGCATTGACTGCCGGAAGCAAATGACGTTCAACCAGTGACACGATCCTCTGCAGAGGTGTGCTATTGCGAGTCTCGCCGGACATCAATTTTGGATAATAGATAAATGCCTCAGGCCGTCCACTATCGTGGAAACGGACTTTGAACTGGCGGATATGTGGATCTAAAGGCGCAGAATGCTGGAGTAATAGCAGCATCATGGGCGGCACCAGCAACCCAAAATACCACTGAGCCCACAGTGATTCTAACGGTTTGGCTTCTGGGCTTTTGTCCGGAAACTCGGCGTAGTGTTCATGTTGATAGCGCGACATCAGCTTGGCGTATGTTCCTGTAGCGGACCACTGCATAGCGGATAAATCATGGCTAGACGCAGTTTCATCAATCAAAAACGTTGTCAGGAAATGAGGATAATGCTGGCTGAAAAGCGCGGTTAACTCTTCCGCTTCTGGCGGAAAAGCGGGAAATACCGCAGGAAGGTAGGTATCGAACTCAGTCAGCGCAGTTATCTTCACCAAAGCATCCTAGAAAGCATGGATAAAAACGCAATAATACTGATAACCATTATCAATCGCAAGAATGCGAAGCGAAAAATGCGGTGAGGGTAGAAAGGGATAACGGTTAGCGCGCTAAGAGTGTGCCCTTGGCTGCATAGCGTTACGGATATAGAAAAGTTGGAAATAATTCTATTTGATACTATGAAAAATAGAACTATTTAAGACTCGGTGCTGCTGTCTATATTTGAGCGATTGACCTGCGGTCATATCCGTAGCGTATATAAACAGCTAGGCTACTTTTTGCAGTGAAACTCTATTACGACCTTTTTGCTTAGATAAGTACAGTGCCTGATCGGCGCGAGCGATAGCATTCTCTAAATTATTATTGTACATCTCTGAAAGACCAGCTGAAATGGTGACTACGCTGTACCCATTTGGCTGGTATTCATTTATCAGTGCTAATTGTTCCACATGCGAACGAATATGTTCACAGATTTGGATAGCTAATGTCTCAGATGCATCGCGTAAAATAAGTAAAAACTCTTCGCCGCCGTAGCGAACCGCTAAATCTCTGCTGCGTACGGCTTCCTTGATAATTTGAGCAATGGCCGTCAATGCGGTATCACCATACTGATGTCCATAATGATCGTTATAAAGCTTAAAAAAATCGATGTCTATCATCACAACAAAATCTTTGTGCTCAGTCGCACAGTCGTTACTCATGTGATGAAATTGAAACTCTAGACCACGACGATTAAGTAACGTAGTGAGTGGGTCAATCATGCTGAGATCGCTGAAACGGGCCTTATCGCGTTCAAGCTGGTTTACTAATTGACGTGTGAAAGCCTCGCGCCTGCGAGTTATAACGCGGTGAAGGGATAGCGCGATAATGGGCAGTGCCAATACGAATAAGATACGCGTCATATTATGGAAATCTTCTAAAATAATGACGGTAATCGCTACAGGGATGGCATTTAGGCAAAAGGCCAATAAATTGTCAGAAAGAGTCACCGCAGCAATAAAAAAAACGCTGAACAAATTGATTAATAAAAATTCATGCCCGCTTACATCGACATGTCGATATTTTACCGCAATATGAAATGACCACAGTATCCCCAATACCAGTGCAGCAATATTGAGTTTTAACAAGTATTTTTCACGATGCCATATCAAAGATATGGCAGAAAGTAGGCAAAAAGCAAAAATGCTGACTCCTGCAATCGTGTACGGTGGATCTGTTTGTAATGGATTTAGCAACGCATAAAACGATGTAGCACCATTTAACAGAATAAATAACAGGAATGTCATATGGCTTTTGCTATTTAATAACTCATCGTAACTTTTTGCGTTCATTAAAAATGGGCTCGTGGCTGTCAATATTGCTCGGATTAGGAATTTGAAATGACGTGATGTTCTAAGTATTAGAAAAAAAACTTCTGAGATTATTCTTATTCGGCCATAAAAGTAACAGTTTTGATCGGAGAAGTCATGTGCTTGTAATTAATGTGGGTTACAAGGAGACAAAGTGGATAAAAAAACACCATTTTTGCTCTTGTACGTGATGAGAGTGAGGTACACATACAGAATTCATGGATGAAAATTAAAAAATCTCAGCCTATGATATTGGGAATTATTATCATCTATGGTGCGATTTATGCTGATAGTATCGATAGCGTTGCTGGTGGTGTGGGGGATAAGTCTATGGGCATGGCGGTCATTGAGCGGAATTTGGGGGATTAGTCTACCAACATTGGTTTTACCCTTGCTAATCGTCTCGAATCTGAATTTATCTTTTTTAAAAGGCATGATGGTTCTAGCTATGCTAACAACGCTGGCTATGCTGTTTAATCCACGCTTGCGCGATTATATTTTGCTGCCGTCCGGTTTAGCTCTGGCGGGAGGACTTGCGACAATTTCTTTAAATTACAATTACTTTGGCGTTTAACTTTTTTGGGAGTGACTGAAATGGATGAATATAAAGCGGAGAGAAAAATCGTTTAAAGCTCTGGGAGATGCAAGGATAAGGCAGGATAAGAAAGAAACAATCTGTTGGTGCGAAGAGAGGGACTTGAACCCTCACGTCCGTAAGAACACTAACACCTGAAGCTAGCGCGTCTACCAATTCCGCCACCTTCGCAAGATGCTGTGAAGCATAAATCATCGTGGTTATTTGGTGCGAAGAGAGGGACTTGAACCCTCACGTCCGTAAGGACACTAACACCTGAAGCTAGCGCGTCTACCAATTCCGCCACCTTCGCATACCGTTTTATATTGCTTTGCAGCAACATAACCACGGAGGCGAATTCTAGAGATTTTCGCGGTTACGTCAACACTTATTTCCCCATCGATGTGTGTTTGGGGCGTGTTTGGTGAAAATGTGGACATTTATTTTGTAAATTGCGTTAGTGCCAGAAATTATTGCGATGAATGGTGGTATGGAGCAGGGCGGGGAAGGGAGCACGACTGATAGCCCAAGGGATATCAGTCGTAGAATTCATTAGCGTTTTTTCTTGGCAATAGCTGCGCGACCCAGACGGGCTGAGTAGACTTTGAAACGACCTGTTTGAGCTAGCACTTCATGTGAGCCAAAGACATCGTCAAGCAACTGTGGATACGGTAAGAAAGCGTTAGCCACGATGCGCAGTTCACCACCGATTTGCAGCTGTTTTGCCGCACCGCGGATCAAGGTTTCAGCCGCAGTTAAGCTAGTCTGCATTCCATCGTGGAACGGTGGGTTGGAAATGATCATATCAAAACGACCATTCACGTCTGAATAAACGTTGCTGGCGATCACTTCACCCTGAATGTCGTTAGCTGCCAGCGTTGCACGGCTGGACTCCAACGCCGCTGCGCTCACATCGGTAAGCGTCAGCTTAACTTTGGGTGACATTTTGGCCATTGCAGCAGATAACACGCCTGCACCACAACCCACATCCAGCACTTTGCCTTTCATGTGTGGTTCAAGCGAAGAAAGTAACAGGTGGCTGCCGATATCCAAGCCGTCACGGCTGAAAACACCCGGAAGGGTTGCGATAGTGAGGCTGCCTGTCTGGTAATTTTCCCACCAGTCTTCAAGATTGAAATCGCACTGTTTTTCTAAACGTCCATGGTACAGACCGCAGCGACGTGCGCTGTCAATTTTCACCAGAGGCCCGAACGTTTCGATAATACCTTCTGCACTACGCACGCCAGCGCGGTTTTCGCCAACGATAAACAACTCAGTGCCAACGGGCATTAGAGAGAAGAGGTTTTGCAGTTGAAACTGTGCTTCCTGTTTGCTCTTAGGCCAGTAATAAATCAGGGTATCGCAATCAGCGACTAAATCTGCATCTGCCGTTAAGCCAAACTGGCAACGTTCGCCCATGGTACGACTCAGTTGCTGCCAATGATGATATTGATTGGTATGAACGCGAACCTCTGCCGCTTCAAACTGTGCTGGCAGGGTATCTTGTAAATCGCCTGCAAAGAGGACTCGGCGTGGTTCGAATTCCTCGCTGTGGCGCAGAATGACTTCGCTGGCAGGGGTAAATAATGACATTAAACGTGTTTCCTTAGGTTAACTAGGCGGGGAGTATATACCCAAATTACGTGGAGTTGCAGTAAGGCAGCATAGAGAGGAAATTCGACGCAGAGGCAGTGTCACGTAAAGATGGGGAGAGCTTTAATGACGTAGGTTCGGTAGGTTTGCTAGAATAACGCCGCAGATAGTCATCTTAACGTCTCTTTTTATCTACAAGCAGGACAGTATGGCCTCCCGACGCGATCTTCTTTTACAGCAGCTTGGTATTACTCAGTGGGTGCTGCGGCGTCCAACTGCGCTGCATGGCGAGATTGCGGTCAGCGTATCTGGCTCGACTCGCTTGCTAATTGTATCGGCTGAGCCGATTTCTCCTGATGACATATTACTGTGTGACGTACTCAAGGCGTTGATGTTATCGCCTGAACAGGCGGTGATCCTCACGCCAGATCAATACGCCATGCTAAGAGATAGCGAAAAATATCATGTCTGGTGGCTCGGTGAAACATCGACCACAGAACGTGACGGCGTGATGCTGCACTCTCCGGCGCTCAGCGCGCTTTATCATAACTCCGGTGCGAAACGCGCCCTATGGCAGCAAATTTGTCATGATGAACAACATTTCTTCCCTCAAGGGTGAGATCTCTCCACTCACCGAGGCCGATTTTAACGCTGCTTTTGAGATTGAGCGTGCAAGCCATGCATTTCCATGGACTGAAAAGACGTTCCTCAGTAACCATGGTGAACGCTACTACAATCTGAAACTAGAGTGTGATGGCGTATTAGCTGCTTTTGCGATTACGCAGGTGGTGCTAGATGAAGCGACATTATTCAATATTGCCGTTGCGCCAACCCAGCAGCGTAAAGGGCTGGGGCGCGGGTTGCTAGAAGCATTGATTTCCGATCTGGAGGAAAAAGGCATTGTGACATTATGGCTCGAAGTGCGGGATTCCAACCGTGCGGCAATAGCGCTTTATGAGTCGCTAGGTTTCAATGAAGTGTCGGTGCGACGTCATTATTACCCAACCGCTGATGGGCGCGAAGATGCGCGCATTATGGCGCTGCCGCTGGGCTGACCCCCTTCCTCAGATAATTACCATGATTGTGCGTTGTCTAACCTGTCTAAATCAGGGAAAATAGCGCGCTAAACCCTTTTTATTCCCACTTTGCGTATCAATAAATCGTCTTGATTATGGGCGTTGGCGCAGGGTGGCTAACGATAGAACGTGAAAAACATGTCTCCTAGTGAATATGCACGCGAAGTGGCTAAACGCCGTACTTTCGCAATTATTTCTCACCCCGATGCCGGTAAAACCACGATTACTGAAAAAGTTCTGTTATTCGGACAGGCTATTCAGACCGCAGGTACGGTTAAAGGTCGCGGTTCCAATCAACATGCCAAGTCTGACTGGATGGAGATGGAAAAACAGCGTGGTATTTCTATCACCACGTCCGTGATGCAGTTCCCCTATCACGACTGTTTGGTTAACCTGCTTGATACCCCAGGGCATGAGGACTTCTCGGAAGATACCTACCGTACGCTGACTGCGGTTGACTGTTGTCTGATGGTAATTGATGCCGCGAAAGGCGTCGAAGATCGTACCCGCAAGCTGATGGAAGTTACCCGTCTGCGTGATACACCGATCCTGACTTTCATGAACAAAGTCGACCGCGAAATCCGCGATCCGATGGAATTGTTAGACGAAGTCGAAAACGAGCTGCGTATTGTATGCGCTCCGATTACATGGCCAATCGGCTGTGGTAAATCATTTAAAGGGGTCTATCACCTCTATAAAGATGAAACCTATCTGTATCAGACGGGTAAAGGCCATACTATTCAGGAAGTGCGCATCGTTAAAGGTCTGGATAACCCAGATTTAGACGCGGCCGTTGGTGACGATTTGGCTGAACAGCTGCGTGGCGAATTGGAGCTGGTGAAGGGTGCTGCCGCGGAGTTTGATAAAGATGACTTCCTGAACGGCGAGCTGACACCGGTATTCTTCGGAACTGCACTGGGTAACTTTGGTGTGGATCATATGCTGGACGGCTTGGTTGAGTGGGCTCCTGCGCCAATGCCGCGTAAAACCGATACGCGTGAAGTTAGCGCTTCCGAAGAGAAATTCACCGGCTTTGTGTTTAAGATTCAGGCAAATATGGATCCTAAACACCGTGACCGAGTGGCCTTCATGCGCGTGGTGTCCGGTCGCTATGAGAAAAGTATGAAGCTGCGTCAGGTTCGTACTGGCAAAGACGTTGTGATTTCTGATGCGTTAACCTTTATGGCCGGTGACCGTTCACACCTTGAAGAAGCCTATGCTGGTGACATCATTGGTTTGCACAACCACGGTACTATTCAGATTGGCGATACCTTCACGCAAGGTGAAGATATGAAGTTCACCGGCATTCCTAACTTTGCCCCTGAACTGTTCCGCCGTATTCGTCTGCGCGATCCTCTCAAGCAAAAACAGTTGTTGAAAGGTTTGGTTCAGCTGTCAGAAGAGGGCGCCGTACAGGTGTTCCGTCCAATTCATAACAACGATCTGATCGTTGGTGCGGTCGGCGTGCTGCAGTTTGAAGTGGTGGTAGCGCGTCTGAAGAGTGAATACAACGTTGAAGCTATCTACGAATCTGTCAACGTCTCAACGGCTCGTTGGGTTGAATGCGATGACGTGAAGAAATTCGAAGAGTTTAAACGTAAGAACGAGCTTAATCTGGCGCTGGATGGTGGCGATAATTTAGCCTACATCGCACCAACGATGGTCAATCTCAATCTGGCAAGCGAACGCTATCCAGAAGTGAAATTCCGCAAGACACGTGAGCATTAATCTTTTTCCCGCATAGTTTTTCTGCTGAATTTGTTCAAAAACCGCACGCTTGTGCGGTTTTTTTATGCCTGAAATTCGCAGAATCGTCTTAATAAGCCGCTTTTTTGCACAAAAAAACGTCAGTTATTGTGATCTAAACTGCATTTTTTTGTTACTGGGCTATAGTTATTCTAGCGGCGCAAGACATCTAACGCCAAATGAATTTATTAGTTTGGCTTAAGTATTGAATGCACCACGGTAACAAGGTTGGAAATATAACACATTGATTTTGAATCAGCAGACTAACGATTGACTCTTCACTTTCAGGAGTGATTAACCAAGTTTTTGATGGTTTTCCAGACATGATTTGTTAATCGTTTGTTTGTTAATTGCTGATTTGGAATTTTTCTAGCTTTGCCAAGGTGGTCTCTGGCTGCATTTTAAAGCATTAGCACAGCGAGTCTCCGATGAGACGATGTGAAAAGGGCCGAAAGCAATACGGTCCGCGGCGTACAGCCGTTACTGAAATCAAAAGGAAGAAATCGATGAAAAATACCAAGTTTGCACGTTCAATGATGGCGATTGTTTTAGGTTCCGTACTGGTTAGCGGTAGTGCTATGGCAGAAGAAACCTTAATGCAGAAAGCACAAAGCGCGGCTGACTCAACCGGTGCGAAAATCGATAGCTCCATGAAGAAAGTCGATGGCTATATGGATGACAGCGGCATTACCGCCAAGGTGAAAAGCGCGCTGGTCGATGCCAAAGACATCAAAAGTAACGACATCTCCGTCAATACCAGCAAAGGCGTAGTGACGCTGAATGGTTTTGTGTCTTCTCAGGATCAGGCTGAGCGCGCTGTGACGCTGGCGAAAGGCGTCGAGGGTGTTAAATCCGTCAGCGACAAGCTGCATGTGAAAGACAGCACCAAATCCAGCGTTAAAGGATATGCCAGCGACACGGCGATCACTAGCGAAGTAAAAGCTAAACTGCTGGCCGACGATTTGGTTCCATCACGTAACGTGAAAGTTGAAACCCAAGATGGCTTGGTACAGCTTTCCGGTACGGTGAAAACTAAAGCCCAATCCGATCGTGCCGAAAGCGTTGCTAGCGCGATTGAGGGTGTAAAAAGCGTTAAAAATGATCTGACAGTAAAACAGTAATCTGCTTTCCCCGAACGTACTTACCCAAGTACGTTCGGAGTGATTACCCTTTAGAAATAACTGAGAAAAGAGCAGAGCGCCTTTAGTTAGGCTCTTAATTTTTATTTAGGCAAGGTAAGGAGAGCATATGTTTCGTTGGGGAATTATCTTTTTAATCATTGCATTGATTGCAGCAGCATTAGGTTTTGGTGGCTTGGCCGGTACGGCAGCTTGGGCCGCTAAAGTGGTGTTTGTCGTCGGTATCATTCTGTTCCTGGTGAGCTTGTTTACAGGCCGACGTCGTCCTTAGGTAAGGATACCCTTGTTGGCTCATGGTTAGAATTTTTCGACAAGAGCCATTGGGGTATCGACACCAAACCCACCATCCGTGTCTGATGGAAAGCGCAATAGGTTTGTAAATATGAACGGTGACATTGTTGTTGGTAAGTGGAAGCAAATTCGCGGTCAAGTCAGGTCTACTCTGGCTGAATGGCTTGGTCATGACGGTGAATGGCTTGCTGGCAACAATGATTGCCTCCTCGGATTGTTGCAAGAGGATTACGGAATCGCGCAAGACAGGGTATCCTCGGAGGATGTAAAGATTCATTGAGGATGGATGGTTGGGATATAGAATACCGATTACGCTGGGTAATATTGAGCCATTAGCGTACAAGCCCTACCAGCCGGGAAAAATAGCGCTGGTATGTGAAGGCGGCGGACAGCGTGGAATATTTACCGCTGGCGTGCTGGATGAATTCCTACGCGCGCGCTTTAACCCCTTCGATCTCTATCTCGGCACTTCTGCTGGGGCACAAAACCTTTCTGCGTTTGTCTGTGGCCAGCCAGGCTATGCTCGACGCGTTATCACACGTTACACCACTTCCATTGATTTCTTTAATCCGCTGCGATTTGTGCGTGGGGGACATTTGATCGATCTTGATTGGTTGATCGAAGCGACGGCCAACGATCTCCCGCTGGCGATGGATTACGCAGAGCAGCACTTAGGTGACGATCGCCAATTGCTGATGTGTGCCAGTCGCAGTGAAGATTTCGCGCCAACCTATTTTCCTGCCAAGCGCGACAACTGGCTTGAGGTAATTAAGGCCAGCAGCGCCATTCCGGGATTTTACCGTTGGGGCGTTGAGCTAGATGGTGTGAGTTACCACGATGGTGGAATTAGTGATGCGATCCCCGTACGCGAAGCGCATCGACGCGGTGCTGATACTATTGTGGTGATCCGTACCGTTCCGTCACAAATGTTTTATACGCCCAAGTGGATGCGACGCATGGAAGCTATGCTAGGCGAAAGCAGCCTGCAGCAGATGGTTAAAATGCTGCAGTATCACGAGAAAAGCTATCGCCGCATTCAACGTTTTATTGAGAAACCGCCGGGAAAAGTGCGAGTCTTTGAAATCTATCCACCGAAACCATTAGCAAGCCATGCGCTCGGCAGTAAGGTCGCGGCGTTGAATGCTGATTACCATTTGGGACGGCGTTGCGGCCGCTATTTCTTGGCAACCGTCGGGCATTGGTTATTGCCCCGGGAAAATCATCCCAATACCAGCAAAAAACTTGCTTCACGCCGTTTGTTGCAGCCTTCAGATACTATCGCGCCTGAGGTGCCTATTGTTGCAGCCAGTCATTCGGCGGCTAAAGCCGGTATTTTACTGCCGGAACCACAAACAAATATGGTCGCTGAAAAATCACTGATTTTGCCTGATAGCGTTCATCTGGATAAGAGTACCCGACAAAAAGGAGCCGATCCTGAGGGTAGCGTGACACCAGCAAATCAGCAGCACACTGATAAGCCAACGTCGCAGGACAGCACGTCATGAGTGAGGGTATGGATGAAATGGGTCGCCATATTCGGTTTATCGATACCCACTGCCATTTCGATTTTCCCCCGTTCAGCGGGAACGAGTCTGACAGCATTGCATTAGCCTACGCACAGGGAGTGCGTCATATTATTGTACCTACCATCAGCGCAGAACGCTTTCAAAGAGTGCTAGCGCTGGTGAATCTCCATCCTATGCTATTTGCCGCTGTCGGGCTTCACCCGCTTTATATCGAGCAGCATATCGAACAGGACGTCGAACATCTCTCTGATGTATTAGCAAGCAAGCCAAACAGGCTGGTTGCAGTAGGGGAGATCGGGCTCGATTTATTTATGGATAATCCCCAGCTTGAGCGACAGCTAGCCATACTGAGGGCGCAATTAAAGTTAGCGAAGCACCATGATTTGCCGGTGATATTGCATTCCCGTCGCTCGCATGATCAGTTGTCTCGTGAACTTAGATCGGTGAATTTATCTCGCGGCGGCGTTGTTCATGGTTTTTCTGGTAGCCTTTCTCAGGCACAGGCTTTTATTAAACTCGGCTACTTTATTGGCGTGGGTGGCACGATCACTTACGATCGGGCGCACAAAACTCGTCAGGTCATAGCGGAGCTGCCGTTAAGTACGCTGCTGTTAGAAACGGATGCTCCTGATATGCCACTTTCTGGCTATCAAGGTCAGCCAAATCGTCCTGAACGTGTACGGAAAGTCTTCGAAGCACTATGTGAGTTAAGGCCGGAACCCTCCGCAGTGATTGCGGAGACTATATGGCAAAACACCTGTAGATTGTTCGGCATTTCCGCATCATTTTAGATTCTTTGCTAACTATCCCAAAGGTGACTACGAAAACGTGTGCGTGATAATGTGATGCATATCTCTTTTTCGTGATTTTAGTTGCTTCCAGTTGTATAAAACTGTGACAGCCTTGACCAATATTTCCTCCCCCATCGGTATAATCGCCCCTCATCGGCGAGAGAGTTTTACGTCGGTATTCAACCTAAAATCTAACGCGTTACAGGGACTATTCCATGCAACTTATTATGAGCGTGGTGGGGATGGCGGTACTCATTCTGATTGCCGTGCTAATTTCAAGCAATCGCCGTGCTATTAACCTACGCACCGTGGCTGGCGCATTTCTTATTCAGGTCGTTATCGGCGCTTTCGTGCTTTACGTTCCGGCTGGGCGCGATGTATTAGGCGCAATGTCTTCTGGCGTCGCCAACGTTATTGCCTACGGAAACCAAGGGATTTCATTTATTTTTGGTGGACTGGTGTCTGACAAAATGTTTGAAGTCTTTGGTGGCGGTGGTTTCGTATTCGCATTACGTGTACTGCCTGTTATCGTCTTCTTTTCTTCATTAATCGCCGTGCTCTACTATCTCGGCATTATGCAAATCGTTATTCGCCTGCTGGGCGGTGGCTTACAGAAAGTACTGGGTACTTCCCGTACTGAATCCCTATCTGCAACGGCAAATATCTTTGTTGGGCAGACAGAAGCGCCGCTGGTGGTTCGCCCATATATCTCAACCATGACTCAGTCAGAGCTGTTCGCCGTGATGTGTGGTGGTTTGGCATCGGTGGCAGGTTCTGTTCTTGCGGGTTACGCGCAAATGGGCGTTCCGTTAGAGTATCTGATTGCCGCATCATTTATGGCGGCTCCGGGTGGCTTGCTGTTTGCTAAATTAATCGTGCCTGAAACGGAAAAAACGCATGACAAAACTGATGCCGCGGAGTTGATTGCGGAAGAAGATCGTCCTGCTAACGTCATTGATGCTGCTGCATCAGGTGCGGCGTCAGGTATGCAGTTGGCATTGAATGTGGGTGCCATGCTGTTGGCATTTATCGCGCTGATAGCGTTGATCAACGGCATGCTGGGGGGGATTGGCGGCTGGTTTGATTACCCACAATTATCACTGGAACTCATTCTGGGTTGGGTATTCTCTCCTATTGCTTACCTGATCGGTGTGCCTTGGAACGAAGCGCAGATTGCCGGATCCTTTATTGGCCAAAAGATTATTGTGAATGAGTTTGTGGCATTCATGAACTTTGGTGAATATCTGAAGGCCGATGCGGAAGTTGCAGCGGCGGGCTTACAGGTGCTGTCTGACCACACCAAAGCTATTATTTCCTTTGCACTGTGCGGCTTTGCTAACTTGTCATCGGTGGCTATTTTGCTGGGTGGTCTAGGTAGCATGGCTCCAACGCGTCGTCATGATATCGCTCGCTTTGGCCTGAAAGCCGTAGCGGCAGGTACCTTGTCTAACCTGATGAGTGCAACTATCGCTGGCTTCTTCTTGGCGCTTTAATCAGTCTAATTATCTCCAGCTCGATGAGCGGGCTGGAGATTTTCACGCTTTCTTCTCTACCTTAAACGGATCGATCCCGCGTCGTTGCATACGGTGAAAACGGATGATATTAAATCCGTTCATCAGCAAAAAACTCCCTTCAATCAGTGAACCCCCAATCGATCCTAGCCAGATATTGTGTGTGACCCAACAAGCCGTAGAGCACCACATAACACAGCGGGTGGTTAATCCTCGAGTTCGAAATAATGCCCATGTACTGGCGACAGTGCCAATAATCGGCAGTAACTCCATCGCATGTTGCAGACTATAGCCACCAAACCCTAACGTGAGCACAATAAAGACCAACATGACCCAGTTGCTACGTGTGCGGGTTGAAATCACCGTTCGTACCGCATTGAGCTCAGCGGCGGCACTGGCCGAGTGGGCGCCCATTAGAAAGAAATGCAGACCAATAATGGCGGAATAGATAGAGAGCTGATACTTAAAACGTAGTTCGTTACGATTGAAAAATGTGGTGATGCCAACCAGAAAAGCCACAACGCCTACGCCTTGTGCAAACCACTCGTAACTACTCATGAATTCATCCCTTTATTAAATAACAAAGCGACGTTCAGAAGAACGCCGCTCAAAGCTCAGTCTCGCATATAACCTTGTGTTTAACTTAGCCCACTACTTGTCACTCACTACTCGTCACTCACTACTCGTCACTCACTACAGCGTTACGCCGCTTTTAAATATTGCTAGCTCGCGGAAGTCATTAATTTCATTACGGGTTTGATGACCATTAGCAATATCGACGATCATATCTACGAATGAAATCAACAATTGATCCATGGTTTTGCCATGCAACAATTGTCCAGCATCGAAATCGATCCAGTGTGGTTTTTTCGTGGCGATTTCGGTATTCGTTGCCAGTTTGACCGTTGGAACAAAGCCGCCGTATGGCGTGCCGCGACCGGTACTAAACAGCACCATATGGCAACCGGCACCGGCCAGTGCGCTCGTTGCTACCGCATCATTACCCGGTGCGCTGAGTAGGTTCAGCCCTGATGCCTTGAGTCTTTCTCCATAACGCAATACGTCAATCACTTGGCTCTGCCCAGCTTTTTGCGTACAGCCCAGAGATTTCTCTTCTAAAGTGGTGATCCCACCCGCTTTGTTGCCCGGCGAGGGATTTTCGTAAATCGGCTGATTGTGCTCAATAAAGTACTGTTTGAAGTTATTCACCATCTCAACGGTTTTTTTAAACGTAGCCTCATCACGGCAGCGGCTCATCAGAATACGCTCAGCACCAAACATCTCAGGGACTTCTGTCAGCACGCTAGTGCCGCCGTTAGCAATCACATAGTCGGAGAAACGACCCAGCAGCGGGTTAGCGGTAATTCCAGATAGTCCGTCAGAACCGCCGCATTCCAAACCAAACTTGAGCTCGCTCAGTTTGCCTGATTCACGACGATCGTTGCGCATGACCTGATATAGCTGGTGCAAATGCTCAATACCGGCTTCAACTTCATCATCCTGTTGCTGGCACACCATGAAATGCACGCGTTCGGCATCATATTCACCCAGCGTTTCACGGAATGCGGCGATTTGGTTATTCTCACAGCCCAACCCAACGACGAGGACAGCTCCGGCGTTAGGATGGCGCACCATGTTTTGTAGCATGGTGCGGGTATTGATGTGGTCGTCGCCCAACTGTGAGCAACCAAATGGATGAGTGAATAGATACGCACCGTCGATGCCTTCAGCATCACCCGTTTCTTTCATAAAGCGGGTTAACATCTGCCGCGCCATACCGTTCACACAGCCTACGGTGGGTAAGATCCACAGCTCATTACGGATCCCAACGTCACCATTTTTGCGACGATAGATCTGTACTTCACGATCGGCCATTTGGGCTGGCAGATTGGCAAAGTCCGGCTGATATTGATACTGATCCAGATCGTTGAGATTAGTTTTCGCATTTTGCGAATGGATATGTTCACCAGCCGCGATTGCGGTAAGTGCATGGCCAATTGGCAGGCCATATTTGACGATCATATCGCCTTGCGCTATCGGCGTTAGCGCAAATTTGTGGCCACGAGCGATATCGGCTGGCAGCACAATAGAAAGGGATTCAACGTCGATGGTTTCACCCGCGCTCAGATCGCGCAGTGCCACCGCGACATTATCTAACGGATGAATTTTGATAACGCTTTGCATGTTTTGCATAATTTAATTCAGCTCTGCTTAGGCAACTGCGGACAATGATGAAACGGCAGAACGCATGCCTTGCTGATCGATTTGCTGCAAATAACCAGCAATCGTTTGTGTCATCTCAGGGATCTGATTCAGATCCTGACCCCAATGATCGGCGTCGCTCAGGATCGTATGCACGAGATCATTCAGGTTTTGGGAACCTGCTTGCACAGCGTCCCAGCCCGTACGATAGCGTTCAAGCCAGTGAGCGTCGTCTTGCAGTGGGTAAGTTTCGCCGTTACGTTCGCCACGGTAGAAAGCAATCAACGCGGCCAAAGCAAAGCACAAGCGCTGTGGTAGTTTGCCCGTCTTATGCTGATAAGCGATCACCTGAGGCAGAATACGGGTGCGGTATTTAGTCATCCCATTCAAAGCGATAGAGAGCAGTTGGTGTTGGATAAACGGGTTACGGAAACGGCTCAATACGGCATCAGCAAATGACTTCAATTCATCGGCAGGAAGATCTAATACTGGCATGATCTCTTGGCTAATCGCTTTTTCAACAAACTCTGTCACCTGTACGTCATTCATGCTTTCGCCTACGGTGTTCAGGCCTGCCAAAAATGCGACGGGAACGAGCGCCGTATGGGCGCCATTAAGAATCGCAACCTTACGCTCTTTATATGGCTTAATGTCGTCAACAATACGGATATTCAGCGGTTTATGATTTTTTGCAAATGCATCTAAACGTAGCTCTTGTGCCAGCGATTGTGGTCCTTGGATCACGAACAGATAGAAATGTTCAGCCGTATCTAAGAAGGCATCCTGATAGCCTAACTCTTCAGTTAAAGCTTCAACTTCACCGCGTGGGTATCCGGTCACAATACGATCCACCAGAGTAGAGCAGAAGGTATTATTTTGCTCTAACCACTGAACAAAGCGCGATGGCAGATCCCATTGTTGCGCGTAGCGCAGTACCAGTTCGCGCAGTGCTTCGCCGTTATAGTCAATCAATTCACACGGTAGCAATACCCAGCCTTTGTCAGCGGCACCGTCAAAGTGGCAGAAACGTTCGTACATCAGACGAGTGAGCTTCGCAGGGAAACTGGCTGGTGGCGTATCCGTGAGCTTATCTTCAGGCACATAGCTAATTCCAGCCTCGGTGGTATTCGAAAACACGAAACGGATATTGGCATCATGAGCCAACGCCAAATAAGCATCAAAATCCTGATACATATTGATTTCGCGGTTTACGCTGCGAATGATGCGTGATTCACGCACCGCTTCACCTTGCTCGTTCAGACCACGAATGATGGTGGTGAAAAGTCCATCTTGAGTGCTCAGTGAGGGGGGGAAATCGCTGTTCAGCGGGCGTACAACGACTACGCCAGCATTTAAATCGGTATGCTCATTCAGTAGATCTAATTGCCAATCCACAAACGCGCGCAGAAAATTACCTTCACCGAATTGGATAACTTTGTCAGGGTGCTGGCGGCCAGGGAAGTCACGACGATTAAGGGTTTGCATTTAGGAGCTACCTCAGAGCGTGACCGCCATGTTATGGCGGTCATCAACATATAAAATAAACAAGAATGGGGTCTTTAAAAAAATGGGCGGCTAAACCGCCCCAGGATTCTTACAACTCAATCGCAAAATAGTTTTTCGCATTATCGAAGCTGATGTTTTTCACCATATTTCCCAGCAGTTCAATATCTGCTGGTGCTTCGCCGTCTTCGACCCAGCGGCCAATCATTTGGCACAGGATGCGGCGGAAATATTCGTGACGGGTATAAGACAAGAAGCTGCGGCTATCGGTCAGCATACCAACAAAGCGGCTGAGTAAACCAAGCTGTGCGAGCTGGGTCATTTGGCGCTGCATACCGTCTTTCTGATCGTTGAACCACCAACCTGAACCGAACTGCATTTTTCCTGCCATACCTTCGCCTTGGAAATTGCCGATCATGGTGCCGATCACTTCGTTATCACGTGGGTTTAGGCAGTAAAGAATAGTTTTTGGCAAGCCAGTAGAGCGGCTTTGTGCATCCAATAGACGCGAGAGCGCGAAGGCAACTGGCGCATCGTGAATTGAGTCAAAACCAATGTCTGGCCCAACCGTTTCAAACATGCGTGAATTGTTATTACGCAGTGCACCAATGTGGTATTGCTGAACCCAACCGCGTTTTTGGTATTCGGCTCCGAGGAACAGCAGTACCGCCGTTTTAAACTGGGCAACTTCCTGTTCCGTTGGCATTTTGCCTTCCAAACGACGGGCAAGAATGCCGTTTAACGTGGTTTCATCTGCTTCGCCATACATAACCACATCAAGCGCGTGGTCAGACACCTTACAGCCGTGAGCCGCAAAGTGGTCCATCCGAATTTTCAGAGCATCACATACATCGCTGAATTTGCGAATGTCCACGTCGGCTGCCGCACTCAGTTTCTGCATATATTCAGGGAAAATGGCGGCATCAATATTGAATGCTTTATCTGGACGCCAGCTCGGTAACACTTTCACGTCAAAGCTGCGGTCTAGCGCGATAGCTTTGTGATGGCTTAAATCGTCGATAGGATCGTCAGTGGTGCCTACCATTTTCACGTTCATCTGTTTCATGATACCGCGAGCGCTGAACTCGTCGCGCTCCAGCAGTGCATTACAGCGATTCCAAATATCGTCAGCCGTATTGCCGGAAAGCAGCGTGCCTGTGATACCGAATGGACGGCGTAGTTCTAGATGAGTCCAGTGGTAGAGCGGATTGCCGATGGTATGAGGGACGGTTTCGGCCCATGCCTGAAACTTCTCACGATCGCTAGCATCGCCGGTGCATAGGCGCTCAGCGACGCCGTTAGTACGCATCGCGCGCCATTTGTAATGGTCGCCTTTTAACCAGATGTCATACAGGTTTTTGAACCGATAATCCTGAGCGATCTGCTCAGGTGGCAAGTGACAGTGATAGTCAAAAATTGGCTGCTCTGCCGCATAGTCGTGGTACAAACGGCGTGCAAACTCGGTATCCAGCAAGAAATCTTCGGTTAAAAATTGCGACATCATCGGGTTCCTCGAGAGCATAAAGCTTCAGTGAGCTATTCTTTGCGGCTAAAGTTATCACACCAATTATGGCGCTCGTCCAGAACTTTTTCCGCGTTTAACGTAATGAAAGCGATAAAACGGCACTATCACTTGGTGCTTTTGCTTATGTAGACACTTTTTAGTAGGGATTCTGCATAGGTTTATTATTCCTTAATCCAAAAATGGTTTTTGTGATGGCTCTCAACTTTTAAATCTGTATGACAAGTTATCTTAGCCACCGCTGCGAAATGAGTATTGCCCTAACCAATCATGAGCAGTGGTTTGACCAATATTGATTGACCAAGTCATAAAAGTTAATTCAAAGTCGGAACAGGAACGTCCGAACTTTCCATCTGAGACTGTAGTTTTAGCGCTGTAGCACAGATGAATAAGGTAGATGGGTACCACGTAAGTAACGCCATCACCGTTTCAATATGGAGAGTTATTACGCGGCGCAGCCACAAGCGCGGTTCATTGCGGCCTTGCACATTTCGCCAAAGGCGTTCCACAAGGCAAAGTTCTATGCCCAAGCCATTTCAAGATGCAGGTCATCGGTTAACGCTGACGTAGCTTGAAACGTGACGGGATATACTGGGAGAGAGTTTAAATGCGTAAAATTAAAGGCTTACGCTGGTACATGATAGCCTTGGTTACCGTAGGAACTGTATTGGGTTACTTGACTCGTAATGCCATTGCTGTTGCTGCTCCGACCTTACAAGACACGATGCACATCACCACTCAGCAATACTCTTATATTATTGCTGCGTACTCCGCGTGCTATACCATTATGCAACCAGTCGCGGGCTATGTGCTTGATGTGTTGGGTACGAAGGTGGGTTACGCACTGTTTGCCATCCTGTGGGCCGTGTTCTGTATGGGCACCGCATTAGCTAGCAGCTGGGGTGGTTTGGCTATTGCGCGTGGTGCGGTGGGTATGGCTGAAGCGGCAATGATCCCTGCGGGTCTTAAAGCCTCATCCGAATGGTTCCCAGCGAAAGAACGTTCCATTGCGGTGGGTTATTTTAACGTAGGGTCATCCATTGGGGGCATGATTGCTCCGCCGTTAGTGGTGTGGGCTATCGTTGCACACAGCTGGGAAATGGCGTTCATCATTACGGGTGCGCTGAGCCTGATTTGGGCCATTTGCTGGTTAATCTTCTACAAACATCCAAAAGATCAGAAGAAACTGTCTGACGAAGAGCGTGACTATATTCTGAGCGGTCAGGAAGCTCATCACCAGACCAATAACGCGAAGCGTATGTCTGCATGGGAAATCCTGCGTAACCGTCAGTTTTGGGGCATCGCACTGCCTCGTTTTTTGGCCGAACCAGCTTGGGGGACTTTCAATGCTTGGATCCCGCTGTTCATGTTCAAAGCCTACGGTTTTAATCTGAAAGAAATCGCGATGTTTGCGTGGATGCCAATGCTGTTTGCCGACGTTGGCTGCGTGTTAGGCGGTTATCTGCCTCCGTTATTCCAGAAATACTTTAAAGTGAACCTGATTGTTTCTCGTAAACTGGTGGTGACCATGGGCGCATTCTTGATGATTGGCCCAGGTATGATTGGTCTGTTCACAAGTCCTTATGCGGCTATTGCTCTGCTGTGCGTCGGTGGTTTTGCTCACCAGTCACTGTCAGGTGCTTTGATTACGCTCTCTTCTGATGTGTTTGGACGCAACGAAGTGGCCACTGCAAACGGGTTAACCGGTATGGCGGCGTGGACGGCAAGTACTCTGTTTGCGTTAGTCGTGGGAGCTTTGGCTGATACCATCGGCTTTAGTCCACTGTTTGCGGCGCTGGCTGTATTTGACCTACTGGGTGCGTTAGTTATTTGGACTGTATTGCAAAACCGTACCGCGGAAGAAGTTGAAATTGAAGCGAATCGCCAGAAAGCAACCGTATAGCGTTTAATGACGATGCCTCCGACTAAAAATCCGCCGTTTATCGGCGGATTTTTTTTACCTCAACGTTTTATCTCTCACTTGAGTGTGCATGGGGTCTCTGGTGAGATTATTGGAAAAGTGGTATAACAGATTCATAAATGTATGTATCACAGCATTTGCCGATCAACCCTAATAGAGCACCCTAAATGGAATTCACAGAACCCAGAAGACTGTACCAACAGTTAGCCGCAGAGCTAAAGCAGCGCGTCGAGTCCGGCGTTTATCCTGTGGGGGAGAAACTGCCAGCCGAGCGTTTTATCGCTGAAGAGATGAACGTGAGTCGAACAGTTGTTCGCGAGGCGATCATCATGCTGGAAGTGGAAGGGTATGTGGAGGTTCGTAAAGGGTCAGGTATCCACGTTATTAGTAATCAACCAAAAACGTTGATTCAACCTAATAGCAATATTCAGTTTGCGAGTGCGGGACCGTTTGAGCTTTTACAGGCGCGTCAGCTTATCGAGAGTAATATTGCCGAGTTCGCGGCGACTCAGGTAACCAAACAAGATATTGTGGCGTTGATGGAGATTCAGGAGCATGCACGGCAGGAAGACCGTTTCCGTGATTCGGAATGGGATCTGAAGTTCCATGTTCAGGTCGCTTTGGCGACGCAGAACTCAGCAATGGCGACAATAGTTGAGCAAATGTGGAGTCAGCGTATCCACAACCCATACTGGTTGAAATTGCATGAACACATCGATGATGTCTCGATCGACAGCTGGTGTGAGGATCACGATAAGATCCTCAAGGCATTGATGCGTAAAGATCCTTACGGCGCAAAAGTGGCGATGTGGCAGCATTTAGAAAATACTAAGCAAATGCTTTTTCAGGCGACAACGGACGATTTCGAGTTTAACGTCGATCGCTATCTGTTCGCCGAAAATCCTGTCGTGCATTTGGACGGCGTTACCAACGGCAAATAAGCCGTAGGGTTAAGCGGTTGTGTCGAGTCACGAGCTTAACTTATACTTTAGTAAGGTGATGGTGTTCCACCTTTGGCTGTAAGATTTCTATTTGAGCTCTTACATAGCTAAAAACCGCCGAAAGAGTCCTCTCTTTTCCGCTGATGACGCCTGGCAGAAGTCTGAGTTTTATTTCTCTGTTATACCTTAAGTAATTCAAGTGGCATTGAGGCGGCAAGCGAGCGCAGCCAACAAAAAGGCAACTTGAAGTATGACGGGTATATACAGTGCGATAGCGCTTGGTTGCCGGGCAAGCATTTTTCCCCTGTAGCTAATCAAGTTGCCTTCGTTAATCGCCTTATCCGTTATTTTTGAGGAGTTCGCTATGAGCTATGGCTTAACATTATTAATTGTTGCCTTTGGTGGCGCAGTGGGAGCTATTACACGTTTTCAAATTACCACTTGGTTCAGTGGTTGGTTCGGTACATCGTTTCCCTATGCAACGCTGACGGTCAACGTTGTTGGCTGTTTTATCATGGGAGTGATGGTGGCTGCTTTAAACACAGGAACACTGATTGCGCCGCATTGGCGTCCGTTGATTGCCGTCGGGTTTCTTGGGGCATTGACGACGTTCTCCACTTTTTCATTTGATACGTTCGCACTCTTCACTGAGGGATTCTGGTTACGCGCCGCTTTGAACGTGATCTTGAATTTAGTGCTATGCATGCTCGCGGTTGCGGCGGGATATGCACTATTAACTCGTGGCTCAATGCCGGGGTGAAAAACCTAATAATGCCGTGTTGACCCAGTATTTTGATGTAAACACGGCAAATTTCATTTTACCTTTTATTCCCCACCTTGTTTTTCTTCCTGTGTTTGGCGGCACCTATTTGTTCAACCCAACTGAAACCAACTGTTAACGACCATCATTAAGGTGAAATTGGTCGTGGAAATTGCTCATTTTCTGCTGTTTCCCTGACGGTGATTTTGCTACAGTTAGCCGAGTTTTTTTCTGCATGTATCTGGAAGCAACAAAATATTGAAGCGTCTTTCGTCTGCCACCACGATGTTCCTATTGTTATGCTGGGCCAGTATGGCCTCTGGCAAGCAAACGGCTTGGCATTCGCACAGCGCTAATTGCTATTTCTCTCAAGTAGATAGCTACTTTGCTCAATCGCTAACAGATGTCTCATCCATATCAGTGATGCAACTCACTGGTGAAAGTGAACGTAGCCTTTCGCGTAAATCCAATACGCGTAAGCTGACCGCGCTGCTACGGGTTCACTTGAAGTCCTGTTCAGAACAGGGCCGGATTGCTCCTACACTTCCGGATGCCTCCCTACCCGCACATTCGGACACCGCCTTTTTTGATGTGACTCGCCAGTATCGCGACAAGGGAATTTCTTTGGCGCTGCTGCGAACGTTACAACTTCCCCCTCATCAAAATCGGCTGGGTGGCTGGAAAGAGAGTAATATTCTATACAGAGGCAAGCTGACGTATGACCAACCTGACGCCGAAGCGTACGTTGGTTAAACTTAGCTAGCTCCCTAATTCCATCGTCCTTTGTGACGTCCATGAGATGAGCTGGCGGATGGACCCTCCGAATTTTCAGTTAGGAATACTCGATGGATATGATTAACGAATTAATACATGCCCTGTGGCAGCAGGACTATGAGACGCTGGCGAACCCGTCGCTAGTGTGGACGATTTACGGCATTTTATTTGTCATTTTATTTCTGGAAAATGGTTTGCTGCCCGCAGCCTTTTTACCGGGTGACAGTTTACTGATTTTGGTTGGTGTACTGATTGCGAAAGGCACCATGGGCTTTGCCATGACGGTCTGTGTGTTAACCACCGCGGCCAGTCTTGGTTGCTGGGTTGGGTATATACAGGGACGATGGCTGGGAAATACACGATTAGTGCAAAAGTGGCTTTCCCATTTGCCCGCCCATTATCATCAGCGTTCTCATCATTTGTTCCACAAACACGGTTTATCGGCTCTGCTAGTCGGTCGCTTTCTGGCATTCGTGCGTACTTTGCTGCCGTTGATTGCTGGACTATCTGGTTTAAGCAGTACGCGTTTCCAGTTCTTTAACTGGATGAGCGGTTTCCTGTGGGTCATGATTTTGACGACATTGGGTTATGTGTTGGGTAAAACACCGCTGTTCTTGCGCTATGAAGATCAACTGATGTTCCTACTGATGATGTTGCCACTGGTTCTGTTGGTGTTTGGTCTAGTTGGCTCGTTGGTCGTTCTATGGCGTAAAAAACATTCAACGACTCAGCCAGAGCAGAGGAAATAACGTGACTCTGCTACTTATTCAGCGGCTTGGCTGGAAACGTGCCTTATTGCTCTTAGCGTTGATTATTGGCGTATTTGCGTGGTGGATAGCCCCGCATCTAACTCATAAAGAAACAACGTTACAAATTAGCGCGACTCAGGCTGGGCTTGCTACACCGGATGGTTTTTTTGTTTATCAGAAACTAGATGAGCACGGCATTAGTATCAAAAGTATTACGCCTGACTCGAACGGTTTGCTGATTCATTTAGCGAAGCCAGAGCAGCAGGAAGAGGCGATGCAGGTACTGCAAAGTGTGCTGCCGCGTGGCTACAGTATTGCCTATAAAACCCATCGACGCTCGCTGTTTCAATCAAGCGAAAGCGATGTCAAGGATCCTCCCAGGCAAGCGAGACTTAACAGCTAAACAATAAAAGCAGAGCCGTATGGCTCTGTTTTTATTTATCAGTATTGTCTGATTTTTCCATTTTTTGGGCTCCTATCTTGATGTAACGCACCTATTATTTAAACTAAGTGATAAGTAATCGTTAATAATTACGGGTTATAGTTGTGAACGAGCGAGCACTGTTTTCGCTCATTCAATGGTTCATTTATATCCGAGTATTTGTTTTAACGATGAAAGGATATGTCCCCGGAGCGGGACAGTTCACTACTCAATAAGGACTTTTCATGACATTCAAAAAAACTGCAATTTTGGCTATTACCGTTGCTACTTTTGGCCTGCTGAGTACAGCGGCTAACGCCTCGGCGGTAACCTGTGCTAGCAAGCAGCAGAGTATTGAAGAGCAGATCCAGTATGCTCAGCAGCACAACAACACACATCGTGTGGCTGGTTTACAGAAAGCACTAAGCGAAGTGAAGAGCCACTGTACTGAAGCGGGGCTACGTTCTGAACTGCAAAATAACGTGAAAGAAAAGCAGCAGAAAGTCGCTGAACGCCAACAGGAACTCGTTGAAGCGCAACAAACTGGCAAAGCCGATAAAATTTCTAAAAAAGAGAAAAAACTAGACGAAGCTCGTGCTGAGCTAAAAGAGGCACAGCAGGCGCTGGGACAGTAATTTACTGTGTCTAATCGCCGAGTTTTTTCATACCAAATACGGCAGATGCAGAAGGATATGTGGCAATTACCTTTGCGCTCATGGAAAAAGCTCGCTATGTTAAAAGACCATATCAGTAAAGTTAAGGAGTCTAGGAATGGCTAACGATTCAACTTCCGAGCAATTACGTGCCGAACTGAAGTCCCTCGCCGATACCTTGGAAGAGGTTCTGAATTCTTCCACCGACAAACCGAAGGCGGAGCTGGAAAAAATCCGTGCGAAAGCTGAAAGTGCGTTACAAGGTAGCCGCGCTCGCTTGAATGCGGCAGGTGAGAAAGTTGCTGCACAAACCAAAGAAATCGCAGATCGTGCAGATAGCTATGTTCATGATAATCCTTGGACTGGTGTTGGCATCGGCGCTGCCGTTGGTGTGGTGTTAGGCGTTTTATTGGCTCGTCGCTAATGTCTGCCGATAACACAACTTCTCAGGGCCCCGCTCGCGGGGTTCTGAGTACCGCTCAGCGTATTGTCACCATTATTGTTGGCATGGTTGAAACACGGCTGCGTTTAGCTGTGGTTGAGCTGGAAGAAGAGAAAGCGAACGTTATTCAACTTCTGATGATGGCGGGCGTCACACTGCTGTTTACCGCCTTTGGTTTAATGACGTTGTTGGTGTTGCTCTTCTTAGCCATTGATCCTGTCCATCGTCTGATGGCGTTGGGGATCACCACCGCAGTTTTGCTGGGGCTGGCATTGATCGGGGCAATCTGGACAATCACCAAAGCTCGACGCTCAACGCTGTTAGGGGCCACTCGCCGCCAGCTTGAGATTGATAGAGAGCTACTGGAAGAGGATCGCAAGTGAGCCGTAATCGTCAGGAACTCGCCTTGGAGAAAGCACGCTTGCTGCGTCAAATTCAGCAGCAGCGTCTTGATTTGGCCGGTGAACGTCGTTCGTGGTTACAGCTCACTGCGAAATTTGACCATCGTGTTTCCGCCGTGATGCGGTTACGCAAGTTCATGCTGTTAGGATCGAGTCTATTAGCACTCTATGGCGCTCGCCATCCTGCTAAAACGGCGCGCTGGACTCGACGTGCATTTAGCGTCTGGGGCATAGTGAAAGTAATACGTAACGCCTTTTACCCCAAGGCTTAATCTCCGCAGTTTCCCACAAAATATCTGTGCTTTTATCCCACCAACAACTAGTAACTAGAGAAATTACTTGCTTGCTACATTTTAACTTATTGTATTTAGTTATTTTCTTATAATTTTTTAGCTTCAGTTTTTTTGAAGAAATCCAGCAATTTTACTCGCTAACACTCTTTCAGTCTTTGTCCTAGTATTAGCTCCATCGAGAGACACGGGCTCCACGATTTGGTTTTAAGCCAGATGGAATGCACGCCTCACACCGAACAAAGCTGCTAAAGCGGCACCTTAAAATTGTCTGGAGTTAAAAATGAGCAACAAACTAGAAAATATCGCACTACTGGCTGCCCGCATCTTGATGCCAATCCTGTTTATCACCGCCGGTTGGGGCAAAATCACGGGATACGCAGGGACTCAGCAATATATGGAAGCGATGGGCGTCCCAGGGGCACTTCTGCCGTTAACTATTTTGTTAGAGCTGGGCGGTGGTTTAGCCATTTTGTTTGGTTTCTTGACTCGAACTACGGCGCTGTTTACCGCGGGCTTTACCTTGCTGACCGCATTCCTGTTCCACTCGAACTTTGCCGACGGCGTTAACCAACTGATGTTCATGAAAAACCTGACCATCGCTGGTGGCTATTTGGTTCTGGCTGTGTCTGGTCCTGGCGCATTTAGTATTGACCGTTTGCTCAATAAAAAATGGTAATACCCGCCACTCGAATTGTTTAGAGTAAATGGCGTTATGATTTAGAAATACGATAAAGGGGCAAACATGCCCCTTTATGCTTTTAAATGACAACATACTTGAGCTTATTGAGCCGAGTATCCATCTGGAGGATTTATGGGACAACTCGTTGAAGGCATCTGGCAAGATGTCTGGTATGACACTAAATCTACCGGCGGACGTTTTAAGCGTTCGAACGCGCAATTCCGTAATTGGATCACTCCTGATGGCTCTTTAGGCCCAAACGGTGAGTCAGGTTTTGCCGCTGAAAAAGATCGCTACCATCTCTATGTCTCCTTGGCTTGCCCATGGGCTCATCGCACGCTACTGGTTCGCAAACTCAAAGGATTGGAAAGACTGATTCCGGTTTCTGTTGTCAGTCCTTTGATGCTGGAGAACGGCTGGACGTTTGAAACCAATTTTCCTGCGGCGACCGGCGATGAGCTTTATCACCACGATTTTCTCTACCAGCTCTATCTACAGGCTGACCCTCACTATACCGGACGTGTGACGGTACCGGTGCTTTGGGATAAGCAAACGCAAACTATCGTGAGTAATGAATCTTCAGACATTATCCGCATGTTTAATACCGCGTTTGACGAAATTGGCGCTAAACCTGGTGATTTTTATCCGCAGGAACTACGTACTGAGATCGATGAGCTAAATAGCTGGATCTATGACACCGTTAATAATGGTGTATATAAAGCCGGATTTGCTACTGCTCAGGATGCCTATGATGAAGCGGTCAGGTCGGTATTTGCCTCACTGGATAAACTGGAGAACATTCTCTCCCGTCAGCGCTATTTAACCGGGACACGTTTGACCGAGGCCGATCTTCGATTATGGACGACTTTAGTCCGTTTTGATCCGGTCTATGTCACCCACTTTAAATGTGATTGGCTGCGCATCAGCGACTATCCAAACTTATACGGTTTCCTGCGCGATATTTATCAGATACCGGGAGTGAAAGAGACGGTCAATCTGGAGCACATTCGTCACCATTATTACCGCAGCCACAAAACCATCAATCCAACGGGGATCATTTCGATTGGGCCAAAGCAAGATTTAGAGGCTCCGCATGGCCGCGACAAGCCATTTAGCTGATTAATGATCAATTCCCCTAACCAAAAATGGAGGGGGAGTGCGTAATGCTGATCGATTAAGAGATCGAGATACACGGGGCTAGCACACCGCGGGGCGGTAATGGAACACATCCATGTGTTCCCCCCTAAGGGGCAACGCTAAAGCGTTGTTCAACTTTGCTCCCTGCAAAGTTGTCGGCAGCTAAAGCTGCTACGACCCCATCGGTGTACTTCCCCTAAAATCACGCTTAAGTGACCGACATTAGGGGGAGTGCGCAACGGTTATAAATAAAGGGCAGGGCGAGTGATTTGCTTAACGCCTCGTTGGGTCAGCGCTTCAGCCAGTGTTTCTATATCTTGTTGCGTCGCACTTTTCCATCCGCTTGCTTCTCCGCGTACGCCGTGGTGGTGAAATGCATTGAGGCGAACAGGAACATCGCCGAGAGATAAGATAAACTCAGCCAGTTCATCTGCATGCTGGAGGTGATCGCTATGCTCAGGGATCACTAATAAACGCAGTTCACTCAATTTTCCCCGTTTTGCCAACCATAGAATGCTTTGTTTAATCCGATAGTTATCTCGCCCCGTTAATGCTCTGTGGCATTCGTTATCCCATGCTTTGAGATCGAGCATGGCCCCATCTATCCAAGGCAACAGCTTTTGCCAACCGGTTTCTGATAAATCGCCATTACTATCAACCAGACAAGTGAGATGCGCTAACTCTTGACTGGATTTTATTGCGGCAAAAAAATCACATAAAAAGGGAAGCTGGAGAGTCGCCTCACCGCCGCTGATGGTCACGCCATTGATAAACGGCGCGTTGCGTTTGACCTGAATCAGAAGGGCGTCAACGCTATAACTTTGTGTCATAGGGCTTGAGTGCTGGGTGCAGGTTTGTAGACAGGTATCGCACTGTTGGCAGACGTCAGCATCCCACTGCACTTTGCCACTCACCAAACTTAGTGCCTGATGAGGGCAGGTTGTCACGCAGTCGCCACAGTTATCGCACATCCCAATGGTGTACGGATTATGGCAATTTTTGCAGCGAAGATTGCATCCTTGCAGAAAAATGGCCAGACGACTGCCTGGCCCATCGACACAAGAAAACGGTAAGATTTTACTTACCGAAGCGCATCGTCTGTTCATGGCTTATCACTCGTGGCTGGCGTTGCATGATACCGGTGTTTTTGGCTGCTTCTTCACCTAGCCATGTCGTATTTAGACGGGAACCTTCTGCTTTAAATTTTTCAATATCGGACAGGCGGACCATATAGCCGGTGATGCGAACCAGATCGTTGCCGCAGACGTTAGCGGAGAACTCACGCATTCCTGCGGCAAATCCACCTAAGCAAAGTTGCATCATGGCTTCAGGATTTCTCTTGATGGTCTCTTCCAGTGTCAAAATATCGCTGATGCCTGAGGTGTAATAAGCATGATGCGGCGCAACGGTCATCAGATGTGTGACCGGATCGGGCTCAGTGCCGTAGGGAATACGAGCTCCCGGCGTAGTGCCAATGTCAGAGCTAATCCCTGACTGCGCATGCAGCATCGCGCGTTGTTTCCATCCGTGTTGCACTGGTGTCTGTGCGACAAACTCAGCTAATTGATTGCTGATGCGATAGCCAAGTTGATTGGCTGCGTCGTTTTCGCCATAGCTTCCCGTCAGGCCATCTTTTTCCATCAGAATATTAACGGCTTCTGCTAGCGCATAAATGCCAAACATAGGGACGAAGCGCTGTGGATCGATTAACCCTTCGCTAACCAAGAAGCTTTGGGTGAAGAAGTTCGACTGGTTATAGAGGAAATCAGTACGTGCATTGATGATTTCAATCTGCTGACGACAGTAATAAGGCAACTGATGGGTAAAGAAATCTTCTGAGGACTCACTACGCAAGGCAACCTGCTTCAAATTGATACGCACCAGCGTATTTCCACCGCCGGCGAGAGGCAATGAGTTGTAGCAACTCACAATGCCATAGCCACTTTTTGTGAAAATACTATCATGAATAGGGCCGTTAGCGATGTGTGGTTTACTGCATTCACAGATGTTGCTGGCGGCTTGAAGCAGTAGGGATTGCGGAGTGATTTGCGGATCGTAAATAAAGGTTAGGTTTGGTGCAACCTGCTTGAGCTCTGCATCTACGCGTAAAATCAGACGCGTCAGTATGTTATCGCTAGGCCCGATGTTAGCGTGCATAAAGGCATCAGGTAAAGTGCGATCCAGATAACGCCAGAAACGTTTTATGCGGATATATAATTCGTTTTCTGTTAGAATTCCAACATAAGGCAGCAGTAAGCTGTCTAAGTGACCGAGAAACACCGGCATCGATGTGACGGAAGGAACATAGTGGTACAGGATGCACAGCATATTCAAGGCGTCGTCAAAATCCTGTGCTGGCTCTAGCTCCAGATACTCCGATCCCTGTGCCAGAAACTTGACGTAATCCGGCAGAACGTAACGTGGTTTGTACGGAGCATGGCCTTCGAACATATCGCAAATTACGCCGTCATCCAGTGCCTGACGCGCCTCTGGCGGTAGGCTTGGATAGGGTAATGCGTTCTCGGCCTCAAGAGCTAAAAAGTGACGTTTTTGCTCTGGAGAGAGCGTTTCGCTAGTGGCAATTTGCTGGCAACGCTGTAAGAAAGAAGGTAGTGAAGTCGTATCGATGGAATTTGTCATAACGCCTCTCTGCGGGCAATAGTCCTGTTTGACCGTCATTCTAAAGATGATGAGCTGGCAATCTATTGATCCTGATATAGGCTGGTAGAAGGTAATGCCTTTTTCATCGATATAAGAGGTTATTTCGTGATGCTAATCACATATAATCTCGTGACGTTACAGTCTGTTTTTCATTGACTGTGATGTTGAGCACAAATGTGACGGAGGGTTTGTGTTCAAATAGTAACATATGATGTTGACCATGAAGGGCCATATGCGGTGAGAAGGATCTCAGTTGCTTTCCGGTCTTTAGCCGGAACAGTATCTTCAAGGAACCAAGTCCGCTCGCCAACGTATTGGGATACCTTCAAGGCTTACGCGTTTAACGTGAACAGTGAAGCCTCCGAACCCTAAATCATTGTGTCTGAATCTCGGCCAAGCCAGTTCAGCCAAGTTGGAGAGTAAAATGACTGATTTAAAAGTTGCTGCAAAACGTGCGTTACAGTTGATGGATCTGACCACTCTGAACGAAGATGACACTGATGAAAAAGTGATCGCCTTGTGCCATCAGGCAAAAAGCCCAGTTGGTAATACCGCAGCAGTTTGCATCTATCCACGTTTCATTCCTATCGCGCGTAAAACGCTGCGCGAACAAGGCACCCCTGAAATTCATATCGCAACCGTAACCAACTTCCCACACGGTAACGATGACATCGCTATTGCTCTGGCGGAAACCAAAGCGGCTATCGCTTACGGTGCCGACGAAGTTGACGTGGTATTCCCATACCGCGCACTGATGGCTGGCAACGAGCAGGTTGGTTTCGACATGGTTAAAGTTTGCAAAGACGCCTGTAACGAAGCTGGCGTATTGCTGAAAGTGATCATCGAAACTGGCGAATTGAAAGATGCCGCACTGATCCGTAAAGCGTCTGAAATCTCTATCAAAGCGGGCGCTGACTTCATCAAAACGTCAACCGGTAAAGTGCCTGTTAACGCGACTTTAGAAAGCGCTGAAATCATGATGACCGTGATCCGCGATATGGGCGTCAGCAAAACCGTTGGCTTTAAGCCAGCGGGTGGCGTACGTACCGCTGAAGATGCTGCCGAATATCTGGCTCTGGCAGGTCGTCTGCTGGGCGATGACTGGGCTGATTCCCGCCACTTCCGCTTCGGTGCTTCCAGCCTGTTGGCTAGCCTGCTGAAAACGCTGGGCTATGACACCAAAGGCACTGGCAGCGCTTACTAAGTCTGCTGGTTCTTGACGCTGATCTGCATGGTTTCTCATGCAACAGCGTCAATGAATGAGAGATTAAGCGAATCTTTTGCCGCGACGGTTTCGTCGCGGTCATTGTTAGTACTTGAATTGAATAGATGATGCGGGGCGTTCCGCAGAACATACCTCTTAACCTACACCTATATCTGATGTCTTGAGCTTTGACTCAACGAAAGAAGATATAAATCAGCAGGGGGATACAACCTTGTTCCTGGCACAAGAAATTATTCGTAAAAAACGTGATGGACATGCTCTGAGTGAAGAAGAAATTCGCTTTTTCATCAATGGCATTCGCGACAATACAATCTCTGAAGGTCAAATTGCCGCTTTAGCGATGACCATTTTCTTCCACGATATGGTCATGCCTGAACGCGTTGCGTTGACGATGGCGATGCGTGATTCCGGTACCGTTCTGGACTGGAAGGCATTGAACCTGAATGGTCCTATTGTGGATAAGCACTCCACCGGCGGCGTAGGTGACGTAACCTCTCTGATGCTTGGCCCAATGGTGGCCGCATGCGGCGGTTATGTTCCGATGATCTCAGGTCGTGGTTTGGGCCATACCGGGGGTACGCTGGATAAACTGGAAGCGATTCCGGGATTTGATATTTTCCCTGACGATGCGCGTTTCCGTAAAATTATTTCTGAAGTGGGTGTGGCAATTATTGGCCAGACCAACTCTTTGGCTCCTGCCGACAAACGTTTCTATGCGACGCGTGACATTACCGCGACGGTCGATTCTATCCCACTGATCACAGCATCCATTCTGGCGAAAAAACTGGCGGAAGGCCTAGATGCGCTGGTCATGGACGTTAAGGTCGGCTCTGGTGCCTTCATGCCAACCTTTGAGCTGTCCGAAGCATTGGCTCAGTCGATCGTTGGCGTGGCTAACGGTGCGGGTTGTAAAACGACGGCATTGCTGACGGATATGAATCAGGTATTGGCTTCCAGCGCGGGTAATGCGGTTGAGGTGCGTGAGTCGGTTCAGTTCCTAACGGGTGAGTATCGCAATCCGCGTTTGCTTGAAGTCACTATGGCTTTATGCGTTGAAATGTTGATTTCTGGTAATTTGGCCGCAGATCAACAAGACGCTCGCAATAAACTGCAAGCGGTACTGGATAACGGCAAAGCGGCTGAAGTCTTTGGTCGTATGGTTGCCGCGCAAGGTGGCCCGGCTGATTTCGTTGAACGCTATGACAGCTATTTGCCAAAAGCGACATTAAGCAAGCCTGTCTTTGCTGAGCACAGTGGTATTATTACCGCTATGGATACCCGTGAATTGGGCATGTCTGTTGTTGGACTGGGTGGTGGACGTCGCCGTGCAACTGACAGCATTGATTACAGCGTTGGTTTAACCGATATGGTTCGTCTGGGTGATAACGTTGACGCTCAGCGCCCGTTAGCGATAGTGCATGCTTCCGATGAAGCCTCTTGGCAGCAGGCGGCTCAGGCCGTTCGCAGCGCTATCGTTCTGGGTGATAAAGCGCCGGCAGAAAATCCGGTTGTCTATCGCCGTATCACCGAGTAAACGCCATACTTAATGCGTGGACGTTAAGCCAGCCTAAGAATTAAAACCAAAGAGTCGCCAAGTTTGCATCGGCTCTTTGGCCACAGCGCTAAAGCGCAGGAGAGTAAGATGAAACGTACATTTATCATGGTATTAGACTCATTTGGTATCGGTGCGAGTGAAGATGCTGAACGCTTTGGCGATGTGGGTTCCGATACTTTAGGTCATATCGCTGACGCCTGCGCGCGCGGCGAAGCCGACATCGGTCGTAAAGGTCCATTGACACTGCCAAACCTGAGCCGTTTAGGATTGGGCAAAGCGGCAGAAGAATCTACGGGGCGTTTCCCGCAGGGACTGGATAAAAACGCCGAAATCATCGGCGCATATGGCTATGCTAGCGAGCTTTCTTCCGGTAAAGATACCCCGTCTGGCCACTGGGAAATCGCTGGTGTTCCGGTTCTGTTCGACTGGGGTTACTTCTCCGATCATGAAAACAGCTTCCCGCAGGAATTGCTGGATATTCTGGTAAAACGCGGCAATCTGCCGGGTTATCTAGGAAATTGCCACTCTTCAGGTACCGTGATCTTAGATCAGTTGGGCGAAGAGCACATGAAAACCGGCAAACCGATTTTCTACACTTCGGCTGACTCGGTATTCCAGATTGCCTGCCACGAAGAGACCTTCGGGCTGGATCGTCTGTATGAGCTGTGCGAAATCGCGCGTGAAGAACTGACCAAAGGTGGTTACAACATCGGTCGCGTTATTGCGCGTCCATTCGTGGGTGACAAGCCGGGTGAGTTTAAGCGTACTGGCAACCGTCACGATTTAGCCGTTGAGCCACCGGCTCCAACTATGTTGAAAAAGCTGGTTGATGAGAAGGGCGGCGAAGTGGTTTCTATCGGTAAAATTGCCGATATCTACGCGAACGTTGGGATCACCCAAAAAGTGAAAGCGACCGGTATCGATGCGCTGTTTGACGCCACGCTGGTGGAAATGGAAAAAGCGGGTGACAACACTATCGTGTTCACCAACTTTGTCGACTTTGACTCCTCTTACGGCCACCGTCGCGACGTAGCGGGTTATGCCGCTGCGCTGGAGCTGTTTGACCGCCGTCTGCCAGAAATGCTGAAATTGGTGAAAGATGACGATATCATTATCTTCACTGCTGATCATGGCTGTGACCCAACCTGGGCTGGCTCTGACCATACTCGTGAGCACATTCCGGTATTGGTTTACGGCCCTAAAGTGAAACCGGGTTCATTGGGGCACCGTGAAACCTTCGCTGATATTGGTCAAACGGTAGCGAACTACTTTGGTTTGTCACCAATGGATTACGGTAAATCCATGTTTTAATTTCTGAGCGCCACCTGATTTCAATGGATCGGGTGGCGTTTCATTTCACAGCAAGTTTGAATATCTAGATTCATATACCAAAAGGATACGAATTATGGCTACGCCGCATATTAATGCCGAGATGGGTGATTTTGCAGACGTTGTGTTGATGCCGGGCGATCCGCTGCGTGCAAAACACATTGCTGAAACTTTCCTGCAAGACGTCCGTCAGGTAAACAGCGTGCGCGGCATGCTGGGGTTCACCGGGACTTACAAAGGTCGTAAGATCTCTGTTATGGGTCACGGTATGGGTATCCCATCTTGCTCTATCTATGCGAAAGAGCTGATCACTGATTTCGGCGTGAAGAAAATTATCCGCGTTGGTTCATGTGGCGCTGTACGTATGGACGTTAAACTGCGTGATGTGGTTATCGGTATGGGGGCATGTACTGACTCTAAAGTTAACCGTCTGCGTTTTAAAGACCATGACTATGCTGCGATTGCAGATTTCGACATGGTACGTAATGCATCTGACGCGGCTAAAGCGAAAGGCATCAACGCTCGCGTAGGTAACATCTTCTCTGCTGACCTGTTCTACACTCCAGATCCATCTATGTTCGACGTAATGGACAAATACGGCATTCTGGGCGTGGAAATGGAAGCGGCAGGTATCTACGGCGTAGCGGCTGAGTTCGGTGCGAAAGCGCTGACCATCTGCACCGTTTCTGACCATATCCGTACCCACGAGCAGACCACTGCCGAAGAACGCCAGACGACGTTCAACGACATGATTGAAATTGCTCTGGAATCCGTTCTGCTGGGTGATGCAGAAGAAGCTGCTGCAAAATAATTGCAGGCGCTTTAGATTGTTTAAAAGGCTCCAGATTGGAGCCTTTTTCGTTTTTGGCTTTCAGCTAATTAATCGAACTATCCGCTAACCTAAAAGCGGAATAAATGGTGACGTGAGAGCGATTATTCATCAGAGAGTGGTGATTCACCGATAAAATTCAAGCGCATGGTTAACCAATCCTGAACGATGGCGTTAGCTGCCTTCTCCGCATCGGTCTTAGTGAAATGTTGTTCTGTCACAAGCCATTGTGCCGTTGTTTTACGCGCCTCATTAGCCGCATTCAGTACGGCATCACGTTCCTGTTTTGGCCATTCTTTATCGTTCCAAGCTTGGATTTCACTTTCTGGGCTATTGGCCGTTGTCGTGTTGGGCTCAGATTTTAGAAAATCTCTTGGTGACACAGTGACATGCAGATCGAACATTCTCCAGTCTGCATAGCTGGCGGAACGTATGGTTCCCATATCTAAGCTGGCTTTATCAACGATCGTTGCCATTGCGTCATTTAATTGTTTCCATGCGGGGCGTTGAAATAAATCCCCTTGCGGCGAACAAATCGGAGCGTTTCCATCGAGAGATGAGCCATACAGCGCGCCAAATGTGTCATAGGCGGCTTTCCCTTGGCGCTTGAAAATAAAGCAATGGGCATACTCCCTTTCTTTGCCGTTAATGATTTCCCTATAGTGATTTTCATTTTGTTCAATGGTCATGCGTAGCAGGGTAAGCGTGGCTGAGTTTTTGGTTGTCGCCGGATCTTTTTCTATGTCGTGGAGCAATTCGCCAGCCCATGAGCTACCTAACCCTTTTACCGCCTGTTGGTAGCGCTGTGCGGCTTCTGCATCGGTTATCTGGCTGGAGGGTTCAAACTGGTGGAGATAAACGAGCCAAGCAGAAGCAAGAGGGCCGCGATATAACGCTAACTTCTGTGCTGCAATCGCTGGATTGGCAGGTATGCCACGAATGATGTTGTCTAGCGTTGATGTTGCTTGGCCGGCTATCTCTTGCAGTTCACGGTCACGCTGCTCCATGCTTTTTTGTAAACAGCTTTCGAGCCGCTCGGGATTCGCTGCACAACCATTGCGCTGCTTGATCCAGTTTCTTTGGACCGTACGTAACTCATTCGCTTGAGTTGTTGGAAGGTTAGACATCGCGATCTGGTAGCTTTCATTCAAGCTACTGTCGAGGGCGCTTAATGACGTGGTATCGCAGATGGTATGCTCTATGCTGCTTTCCGCTTTTTCACAGTCAAAAGAGGCTGCAAATACTGGCGCGGCACACATGATGAGGGGCAGCATAATCCCTGCGGGAATGAACGATGAAAAAATGCTCTTCTTTGCCATCGAAGAATGCATGTGACGGTAGGTGCCGTGTAGCATCAATGAAAGTCCCTTCTTATCGTCGTATTTTATCAAGATCATCGCTAAATGAGATCGTTTACGGAAAGATAACCGCAGAGCAGATCAAAATACAGCTCCGGTTTATGCGATCTGAAGTGCACAGTTATCGGATCACTATTAAGGAATATATGGCATGAAGCGAATACATAAATTAACGCTACTGTTAGCAGCGGTATCCAGTATGCCAGCTTGGGCTGCGAGCGGAGTGTCGTTCGATCATAAAGACTGGGAAGTCACTTGTGATAACACGTTAACCTGCCGTGCGGCGGGTTATAGCACAGAAGAACAGCCTAGCGGCTCAATCTTGTTTACACGCAAAGCAGGCCCCAATACGCCAATTAGCGGCGAAGTTATTTTGGCTGAAGTTGAATCGGCCGATAAGACGCCTAAGAAACTCACAATGTGGATCGATGATAAATTCGAGGGGGAGGCCAAGGCAGGAAAAAATGATATCTGGCACTTATCAGCGGTGCAGAATCAGAAGCTCATTCGCGCTCTAAAAGGAACGGGAAAAGTTGAGTTCAGAGGCGCTCCCGACCCCTTTATACTTTCTGGCGACGGCGCATACGCAGTAATGCTAAAGATGGATGATGTTCAAGGGCGGATTGGTACACCGGGGGCGATGGTGAAAAAAGGAGATAAGCCAGAGGACAGCGTATTGGCCGCGATCCCCGCGCCGGTGATTCAGGCGGCGCAGACTGAAACAGGAAAAGAGCGCCCGTTGACTGCTCCTGAGCTTGCTGCGCTGAAACCTAAATTGGTTTCCACTTTGACACCGGATGACGGATGTGACCGTTTACAGCCATCCCCAGATGACACTGCTGAAAGTGATGAGGGAATTACGCTAACGCCGCTCGATAAAACACATGCTCTTCTCTCGACACTTTGCTGGCGAGCGGCCTACAACGAAGGCTACGGCTACTGGGTGATCGATAATGCGTTGAAAGAAAAACCGGTCATGGTGACAGATTCCGGCACCAGCTATGACGCAGGCGTTATTTCTTTAAGCCAGAAAGGGCGCGGGCCAGCTGATTGCATGTCGATGGCGAGCTGGGTGTGGGACGGGCAGGCCTTTCGTCAAAGCAAAGTGGCCGACACCGGCATGTGTCGGTATATTCGGTTAGGTGGAACTTGGGATTTACCGACGTTTATCGCTGATGTGAAACCTGCGCGATAAAACGGCGCTTGCTGTTGTTACTGCCAAAAAACCAAAAGCCGCATAGTACTATGCGGCTTTTGGCTAATCTCGCTATCGCATTAGCTGATTATTATTTGGACCCAATCTTACGCAGTGGCTTGCCTTGCATCAGGTTACGCTCGATGTGTTCCAGAGAAATGTTCTTAGTCTCAGGGATTAGCGCCAGCGTAATGAAGATGAAGATAATATTCAGACCGGCATAAACCCAGAAGGTATGCGCGCTACCCAGAGAGTTCAGCATGGTCAGGAAGGTGGCACCGACAATCATGTTAGCAATCCAGTTGGTTGCGGTTGAGCAGGTGATACCAAAGTCACGGCCTTTCAACGGCTGGATTTCAGAGCACAGAACCCAAATCAGCGGACCAGCGCTCATAGCGAAACCAACGATGAAGATGAGCAGCATGATGACGGCAAAGTACTGAGCAAAGACGGAGGAGATGCCGATGTTCATCATCGTACCCAGTGTCCCCATGCCCAGTGCCATCACAATGAAACCGAGGATTAACGTAGGCTTACGACCCCAGCGGTCAACCAGGCCGATGGCGATGAAGGTTGCTAACACGTTCACCAATCCGACGATAACGGTGCCCCACATCTGCTGAGAAGTGCTGGCAAAACCGGCCAAATCGAAGATTTTTGGTGCGTAATACATGATGACGTTCATACCGGTGAACTGCTGCATCACCTGTAACAAGACACCCAGATAAACGGCACGGCGGAAGTTTTTGTTGTTTACAAATAATGCCCACCCGCTTTGTTTCACTTTCAAACTTTCGCGAATTTCGTCCAGTTCGTTTTTGGCTTGTTCGCTGGTGTCACGCAGCTTTTCTAACACGCGGCGCGCCTTTTCATCACTGCCACGAGCGGCCAACCAGCGAGGGCTATCCGGTAGGAAGAATACCCCAATCAACAGCAGAACCGCAGGGATGGTGATGACACCTAGCATCCAGCGCCATGCACCTGTGTAGCTGAAAGCGGTATCAGACAAATAAGCGGCTAAAATACCGATGGTGATCATCAACTGGTACATGGAAATCATGCTGCCGCGGATTTTTTCTGGAGCAATTTCAGAAAGATAAATTGGAGCAGTATAAGACGCGATCCCCACGGCCAAACCCAGCAATACACGTGAAACGATGAGTATTTCTACGTCTGGGGCAAATGCGGAGCAAAGTGAACCGACGACAAATAATACTGCGCCGATCATCAGACTGTATTTACGACCGATGCGGAAGTTTAACCATCCACTACCGACTGCGCCAACCGCTGCGCCAAACATCATGGAGCTCACAACCCATTCTTGTTGAGAGCTGGTGATCTGAAACGTCTCGCTGATAAATGGCAAAGCACCAGCGATAACACCAATATCCAGTCCGAATAATAAGCCTGCCAGCGCAGCGAGAAAGCAGACAAAAAACGTCAGGCTGGCATTTGAACGGGCTTTACGACCCGGGTGTGTACTCACGGTAGTACTCATACTGCCTCCGAAAAGAAACTCGTTTGTATATCTATCATGTTAAGAATCTATGGCTTGAATGTAAGTGCTCCCGATCACAGAAATGTAATCGTTTACACTGGCGTGGTATTCACCGCGATTGTGAATGGATGTGTGGTTATGGATTTATTTACAGTGAACATGGACTATTCGATTGAATTTTATGATTTTTTGTCAATGGTTTGCGATGGTTATATATTTGTTTTGATGTTCATTAAATATACATTAATAATTTTTTTAGTTTAATTGGAAATATTATGTAATCGTTTTCATTGTGATTGACCTGATTTGAGACAAAAAAAAGCAGGCTCACATGGCCTGCTTTATTGATGCGAAATAATCTAGCGCGAGTTAAATCTTACTTTAGACCCGCAGCTTCACGCAGCAATGCCGCTTTATCGGTTTTTTCCCAAGGGAAGTGCTCACGACCAAAGTGACCATAGGCTGCGGTTTGACGATAGATTGGCTGAATCAGATCCAGCATCTGGATCAAACCATATGGACGCAAATCGAAGAATTCACGTACTAGCAGAGTCAGTTGTTCGGTAGAAATTTTCTCAGTGCCGAAGGTTTCGATCATGATTGAAGTGGGTTCAGCAACGCCGATAGCGTAAGAAACCTGAATTTCGCAACGATCTGCCAAGCCCGCGGCGACGATGTTTTTCGCCACGTAACGAGCGGCATAAGCGGCTGAACGGTCAACTTTAGAAGGGTCTTTACCGGAGAATGCACCGCCACCGTGACGAGCTGCGCCGCCGTAGGTATCAACGATGATTTTACGGCCCGTCAAACCACAGTCACCCATTGGACCACCGATAACGAAACGACCTGTTGGGTTGATGAAGTATTTGGTATTAGACGACAACCATTCTGGTGGCAGAACTGGCTTGATAATCTCTTCCATTACCGCTTCTTGCAGATCAGGAAGACTGATGCTGTCAGAGTGCTGGGTAGAAAGAACTACTGCGTCAATACCCGCAATTTTGCCGTCGTCGTACAGGAAGGTAACCTGACTTTTTGCATCAGGACGTAACCATGGCAGAGTGCCGTTTTTACGGACTTCGGCCTGACGTTCCATCAAACGATGAGCATAGGTGATTGGTGCAGGCATCAAAACTTCAGTTTCGTTGGTTGCATAACCAAACATAATGCCTTGGTCACCGGCACCTTGTTCCAGAGGATCGGTACGGTCAACGCCCTGATTGATGTCTGGAGACTGTTTACCGATAGCGCTCAATACGGCACAAGAGTTGGCATCAAAGCCCATATCGGAGCTTACATAGCCGATTTCAGCAACGGTTTTACGAGTCAGCTCTTCAATATCAACCCATGCGTTCGTGGTAATTTCACCACCAACCAGCACCATGCCGGTTTTAACGTAGGTTTCACAAGCTACGCGCGCTTTAGGATCCTGTTCCAGAATCGCATCGAGCACGGCGTCAGAAATTTGGTCAGCAATCTTATCAGGATGTCCTTCAGACACTGATTCGGAGGTGAAAAGGTGTTTAGCCATTATGTTCTTTACCTTCAAAAGACGGGTTTATCGTGACTGCGTAGTGCTGGGGTATGTACATCAGTCGCTAGCGATATGCCCTTACGAGTGGGGATAACACGCTAGTGCTGGTGCCTGATGCATCCTGCAACGCCCCTCAGGCAAAGCCGTTCAGCAGTTTATCTGTCAATAAGTATAGATGGATTAACATCTGGACGGCTATTTTAAGCCAGACCCGCCATAACATTCCAGTCATTTTTACTGCGTGCTTTTATCAAATGAGCACTATTTATATCTAGAACAGAACCTTTACACCTGCGTAAACGCTCAGAAACAGTTTTTAGTAAAATTTCATTTTGCATTTAAGGCGAGTTGATTGTATAAACTGCGCGCGGCTATGTGTCTCACTTCCAGCCGAGGAGGGTATGGGTTGCTGCTCATACTGTCAGTTTCAACACACTGTTAACTTTTTGGCTCTGTGCGTTAGCGATAACCGCAGACATGGAGGTGGTTCAGGTAATGATCCGCACTGATATCATTGCGACATCCGTCGCGCTAGACACTGTTATTTGCAAAACCGCTTTGTTTAAGACAACGGCTTTGTTTGATACCGTGACTTCCTGCAATACCCTGCGTCATTGTGACGCCTCGCCGTCCCGCGCATTGCGCTTTCCTTCCTATTTATCTGCATTTCTCGCATTTTCCCGATGTTATTCATCACTTTGGTGAATATAGGGCGCGACTCAGGATTCTTACGCCGATAGCGGCAACTGATGACTGAACAAGGGTAACCTGCTACGTGGTATGACGACCAAATAACGTGGCTGGTGAATTTTCATTGGGGTTTATCCTGCATTCAAGAATGCACTCCCCGACCCACGGAGTTAGCGACGTGTTTTGCTCTTATACTTATATCAGCCCGGCATTTTGTCCGGCGCTGAGCTTTGTGGTCACGCCAAAAATCCCGGCGTGTGGGTTGTTAAGCGCAGATGTTGCTGCGATAGTGAATAACCGTGCTGTGAATAATTCCATTATTTGCCACGATAGTGCACAAGGAGTTCGGCATGTCTAACGAACTCAGCCAACGCCCGCAGGAAGCGGCCGGACACCATCATTTGCGTTCTATGCAGGAGGTTGCCATGAATGATCGTAATGCCAGCAAAATGCTGAGTACTTATAACGTCGCCTACTGGGGTGGCAACTATTATGACGTCAACGAATTGGGTCATATTTCGGTTTGTCCTGATCCCGACGTCCCAGAGGCGCGCGTCGATCTGACTCAATTGGTTGAGAAGCTGCAAAAAGAGAGCAACCAGCGTCTGCCTGCGCTGTTCTGTTTTCCGCAGATCCTGCAGCATCGCTTGCGTTCTATTAACGCGGCGTTTAAACGTGCGCGTGAATCCTTCGGTTATGAAGGCGGCTATTTCCTGGTTTACCCCATCAAGGTAAACCAGCATCGTCGCGTCATTGAATCTCTGGTGAATTCCGGTGAGCCTCTGGGGTTGGAAGCGGGTTCAAAAGCCGAATTGATGGCCGTGCTGGCGCATGCCGGTATGACGCGCTCTGTCATTGTGTGTAATGGCTATAAAGATCGCGAATACATTCGTTTGGCATTGATCGGCGAAAAACTGGGACACAAGGTGTATCTGGTCATCGAAAAGATGTCCGAGATTAAGCTGGTAATGGAAGAAGCTGAGCGTCTTAATGTCGTGCCGCGTTTAGGCGTGCGTGCGCGTCTGTCTTCTCAGGGCTCAGGCAAATGGCAGTCAAGCGGTGGTGAGAAATCCAAGTTTGGTCTGGCTGCGACTCAGGTTCTGCAATTGGTCGAAACCCTGCGTGAGGCTGGGCGCTTAGACAGCCTGCAACTGCTGCATTTCCACTTGGGTTCTCAGTTGGCGAACATTCGCGATATCGCCACAGGGGTGCGTGAATCAGCACGATTCTATGTTGAGCTGCATAAGCTTGGCGTTAATATTCAGTGCTTTGATGTCGGCGGTGGTCTTGGCGTGGACTATGAAGGAACACGTTCCCAGTCTGATTGCTCAGTCAACTATGGCCTGAACGAATATGCTAATAACGTGATTTGGGGGATCGGTGATGCCTGTAATGAACACGGTTTGCCGCATCCGACAGTGATCACCGAGTCTGGCCGTGCCGTTACCGCGCATCACACCGTGTTGGTTTCCAACGTGATTGGCGTTGAGCGCAATGAGTTCCATGCACCGATTGCGCCGGCAGAAGACGCACCGCGCGCGCTGCAAAGCCTATGGGCAACATGGGAAGAGATGCAGGATTCTGGCACTAAGCGTTCTCTGCGCGAATGGCTCCATGACAGCCAGCTCGACCTGAATGATGTCCATAGTCAATATGCGCATGGCATTCTGGATCTGACCCAGCGCGCTTGGGCAGAGCAACAGTATCTGACGATCTGTAGCCAGATTCAGGAACATCTGGATCCAAGCAATCGAGCACATCGCCCGATTATCGATGAGCTGCAGGAGCGCATGGCCGATAAGCTATACGTTAACTTTTCGCTATTCCAGTCAATGCCGGATGCATGGGGTATCGATCAGTTGTTCCCTGTACTGCCATTGAGTGGCTTGGATCAAGCGCCTGAGCGCCGCGCGGTGCTGTTGGATATCACCTGCGACTCTGATGGTGCTATCGATCACTACATCGACGGTGACGGCATTGCGACGACCATGCCAATGCCTCAGTACGATCCTGAAAATCCACCATTGATCGGTTTCTTCATGGTGGGGGCTTATCAGGAAATTTTGGGCAATATGCATAACCTGTTCGGTGATACCGCATCGGTTGACGTATTTGTCTTTGAAGATGGTAGCGTTGAGGTTCAAGATTCTGATGAAGGCAACACGGTAGCTGAGATGCTGGAATACGTTCAGCTCGATCCGGAAGTGTTGCTCACTCGTTTCCGCGATCAGGTACGTAAAACCGATCTGGCGCCTGAACTGCAAACGCAGTTCTTGGATGAGTTCGAATCTGGCTTATATGGGTATACCTATCTCGAAGATGAGTGATCCTCAGCTCTAAGTGGTAATAAGTAAGATCACATTGAGTCAGATCACAAAGTATCAGGGTGCTTCGGCACCCTTTTTTATTGCTGATATAGTGAGGATCATACCGAACAGAGACGTGGAGAGTTTCACATGGAGAAAATCGATCTGCATATGCACTCGCATTACAGTGATGACGCGGATTATCCGGTGGCTGAATTGATCGCTCGCTGCCTACGCGAAGGAGTGACTACGCTGGCGGTGACCGATCACAACTCGGCATTTTCGTTTGCAGAATCGATAAAATGGCGTAGTGACTCCCTGAATATTATTTCGGGAATTGAAATCGACTGCACCTTTCAAGGACGCAATTTCCATCTGCTGGGCTACGGTTTTACACCGTCGGATGACTTCTCTCTGGTTTATGAAAACTTTAATAACATTCAGCGTGAGCTCGTACCGGTAAAATTGACCAAGCTGCGTGAATTGGGCTTTTTCATTGATGATGAACATTTGGTTCGATTAGCTAACGGTCGCTTGCCGCAGGAAGAGCAAATGGGTGAAGCCATTCTGGAGGATGAGCGCAATGCCGACAATCCACTGCTCTTACCATATCGCTCAGGTGGTGAACGTGCGGATATGCCGTTAATCAATTTCTATTGGGATTTCTTTGGCCCCAACAAAGCCTGTTATCAACCAGTGACCTATCCTGCGTTAGAGGATATGGCTGATTTGATTCGCAATAATGGTGGAATACCGGTGATTGCGCATATTGGGGCTAACCAGAAAGAAGAACATGAGGCGATGCTCGAGCTGATGTTGGAATCGGGCGTAGCAGGCATTGAGGTTTTCTCAAGCTATCACGATGAGGCGCTGGCGCAGCGACTCTACAATTTTGCGTGTGAGCAGGGTGCCTATGTGACCTGCGGCAGTGATTTTCACGGACGCAATAAGCCCAAAATTGAAGTGGGAACCTGCCAATATAATAGAGAGCAGTTGGCAGAAATTCAGCGCTTTATCGACGTTGTGAGCAAGGGTTCACATCAGGCTTGAAGAGTGGAAAGTTTACGGCGATAATTGCTAGTAGCAGCTTTAAAAGCGAACAATAAATCCCTTTCTCGTCGGGCTAACGACGAGGAAGGGATTTTTTTTCATCGGTACTTTGACTTCGGCCTGTAACAAATGTGGCCTTCAACGAGGATTGATTATGAGCACCCTGGGCAATAAACCCGATAACTCACTGGTTTCTAACGCCTTTGGCTTCCTGCGTTTTCCGCTGAATTTCCAGCCATACGACAGCGATGCTGATTGGGTTATCACCGGTGTACCTTTCGATATGGCCACTTCAGGCCGTGCGGGTGGGCGTCATGGTCCTGCCGCCATCCGTCAGGTATCCACCAATCTGGCGTGGGAAGGCAACCGCTGGCCGTGGAATTTCGATCTGCGCGATCGCCTGAACGTGGTTGACTGTGGCGACGTGGTATTCAGCTTTGGTGATGCTCAGGACATGAGTGACTCTCTGCAGGCACACACCGAGAAATTGCTGGAGTCCGGTAAGCGCTGTCTGACCTTCGGTGGTGACCACTTTGTCACGCTGCCTTTGCTGCGCGCTCATGCCAAACACTTTGGCAAAATGGCGCTAGTGCATTTCGATGCGCATACCGATACTTATGCCAACGGCAGCAAATTCGATCACGGAACAATGTTCTTCCATGCGCCAAATGAGGGGCTAATCGATCCGAATCACTCCGTGCAGATTGGTATTCGTACTGAGTTCGATCGCGATAACGGTTTTACCGTATTGGACGCTGCGCAGGTAAACGATCGCGGTGTGGATGACGTGCTGGCGCAGATCAAACAGATCGTTGGCGATATGCCGGTTTATCTGACTTTCGACATCGATTGTCTGGATCCTGCTTTTGCTCCGGGCACCGGTACGCCGGTAATTGGCGGTTTAACTTCAGATCGTGCGCTTAAGTTGGTGCGTGGCCTGAAAGATCTTAACATCGTGGGTATGGATGTGGTGGAAGTTGCTCCAGCGTACGATCAGTCTGAAATTACCGCTCTGGCTGCGGCCACGCTGGCACTGGAAATGTTATATATTCAGGCAGATAAAAAAGGCGAGTAATTTTCACGAAGTCTTATGATATTGAGGCGGCCATCAGGCCGCCTTTTTTAATTCTGCTGTGCTCTTTGGGGCAGTAGTAAATATATTTTCATACTGATGGGGCGGCTGGTTGAGGCAAACACCGACTCACCGACCTTATGGTTCTGCTGGCACAGGATCTGAGCATAATGCATTGGGTGTACCGCGATAATTTTGCACATGATATTTACCTAACGGTTTTGAAAATCTGATGGGGATATCAATGCTATGGAATCAATACCATAAAAACAGAATAGGGGATTCCTTATAAAAATAGGGTAAAAATCGGCAGTGGAATATAAAAATGGTGTAACTATCTTACCTATTTCGGCTACTGTGAGGTGTTATTTACTATTATTTTGTTCTCACCGATTGGCATAATTTAATTGGCTACGCTATATGGAATAAGTATCACTTAACTGTAATTTTTTTTTTACTACATGCTCTTGGTGATAGAATAACTTATTACCAATTTATGGATTTTGTCGTGAAAAAAGTACTTGGATTATTTTTTTGTGTGGGATGCATCCTGCTTATTCTTGCGGGCTATATGCTCTATTCAAGCATGCAGTTTCAGAAAACTGCTTTACGCGCTGAAGGTGTTGTGACCGAAGTTCGCTATGAGCGCTCGAGTGATTCAAAAGGAACTTATCATCCCGTTGTTGCTTTTAACACCAATCAAAATAAGAGAATTGTTTTCGAATCCTCAACGGGGAGTTCTAGCTACAGAGGTACTGAAGGAAATAGCATTGAGGTTCTTTATGCTGCAGATGCACCAGAGAACGCAGAGATAAATGACGCACTTTCTCAATGGATTGCCCCTATTATTCTGGGCGGCATGGGAATAGTGTTTGCTGGCATCGGTTTTGTTCCCTTTCTGATTATGCGAGTGCGTTCTCGCCAAGGCGCCCGTTTGCTTCACGAGGGAGTCCCTATTGATGCACAAATTATCGGTGTTGAATTGAATCAGGCTATTCAATTTAATGGCCGTTCACCTTATCGGATTAAAAGCCAGTGGTTAGATAAAAATACAAACCAAGTATTTGTTTTTTATAGTGACAATATTAAATTCGATCCTTCTTCTTATATACAGAGTGAGACGATTACCGTTTACATCGATAAAAATAATCCTAAAAAATACCATATGGATATTTCTCTGTTACCTAAAATAGCGTGATGGCTGAAGTATATGTTTATTATTAAGGGAGTAGTGATGAACAAATTAACATTGTTTCGTTTGTTGTGCAGTTTCTGGATCATTTTCGCTTTGTCTGGCTGTGGGTATAACGATATTCAGTCGGATGATGAAAATGTTAATGCCACCTGGGCTGAGGTATTAAACCAATACCAACGACGTGCCGATCTGGTCCCTAATCTCGTCGCCAGCGTTAAAGGGTATGCCGCCCACGAGTCGGAGGTATTCGCACAGATTGCTGAGGCCAGGGCAAAAATAGGCGGATTGCCAAATATGCAGCAGGCTCCGCAGGATGAGCAAAGCATTAAGCAGTTTCAGCAGGCACAGGCCAGCATGAGTAGTGCGCTATCCCGTTTGCTGGTTGTTAATGAGAAATACCCAGACCTGAAATCCGATCAGCTTTATACCAATCTAATGGTACAACTCGAGGGGACGGAGAATCGGATTGCGGTTGCTCGCCATCGTTATGTACAGGCAGTGCAAACTTATAACACCCGCATTAGAACGTTTCCTAACAACCTGACGGCTAGCTGGAAGGGGTATAAGCCTAAACTCACTTTTCAGCCTGAAAATATCGAATCTATTAGCACGGCACCAAAGATAGATTTCTCAACTCCTTCAACGGCAAAATAAGGCGAAACGGATGCGCTTTTTCGGATATGGAATGATTCTGCTGTTATCACTGATGAGCGGCAGTCTATTTGCTAAAGAAATACCGATTCCTGCGTTAACTCAAAGAGTGACCGATTTAACCGATACGATTACGAATAGTGAAAGTGCGCAACTATCTGATCAGATTGTTAATTTCGAAAATAAAACGGGCCATCAACTTGCGGTTTTAGTGGTAAAAACCACGGGCGAGGAAACTATCGAACAATATGCCACACGCGTTTTTGAACAGTGGAAATTGGGAGATAAGAAGCGCGATGATGGTTTATTACTGCTCATCGCCAAGCAAGACCACACTCTGCGATTAGAAGTGGGATATGGGTTGGAAGGTGAGATGACCGATGTTGATGCGGCAAATGTGTTAGATAGATACATCGTTCCGTTATTTAAGAAAAATCAGTTTGCGCAGGGAATTAGCTTCGGTATTGAGCAGGTAACGTTTAAGCTCTCCGGTGTAAAAACGGCCGATAGAAGTGCAGCTGAGGGCGTTTCTGCAGCAACAACGCACAATCGCACTAATACAGCTTCTGACAACACGAGAAGAACTATCAGCCATATGCCATCGAGTCCGTATGGGGTTTATGTGTGGATTGTTGGCATATTGCTTTTACTCAAGCTAAACGCGAAAAGCAGTAAGGTTATTTTACCGGCATTATGGGGCGGTATCGGGATGGGGGTGGGTAACGTTGCCTACCAATCTGTTTGTCTCTTGCTTAAACCCACACCTTTTAAATTGAGTTCTCTTGAGCCAACGTTTTCTGTTTTCTTCGGTATTTTCATGTTTATCGTTTTTTTAATACTCCCGTTTCTCAAGGGATGGAGCTCGGAACAGCCCTCTAGGCGGAAAAGTGGTTGGGAAAGTAAACGCTCTTCGAGTTCCTCCTCAACCTTTGGCGGAGGAGGTGGAAGCAGCGGCGGTGGCGGCGCGAGTAGTCGCTGGTGATTCGTTATCTTCCTCAGTAATACAACACGATAAGAGCTGTAAGAATTGCTACCAGCTAAGTTTTATCAGACCGCAGCCAATAACGTTGCGGTTTTTTTATCACTCATATACGACTAATTTGGCTTTCCCCTCCATTTCCATCTAATTTTTTGAATAAAGAAAGTAATGGGTATAAATCCTACAAATCCTTATTCCGTGTGCCATTAGAGTTAATGAAACGTTACTCTTCATACTTATTAAGGGGTAAATATTGACTAAATAGTTCTCTTTTTTGATTTGACTCAATATGAGCAGGGTTTTAACTGCTAGTTTGCCGCTGACAAAAACATCATTGAAGCAATGAGGATGGCAATGGACGTCAGTCGCAGACAGTTTTTTAGAATCTGCGCCGGCGGGATGGCTGGTACAACAGCGGCAGTTTTAGGGTTCACTCCTAGTCTGGCGCTGGCGGAGTCGCGTAACTATAAGTTGCTGCGAGCAAAAGAAACACGTAACTCCTGTACCTATTGTTCTGTTGGTTGTGGGTTATTGATGTATAGCCTTGGTGATGGTGCCAAGAATGCTAAATCTACGATTTTCCATATTGAAGGGGACCCGGATCATCCGGTGAACCGAGGCGCGCTTTGCCCTAAAGGTGCTGGCCTACTGGACTATGTCCATAGTGAAAATCGCCTGCGTTACCCAGAATACCGCGCTCCGGGTTCTGATAAGTGGCAGCGCATTAGCTGGGACGATGCTTTTGAGCGTATCGCCAAGCTGATGAAAAATGACCGTGATAAGAATTTTGAAACCACAAACGCCGAAGGCGTAACGGTCAATCGCTGGCTCTCCACCGGCATGTTGTGCGCCTCAGCGGCCAGCAACGAAACCGGTATGCTAACGCAAAAGTTTGCCCGCTCTTTGGGCATGCTGGCGGTTGATAACCAAGCGCGTGTCTGACACGGACCAACGGTAGCAAGTCTTGCTCCAACATTTGGTCGCGGTGCGATGACCAACCACTGGGTTGATATCAAAAACGCCAACGTTGTGATGGTGATGGGCGGCAACGCCGCTGAAGCGCATCCGGTGGGATTCCGCTGGGCGATGGAAGCCAAAAACAATAACGATGCCACGCTGATCGTGGTCGATCCGCGATTTACCCGCACCGCATCGGTTGCGGATATCTATGCGCCGATTCGTTCTGGCACCGACATTACTTTCTTGTCGGGCGTGCTGCTGTACCTGATTTCCAATAACAAAATCAACGCTGAATATGTCAAGCATTACACGAACGCCAGCCTGCTGGTACGTGATGATTTTACGTTTGAAGACGGCCTATTTAGCGGTTATGACGAATCAAAACGTCAGTATGACAAAACGACGTGGAACTATCAGTTCGACGAAAATGGCTATGCCAAACGTGATGATACCTTGCAGCATCCACGCTGCGTATGGAATCTGTTGAAAGAGCACGTCAGTCGTTATACGCCGGATGTGGTAGAAAATATCTGTGGTACGCCACAGGCCGACTTCCTCAAGGTGTGTGAAGTATTGGCCTCAACCAGCGCCGCAGACCGCACTACGACGTTCCTGTACGCGCTCGGTTGGACGCAGCACACCGTGGGCGCGCAGAACATTCGTACCATGGCGATGATTCAGCTGTTGCTGGGCAATATGGGGATGGCTGGCGGTGGTGTTAACGCCCTGCGTGGTCACTCTAATATTCAGGGGCTTACCGATCTTGGCTTGCTGTCTACCAGCCTGCCGGGCTACTTGACGCTGCCTTCTGAAAAGCAAACTACTCTGGAAACCTATCTGGCCGCCAATACGCCAAAAGCCACGCTGCCGGGGCAGGTTAACTATTGGGGCAATTATCCTAAATTCTTCGTCAGCTTGATGAAGGCGTTCTATGGTGATGCCGCGCAGAAGGAAAACAACTGGGGCTTTGACTGGCTGCCGAAGTGGGATCAATCCTACGACGTCATGAAATATTTCCAGATGATGGATCAGGGCAAAGTGACGGGCTATATCTGCCAAGGTTTTAACCCTGTTGCGTCATTCCCAGATAAAAATAAGGTCGTCGAGTCGCTTTCGAAGCTGAAATATCTGGTGATTATCGACCCTCTGGTAACAGAAACCTCAAACTTCTGGCAAAACCACGGTGAGATGAACGATGTCGATACTGCGTCTATTCAGACCGAAGTATTCCGCCTGCCATCTACCTGTTTTGCTGAAGAAGATGGCTCGATTGCCAATTCCGGTCGCTGGTTACAGTGGCACTGGAAAGGTGCGGATGCTCCGGGTGAAGCGCGTAATGACGGCGAGATTCTGGCTGGCCTCTATCACCGTTTGCGTACCATGTATCAGAACGAAGGCGGAGCGGGCGCGGAGCCACTGCTGAAAATGGGCTGGCGCTATGAACAGCCAGACCATCCTGAATCTGAAGAAGTTGCTAAAGAAAACAACGGCTATGCGTTGGCTGACTTGTATGACGCTAACGGCACGTTACTGGCGAAAAAAGGCCAACTGTTGGATACGTTTGCTCTTCTGCGTGATGACGGAACCACGGCCAGTGCCTGCTGGATTTATGCCGGTAGCTGGACCAGCAAAGGCAACCAGATGGCGAATCGCGATAACAGCGATCCGTCCGGTTTGGGGAATACGCTGGGCTGGGCTTGGGCATGGCCGCTAAACCGCCGCATTATTTATAACCGAGCATCAGCCGATCCAATGGGTAACCCTTGGGATCCGAAGCGGATGTTGATCGAATGGAATGGTAGTAAATGGGTCGGAAACGATATTCCAGATTACAACACCGCCGCACCGGGCAGCGGCGTCGGACCGTTTATCATGCAGCCGGAAGGACTGGGGCGCCTGTTTGCCATCGACAAGATGGCGGAAGGGCCATTCCCTGAGCACTACGAGCCGTTCGAAACGCCACTGGGTACTAATCCGCTGCATCCGAATGTTATCTCTAACCCAGCGGCGCGTTTGTATGAGTCCGATGCTAAGCGTATGGGTGAAAAAACGGAGTTCCCTTACGTCGGTACCACCTATCGCCTGACGGAGCATTTCCATACTTGGACGAAACATGCGCGTTTAAACGCCATTGTGCAGCCTGAGCAGTTTGTGGAAATCAGCGAAGGCTTGGCGAAGGCGAAAGGAATTACTCATGGTGATACGGTTAAGGTCAGCAGCAAGCGTGGATTTATCAAAGCCAAAGCGGTGGTCACCCGTCGTCTGAGCACGTTGCGCGTTAATGGTCAGGATGTGGAAACCATCGGTATTCCAATCCATTGGGGCTTTGAAGGCGTGGCGCGTAAAGGATTTGTGGCAAACACCCTGACTCCGTTTGTAGGCGACGCTAACTCGCAAACGCCAGAGTACAAGGCGTTTTTAGTTAACGTGGAAAAGGTATAAGGAGCCGAACTTATGTCCATGCAATCACAAGACATTATTAAGCGTTCGGCGACCAATGCCTTAACGCCGCCGCCGCAGGCTCGCGATTACAAGGAAGAGGTTGCTAAGCTCATTGACGTCTCGACCTGTATTGGCTGTAAAGCCTGTCAGGTCGCTTGCTCAGAGTGGAATGACATCCGTGATGAAGTGGGGCACTGCGTTGGGGTTTATGATAACCCAGCTGATTTGAGCGCCAAGTCATGGACGCTAATGCGTTTCTCTGAAGTGGAGCAAAACGGCAAGCTAGAGTGGCTGATCCGTAAAGATGGCTGTATGCATTGTACCGATCCGGGCTGCCTGAAGGCATGCCCATCGGCGGGCGCGATCATCCAATATGCCAACGGCATCGTGGATTTTCAGTCTGAACACTGCATTGGCTGTGGCTATTGCATCGCGGGCTGTCCGTTTAACATTCCACGCCTGAACCCAGACGACAATCGTGTGTATAAATGTACGCTGTGCGTTGACCGTGTCAGCGTGGGACAGGAGCCTGCCTGCGTGAAAACCTGCCCAACCGGAGCGATTCACTTCGGCAGCAAGAAAGAGATGCTGGAAGTGGCTAGCGAGCGCGTCGAAAAACTGAAGAAACGCGGTTTTGAGCAGGCGGGGATATACAATCCTGAGGGCGTTGGCGGCACACATGTGATGTATGTACTGCATCATGCGGATAAGCCAGAGCTCTATCACAATCTGCCGAAAGATCCGAAGATCGATATGGCCGTGGGTCTATGGAAAGGCGTGTTGAAGCCATTATCCGTAGCTGGGTTTATCGCCACCTTTGCGGGGCTGATTTATCACTACATTGGTATTGGCCCAAACAAAGAAGTGAGTGACGAAGAAGAGAGCGATGACGAAAAGGGGAACCATCATGAGTAAAAGCAAAATGATTGTTCGTACTAAGTTTATCGATCGCGCCTGCCATTGGACGGTAGTGATCTGTTTCTTCTTGGTTGCATTATCGGGTATTGCGCTGTTCTTCCCTACGCTGCAATGGCTAACACAGACTTTTGGTACGCCTCAAATGGGCCGCATAATGCACCCGTTCTTTGGCGTACTGATTTTTGTGGCGCTAATGTTTATGTTCTTCCGTTTTGTGAAGCACAACATCCCTGAACGCGAAGACGTGCCGTGGGTGGTCAACATTGTTGAAGTGCTAAAAGGCAATGAGCATGAAGTCGCGGATGTGGGAAAATATAACGCCGGACAGAAGATGATGTTCTGGAGCATCATGAGCTTGATCTTCGTGCTGCTGGTGACGGGCATTATTATCTGGCGTCCGTATTTTGCTCAGCACTTCCCGATTGAGCTGGTGCGTTATTCGCTACTGATTCACGCCGCGGTAGCTATCGTGCTGATCCATGCCATCTTGATCCATATGTATATGGCATTCTGGGTTAAGGGGTCGATCAAGGGCATGGTGGAAGGTAAGGTAAGTCGCCGATGGGCGCGCAAACACCATCCACGTTGGTATCGTGAAATCGAGGCGAAGGAAGCCGAGAAAGCGAAGGAAGATAAACCGCACGATTAACGCTGTTATCCGATGAAAAAGCCGCATGAAAATTGCGGCTTTTTTTATGTCCGAAAACGGTCGTTCATTAAATGAACGTAGCTAGCTAACATGCGTCACGAGAATGACATGTTGTCCGTGATGGGCAGACACATGTCTGTATATGGCCTTTAAATTTAAAATATTAACAAGCATTATAGATCCCACAAGAAGTGGTATTGCTTAAGGCCGTTAGCTATTAAGATGCAAGGTATCTGGCTACAGACGGAACTTGAGCAAAATGAGCGTAGATGTCTACTTCTTGGTATTACCGAATATGATGGTGCTGGATATTGTCGGGCCGTCAGAAACGTTACAGCTGGCAGGCGATCACTTTAAAATTCATTACATAAGTCCCAAGCAAAGCGTTCGCTGTTCTACGGGGATGATGGTTGGTGACTTAAAACCTCTGCCGGAAACGTTACCTAATGGCAGCTTGTTAGTGCTGCCCGGAGTCACTAACTCGCTGGTTGATTTTGACACTGAAGAGGCGTTGACCGCACTGGAGTGGCTCAAAGGGTGGCGAGGGAAGGTGAGTCGGCAGGAGCTCAGCATCGTATGCATCTGTTCAGGTGCATTGCTCGCGGCTAGAGCAGGCCTGTTAGATGGAATTCAATGTACGACGCACCACGACATTTTGGATCGGTTACGAGCACTGGCACCGGCAGCGTTGGTGAAAGAAAACCGCATCTTTATTGAAGATAAAGGCGTGTGCACGTGCGCTGGCATTATGGCTGGTATTGATTTAGCGCTGCACTTAGTGCACCGGTTTTGTAGCCCACAAGAAGCGATGCGTGTGGCGAGAGAGATGGTGGTTTATTTTCCACGGGCGGGCGAGGACGCACAAATGTCACCGTGGCTAAGGTTTCGTCATCATCATCATCCGGTTATTCATCGTGCCCAAGATATTATTGCGATTTCGCCAGAAAAGAACTGGAATATTGAGGAACTGGCCGCGCTTATTCACGTTAGCTCACGCCATCTGTCGCGTTTATTTCGCCAGCATCTTGGAATTAGCGTACGAGAATTTCATGAACAGATGCGTTTGGCCATTGCGCAGCAATATATCCAAAGCGGTATGGGCGTTGAAAAAGCGGCTTTGGTTGCCGGTTTCTCTTCCGCTCGCCAATTACGTCGAGCGAAAATGCGAGCTGAAGAGTAGCGTATAACTTACTTAATAATATTTTCGCACTCTTGATAATCATTTTTTAGCCTCACACTATCGGTATTAAATCGCTCCGAGGGAGCGATCTATTCAAAAAACAGAGAGTCGCTCTCCTAGCGCTAGAGATGTCATCTGTAAGTTTACGGTGAGTCTTGACGCTAGAGCCATATCTCCGTGGCGTAAAGGTTATGAATTAATAAATTTTAAAATATGTTTTTAATAAAATGAGAGAGCGTGGATATGGAAAGTAATATCAGTCAGTCAGCTGTTGTTTCTCAGCAATTTGCCGTTATTGTCGACCCATTTTCTAGCGGTGCTCTATTAGCCGCAGAGTTTAAAAAACGTGGCTTAGAGTGTATAGCGCTAATTTCTCAGAAAAATATTCCCGCGGTATTTGCAGGCTCATATCGCCGTGACGATTTCTTCATGGAGATTCGCTTCGACGGGAATGTGAAAAAGATCTCCAACGTTTTGCGCCAATTAGATATTCGTGCCGTGGTGTCTTGTTTAGAAACCAGCGTGGCTTTGGCGGATCGTGTGGCTAATTTACTCGATGTTCCGGGCAATAACGTATTTACCAGCGAAAGACGTCGCGACAAATTTGCCATGGGCGAAGCGGTGCGAGCCGCAGGTTTACGTGCCCCATTGCAAAAAATGAGCGCGAGCGAAGATGAAATCATTCGCTGGGTCGCAGAACATAAAGTATTCCCCGTGGTGGTTAAACCGGTAAATTCGGCTGGCTCAGATTGTGTCACGATTTGCCACGATCTGGATGAGGTGAAATTCGCATGTTCACTGATTTTAGGTAAGTTGAATAAATTCGAGCAGGAGAATACTTTCGTACTGGTGCAGGAGTTTTTAGATGGTCATGAATATGTGGTCGACACGGTGACGCTTAATGGCCAAACCGTTACCTGTAACGTATTCGTGTATGAGAAAGTTGCAGCTAACAACGTCGCTTTTGTCTACCGCGCTATTCGTGCGCTAGAGCTCGACGATCCGATTGCCCAAAAGCTGATTGCCTATAACGATCAGGTACTGAAGGCGTTAGATATTCACCAAGGTGCAGGGCACAGCGAAATTATTATTAGCAACGGAGAACCTGTGCTGGTGGAAGTCGGTGCGCGTATGCACGGCGGTAATATTCCAGCGGTTGTGCAGAAATGTGCCAAATGGTCCCAAATTGAATTGCTCGTTGATTCTTATATCGATCATCCTTCGTTCCATCGCCGCGCTAAAGAACCGTTGCATCTGGATAGAAAAATTCTTATTCATTTCTATATTTCGGGTGAAGGTGGAAAAGTAAAAGCAATTCGTGGACAAAGCGTTGTCGAGAATTTGCCATCTTACTTTGATGCATTTTGGTACGTTAAACCGGGCGAATCTATTGCTGAAACGGTTGATTTATATACCTGCCCGTTAAAAGTTATTCTCACTCATGATAATGCTCAACAGATTGAAGAAGATAAAAGACTTTTGTTAAAGCTAGAACAAGAGAATCTGATTTTTGAAGTGTAGTTATTTCCGATGATATTTTTAAAGGGTTAATTAATGAAAAAGATAGCTGTGCTGACTAATGACCTGCAATATGACTTGGTAGAGAAAAACCCTGAGCGTGTTGCCGCCGTAGAGGCATTTAAAGAGCGTTTTGTTTCATTCATGAATAATATGCGTGAAATGGGGCATATTATTGTCCATCTACAACTGGTTAACTTACCTGATGACCCTAATGTAGAGCGCTATAATGGTTTTCTTCCGGTACAGAAAGGAACTCATGGTGCAGAGATCATCAGTGAGTTTTTGCATCCTGCGGATATTGTGGTTGAAAAGAATAAAGACAGCGGTTTTTATGAAACCGAGCTGGATAATATATTGAAGCAGAATGATGTGGATACGGTCATTATCACCGGTATGCAAACTCAAATCTGTGTTCAAACGACAGCGGCTGATGCGTTTTTCCGTGGCTATAACGTTTGGGTTCCAACTGACGGCGTAGTTTCAGCCCGTGATGAAGATAAAGAAAGAGCGCTAACCTGGCTTGCTGGATATTGTGCCACCGTATGTTCTAGCGATGAGATTTTGCATACGCTGGTGGACAAAGGTCACTTACCCCGTAAAGAAGTTAAAATCCCTTAACTTATATTGAGTGAGCAATAAATGAACCAGCAGGACAAGATTGTTCTCGATCACGGAACGGGTGCGAAATTAAGCCAAGATCTTATTCGTACCATGACAGAACTTCTCGGTGATGTGCATATTGGTAAAATGGAAGATAGTGCGGTTCTCAATATTGGTAACAATAGAATTGCCATGACAACCGACTCATTTGTTGTTTCTCCTGTTTTTTTCGGCAACGGTGATATTGGGAAAATAGCCGTATGCGGAACGGTTAACGATTTGGCCGTGATGGGAGCCAAACCTTTATTTATCACTTTGGCGATGATTATCGAGGAAGGTTTCTTAATTGAGGATCTGAAACGCATTATTATGTCTATCCGTGATACCGCCCGTGAAGCCGGTGTGAAGATTGTGGCGGGAGATACCAAGGTTGTTGGGCGCGGTGAGGCGGATAAAATATTCCTGAATACGACCGGCATTGGTACTTTCGAACGAGAACCTCTAAGCATGTTGAACGTGCGTAGCAGCGATAAAATTATCCTCAGTGGTAATATTGGCGATCACTCTATTCATCTACTTTCCATTCGTGAAGGTTTGGGATTTGAGCAACGCGTTAAGAGCGATTGTGCGCCGCTTAATAATATTATCGAAGCACTACTCAGTTCATCTTTGGCTTCAGCAGTGGTTTCCATGCGCGATGTCACCCGCGGTGGCTTCAGTGAAGTTATGCATGAATATAGCCAGTCGACAGGGCATGTCGTGTGTTGTGATGAGGCGCGATTGCCTATTCAAGCAGAGACACGTATGGCTGCTGATATGTTAGGGGTTAACCCTATTCATTTAGCCAACGAAGGTTGTTTGTGCCTATTTGTTCGTTCTGAACATGCAGACGAAGTCGTGAATTTCCTGCGTGAGTTTGAACAATCAAAAAATGCGACCGTCGTGGGTGAGGTGAGCATCGAGGCAGGCTGCCAAGTATTGATGCGTCAGAGTGATGGTGATTCTTACACGTTGGAGCAATTGGTCGGGGCTGAATTGCCGCGCCTTTGCTAATACCCGTCATATTTGGAGCATAGAGAAATATTTCCGTAGCGGGTCAGGTTATTTCGTTTATTGACCCGCCTTTTTCAACTATCTGTTCTTAATACTATGGCTATTTAGCCATTTAAATTGCAAAGAAATACATTATGTATACACACAAACAGATAAGAGTGAACGGAGTCGTACAAGGGGTCGGATTTCGTCCTTTTGTACATAAAATTGCATTAATTAACGATCTATTGGGATGGGTGTTAAATGATTCCCAAGGCGTACTTATTGAAGTACAGGGAAGCGTTGAAAATTATGCCAAGTTTAAACGACAGCTATTAGAAGATAAGCCGCCGATGGCGAGCATTATTTCCTGCGTAGAAACGAGTTGCGAAACGAATCATGAAACGGGCGCAATTAAATACACTTCATTTTTAATTAAAGAAAGCCTAGAGAAATTAAATACTACGACGATAGTTCCTCCCGATGCCAATGTGTGCCCTGACTGCATAAGGGAAATGTTTGATCGCACCAATCGTCGTTATTTATATCCATTTATTAACTGTACCAACTGCGGCCCGCGTTTTTCTCTGATTGAAGATATGCCTTATGACCGCAAGAACACCACTATGGCCTCTTTTACCATGTGTGATAGCTGTTTGGCAGAGTATCAGGATGTTGCCGATCGCCGTTACCATGCTCAGCCGAACGCTTGTCCTGACTGTGGACCGCGAGCATGGCTTGCTGATACTGCAGGTCAAGAGATATTGCATCCTGAGCCGTTGGAGCAGGCTCGCCGGATGTTACGTGATGGACAAATTCTGGCGGTGAAATCGCTGGGGGGCTTTCATCTTTCTGTGGATGCGACACAGGAAAATGCCATCAAATTATTACGCCAGCGTAAGCGTCGGGATGACAAGCCGTTTGCCATCATGGTCAAAGACATGGCTACCGTGCGCCGTTTTTGTGAGGTCAGCGCTGAGGAAGAACGCTATCTACAATCGCACCAGCGCCCCATTGTCATCTTGAAAAAACGCAGTGATTGTTCACTGCCTGACGCTATTGCCCCAGCTAACCCATCACTTGGTGTTATGTTGCCTTCCGCGCCGTTGCACTATTTGTTGCTGGATGACACTGCGCTGCCAGCCTTAGTGATGACCAGTGCCAACCGTTCTGGCAACCCAATTGTGTTTCGCAATGAAGAGGCAGTGGCGGAATTAGGGCAAATTGCAGACGTTTTTTTATTCCATAATCGCGGTATTCATACACGCGTCGACGACTCTTTGGTTCGTTTGGTTTCTACCCGAGATGGTGAAACATTGACGACGTTTGTTCGCCGCTCGCGCGGCTATGCGCCTTATCCGGTCAATGTGGCGCAAACGCTGCGTCCCATCATGGCCGTGGGCGCGGAGTTGAAAACCACGTTGGCGCTCTCGAAAGGTGAGCAGGTTTATTTAAGCCAACACATTGGCGATCTCAAAAATGATAAGGCTTTTGACGCTCATGAACTGTGTGGCAAAACGCTCGGTCATTTACTGGATATCCAGCCGACGGCTTGGGCTGCGGATATGCATCCCCAGTTTCGTTCGACTCGTCACCTCGAAGAGAGCAGTGATTTACCTCTGTATCGCGTTCAGCATCATCACGCGCATATGGCGTCTTGTATGGCTGAAAATGGTTTACAAGGCAAAACCATCGGTGTGGTGTTTGACGGCACAGGCTATGGTGATGATGGCACGATTTGGGGCGGTGAGTTTTTGCTGGGCGACTACAAAAGCGCACATCGCATTGCTAGCCTGCATCCGTTTGGGCTTCCTGGTGGTGATAAAGCGGTTAAAGAGCCATATCGCGTTGCATTAAGCCTACTATTTGAAACTTTTGGTGATGACGCAAGACACCTACCGCTGCCGTTTTTAAGTGAGCTACAGGCAGACCAAATCAATGTGTTGATGACTATGCTGAGCCGCGGAATTAATACCGTGAAAACATCCAGCATGGGGCGATTATTTGATGGTGTGTCGGCGCTCATCGGTGTGCGCAGCAAAATTGAATATGAAGCGCAGGCCGCTATTGAACTTGAAGGTCTGCTGGACCGCGATCTTTCCAGTGCAGAGATTTTTGCCTATAGCTTTGTCGGCGATCAAGGTGTGATCCGATTGGATTATCGCCCCATGATTGCTGAAATTGTAGGCTGTTTGATTAACGGCTCACAGGATGCCGCACATCTCTCTCGCCGTTTCCACGCCACTATTGTCGCCGCCACGCATAGGCTGTGCCAGCTTCTTTCCGAAGCCTATAACACTAGCCAATTTGTTCTCAGCGGTGGCGTATTCATGAATGAATATCTCCTAGCCAATACTTACACGGCGCTAAAAAACAGTGGTTTTCGTCCCTTCGTTCAGCAGCAGGTTCCTGCTAACGATGGCGGTATAGCCTTGGGGCAGTTGATGGTTGCCAACGCCCAGATGGAGTCTTAATAACATGGCCCCTTTTGATCACGATCTTTCTCGACAGTTTGGCATTGAGTCCAACGCACGCACTTATTCGCGCACGATTAATTGCAACATTGTGCGCGGGCAAGGCTCTTTATTGTTTGATGAACATGGACATCGGTATATCGATTGTTTGGCCGGCGCTGGCACTCTTGCGACTGGACACAATCACCCTGAAATAGTCTCTTGTCTGACTTCTTTTTTAACCAGCGGGCAGATTTTGCATGGGCTAGATATGGTGACGCCGGCTAAGCGGATTTTTAGCGAAAAGGTGATTGCCGCTTTTCCTGAGCAATGGCGTAACGATCTGAAAATCCAGTTCTGCGGGCCAACGGGTGCAGATGCCGCCGAAGCCGCGATTAAGCTGTTTAAGACCGCCACGGGGCGCAGCAATATTATCGCGTTTCACGGTGCTTATCATGGGATGACCTGTGGTGCCTTATCGATAACGGGCAATCTAAAGGTGAAAGACCCTATTCAGAATCTGATGCCGGGCGTTCATTTTCTGCCTTATCCGTATTTGTTCCGAAGCCCATATGGCGTGGGCGACGAAGAGACGATTGATATCTCTCTCCATCATATCCGACAAACGTTAGTCGATCCTGAAAGTGGGATTAGCAAACCCGCGGCGATGATCGTTGAGGCGATTCAGGGGGAGGGGGGATGTATACCTGCCCCTCTGCGCTGGTTAAAGGGGCTTAGAGAGATTTGCACCGAGCTCGATATCCCCCTGATCCTCGATGAAGTTCAGTCTGGCATTGGGCGTTCGGGGGCGATGTTTGCCTTTGAGTTGGCCGATATTCAGCCTGACGCCGTTTTACTTTCCAAGGCGATTGGCGGCGGCTTACCAATGTCGTTGTTGGTCTATCACCAGAAGTATGACCGCTGGGCTCCAGGCGCGCACACCGGAACGTTTCGTGGAAATCAACTGGCGATGATTGCCGGAACCGCGACGCTGGAGATTATAGAGCGCGAGCAGATTTTGGAACAAACCAAGCTCAAAGGTGCGGTGCTGATGCATATGCTTGAAGGATTGAAAGCGCGCCATGCCTCAATAGGAGACGTGCGCGGAACCGGTTTGATGGTCGGCATTGAGCTGGTTGATGTGGGAGGTGAGTGCGATAAATTTGGCCGCTTCCCACCCAACGGCGACTTGGCCACTCGCGTGAAACGTCGCTGTTTTGAGCATGGTTTGATTGTTGAAACGGGAGGGCGGCATGGCGCAGTGGTGCGCTTACTTCCGGCTCTGACGATTGAAACAGCGTTGCTTGAGGAGGCGGTATGTATTCTCGACCAAGCCTTAGGCGATGAGCGCTAATCTCCAATCTATCTATTGATTGGATCTATTTATAACGATAGCCCCGCTAAAACGGTGGGGCACAAAACATCACTGACAGGCTAGGGGAAGGAATATGGGGAACGTTGATAGTCAAAAAGGCAGCCGTTTCGGCGTCGGCTATATATTGGTGTTTAACCTGTTGTCTGGGATACAGGCAGTTTATTTATCAGGGCTGCTGCAAAAGGCTAATCTGTTTGCCACCATCACTATTACGTTTTTCTTTGTTAGCGTTTTTTTTCTGGTCGTTTCTTTGTTTTATAAAGAGAAGAAAAACATACCGACGGCACCGGCTGCTAAATTTTATAACGTACTCGCTATTAACCTGACCACGGCGGGAAGTTGGCTGGGATTCTTTGTGGCGCTGAAATATATTGAACCGGCGGTGGTGTCTGCCCTCGCGAATGCAATTGGTCCAATGCTGACGCTGTTCATTACCGTGAAAATCGCGAAAAGCGACAAGCTGAGCCGCGCCGAGATATTCTCTGCTATCGGTGTGTTTGTCTGTATGTTGCTGATGATTCGTTCCACGATGAACGGTACCAGCGCATTAGGGAATATCTCCCGCGATCACGCGATTATCGGGATCGGCATGGCGTTTTTGTGCGGTCTTTCAATGGTGCTGAACACCATATTCTCAAAACGTTTGAATAACCAAGGCGTAAAACCCCATAGCATCATGACATTTCGTTTCGTTTTGATTGTGCTGGTAGGGGTTTATATTGCGGGTTATGACGAGATCATGGCGACGCTGCATCAGTATTGGCTGACGTTGTTGATTGTGGCGATGTTAGGGAATGTGTTGCCGCTTTATATCTTGCAGGTCGGGATTAGTAAAGTACCGCCGCTGGTTGTTTCGTTCGCACTGGTATTAGCGCCACTGTTTTACTTCCTGTCGCAGCAGTTTAGCGCCCGTATCGCATTTTCTGCAGAAACGCTGATTTTTATCCTGTGCTCTTTAATGTTTTTGTCCTACGGCATTATTGCAAAGTCGAAAGCTAAAGCGATGGCTGAAAAAGCCTTGCTGGCTGAATGAGTGTCTGCAAAACCTTATTGCGAATGCTATTGTTGGGATAACCACCTCAGATGAGGTGGTTTTTTTGTATGTACTAATTTTTACTTATCAGCAGCAATGCGTTCGCGGATGTGCTGTGCGCGCTCGGTTGATGGTGGGTGAGAATCAAACATACTGCCTTTACGGCCACCTTCTAACTGCGCCAATTTTTCAAAGCTAGTGGCTAAGCCTAGGGTATTTAGCTTACGTTTTTTCAGATAATCGTAAGAGAAATCATCGGCTTCTGATTCTTGGTGCTGTGAGAACTGAGAGTTAATCAGGGCTTCACCCAGATCGGCTAACTGTGTTTGGGACAACTCTGCGGCAACACCGCTTGTGGAGGCGACGGCAGTGCGTGCTGCAATGGTGCCATAGGCAACTTTCATCGCTTTCAAGCTGTGACCTAGTGCGACGTGACCCATTTCGTGACCTAAAACGCCTTCAACTTCTTCGTCGGTCATCATATCCATCAGCCCGCTATAAACACGAATGCAGCCGTTGGCCATTGCCCATGCGTTAACATCTTCAGTCATATAGACTTTATAGTTAACTGGCGTGCCGTTGATGTTATTGCCCATAGCCTTAGCAATTTTATTTAAACGCTTAGTGTATTTGCTTTTGCTGCTGGCGATTTGGCTTTGGCTATCCATTTCTTTGCAAGACTTGTTCGCGATAGCTTTAGCATCATCATCGGACAGAGTGGCTGCTTGGACGGCCTGTGCGCCAGATTGAGCCATCATTTGGGTATTTATGTTTTTACAGCCCGCTAATAATGCGGTAGTGACTGCAATCGCAATGATTGTTTTAAGCTTCATTATCTTTATCTTCCGTTGACAAATGATAGGTTAATTGGATGATTTACATAAAATAAAATCAGCTGATGCTATCACTAGGTCAAGGACGTAAATAGTTAATTAAATATTAAGTCAAAAACAATTTAGCAGGGGAAAAGAGAGGATGAAGTAGGGCGAAAAGGCTCCGAATTATACCGGAGCCTGACAGTGTTATTGCTCTGCTGCGATGCGATCTCGGATATGTTGAGCACGCGCCTGAGAGGATGGATGATCGTCAAACATACTGCTTTGACGTCCGGCCTCCTGAGAGGCGAGCTTATCGAAACTGGTCGCCAATCCGATCGGATTAATGCCGCGTTTCTTCAGTAGATCGAACGAGTAGTCGTCAGCTTCACTTTCTTGTTTTTGGGAGAACTGGGAGTTCACCAGTTTTTCCCCCAGATCGGCGAGCTGTGATTGAGAAAGCTGTGCACCGATACCGCTGCTGGCCGCAATGGCAGTGCGTGCTGCCGTTGTGGCGTAGGCTACCTGCATAGCTTTACGTGAGTGGCCCAAGGCTACGTGCCCCATTTCGTGACCAAGAACGCCTTCCACTTCATTATCGTTCATCATGTCCATCAGACCGCTGTATACGCGCACGCAGCCGTTAGCCATTGCCCATGCGTTGACATCTTTAGTGACGTAGACTTTATAGTTGACTGGGGTACCATTGATATCGCTGCCCAATGCTTTAGATATAGTGGCTAACCGTTTAGCGTAGGTACTGTCGGCAGGTGCAATTTGATTTTTGCTGTCCATTTCGGCACATGATTGTTCGCTCAGGGCTTTTACCTGCGCATCTGACAGCGTTGCCGCCTGAAATGCCTGTGCACCCGATTGCATCAGTCCCTCGGCGTTCATGTTTTGACAGCCGCTGAGGAAGGCTGAGGCTGTTAGAGCAATAAGCGGAAGTGTTATTTTGTTCATGTTATTTTCCTTTGGTGCAGTCTTTCCAGAGATTGAAGGTCGATCTGTGGTAGTGTATCCAGCGCAAAACGGGCTGTCATTGAGTATGTATTTTGTCTGTGCAGACTCCATATGAAAGCGGATTAATCTGCTATTTACAGGGATTAAATGAGACTTGATGCACTCATTTGGCCTTAGGGATTGCTGTTTTCATACGTAGTCTGAGAAAATACCTCGAACCCTGTTTCTTTAAATCCGACTTGGAGTAGAACATGTCCTCTCGTAAAGAGCTTGCCAATGCGATCCGTGCACTCAGTATGGACGCTGTGCAGAAAGCCAATTCTGGTCACCCAGGTGCCCCTATGGGGATGGCTGATATCGCGGAAGTCCTGTGGCGCGATTACATGAATCACAACCCGACCAATCCAAATTGGGCCGATCGTGACCGCTTCGTGCTATCAAACGGCCATGGCTCCATGTTGATTTATAGCCTGCTGCACCTCACAGGTTATGACCTACCAATCACTGAGCTGGAAAATTTCCGTCAGTTACATTCTAAAACCCCAGGCCACCCAGAATACGGTTACACCCCTGGTGTTGAAACAACCACTGGCCCATTGGGTCAGGGCATCGCGAACGCGGTAGGTATGGCTATTGCTGAGCGTACTTTGGCTGCGCAGTTTAACCGTCCTGGTCATGAAATCGTTAACCACCACACCTATGCATTCTTGGGTGACGGTTGCATGATGGAAGGCATTTCTCACGAAGTTTGCTCTCTGGCGGGTACCTTGAAGCTGGGCAAACTAACTGCGTTCTACGATGACAATGGTATTTCCATTGATGGTCATGTTGAAGGTTGGTTCACTGATAACACCGCTGAGCGCTTCGAAGCTTACGGCTGGCACGTTATCCGTGGCGTAGACGGTCACAACAGCGACGCTATCAAAGCGGCAATCGAAGACGCACGTAAAGTCACCGATAAGCCATCACTGCTGATGTGCAAAACGACTATCGGTTTCGGTTCTCCGAACAAAGCGGGCTCTCATGAAGCTCATGGTGCTCCACTGGGTGCGGCTGAAATCGAAGCTACCCGTAAAGCATTGGGCTGGAACTATGCTCCATTTGAAATTCCACAGGAAATCTATTCTCAGTGGGATGCTAAAGAAGCGGGTAAAGCGAAAGAAAGCGCTTGGGATCAGAAATTCGCTGCTTATAAAGCGGCATTCCCTGAACTGGCTGCTGAGTTCAAACGTCGCGTGAGCGGTGAACTGCCTGCTAACTGGGCTGAAGAATCCAAGAAATTCATCGACCACCTGCAAGCAAACCCAGCTAAAATTGCTAGCCGTAAAGCCTCTCAGAATGCACTGGAAGCCTTCGGTAAAGTGCTGCCAGAATTCCTAGGCGGTTCTGCTGACTTGGCTCCTAGCAACCTGACCATGTGGTCTGGTTCTAAGCCGTTGAACGAAGATCTGGCCGGTAACTACATCCATTATGGTGTACGTGAATTCGGTATGTCTGCCATCATGAACGGTATTGCTCTGCATGGCGGTTTCCTGCCATACGGTGCCACTTTCCTGATGTTCATGGAATATGCGCGTAACGCCGTACGTATGGCTGCGCTGATGAAAATCCGCAATATCTTCGTTTATACCCATGACTCTATCGGTCTGGGCGAAGATGGCCCAACTCACCAGCCAGTTGAGCAGATGGCTAGCCTGCGCGTAACGCCAAATATGAACACTTGGCGTCCATGTGATCAGGTTGAGTCTGCGGTTGCGTGGCAGTTCGCTATTCAGCGCAACGATGGCCCATCTGCGTTGATCTTCTCTCGCCAGAATTTGGCTCAGATGGATCGTACTCCAGAGCAGGTTGCTAATATTTCTCGCGGTGGTTACATCCTGAAAGATTGCGCGGGTCAGCCAGAGCTGATCTTCATCGCTACCGGTTCTGAAGTTGAACTAGCAATGAACGCCGCAGAGCAGTTAACCGCTGAAGGCCGCAAAGTGCGCGTAGTTTCTATGCCTGCAACTGAAGTCTTCGATAAGCAAGATGCGGCATACCGCGAATCTGTACTGCCGGCGGCAGTTACTGCGCGTGTGGCTGTTGAAGCGGGTATCGCTGACTTCTGGTACAAATACGTTGGTTTGAACGGCGCGGTGGTGGGTATGACAACCTTCGGTGAATCAGCACCGGCTGAACTGTTATTTAAAGAGTTTGGTTTCACCGTAGACAACGTTGTTGCTAAAGCGAAAGCTCTGCTGAAGTAATTCGGTAAGCATCGTAGATAGAAACGGGATTGCCGCAGGGCAGTCCCGTTTTTTTACGCCTGAACGGGGATATGAAACGCGATAATTTGTGAACTACAGCACATTTTTGGCGAAAGAAAGCGAGGCTTAACGCCCTTTTTATTGCGGTTATTTCTTTTGCTAAGGCTTTGGTTTATTCTTGGCTGAAGCGTTTCAGTTGATTGATGAAACGTCATTATTGGGATTATGTGACCGTGGGATTTCCATCGTTTTCGATGCTGCAGTACTCTATGCTCTTGTCTTAAAACTTTTGTTTTAAACTGCGTTCGGCGCAGGGAGTGATATGACCATTCGCATCGCAATAAACGGTTTTGGCCGCATCGGGCGCAGCGTGTTACGTGCGCTATATGAATCCGGCCGACGGGTAGAGATGTCCGTGGTGGCGATCAATGAATTGGCTGATGCTGAAGGCATGGCTCATTTATTGAAATACGATACCAGTCATGGGCGCTTCGCTTGGGATGTCCGTCAAGAACGAGATACGATGTGGGTAGGTGGGGATATTATCCGCCTGCTGCATGAAAAGCAGATTGCCAATTTACCGTGGAGTGAATTGGGGGTAGATATCGTGCTTGATTGTAGCGGCGTGTATGGCAGCCGAGCTGACGGTGAAGCGCATATTGCTGCGGGAGCCAAAAAAGTGTTGTTCTCACACCCTGGCAGTCACGACCTTGATGCCACTGTCGTTTACGGTGTGAATCAGCAGGAGTTACAACCAGAACACCACATTGTGTCTAACGCATCCTGCACGACGAACTGCATTATCCCTGTTATAAAACTGCTCGACGACGCGTTTGGCATTGAATCGGGTACGGTGACAACGATCCATTCATCAATGAACGATCAGCCGGTGATAGATGCGTACCATTCCGACCTGCGTCGGACGCGTGCAGCAAGTCAGTCGATTATACCTGTCGACACCAAACTTGCCGCAGGTATCACCCGTATATTTCCCAAGTTCTGCGATCGTTTTGAAGCGATTTCAGTGCGAGTGCCGACCATCAATGTGACGGCAATTGATTTGAGTGTTAGCGTGCAGGCCGCAGTAAAGGTGAGTGATGTCAACCACCTACTGCAAAAGGCAGCAAGCACCTCATTTCGTGGTATAGTTGACTATACAGAATTACCACTGGTTTCGACCGATTTTAACCACGACCCGCACAGTGCCATTGTTGATGGCACGCAGACGCGAGTTAGCGGTCAACACCTGATAAAAACGTTGGTCTGGTGTGACAACGAATGGGGTTTTGCCAATCGTATGTTAGATACAACGCTGGCAATGTTCCAAGCGGTTTCCAGTACGGCACAGCGGCCTGTGCTGCTGTGACGGTCAAGCAACTTTAAGAGAATCAACGAGAGGGTTCACCATGTCTGTAATTAAGATGACCGATTTGGATTTGGCTGGTAAACGTGTCCTGATCCGTTCAGATCTGAACGTCCCAGTTAAAGAAGGCAAAGTGACTTCTGATGCGCGTATCCGTGCGTCTCTGCCAACTATCGAAGCTGCTCTGAAACAGGGCGCTCGTGTTATGGTTACTTCCCATCTGGGTCGTCCTACCGAAGGCGAATACAACGAAGAGTACTCTCTGCTGCCTGTAGTTAACTATCTGAAAGATCACCTGAAGTCACCAGTTCGTCTGGCTAAAGACTATTTGGATGGTGTGGATGTTGCAGAAGGTGAGTTGGTTGTTCTGGAAAACGTTCGCTTCAACAAAGGCGAAAAGAAAGACGACGAAACCCTGTCTAAGAAATACGCTGCACTGTGCGACGTTTACGTCATGGACGCATTCGGTACTGCACACCGTGCACAGGCTTCTACCCACGGCGTAGGCAAATTTGCGCCTATCGCATGTGCGGGCCCTCTGTTGTCTGCAGAACTGGAAGCTTTGGGTAAAGCTCTGGGTAATCCAGCCCGTCCAATGGTTGCAATCGTTGGTGGTTCAAAAGTTTCTACCAAGCTGACCGTTCTGGACTCCTTGTCTAAAATTGCTGACAAACTGATTGTTGGTGGCGGTATCGCTAACACCTTCGTTGCTGCTCAAGGCCACAATGTAGGTAAATCTCTGTACGAAGCGGATCTGGTAGGCGAAGCGAAAAAACTGCTGACAACCTGCGACATCCCAGTACCAACGGATGTCCGTGTTGCAACCGAATTCTCTGAAACTGCGGCCGCAACGCTGAAATCCGTAAACGATATTAAAGATGACGAACAGATTCTGGATCTGGGTGATGCTTCTGCACACGAACTGGCTGAAATTCTGAAGAATGCAAAAACCATTCTATGGAATGGTCCAGTCGGCGTGTTCGAGTTCCCTAACTTCCGTAAAGGCACCGAGATCGTTGCTCAGGCTATCGCTGATAGTGAAGCATTCTCTATTGCTGGCGGCGGCGACACTCTGGCAGCTATCGATTTGTTCGGCATTGCTGACAAAATTTCCTATATCTCTACTGGCGGCGGCGCATTCCTTGAATTCGTTGAAGGCAAGAAGCTGCCAGCTGTAGTGATGCTGGAAGAACGTGCTAAGCAGTAATGAACCGTGACGGGAGGCCGAGCCTCCCGTTGTTCTATCTGTTTGAATGTGTGGTAGCTTTTTTCTCTGTACTTTGCCCACATCAAGCAGCTGAAGACGATTTATTTTTTACTTACGGCCCACGAAACAGGACGACGTAACATGTCTAAAATTTTTGATTTTGTTAAACCGGGTGTCATCACTGGTGATGATGTTCAGAAAGTTTTCCAGATCGCTAAAGAAAACAATTTCGCATTGCCTGCAGTCAACTGTGTTGGTACCGACTCTATCAATGCGGTAATGGAAGCTGCTGCGAAAGTACGTGCTCCGGTTATCGTTCAGTTCTCAAACGGCGGTGCAGCATTTATCGCTGGTAAAGGCGTGAAAACCGACGTTCCTCAGGGCGCTGCTATTCTGGGCGCAATTTCTGGTGCACACCATGTTCACCAGATGGCTGAGCACTACGGTGTTCCAGTTATCCTGCACACTGACCACTGCGCCAAGAAACTGCTGCCATGGTTAGACGGGCTGTTGGACGCTGGCGAAAAACATTTCGCAGCAACCGGCAAGCCACTGTTCTCTTCTCACATGATCGATCTGTCTGAAGAGTCCTTAGAAGAAAACATCGAAATTTGCTCCAAGTATCTGACCCGCATGTCTAAAATCGGCATGACGCTGGAAATTGAACTGGGTTGCACCGGCGGTGAAGAAGATGGCGTAGATAACAGCCATATGGATAGCTCTGCGCTGTATACTCAGCCAGAAGACGTTGACTATGCGTACACCAAACTGAACGCAATCAGCCCACGTTTCACTATCGCTGCTTCTTTCGGTAACGTACACGGTGTTTACAAGCCAGGTAACGTACAGCTGACTCCAAAAATTCTGCACAACTCTCAGGAATATGTTTCTAAGAAACATAATCTGCCACACAACAGCCTGAACTTCGTATTCCACGGCGGTTCTGGTTCTACTGCTGCAGAAATCAAAGAAGCTGTAAGCTACGGCGTAGTTAAAATGAATATCGACACCGATACCCAGTGGGCAACGTGGGAAGGTATTCTGAACTACTACAAGAAAAACGAAGGTTATCTGCAGGGCCAGCTGGGTAACCCAGAAGGTGCAGACAAGCCTAACAAGAAATACTATGACCCACGCGTTTGGTTGCGTGCAGCTCAGACCAGCATGATTGCTCGTCTGGAACTGGCATTTGACGAACTGAACTGTAAAGACGTTCTGTAATTCTTGCGGCGCAGCACTAATTTGATTGGTGCTGCGGTCAAATAAAAACACCCTGACGATTTCGTTGGGGTGTTTTTTTGTTTTATATGACGACCAATATCTCTGAATTATCCTATTTCATTGGGCCAAATTTTATATTTTAAGTTTTGATTAGTTGGCGTATCGTTCATTGTCCGTTAACCTTACTTCAACATGTCGTATAAAACGGCATAAATTGAGCATATTGCATTACTTTTGATTTCTTAAAAGGAAGGATGGTTTATGAAAGACCTGAACGTTGTTGATGGCATTAATAATGCCGGAAACTGGTTAGTGAAAAATCAGGACTTATTGATTCACTATGCGGTAAATATTATTGCTGCGATCGTTATCTTCATTGTGGGTTCGATTATTGCCAAAATCGTTTCCGGCACAATTACCCGTTTAATGAAGGCTCGCGGCGTAGACCTCACCGTTGCTCACTTCCTTTCTGCACTGGTGCGCTACGGTATTATGGCGTTTACCATTATTGCTGCGCTAGGTCGTTTAGGTGTGCAGACTGCGTCTGTGATTGCCGTTATCGGTGCCGCAGGTTTAGCTGTTGGTTTGGCGTTGCAGGGCTCACTATCTAACTTTGCTGCGGGTGTTTTGTTGGTTCTGTTCCGTCCATTCCGTACCGGAGAGTTTGTTGATTTGGGCGGCGTATCGGGTACGGTTAAAGACGTACAGATTTTCTCTACAACGATGCTGACTGCTGACAATAAAACTATTGTAGTGCCAAATGGTAAAATCATTGCGGGTAATATTATCAACTACTCGCGTGAGCCTAATCGCCGCGTAGATATTACCGTTGGCGTCGCCTACGATGCTGACATCGATATCGTTAAAAAAGTTCTGGGCGATATTGTTGCTGCTGATAGTCGTATTATGCACGATCAAGGCGTCACTATTCGCCTGAATGAAATGGCTGCTTCATCTCTGAATTTTGTGGTTCGCGCATGGACAACCAATGCTAATTATTGGCCTGTCTATTTTGACCTGATGGAAAACTTCAAACGTGGTTTGGATGCCAATAAAATTGGTATTCCATTCCCGCAGATGGATGTACATCTGTATCAAGCCGCGGTGCGTAAGGCTGAAGGGGAATAGAATCTCCTATTGTTTAGGCGTTTCGAGCGTCAGTTGTTTATGTTAAGGCTGTGCAAGGTTCCGCCCGCCTGTCGATACCGAGCTTCATTGATGCACTGATGAAGGCGTACGGGCAGAGACCACCAGCGCGTGGTCTCTGCACTCGCGCGCTTTTATCCGAGACGCCATCTCCGCTCCGGTTTGGTATCGCCCATCCAGGGCGCCCCAAACTCCGCCGATACATCCTTGTATCGGCGGCTCTCCCTACCAAGACTTAAACAATTAAAAAGACACAAACAAAACAATATTGCTGTGTCTTTTTCATGTTGAATGGAATGCATTTTAGAGCCGCCATTAGGGATGCTAGTGGGCGGACGAAAGGCTGGCGTGATATTCAATGCTCTAGCCGCATGCCTCTATATCATTAGCCTCTCTAATCCCCGATAAGAATCATCCATTTCCTCTTCTGAAATTCTCGGCGTAATATCGCTGCCATTCCGGCCCATTATCTCTTTGGAACGCCGTTATATTTCTGAGGGACTTCCATGTTTTCTGTTTTTTTACAGGGCTTTGCTCTGAGTGCAGCGATGATTTTGCCTCTTGGTCCGCAAAATACGTTTGTGTTGAGCCAAGGAATTCGTCGTCAATACCACCTGATGATCGCCTGCCTGTGCGCGCTTAGCGATATCGTTTTAATTTGTGGCGGCATTTTTGGAGGAAGCGCGTTATTAAGTCAGTCGCCGCTTTTGTTAATGCTGGTTACATGGGGCGGTGTCGCGTTCCTGCTATGGTACGGATGGGGAGCTTTCCGTGCGGCGTTGGCAAAACAGGGGATTCAGACTGGCACAGAGGTCATGCAACAGAGTCGCTGGCGTATTGTCGTGACTATGTTGGCAGTGACATGGCTAAATCCACACGTCTATCTTGATACCTTCGTCGTTCTGGGGAGTTTGGGGGGACAGCTTGCCGTAGATGCGCGTAGCTGGTTCGCTTTCGGCGCAGTGAGTGCATCGGCGTTATGGTTCTTTTCACTCGCGCTATTAGCCGCATGGTTGGCTCCGTGGTTGAGTACACCAAAAGCTCAGCGAGTGATTAACCTGTTGGTTGCCTGCGTCATGTGGGTTATCGCCCTGCAATTGGCTCGAAGTGGACTACAGTTGTAATGTAATCTGTAACTCGATGCGTAAATTAGGGTTTGCACCCGATGGACAAAATTCTGGATTGTTCCTAAAGCGTTACGTGCTGTTTTAGTTCAGGATATTGTTCATCTTTCAGCATGAAATAGGTTCATGCTGAAACCACCAAAATCGAGTATGTCTACAAGGAGACGCCATGAAGCTAAAAGCTTTAGCAATGGTTGCAATGATGGGATTAAGTGCGTTACCGACACTGTCTCAGGCCGCAGATATACCAGAAGGACCACATTTGGCGACTTCCGGTACATCAAGCGTAAGCGCTACTCCCGACATCGCAACGCTGACTTTCCAAGTAACAGCGTCTGCTAAAGATGCGGCAAGTGCTAAAACTCAGGTAGATGAGCGGGTTGCCAAGTACTTCGATTTTCTGAAGACCAATGGCATTGAGAAAAAAGATATCAGCGCCGCGAATCTCAGTACTCAGCCTGAATACGATTATCTGAAAGATGGCAAAAGCGTGCTAAAAGGCTATCGTGCCGACCGTAGCGTTCAGGTGACTCTGCGTCAGTTAGACAAGCTGAATGGTTTGTTAGATGGCGCGTTGAAAGCCAACTTGAATGAAATTCGTTCGGTAGAGTTAGGTGTTGCTAAGCCAGATAATTACCGCGAGCAGGCGCGTCAGGAAGCGATCAAAAATGCCGTAAATCAGGCTCAGTCTCTGGCAAAAGGCTTTGGCGTGACGCTTGGTCCGGTATATAGCATTCGTTATCATGTCTCAAACTACCAGCCAGCGCCGGTAAGCCGCATGTATATGGCCGCAGATTCTATGCCGAAGACTTCAGCTGCACAAACTTATGAACAGCAAACTATCCAGTTTGACGATCAGGTTGATGTGGTCTTTAGCTTGAACAAATAATTAACGCCGATGAACTGAAAAAGCACACCAAACGGTGTGCTTTTTTAGGCTTGATACACCGAACTTAGTCCTGACGTAACACATGATGCCCATAGGTCAGCAGCGCATCGGTGACTCGGCGCATCATGCGGCTCTCTGGCGCAAATCGGTGCCAATACAGCATACGGCGCTGCACCATGCCTGGAGTTAGATTGATCAATGAACCGTCTTTAAGCTCTTTTTCAATTTGCAGATGAGGGATCATACAACAGGTGGTTCCCTGCAAAGCTAACTGCACAAAGGCTTCGGACGAGTTAACGATATGGCACGGCACGCTGCCTGGGGGAAGGTCAAAGTTTTGCTGTAAGAAGGCCTGATGCATATCGTCCAGATGGTCGAATGCCACGGCAGGAGCTTTAAGCAGCGAAGAGCGGTTAACGCCGTTTGGAAAGTAACGAGCAGCAAACGTTGGCGATGCGACAAACAGATAGTCTAGTGCCCCCAAGCGGTCAACGAGGCAGCTGGGTAGTGGCTGTGGCTGGATACTCACGGCACCAACAACCTCACCGCGGCGCAGACGCTCTTGGGTTCGAGTTTCATCCTCAACCTGAAGATTCAAACGTAGCGGCGAATCGGCCAGCACAGGTTTAAGTGCAGGCAGCAACCATGTTGCCAAACTGTCGGCGTTGACGGCTAAAGAGAGCAACAGCGGGCCATCCGTGCTGCTATCGTTCCCAAGCCACTCTTCCTCTAGCAATTCGACCTGATGCAGCAACGCAAGCAGGCGCTGTCCCTGCTCCGTAGGACGTGGCGGAACGGTACGCACCAGCAATGGCTGTCCGAACAAATTTTCCAACTGCTTGATTCGCTGAGAAACCGCAGACTGAGTTATACAGAGTTTTTGTGCCGCACGCTCAAAGCCACGTTCGCGTATTACCGCATCCAGTGCTTGCAAAGTCCGGTAGTCCGGGCGTTTCATGTTGTTCTTCGTCCCCTGCGCTTATGATTTTTATATCTTAATAACTGCAATATGCCACATTTCTCCTCATTGACGAGGAGAAAATACATCAACCTCAGGGAAAAGGTTGTTACTAAGGACTAAAAAATCGCCATGTGACACGCCATTTTATAGGCAGTTGCTCTATAATACGCACACGTTTTCGTAGATTAGTCGATAGGATTCGGTAATGACTCAAGATGAACTGAAAAAAGCTGTGGGTTGGGAAGCGCTGAAATATGTGAAGCCAGGTACCATCGTTGGAGTGGGGACGGGGTCAACGGCGGCTCATTTTATTGATGCGCTAGGAACCATGAAAGGGCAGATCGAGGGTGCTGTATCCAGCTCTGACGCTTCTACGGAGAAATTGAAGAGTTTGGGTATTACTGTCTTCGATCTTAACGATGTGGACTCACTCGATATTTATGTTGATGGCGCTGATGAAATCAACGGCCACATGCAGATGATCAAAGGCGGCGGCGCGGCGTTAACGCGTGAAAAAGTGGTAGCTGCCGTCGCGAAGAAATTTATTTGCATCGTCGATGCGTCCAAACAGGTTGATATTCTGGGCAAATTCCCTCTGCCGGTGGAGGTTATTCCAATGGCACGCTCCTATGTTGCGCGTGAGTTGGTGAAGCTCGGTGGTCAGCCAGAATATCGACAAGGTGTTTTAACCGATAACGGCAACGTGATTTTAGATGTGCATAACCTGAAAATCATGGATGCAATTGCGTTAGAAAAGCAAATCAACGCGATTGCAGGTGTAGTGACCGTTGGCCTGTTTGCTAACCGCGGTGCTGACGTTGCGTTGGTCGGCTCGGCAGACGGTGTAAAAACTATCGTTTTATAAAATCATCGTTTTATAAAATCATCGTCTTATAAAACCATCACGGCTTAAATTCGCTGTAACGATTGTTATCGTTGACTCAGCTCCGAAAACTCGGAGCTGTTTTTTTGTCCATCTGCCATAATTTCTTTTTAGTGCCTTTCCCTTTGTTAACTTTGTTTTAAACACTGAATTTCATTTATTTATCACACCCCCTAAATTCGGTGACATATGTCACATATTTGCGCTTGACGATACTTTCACTCTGCGGTGATCAAAGCCGGTAGCATTTTTCGCCAACTTTTAACGTTTTATTCCCTTTGCTCACCTCATTGTAGGCAATCGGTTGGCTTGCTGGATGCGTAATATTTGTTATGTTGGCTGCATGCCGCATGAGTTTTATCGTTCGCAGCGGTCACACTAAGGTTCGAATTAACAGGGGTTAGGGTCGGGTCATGGCAAAAGTATCTTTGGAGAAAGACAGGATTAAATTCCTTTTAGTTGAAGGCGTTCATCAAAGCACGGTCGATAATTTACGTGCAGCGGGTTACACCAACATTGAATATCATAAAGGTGCGCTGGACTCGGAATCGCTGAAATCATCCATCCGCGACGCCCACTTTGTAGGCATTCGCTCCCGAACCCATCTGACCGAAGATATCTTTGCGGCAGCCGAAAAGCTGATTGCTGTCGGCTGTTTCTGTATTGGAACCAATCAGGTTGATCTGGTTGCTGCTGCCAAACGCGGTATTCCGGTATTTAACGCGCCGTTCTCAAATACGCGCTCCGTAGCTGAAATGGTGCTTGGCGAGTTATTGCTACTGTTGCGCGGTATTCCGACGGCGAACGCCTGTGCGCATCGCGGTGAGTGGAATAAGCAAGCCGTTGGCTGTTTTGAAGCTCGCGGTAAAAAGCTCGGCATTATTGGCTATGGCCACATCGGTACTCAGTTGGGCATTTTGGCTGAAGGTATCGGGATGAATGTCTTTTTCTATGACATTGAAAACAAGCTACCTCTGGGTAATGCGCAGCAGGTTCGCCATCTCTCTGATTTGCTCAACATGAGTGACGTGGTATCTCTGCATGTGCCGGAAACTCGATCTACGAAAGATATGATTGGTGCGGATGAACTGGCGTTGATGAAGCCTGGTTCGATTCTCATTAACGCCTCTCGCGGGACGGTGGTCGATATCCCTGCGCTATGCAATGCGCTGTCATCTAAGCATTTGTCTGGAGCGGCTATTGACGTATTCCCAACGGAGCCAGCAACGAATAGCGATCCGTTTAACTCACCGCTGTGTGAGTTTGATAACGTGCTGCTAACGCCTCACATCGGCGGCTCAACGCAGGAAGCGCAGGAAAATATTGGCGCAGAAGTTGCGGGCAAGCTGGCAAAATATTCAGATAACGGCTCTTCATTGTCAGCCGTCAACTTCCCTGAAGTTTCACTGCCGATGCATGAAGAGAACGTCAGTCGACTCCTGCATATTCATGAAAACCGCCCAGGTGTTTTGACTCAGATTAACCAGATTTTTGCCGAAGAGGGTGTGAATATCGCAGCTCAGTATCTGCAAACTAATGCGCAGATTGGCTATGTGGTTATCGATATCGAAACGGAAACCGAGCGAGCAGAAGCAGCGTTGCAACGGATGAAAGAGATCGCTGGGACTATCCGCGCTCGTCTTCTGTACTAATTTCGCATCATTATCATTGTGAAAACGGCAGCCACAAGGCTGCCGTTTTTTTATCTAGCATCTTGCTAGAAAATGAATAGTTTCTGTGTAGCGAAGTCATAAAAATCAAAAGATAGACTGCATTCTGAGCCTCTCTTTTTCTTATCTCTGTGTACTTATATCATCAATGATGACCAACGATAATGCGTCGTTGGCGTGATTATTTCTGGCAGCGGAACATCCCATTCTTGAGACGGCAGAGTATCGACCTTTTGGCAATCGTGAGCCAAGCCGATAGGGTAAGGTCCGCAGTGATTGGCGTGCGCACTTTGCCAATACTGAAGAGTACGATCGTAAAAGCCGCCACCCATACCTAGTCTTTGCCCTAATTCATCAAATGCAACTAACGGTGTAAAGACGATCTGCAGTCGATGTAGTGGTAGGACTTGCCGCACGTCGAGCCGAGGCTCATCAATGCCAAAATAGTTTCGCGTCATTTCGGTGTCGGGGGCGTAGCGTAAAAACAGCAGATTGCCGCGACTAAAGGGATGAAGAACCGGCAGATAAACCGATTTTCCTGCCTGCCAGAGCTGCTCAATGAGTGGACGCGTATTTAATTCTCCGTCAAAAGAGAGAAAAAGAGAAAGCGTTTGAGCCCGTTGAATTTGAGGTAATGACATCACTCTAGCAGCTATGTTCAGGGCTGCATTTTGTTGAAATTCAGAGCTAAGTTTTTTCCGACGTTGGCGGATAGAAGAGCGGATATCCGAACGGGATAGAGCAGATATTGGAGTAGAGTAGGGAAGAGCAGGGTTATTGAACATGAGACACCCGTTTAAGGATGTTTAGGGTAAGGAATCTCCGAGGTGCCGTAACAGGCTGTAACCCTTGAACCCATGGTTCAAGGTGAACGCAACGACGCAATCTTAAGGCTTCTCGGAGACCGAGCGTGCTCACCGATTACGGATCCGCCGCATTCTTGAGGTATTAAATATCGGCTCAGGGGACTGGCCCGCACACGAACACCTCAGAGAAATTTTGTATCCTTTACGCTAATTAGCTTATCACATTTTTCTTAAATTGATACGATTTTATTTAAAAATCGCTTGCTAACCAACATGTTACAACTATAAGTCACACTTATTCGAACTGCGCACCCTGACGATCAGTGATGCGACCTTGTTCCAGCAGAGCTTGTTCAATTGTCTGCTGCAACATGCGAATTCTTTGCTCCATATTGGAGGCATAATCGCGAGTTTTCAAGCGTTCTTGCGCCAGTTCGTGACATACGTTTAATGCCGCGATGAAAACCAGTTGCTCTGTATTTGTGACTCTAGTGCGAACTTTGAGATCTTGCAACCGCTGATTAAGATCCTCTGCAGCCTGATTCAACGCTTCTTGTTGTTCTGGCGGGCAATTAACTCTTAACGAACGACCAAAAATTTGAATATCTACCGGTTGTGCAGACATACCACCTTCCTGCCTAGATTTTGCGCCAGTTTCAAAACCGCGAGGGTCACTAAATCGGGCGCCAACTATATATACCTCGCTACGCAGTTACAAGCCATTTCAAGCCTTACAGCGTGCCCTTTCTGGTATAGCGACTGTTCTTGATGGTAGCATAACACGAACTTTATCTGCCAACGATGACCAAAACGTATGTCAATTGAGATTACTGTACCGGAATATTCTGTTTTTACTCAGGCTTTGCAACAGCAAGGCGTTGGATTAACTCCCGCTGAAATGCATGGTTTGATCAGCGGAATACTGTGTGGCGGCAATCAGAACGACAACTGGCGCACTATGGTTCATGATCTGACCAATGAGGGCGAGGCTTTTTCTCAATCGCTCGCACAGCCTCTTCAGGCTGCTTATCAGCATACCCGCGATACGCTGGAAGATGATGGATTTGGTTTCCAATTGTTGCTGCCTGATGGCGATGATGTGACCGTGTTTGATCGCGCCGATGCGCTGTCCGGCTGGGTAAATCACTTCCTGCTAGGTCTGGGCATGATGCAAAAGAACCTTGGCAAAATTAAAGGTGAAGTGGGCGAAGTGATCGACGATCTGCGTAGCATTGCTCAATTGGGCTATGAAGAAGACGAAGATCAGGAAGAGTTAGAACAATCTTTGGAAGAAGTCGCAGAATATGTGCGTATGGCAGCCATGCTGTGCCACAGCGAATTTTCTCAAGAAAAGCCAAACGCGGCTGAAGTGCAAAAGCCAACGTTGCACTAATTTCTGTTATGAATCAGGTGGCACTCCCGCCGCCTGATTGATCTTGCTTATCCCATTTCGCAAACCGCGTGATAGTCTATACCCATCATATTTGAAGCTGCCTCGGCGTTAGCTGCACCCATGCTTTCGAATCGCTTACTGATGTAGGTTCATCGGAATTTATGCGCTTGCTGCCTTGATGCAACACCAATATTTAGGCTATATCCCCTGCATGCTTGAAGCTTGGGGACTCTATCTGTATTGATAGCTCATGCTGATTAAGCCGTATGCTATGAGCACTACGCCACGTTTTCGCAACTGCTGATTTCAGGAGAAGGTCATGACCCCGCAAGAATTCCAACGTCGCCGACAGGCTGTTTTGGCACAGATGGCACCTGGTAGTGCCGCTCTCTTTTTTGCTGCTCCAGAATGTACCCGCAGCGCGGACAGTGAATATCCTTACCGTCAGAATAGTGATTTCTGGTATCTGACGGGGTTTAACGAACCCGAAGCGCTGCTGATCTTGATTAAAAGCGACGAGACCCATAATCACAGCGTGCTCTTTAACCGCGTGCGTGATTTAACCGCCGAGATTTGGTTTGGTCGTCGTTTAGGGCAAGAAGCCGCTCCGGCCAAGTTAGGCATAGATCGCGCCTTACCTTACGGCGATATTGAAGAGCAGCTTCACCTGTTGCTGAACGGGCTAGACGTGGTTTATCACGCTCAGGGCCAGTATGATTTTGCCGACCAGATTACCTTTGCCGCCCTCGAAAAACTGCGCCGTGGTGTACGTCAAAACTTCCGCGCGCCGGCAACGCTTATTGATTGGCGTCCTTGGGTACATGAAATGCGCTTGTTTAAATCGCAGGAAGAAATTGCGGCGATGCGCCGAGCGGGTGAAATAACGGCATTAGGCCATATCCGTGCGATGGAAAAATGCCGCCCAGGTATGTTCGAATACCAGTTGGAAGGTGAAATTCTGCATGAGTTTACTCGAAACGGCGCGCGTTACCCCTCTTATAATACCATCGTTGGCGGTGGTGAAAACGGCTGCATTTTGCACTACACCGAAAATGAGTGTGAGTTAAAAGACGGTGATTTAGTACTGATTGATGCGGGCTGTGAATATAAAGGCTATGCCGGTGATATCACCCGTACTTTCCCTGTAAACGGCAAGTTCACCAAGCCACAGCGCGAAATTTACGATCTGGTATTGGCTTCGATGGACAAGGCATTTGAAATCTTTGCTCCTGGCCGCAGTATTCGCGAAGCGAACGAGGCGACGGTTCGAGTGATGGTCGAAGGGTTAGTAAAATTAGGCGTAATGAAAGGGGATGTGGATCAGCTGATTGCCGATCAGGCACATCGCCAGTTCTTTATGCACGGTTTGAGCCATTGGTTAGGTCTGGATGTACATGACGTCGGCGATTATGGCTCTTCTGCGCGTGAGCGCGTGTTAGAACCAGGCATGGTATTAACCTGCGAGCCGGGCTTATATATCGCACCAGATGCCGATGTTCCAGTGGAGTATCGCGGTATTGGCATCCGCATTGAAGATGACATCTTGATTACTGAAGATGGATTTGAGGTGTTAACTAAAGATGTTGTTAAGCAGGCTGATGATATCGAAGCGCTGATGGCGCAGGCCAAAGCAGCCCGTTAAGGAAAGATAAACGGCATGAAAATGATCATTGTGGGCGGGGGCATGGCGGGAGCCATGCTGGCGTTGGCGGTTTCTGCTCTGAGCGCTGGACGTATTCAAGTTGAGGTTGTTGAGGCGGTCTCCCCAGACAGCAGACAACACCCAGGATTCGACGCTCGCGCTATTGCTCTCGCGTATGGTACATGCCAGCAATTGGAACGAATTGGCGTATGGCAGGCGCTTAAGGCGTGTGCTACACCGATTGAGCGTGTGCATGTTAGCGATCAGGGACATGCCGGCTTTGTTGGCCTCGATGCTCTGGATTATCAGATCCCTTATTTGGGACAGGTGGTTGAACTGCATCAGGCGGGCTCACGACTATTCCAACTGCTTGAGAAAGCGCCGGGCGTTACACTGCATTGCCCGGCAAAAGTGGTGGGTGTCGAGCGGCAAAAAGATAGTGCTCGTATTGCGCTGGATAACGGCTCTCATCTCACAGGCGAACTACTGGTGGCGGCGGATGGTTCATCTTCGGCGCTGGCCCAGCATTGTAACGTCGATTGGCGTAGTGAAGACTATGGTCAAATTGCCGTTATTGCCAATGTGACCACCGCATTGCCGCATCAAGGTAAAGCCTTTGAGCGCTTTACCCGTAATGGTCCGCTAGCCATGTTACCGATGAGTGAGGGGCGTTGCTCGCTGGTGTGGTGCCATTCCGCAAACGAACAGGACAACGTAGATAGCTGGAGCGATAGCGAATTTTTATGTCAGCTTCAGAAGGCGTTCGGCTGGCGATTGGGCGCGATGGTCAAAGCAGGTAAGCGCCATAGCTATCCATTGCGCTTAACGTTGGCTCAGCAACATATTAGCCATCGCCTTGCCTTGGTGGGTAACGCGGCACAGACGCTGCATCCAATTGCAGGCCAAGGGTTCAATCTGGGGCTGCGCGATGTGATTTCACTGGCAGAGACGGTTGTTCAGGCCGAGCAGCAAGGGCATGATATCGGCAGTTATCAGGTACTAAGCCAGTATCAACGGCGCCGTGAGCCGGATCAACGGGCTACGATTGGTGTGACCGACGGGCTTATCCATCTGTTTGCTAATCGCCTTGCACCCTTGGTGGCTGGGCGCAATCTGGGGCTGATGGCGATGGAGCTCGTTCCATCGCTGCGTGAAACATTGGCGCGGCGCACGCTCGGCTGGGTGGAGCGTTAAATTTATCCTCGCCGTACTTCAGGAGGCTTTTCAGCAGCTTGAATGATTTAGGGGATATGATTCATTAACAGGAACAGATAATCACAATGCAATCTTTTGATGTGGTCATTGCCGGTGGTGGCATGGTGGGATTGGCAACAGCAGCAGCGCTTCAGGGAAGCGGTTTACGTATTGCTGTGGTTGAACATCGGATCCCTGAGCTCGCTGAGCTAGCGCCAGAACCCGCCCTGCGTGTTTCCGCGATTAATGCCGCCAGCGAGCGTCTATTGCAACATCTGGGCGTTTGGCAAGATATTCTCGCCCTACGCGCCAGCGCCTATCAAGGCATGGAAGTATGGGATAGTGATAGCTTTGGACGGATTGCGTTCCGCGCGCAGGAATATGGTCATACCCATCTGGGGCATATCATTGAAAATAGTGTCATTCAGCAGACATTGTGGAATAAGGTAGCTCGGCAATCCGAGGTAACCATGATAGCGCCAGCCACTTTCCAACAGGTGGCATGGGGAGAGAATGAAGCGTTCATCACCCTGAATGATGGGCAAATGCTCACCGCGCGCTTAGTCATTGGGGCCGATGGAGCACAGTCGTGGCTGCGCCAGCACGCGGATATCCCTTTAACGTTCTGGGATTATGGGCACCATGCCCTAGTTGCTACGATCAAAACCGAACAACCGCACGATGGCTGCGCTCGTCAGGTTTTCCGTCCAAATGGCATACTGGCTTTCTTGCCGCTGGAAGACGAACACTTGTGCTCAATTGTATGGTCGGTTGGGCCGGAAGAGGCTCGGCGTCTGGAAGCCTTATCGGACAGTGATTTTAACCGCGAGCTGGCTGTGGCCTTTGATACACGTTTAGGGCTGTGTGAGGTGGTAAGCCCACGTCAGTCACATCCGTTAGTGGGGCGCTACGCACGTAGTTTTGCCGCGCATCGCTTGGCCTTGGTTGGTGATGCTGCGCATACCATTCACCCATTAGCGGGGCAGGGCGTGAATTTAGGCTTTATGGATGCCGCTGAGCTGGCTTCTGAAATTAAGCGCCTACAACGTCAGGGTAAGGATATTGGCCGATATATGTATCTGCGCCGCTATGAACGTTCTCGTAAGCATAGCGCCGCTGTGATGCTGACGGCGATGCAAGGTTTCCGTCAGCTCTTTGACGGTGATAATCCTGCCAAAAAGCTACTGCGTGATGTCGGAATGATGCTCGCGGATAATCTCCCCGGGCTAAAACCTCGACTAGTACAACATGCTATGGGGTTAGCTGATTTACCGGATTGGTTGCAAAAATAATCCTCTTTTGCGGCTGACAAAACGCATTGTTGGCCGCCTCCATTCTTCCCTTTCTTTTCCTCTTACGACCTTGTTTGAAATATTCTAATGCTGTCCGCTATTTTGAATTAGTTTTTCTAATGCATGCGTTTTTAACATCCGCTATTTTCCACGATAAAATTGCGACATACGTTATATAACTGCAATGCAGTTGCAGTGAAAATGTTAATAATGTGCCATTAGGCGCAGTTTTCTAGGTGAAACTTCTGCATTATCCCCTCTCTAAATTTCACTATCGTTAACACTAGCTCTTATTTTAACTTATGGTTAATCGCTGATTTCGGTGATAACGTCTGAGGAAGGGTATCGTTTGCGTAGCGATGTTTGCTGCTCTTTGGCTCGAAGATATCTTTAGGCAAAACATATCTTATCAGTGCGCCCGGGACGCCATAGAGAATGACTTGTACCGGATGACAAAACGTTCAGGAAAAGAGGGTTAAGATGGCTAAACAAACTCCACTCTTCGATCAGCACGTCGCCTGTGGCGCGCGTATGGTTGATTTCCATGGTTGGATGATGCCGCTGCACTACGGCTCACAGATCGATGAGCATCATGCCGTGCGTCAGGATGCAGGCATGTTTGACGTTTCCCACATGACTATCGTCGATTTGCGCGGGCCGCGCACCCGGGAGTTTTTGCGCTACCTGCTAGCAAACGACGTCGCCAAACTGACCGTTCCGGGTAAAGCTCTCTACACTGGCATGCTGAATGCCTCTGCAGGCGTCATTGATGACCTGATTGTTTATTTCCTCGAAGAGGAATATTTCCGTCTGGTGGTTAACTCTGCGACACGTGAAAAGGATCTCGCATGGATCACCGAGCATGCCGAGCCATATCACGTTGATATCACCGTACGTGACGATCTCGCGCTGATTGCCGTTCAAGGTCCGCAAGCGCAGGAACGAGCCGCAACGCTGTTCTCAGACGCTCAAAAGCAGGCTATCAGTGGTATGAAACCTTTCTTTGGCGTACAGGCCGGCGATTACTTTATTGCGACTACGGGTTACACCGGCGAGAACGGTTATGAAATTGCACTACCTGTGGGTGAGGCCCCTGAGTTTTGGCAAAAACTGGTTAAAGCTGGCGTTAAACCCTGCGGTTTGGGCGCGCGCGACACTCTGCGTTTAGAGGCGGGTATGAACCTCTACGGCCAGGAAATGGATGAAGGTGTTTCGCCGTTAGCCGCCAATATGGGCTGGACCATCGCTTGGTCTCCGGAAGATCGTGACTTTATTGGCCGTGAAGCATTAGAACAGCAACGCGAAAACGGCACAGAACAGTTGGTTGGCTTGGTCATGACCGAAAAAGGTGTGTTACGTAATGAGCTTCCGGTGCGTTTCACCGATACCAACGGGAATCTTCAAGAAGGTGTGATCACCAGTGGTTCTTTCTCTCCAACCCTAGGTGTCAGTATTGCATTGGCGCGCGTACCAGCAGGAATTGGTGAAGAGGCTATTGTGCAGATCCGTAACCGTGAAATGCCGGTTCGTGTCGTTAAACCTGGTTTTGTGCGTAACGGCAAAAGCCTGATTAACTAGGCTACTGCGCTTGCCACGTTAAGCTCGGGCAGTGCTCGGAATCCTCACGTACTGTGAGTACGCTCCGATTCCTACGCGCTGACCGTACTTAAATTGGCCACACCAATTGAATCAGACTTAGAAAGTACAATTTAACAAACATTTAAGAGAGGATTTCGATGAGCAACGTGCCTACTGAATTGAAATATACCGCATCTCACGAATGGGTTCGTGCAGAAGGCGAAGGGGTTTATAGCGTTGGTATCACCGAGCATGCGCAGGAGTTGCTGGGCGATATGGTGTTTATCGATCTGCCTGAAGTCGGTACCTCTTTCGATGCTGGGGATGACTGTGCGGTAGCGGAGTCCGTAAAAGCGGCTTCAGATATTTATGCGCCTATCAGCGGTGAAATCGTCTCGATTAACGATGAGTTAGAAGGAGCACCAGAGCTGGTAAACAGCGCGCCTTATTCCGAAGGCTGGTTGTTCCGCATTAAAGCATCAGACGAATCGCAGATTGCTGACTTGCTGGATGCTGCCGCCTATGAGTCTTCTATCGAAGACTAACTGTCCGTGCCTGAACGCTTTTGGGCACCGTAGCGGCAACTCGTGGTAGATAGCGCTTCAAACTTTCTCTCGGCGGTAGGGTATCGCGGAGAGAAAGTGAGTTAGTAGTGTCATTTCTTTTGTATGCACATTTAGGAATCAGTAACTCATGACCCAGACTCTCAGCCAGCTCGAAAACAGCGAATCCTTTATTGCTCGCCATATCGGTCCGTCTGCGCAACAGCAGCAAGAAATGCTGGAAACTGTCGGAGCACGCTCTTTACGTGATCTGATCGAGCAGATCGTTCCATCGGATATTCAGTTACCAACACCGCCAGCGGTGGGTGACGCCGTGACTGAACATCAGGCGTTGGCTGAGCTGAAAGCCATTGCGGGTCAGAATCAACGTTACAAATCCTTTATTGGTATGGGTTACCACGGTGTGCTGATGCCGCCGGTTATTCAGCGCAATATGCTGGAGAATCCGGGTTGGTACACCGCTTATACGCCATACCAACCGGAAGTGTCTCAAGGACGTCTTGAGGCACTGCTGAATTTCCAGCAGTTGACGCAGGATCTTACCGGTCTTGAGTTAGCTTCTGCTTCCCTGCTGGATGAAGCAACAGCCGCGGCGGAAGCCATGGCGTTAGCCAAACGAGCCAGCAAGCTGAAAAACGCTAACCGCTTCTTTGTGGCTGCAGATGTTCATCCGCAAACGCTGGATGTGGTACGTACCCGTGCCGAGACTTTTGGTTTTGACGTTATCGTCGACGATGCAGAGAAAGTGCTCGATCATCAAGACGTATTTGGCGTATTGCTGCAACAGGTGGGGACCTACGGCGAGCTGCACGACTATACCGCGCTGATGAATGAGCTGAAAAACCGCAAGGTGATAACCTGTGTCGCAGCCGATCCTATGGCACTGGTACTGCTGGCGGCTCCGGGAAAATTAGGTGCAGATGTCGTATTTGGCTCGGCACAACGTTTTGGTGTGCCGATGGGGTATGGCGGTCCACATGCGGCCTTCTTTGGCTGCCGTGATGAATTTAAACGTTCCATGCCGGGACGTATCATTGGGGTTTCGCGTGATGCGGCGGGTAATACCGCGCTGCGTATGGCAATGCAGACGCGAGAACAGCATATCCGTCGCGAGAAAGCTAACTCCAACATTTGTACTTCGCAGGTATTGCTCGCCAATATCGCCAGTCTATATGCGGTTTATCATGGTCCAGTTGGGCTGAAGCGTATTGCCGATCGTATTCATCGTTTAACCGATATTTTGGCTGCGGGTCTGAAGCAAAAAGATGTCACCATTCGTAATCACAGTTGGTTTGATACGCTCACGGTGGTTGTTAAAGATAAAGCCGAGGTTTTGGCTCGTGCATTGAGTTTTGGCTTCAACCTACGCAGCGATATTCCTGGCGCAGTAGGGATTTCTTTGGATGAAGCGACCAGCCGTGAAGATGTTGAAGCGTTGTTTGCGGTTCTGTTAGGCGATAATCATGGTTTGGATATTGATACGCTAGACACGTTGGTATCTGAAGAGTGCGAAGGCAGTATCCCATCACATATGCTGCGTACCGATCCTATTCTGACTCACCCAGTATTCAATCGCTATCACAGCGAAACTGAAATGATGCGCTACATGCATCGTTTAGAACGTAAGGATTTAGCGCTGAATCAGGCGATGATCCCGTTGGGTTCTTGCACTATGAAGCTCAACGCTGCGGCGGAGATGATTCCAATTACCTGGCCTGAATTTGCAGAGCTGCACCCGTTCTGCCCGCCAGAGCAGGCGTTAGGGTATCAGATAATGATTTCCCAATTGTCACAGTGGCTGGTGCAATTAACCGGTTATGACGCTGTGTGTATGCAGCCGAACTCCGGTGCTCAGGGGGAATATGCAGGTCTGCTGGCGATCCGTCGCTATCATGAGAGTCGTAACGAAGCAACGCGTCATGTCTGCTTGATTCCAAGTTCTGCCCATGGGACGAACCCGGCATCAGCGCAAATGGCGGGTATGAGCGTGGTCGTTGTGGCCTGCGACGATTCCGGTAATATCGATCTGCACGATCTGCGTGCTAAAGCAGAGCAGGCCGGCGGTGAGCTGTCTTGTATTATGGTGACCTATCCGTCGACCCATGGCGTATATGAAGAAACCATTCGTGAAGTGTGCCAGATCGTGCATCAGTTTGGTGGACAGGTTTATCTTGACGGCGCCAACATGAACGCGCAGGTGGGCATCACCACGCCGGGCTATATCGGCGCGGATGTGTCGCATCTCAATCTGCATAAAACCTTCTGTATCCCTCACGGTGGTGGCGGACCGGGCATGGGGCCTATCGGTGTGAAATCACATTTGGCTCCGTTTGTACCGGGTCATACTATCGTACAGATTGACGGTTTAACCACTCAGCAAGGTGCTGTTTCTGCTGCACCGTTCGGCAGCGCGTCGATTCTGCCGATTAGCTGGATGTACATCCGTATGATGGGGGCTGAAGGGCTGAAGAAAGCCAGCCAGACGGCAATTTTAAATGCGAACTATATTGCAACGCGCCTGAAATCCGCTTATCCAATTTTGTATACCGGCCGTGATGGCCGTGTGGCACACGAATGTATTCTGGATATTCGTCCGCTCAAAGAGCAGACCGGTATTAGCGAAATGGATATTGCTAAACGTCTTATCGATTTCGGCTTCCATGCACCAACCATGTCTTTCCCTGTGGCGGGTACGTTGATGGTTGAGCCAACCGAGTCAGAAAGCAAAGCTGAACTGGATCGCTTTATTGATGCCATGCTAGCGATTCGCGCTGAGATCGAGCGTGTTAGCAGTGGCGAATGGACATTGGCGGATAACCCGCTGGTCAACGCTCCCCACATTCAGGCTGAGTTGGTGGCAAACTGGGAGCATGCTTATTCACGTGAATTGGCGGTATTCCCAACGGAATCAACCAGAGAGAATAAATACTGGCCAACCGTGAAACGTCTGGATGACGTCTACGGTGACCGTAATCTGTTCTGCTCGTGTGTGCCCATTTCTGAATACGAATAGTTTTTAGAATAAAACGGTAACGATCAAACCCACCGCTCTGATGCTGTGAATCAACAGCTCAGAGTGGTTTTTTTATGTCATAAATCCGCAGAGCGTTATAGCAAATTGAGTAGGTGGAGGATTACATGTCCTGAATCACCACGCCGCCAAGCAATGGCGATATCGCTGGTAGGAAGCGCCCGGAGGGACTCAAGGCAGACCACGTTTTTTTCATCTATCTTGCTTAGCGAAGCCGGAACGAGAGCAAAGCCAAATCCCCCACCCACCATGCTAATTGCCGAGGTTAGCTGAGGAGATTGTTGGCCTAACAGCGGTGTGAATCCGGCTTCTTCACAGGCGTTAATCGTTTGATCATATAGACTTGGCGCTACCTCTCGTGGAAACGTAATCAGGGGTTCATCTTTCAGATCTAGTAATGATAGGGATTTATTTTGGCTGAGAGGATGAGTACGCGGTAAAGCCACCATCATTTTCTCTGTGTCGATCACTCGGCACATAAAGTCTTTACTGCGCTCGCACGGCAGGCGGATAAAAGCAAAATCCAGATTCCCTTCCTCAAGTGCGTTCATCAATGCCGACATGTCTTTCTCTTGCGGTTGAAGGTGCATCTTGGGGTAGTTTTCGCGAAAGCGTCGTAACAGCGAAAACACCGTGGGATTAAACGCCGTAGAGCACGCAAATCCAATATTCACGGAGCCACTAATACCGCGCGCCACGTTGCGAGCACGTTCCAACGCGGCATCGGTGAGCTTGATGATTTCACAAGCGTCTTTATAGAGCGTTTTCCCCGTTTCCGTAAGCTCGATCCCGCGAGTTAAGCGCTTTATGAGAGGTGTGCCAACTTCATGCTCAAGTTTTTGGATTTGCTGACTGAGTGGTGGCTGGGAGATCCCGAGTTGCTCAGCTGCTCGAGTGAAGTGACCGGTTTGAGCCACTGCGACGAAATAGCGTAAATGGCGTAGTTCCATATCAAAAACGTCTCAAAGTGAACACAACATCATATTGGAACTCATTGCTGAAAGGAGTCAACCTTTAGTTAACAACGCTAATGATTAAAAAATGGATCACCTCATGAAAGCACATCATTCTGACTGTTCATGCGTGGCAGACATCGCAGAAACTGCTAAGCAGCTCTATCGTAAACATCCAGAACGCGTCATTTATCAAACTTCTCTAATGAGTGCGCTATTAAGCGGGGTCTACGAAGGTGAAACCACCATGGCCGATTTACTTAAGCATGGTGACTTTGGTTTGGGCACGTTTAATCATCTCGACGGTGAGATGATTGCGTTTAACCGCAACATTTTCCAACTACGTGGTGACGGCAGCGCTCGGAAAGCCAAGCCTGAGCAAAAGACGCCTTTTGCCGTCATGACATTTTACCAACCCACCGAAGAGTACCGTATTAACCGTCTACATAGCCGTGATGAAATCCACCAGGTTATCGACAAAATGCTGACGAGCCAAAATGCATTTTGCGCACTACGCATCGACGGTGTTTTCCATAATGTGGAAACACGGACTGTGCCTGAACAGCATCGTCCTTATAAGCCGATGCAGGAGGCTATTGAAGCGCAGCCGACATATCACATTGAACAGCGCAAGGGCGTACTGATTGGGTTCTTCACCCCTAACTATATGCAAGGTATCAACGTTGCTGGCTATCACGAACATTTCATTACTGAAGAGCGCGACTGTGGTGGTCATGTTCTCGACTATCAGGTGGAAAGCGGTGTGCTGACCTTCGGCACAATCGACAAATTACTGATCGATTTTCCTCATGACGATGATTTTATGCAGGCTGATTTATGTCCTGCAAATTTAGATACCGCAATTCGTTCTGTAGAAAGTTAAACCTTGAAGGCATCTAGGAGTTGGGTTCCATGAAAAAGTCTGATAGCAACAAAGCATGGCAGTGTGGGGCAGATCTGATCGTCGCTCAGTTGGAGGCTCAGGGGGTAAAACATGTATTCGGTATTCCCGGTGCGAAAATTGACCGCGTATTTAACTCATTAGTCGATTCGAATATCGAAACAATTCCAGTGCGTCATGAGGCAAATGCGGCTTTTATGGCGGGAGCGGTGGGCCGTTTGACGGGTAAAGCTGGCGTAGCGTTGGTGACTTCAGGACCTGGCTGTTCGAATTTAATTACCGGTGTAGCCACGGCAACATCGGAGGGTGATCCTTTGGTTGCACTGGGTGGGGCAGTAAAACGCGCTGACCATTTAAAACAGGTACATCAAACCATGGATACCGTGACGATGTTCCGCCCGGTCACCAAGTATTCAGCTGAAGTGACATCGGCTTCTGCTTTGCCTGAGGTGTTAGCCAATGGTTTTAGAGCGGCAGAGTTTGGGCGTCCTGGGGCAAGTTTCATTAGTCTACCCATGGATATTCTCAACGAGCCAGTCAATAGCAGGGTGTTGACGACGCAGCATCCTACTCTTGGTGCGGCTCCTTTTGAGAGTGTGGCTCAAGTCGCACGCCGTCTTGAGAAAGCTAAAAATCCAGTCATTTTGCTGGGACTGATGGCTAGCCAGCCGCGTAATGCTGAAGCTATTCGCCGGTTTTTGCATAAAAGTGGGTTGCCCGTTACCAGTACCTATCAAGCTGCGGGGGTTATCGATCAGGCGCATTTCCATCGCTTTGCTGGTCGGGTGGGGTTATTCAATAATCAGGCAGGGGATCGTCTGCTGAGGAATGCGGATCTGGTGATGACTATTGGTTACAGCCCGATAGAATATGAACCAGCACAGTGGAATAATGACGAAAGTGCGCTGGTACATGTCGATATCATGCCCGCCGAAACCGATAGCGATTATCAACCAGATATTGAACTGGTAGGGGATATCGCCGATACGTTGGATCTACTTTCTGAACATATTCATGCCACGCTGGATTTAAGCCGTGATGCGGTCGCTATTTTGGAAGAGCGACGTCAGCAACGGGAACTGCTGGCACAAAAAGGACGTAGCCTAACGCAGTTTGCGATTCATCCGTTGCGCTTGGTTAGAGCGATGCAGGATATCGTCAATAGTGATGTGACGTTATGCGTAGATATGGGGAGTTTCCATATTTGGATTGCTCGCTACTTGTACAGTTTCCGTGCGCGTCAGGTGCTGATCTCAAATGGGCAGCAAACCATGGGTGTTGCGTTACCGTGGGCAATCGGTGCTGCGCTAGTCGATCCAAGCCGTAAAGTGGTCTCGGTTTCTGGAGACGGTGGTTTTATGCAATCCAGCATGGAGCTAGAAACCGCTGTACGTTTAGGCGTAAACCTGCTGCATATCATTTGGGTCGATGACGAATATAATATGGTTGCGATTCAGGAAGATAAAAAGTATCACCGCACATCAGGGGTTAAGTTTGGGCCCATTGACTTTAAAGTTTATGCTGAAGCTTTTGGGGCTAAAGGTTTTGCTGTTACTTCCTCGGAAACGCTCGAGAGCACGCTTCGCGCTGCCATGGATGTGCAAGGACCTGCGGTTGTCGCCGTACCGGTCGACTATAGCGATAATGCGTTGTTGATGAGCCAGCTGAATATGAGCGAAATGTTCTAATTCAAGAGCCATTGATTTCACCTACCCCGAGGAGTGTCTGACATAGCATCTCTTCGGTTTCAGCCTCATCATTTTATCGATGAGGCTTTTTTTATCTTTATAGCGACTTAAACCATCTTACCCTTACTTTTTCTCATTTATTTTGGATGAAGTTTTCTAATGCAAAAGTTGCAGATACCCAATGGGCAATCTCTTGGGTGACTTTGTATAAATCTAATTTTATCATTTAGTTATGCTGATTTAACATTCTATTACTTACACTAATCATCACTTTTACTCATGCTGATTTAACCCTCATTCAACCCCAGAATGGTGATAAAAGTGTGATAGAGTTCTCACCGTGAAATGTTCCCCTAATGAATACAAGGTCAGCCAGCCTATCTGGGCTTATTGGCTGATATATCAGCATTTTCATCATGACAATCCACCTGGGTGCTTTTAACGACTACGGGTGAGCTATTGGTTTTGCATTACAACTTTGACGCGTGACCACACGCGCGCCGGCATAAAACAGGTAAGGCATTTATGGAATTTATTACTCAGTTAGTTAATCAGGTCAATAGCCTGCTTTGGGATGAACTACTGATTTTTCTACTTTGTGGGACGGGGATCTATTACACGCTACGTTTGGGGTTCATCCAAATCCGCCATTTTAAATCGGGATTTAAAGCCTTGTTTAGCGGTATCTCGCTGTCTGGTGCTAAAGCAGATAAGCAGGGGATGAGCTCTTTTCAGGCCGTGGCGACGGCGATTGCTGGACAGGTTGGTACGGGGAACTTAGCGGGGCCAGCCACGGCCATTATTGCTGGTGGACCAGGTGCGATTTTCTGGATGTGGGTTTCGTCGTTCCTTGGGATGGCGACAATTTATGCTGAAGCGATGTTGGCTCAGAAATTCAGATCGAAAGATAAAAATGGGCAGGTTGTCGGCGGACCGGCGTACTACATCGAAAAGGGGCTGAACTGCAAATGGCTCGCCTGTATTTTCTCGGTGTTAGTGATTATTGCATTAGGATTTATCGGCAATATGGTGCAATCCAACTCCATTGCCGCAGCGTTTAATAGTTCTTTAGGCGTTCCGGGCTGGGTTATTGGCATTATTCTCGCGTTGATTACCGGTGTGGTCATCATGGGGGGGATCAGCAGTATTGCGTCCTTTACCGAGAAAGTGGTGCCTATTAAAGCCGTGTTCTATTTATTGGGTACTCTGGTGATTTTGGTGCATAACGCACACTATATTCTGCCTGCGTTTAAATCGATCTTCGTTGCTGCGTTTAATCCAACAGCGGTGTTAGGTGGTGGTGCAGGGATTGCGATCCAGCAGGCAATGCGTTTTGGTATTGCTCGTGGCCTGTTTTCCAATGAAGCCGGTATGGGGTCTACGCCTCATGCGCATGCGGTCGCTAAAGTCGAACGTCCAGAACAGCAGGGTTATATCGCGATGATGGGGGTTTTCGTCGTATGCGTTATCGTAACGTTGACGGCATTGGCGATTATCACTTCCGGTATGAGCATGTGGGAGCTGGATGGTAAAACTCAGGCTAATTTCCTCGGTGTGTTTACCGGACAGGGAATTGCGGTGACTCAGCAAGCCTATACCTATGTCTACGGCTATTTCGGCAGCCTGTTTATTTCTGTCTCTCTATTTTTCTTTGCCTTTTCAACGATTGTAGGTTGGTACTACTACGGTGAAATGAACATTCGCTACCTATTCAATTCGCAAAGAGCGGTACGTGCTTATCAATTGATGGTGATCGCCTTCATCTTTATTGCATCATTTTTCAAGGTTGAGCTGGTATGGAATATGGCAGATATGTTCAACGGGCTGATGGTACTACCAAACCTTATCGCGCTGATTTTGCTGTCGCCAATAGTGATTAAGATGAGCAAGTTGGTAGGCGGAAAGGTGGCGGTGAACCCAGATTAAACTGGGTGAACGTTACGTCCGCCTAATGTATCCGGTCTTACATCTGTATTGTGCAGGCATCCGTGTCGGAGGGCTCAATAGACGCCCTCCGACGCGTTTCCAGCCGGCTACGCGGCTGCCCTCGGGAACGAACGGCAATCGCCATTCTGGCTAATCCGTTCTTTTACGTAGTCCAACGTCAGCTACACATACAAATAAATCGCAAAGAAGTGGCAAGCACAGCCCCCGAGTACAAACGCATGCCAGATGGCGTGGTTGTAGGGGATGCGTTTGCTGACGTAAAAAATCACGCCTAGCGTATAAACAATCCCGCCGATAGCAAGCAATGTCACTCCGCCCCACGCCAGCTTGGTTGCCAGTTGATAGATCACAATCAGCGACAACCATCCCATCGTCAGATAGGTGATCAACGACAGCACTTCAAAGCGATGCGCAAACGCGAGTTTGAAGAGTATGCCAAACAGCGCTATTCCCCAGATCACCGCCATCAGCCATTTAGCTAGCGTTGAGTCCAGCCCAACTAACAAGAAAGGCGTATAGGTGCCGGCAATCAATAGATAGATTGCGCAGTGGTCAAACACTTTTAGCCAACGCTTGGCGCGCTGATGTGAAATTGCGTGATACAGCGTGGAGGCCAGAAACAGCAGAATCATACTGCCGCCATACAGGCTGTAACTGGTGATTGCGGTGGCGTCAGCGCCGGTGCCAACGGCTTGCACCAGCAATAAAACTAAGCCGACGATGCCTAGAATAAAACCAACTCCGTGGCTGATGCTGTTGGCAACTTCCTCTGCCAGCGAATATCCCTGCTGAACAATATTTGCCTTTGCCATAGTGCGGCTTTACCTCTGTTGAACAATGAAAAATTAAAGCTAAGGCTAGATTAGCTGAGAATGATTCCAGTGTACACGTGTACGCCAAAATATAATTAAAACAAGATAGGGAGTGATGTGTTTGCTTTTGGTTATCAAATAATTAAATGATTTATAAGGGAATAAATAAGTTTTTATAATATTGTGCGTATGGGCTTGGTGTCATAATTATCACAAAATATGGGTTATTTTATTACCTTCCAAACATTTGTTTGGTGCGACACTGTTACAGCAGCAAAGTTTCGTCAGACTTTTCGTAGATAAAGTTGCGCAACACGGCTGTAAGTGACTACCTGCGTTGGCGTATTTTATAGAACCCTTGCAGGGCAAGCCTTATCGAGCTGTTTTAAAATTGTTCTCTCCGTTTTAAATTTGATTAATCCTGCAAAGATTGTAGAATCCCTCCGAATTTTTTTACCGCAAACGTGAACGCAATCGATTACGTATTTAAGAATGTATTCCTAGATCACAGATTTTTGTGAGCAATGATTTCTATAATACACGCAGCCAGAAAGCTGGGTTGTTGATCAATTGATGGCTATTTGTGGTGATGTTTACATGGGTCTTTCCCCTGGCAGGGAATCTTGCTTAAGGTAAGTAGCAATATTATGAAAAAAATAATTTTAGCTGCAGGCACCGTGCTTGCGCTTTCAAGCAGCGTTACTGCTGTAGCAGCAGACAACAACAGCGAATATCTTTCTGACTGGTGGCACCAGAGCGTTAACGTCGTGGGCAGTGCTCATACGCGTTTTGGACCACAATTGCGTGACGATACCTACTTAGAATACGAAGCTTTTGCCAAGAAAGATTGGTTCGACTTCTACGGTTACGTGGATGCGCCAATGTTCTTCGGCGGTGACAGCACCTCTCGCGGTATCTGGAACCACGGTTCACCGTTGTTCATGGAAATTGAACCCCGTTTCTCTATTGATAAACTGACTGGCACCGACCTGAGCTTTGGTCCATTTAAAGAGTGGTACTTCGCGAACAACTATATCTACGATATGGGTCGTAACAGCGATAACCGCCAGAGCACGTGGTATATGGGTTTGGGTACCGATATCGATACCGGCCTACCAATGAGCCTGTCCATGAACGTATATGCCAAATACCAATGGCAGAACTACAATGCGTCTAACGAAAACGAGTGGGATGGCTACCGCTTCAAAGTTAAATACTTCGTACCAATCACCGAAGTATTGGGCGGCAACCTGAGCTACATCGGTTTTACCAACTTTGACTGGGGTTCTGATCTGGGCAAAGACTCTGGCTACAGCAACATCGATGGCAAGCGTACTCGTACTAGCAACTCTATCGCCTCCAGCCACATCTTGGCATTGAACTACGATCACTGGCACTATTCCTTCGTTGCGCGTTATTTCCATAATGGCGGACAGTGGAACGACGGCACTGAACTGAACTTCGGTAAAGGTAACTTTGACGTGAAATCCACCGGCTGGGGTTACTACCTGGTTGCGGGTTATAACTTCTAAGTTTTGCCAATATGCATAGAGAGAGGAGCCTTATGGCTCCTTTTTTGCGTTCTGGTGAGTCGCAGTGTTTGCTATAAAAGAGGAACCAGAGAGAAGATATTCAACCATTTTCACCTTCCCTGTTTTAGTCCATGATAGTCCTCAATACGGGCGCATCTCTGCGGCTTCACTCATATTCACCCTTGGCGAAGAGGCTTTGTTACATGACCAAATACCTAAATAAAGATACGCAGGTTTGTATGTCGCTGGCGGCGCGGCCAAGTAATTTTGGTACTCGTTTCCATAACTATCTTTACGATGCACTGGATCTGGACTATCTCTACAAAGCATTTACGACCAAAGATATTCAGGCGGCTATAGGCGGCGTTCGTGCGCTGGGGATACGTGGATGTGCGATCTCGATGCCGTTTAAAGAGGATGTGATCCCGTTAGTCGATGAAATGGATGCATCCGCTAAGGCGATTGATTCAGTTAATACCATTGTTAATACTGATGGTCATTTAAAGGCCTATAACACCGATTATTTGGCGATTGCGCAACTGTTGGCACAGTATGCGGTGTCTAATGATCAGGTTTTTGCTTTACGTGGTAGTGGCGGTATGGCGAAAGCCGTAGCTTGTGCGTTGAAAGATGCTGGTTTTAAGCGTGGCTCTATCGTGGCTAAAAATGAAAAGACGGGTCAGCAATTGGCCGCGTTATATGGCTATGAATGGCGCGCAGATATGCAAGGTGTTACCGCCGAGGTATTAATTAACGCGACGCCAATTGGCATGAGCGGCGGCGCTGACGCCGATAAATTTGCCTACAGCGAAGATGAAATCAACTCCGCAAACGTGGTTTTTGACGTGGTCGCACTGCCATCGGAAACGCCAATGATCCGCTACGCCAAGACGCAGGGCAAAACCGTTATCAGCGGTGCAGAGGTGTTTGCGATTCAAGCGGTCGAACAGTTTGTGTTGTATACCGGGATTCGACCTGAGCATGAGTTGTTTTTAGCTGCGGCGAAATATGCGAGGGAGAGTGCATAAAAAGGATGAGTACGGGTTGCTGAGTCTTGCAGTTGAGCCTTTATGTTAGAACTATGAAAGGTTTCGTCCGCCTGTCAGTATCTACTTTTCCATGACACCGCTGGTGTAGGCGTCCGACGAGAGGTTGCCAGCGCGTAACCTCTCGACTCTCGCGCTTTTTTACCGCGTCGTTTGACCGACCGGTCTCGGAGCGCACATCCTGTACGCCCTCGACCTACCGCCATCTTCCC